>Ga0247820_10001132_pt1 | contig 15002 bp, 17 predicted proteins | sample 13C_Glucose_Day1_2_FD_192480 | JGI IMG/M metagenome (GOLD analysis project Ga0247820, IMG submission 192480) | Soil microbial communities from agricultural site in Penn Yan, New York, United States - 13C_Glucose_Day14 | ecosystem: Environmental > Terrestrial > Soil > Agricultural land | place...
CGGCCTCGGGAGGGGTGGACGACGTCGCCGACGCGGTCGAGGCGGCCCGGCGCGCGTTCGCCGAGTCCGCTCCCTGGCGGCAGATGAGCCCACTCGACCGCGGACGCATCCTCCACCGGATCGGCGATCTGATCTACCAGCACGCCGACGACTTCGCTCAGCTCGAGGTCCTTGATGCAGGAAAGGTTCTCGGCGCAGCACGAAACATCGATGTCGAGTTCGCCGCCCGAGCATTTCACTACTACGCCGGTTGGCCCACCAAGATTGTCGGTTCGACCGTCCCGGTATCTCATCCCAACATTTACATACGCACCGAACGTGAGCCGGTCGGGGTGGTGGGCGCGATCACCGCGTGGAACTTCCCGCTTCTGCTGTGCGGATGGAAGATCGGTCCCGCCCTCGCGTCCGGGTGCACGATTGTCCTCAAGCCTTCCGAGGAAACGCCCCTGTCGGCGCTGTGGCTGGCGGAGCTGGCCACCGAGGCCGGACTTCCCGCCGGCGTGCTCAACGTCGTCCCCGGCACTGGCGGAACCGCTGGGCAAGCACTGGTCACCCATCCCGGGGTCGACAAGCTCACCTTCACCGGCTCGACGAAGGTCGGCAAGCACATCGCCCGCCAAGCCGCGGACGACGTCAAACGGGTGACGCTCGAACTGGGCGGCAAGTCCGCCAACATCATCCTTCCCGACGCCGATGTGCAGGAGGCGGTGACCGGTTCGGCGGGTGGCATCTTCTGGCACTCCGGCCAAACTTGCAGCGCCCCATCGCGATTGTTTGTGCACAATGACATTCACGACGAGGTCATCGAGCGACTCACCGCGATCGCCGGCCAGTTGAGGATCGGGCCCGGCATCGAGGAGGGCGTCGACTTCGGGCCCCTGGCCAACAAAGCGCAACTCGAGCGTGTCCGGGGATACGTCCAGCGCGCAAAGGAAGAGGGCGCCACGATCTATCAGGGCGCGCAGATACCCGAGGATCTGACCGGACACTTCCACCCCCCGACGATCATCGCCAATGCGACCGACGACATGGAATGCGCCCGTGAGGAGATCTTCGGTCCGGTCGTCGTCGTTCTCACCTTCGACCACATCGACGAGGTCATCGAGCGCGCGAATGCCAGCGACTACGGCTTGGCCGCGGGCATCTGGACGAAGAATGTGAACACCGTCCAGACGATGACCCGCCGACTGCAGGCCGGGACCGTCTACGTCAACGGGTGGGGGTTGACCGATCCGGCGGCTCCCTTCGGCGGGTTCCACCAGTCCGGCTACGGCCGCGACCTGGGCCCGGACAGCCTCGACGGATACCTGGAAACCAAGTCCGTCTGGACCATGCACAGCTGAATTTCCCTCGAACGATCGGAAAGAACAATGAAGACACGCGCTGCCGTACTGACCGCGCCCCACGCCCCCTTCGAGATCATGGAACTCGACATCGACGATCCCGGCCCCGGGGAGGTCATGCTGCGGATGTCCGCGGCCGGGCTGTGCCATTCGGATCTGCACATGATGGACGGAGATCTGTCGGTGCGCTATCCGATGGTGGGCGGCCACGAAGCGGCGGGCATCGTCGAGAAGGTTGGCCCCGGAGTGAAGAAGGTCGCGGTCGGTGACCACGTGGTCTGCAGCTTCACCCCGAGTTGCGGCATCTGCCGGTACTGCTCGACCGGACGCCAGAATCTCTGCGACGCAGGGTCCACGATTCTCGAAGGCAGCATGCCGGACGGCACTTTCCGTCTCCACAAGGACGGCACCGACTACAGCGCTTTCTGCATGCTCGGGGCATTCTCCGAATTCGCGACTGTGTCCGAATACTCGGTCGTGAAGGTCGACGACTGGCTTCCGCTCGACTCCGCGGTACTCGTCGGGTGCGGTGTCCCGACCGGATGGGGAACCGCGGTCAACGCCGGCAACGTTCGCCCCGGGGACACCACCGTCATCTATGGGATCGGCGGATTGGGTATCAACGCGGTGCAGGGTGCGGTGCACGCCGGTGCGAAGTACATCGTGTGCGTCGATCCCGTCGAGTTCAAGCGAGAGACGGCACTCAAATTCGGTGCGACCCACGTCTTCTCCAATGCCGAAGATGCGCACGCGAAGGTCACCGAACTGACCTGGGGCCAGGGTGCCGACCAGGCCCTCGTGCTCATCGGAACCATGGACGAGGAAACCATCACCGCGGCATTCAACGTGATCGGGAAGGGCTCGACGGTCGTGGTCACGGGTGTGTCCAACGCCGCCAACCTCACCGTCCACGTGTCGGGCCAGGAAATGGTGTTCATGGAGAAGACCATCAAGGGCACCCTGTTCGGATCGTCGAATCCGCAGTACGACATCGTCCGCTTGCTGCGACTCTACGATGCAGGTCGGCTCAAACTCGACGAGCTCATCACCACCCGTTACACGCTCGACGAGATCAACCAGGGATATCAGGACTTGCGAGACGGTAAGAACATCCGCGGAGTCATCGACTTCTCACTCTGACCTCCCCCGGGGTGCTTCGACCCTTCCGGTCTCCTCGCATTATGAGACCGGAAGGGTGCCTGGCGTGCCCGCGCGGCCGGTGGCGCCCGTTCTTCCTCGCATCGAATCCACCGCTGCACAACGTTATCCGACGTTGCTGCCCGATTCTCGTCCCCCCTTGCGGAAACGTCGCCGGGCATGGCACAGTAAATTGTCCGTACGTATCAGTTATCAAATTTGGAGTTGTAGTGCAGCCATACCGGCCCACAGATAAGGCCGTACTTCGCGCGGCCACCGCGGTGGTCGGGGTCGGCACGACCGAATTCGGCAATCTCGCGGGTTCCTCCGCCGACGATTTGGGCTTGACCGCCCTTCAGGCGGCACTCACCGATGCCGGACTGACTCCCGGCGACCTCGACGGCTTGATCGTGAACCGGGTCAGTAGTTACGAAGCAGTGGCCTCACGGATGGGAATCGAACCACGCTGGTCGGCGCAGCTACCGGCGGAGGGACGCATGACCGGCATCGCCATCCAGATGGCGGTACTGGCCATCGCTACCGGGATGGCCTCCACCATCGCGCTGGTGTACGGCAACAACGGGCGCTCCGGTGGGCACACCTATGGAGGCGGCAGCGCGAGCGCCAGCGCGGCCGCCGAGGGATACGGCACCACCCCGGCGCTGACCCTGCCCTACGGAATGACTTCTCCCGGAGCCTTTTACGCAATGATGTTCCAGCGGCACTGTGCGCAGTACGGCACCACCGCCGAACAGCTGGCGCAAGTCGCGATCACCCTCCGAGAGCACGCCTCGCTCAACCCGCAGGCCGTGTTCACAGACCGCATCTCACGCGAGATCTACCTCGAGTCCCGATTCATCGTCGAACCGCTGAAGATCTACGACTACTGCCTGATCAACGACGGCGGGGTGGCCATGATCCTCACCTCCGCGGACCGGGCCCGCGACTGTGCTCAACCGCCCGTTCATGTCCTCGGGCTCGGACAACAAGGGCAGCTACGCAACTCTGACTTCCCCCCGGACGACTTCTGGCGTGAGGCGATCGCCAGCGTCGGGCAGCAGGCCTACGCAATGGCCGACTGCACCCGCGCCGACATCGACGTCCTGATGGCCTACGACAACTTCAGCCCCAACGTGCTCTTCACCCTCGAGGGCCTCGGATTCTGCGCACCCGGCGAGTCCGGAGCATGGATCCAGGACGGCCGAATCGGGCTGCGTGGTGAGCTGCCGATCAACACCTCCGGCGGACACCTGTCGGAAAGCTACATGCAAGGGTGGGGGTTGAACGTCGAGGCGATCCGCCAGTTGAGGAAGACCTGCGGCGATCGCCAGGTGCACGACGCGACGATCGCTCAATACCTGTGCGCCGCTCCCGTGGTGACCTCGGTCGTATACGGAGCACAGGCATGAGCCCCCGCTATTCGTTGACCGCCCATCGCGAGGGGCTGGCCCGCCACAAGCTGTTGATCAGTGCCTGCGCGGCCTGCGGAACCCAGCAGTTCCCTCCGAAAGCGGTCTGCACTCGATGCGGCGACACAGAGACTCCACAGTGGAACGCGGTGACCGGAGAGGGCCACCTATGGTCCTACGCAACCTTCCGCAAGACCTACCGGACCGACTTCCACCTGCCGAGTCCATACGTCGTCGCGGTCATCGAACTCGACGAAGGCGCCAGAATCTACGGCAACCTCGTCGGCGTGCCAATGCCCTCCCTCCGGATCGGGCAGCGCGTCCGCGCCGAATTCATCACCGACGACGGAGAGTCGCACCTGATCTTCGTCGCAGCCGACAAGGAAGGCACATGACCGACACAGCCCCCTCCCCCGGCCCGCTCCGTGGACTGCGCGTCGTCGAGATCGCCGCGCTCGGGTCGGCACCGTTCGCCGCGATGATGCTCGCCGACGCCGGCGCGGAAGTCCTGCGGATCAACCGGCCCGGCCAGACCACCGACGACGCCGGCATCCTCGGCCGGGGACGGACCACGCTGAGCCTTGATCTCAAGGACCCCTGCGAACGCGACCGTGCCCTGGACGCCATCGATCGCGCCGACGTGCTCATCGAAGGATTCCGGCCGGGCGTGATGGAACGACTTGGGCTCGGACCCGATACCTGTCTAGGCCGCAACCCTGCCTTGATCTATGCCCGAATGACCGGCTGGGGGCAGGACGGACCGCTCGCCGATACCGCCGGCCACGACCTCAACTATCTCGCGCTGACCGGTGCCCTTCGGTCCATCGCCCGCCAGGGGGAAGTTCCCGTTCCGCCGCTCAATCTCGTCGGTGATTACGGCGGCGGCGGGATGCTGCTGGTCACGGGAATACTCGCCGCGCTCTACGAGCGGGTGTCGAGCAATGTCGGTCAGGTCGTCGACGCTGCGATGATCGACGGAACCAGCTTGCTGATGAGCGGTATCTGGAACCGCAAGGCCACCGGGAACTGGTCGAGCGAACCCGGCACGAACAGTATCGACAGTGGTGCGCACTTCTACAACGTCTACCGGACCTCGGACGACGCTTTCATGGCCGTGGGCAGTATCGAGCCGCAGTTCTACCAGCGGCTGCTCCTCGGGCTCGGGCTCGCCGACGCCGACCTGCCGGCACAACAGGACCGGGCGCAGTGGCCGGCCATGAAGGATCGGTTCGCGAGTATCTTCCGGACGAAAACCCGCGAAGAATGGACGGTGGTCTTCGCCGAACTCGACGCGTGTGTGTCCCCGGTTCTCACTCTCGACGAAGCGGTGACCGACCCACACATGCAGTTCCGAAACACCCTCATCCGGGGAGAACGCGTCGAACCTGCCCCCGCTCCCCGATACAGCAGAACACCGGGCAATGCCGGCGGACACGGTGAAAACACGGAGCCGGCAACAACGTTGATGACGCGTTGGGCGTCGACCGATTGCACGACACCGGCGACGACCAGAACAGGACAACACTGATGGCTGCACCATCGATCACCACCAGAACAGTCGAGGACGGCCTGACACTCGCAGAGAACATCGGCTTCACCGAGGGCCCCGTGTGGACCACCGACGGCCGACTATTCGTCACGAGCGTCAGCCGCGGCGCGTTGTACGAGGTCTTCCTCGACGGCCAACCGGCCGTTGCGGTCGCCGAAACCGGTGGCGGACCCAACGGCATGACGCTCGGGTGCGACGGTCGACTGTGGATCACCCAGAATGGTGGCGAGGCGATGCCCACCAGGTCACAGCTGCACACCACCCCGTCCATCCAGGTCTGGGATCACCACGCTCCCGCCGCGCCGCGCACCATCCTCAGCGAGAACGTCCATGCTCCCTCGGACTGTGCGTTCGGGCCGGACGGCGCGCTCTGGTTCACCGACCCGAACGGTCACGGCTTCGGCGACGCAGCCCTGCCGGGCCGCGTCTGGCGATACGATCCCGCGGCCGATCACGCAACCGTCATTCTCGACGACGTCTTCTTCCCCAACGGCATCGCGTTCGGAACCTCCCCGGAACACCTGTACGTCGCCGAGACCGCGCGCGACCGGGTGCGCCGCTATGTGGTCACAGCTTCGACCGCGACCGTCGATCATGACTTCCCGGAGATCACCGTCCCAACCCCCGATGGCATCACCGTCGACGCACGCGGCGGGTTGTGGGTGGCGGGGAGCAAATCGGGCACGGTTACCTACTTCGACCCGGCCGGGCAGCTGCGCGAGCAGTTGGCGATCGGTAAAGGAACGATGCCCACCAGTGTCTGCTTCGCCGGCGCCGCGCTCGACCGTCTCATCGTGACGGTCGCCAAAGGCGGGCGCGTACTCGCCTTTGCCGTCGACACACCCGGCTTACCCACCCCGCCTGCAGCTGTCCCCATCGTTTCGTCGCCTGCACAACCCGAGGAACTCCAATGACCGCATCAGCTCCTGCCGCTCACACCTGGGGGGCATTGCTGCACGAAATGGCCGACCGCTTCCCCAGACGCGCCGCGCTCTCTTTCGAAGGGACCGACATCACCTTCGCCGACCTCGATCGCGAGGTCAGCAGATGGTCGAAGGCACTGCTCGCCATAGGAATCGGTCGCGGTGACTCGATCGCCATCTTGGCAGGCAATCGGCCCGAGTGGCTATATACCGCGATGGCCGGGGCCCGGATAGGCGCCGCCGTCGTGCCCATCAACACCTGGTACAAGACCGATGAACTCTCGTATGCGCTCGACCACGGCGACGTGAAAGCCCTGCTGTTCTTCGACCGACTGCGCGGTACGGACTATGCCCCCATCGTCGCGGGCGCCGTCGCGGCGGTCACCGACTCACCCGGCCCCGACCGCGTACTCCACGACACGGCATTGCCGACGTTGCGTCAGGTCGTCGAGCTCGGAGACCACCGTCTCCCGGCTGCGGTACCGCTGCACCAGTTCCTCGGGCGCGGAGAACAGATCAGCGACGCCGCACTGACCGATGCCGAAGCCGCTGTCGAACCGGACGACCTCGCGTACCTCATCTACACCAGTGGCAGCACGGCCCGACCCAAGTGTGTCGCTCTCGAACACCACCACGCCATCGTCAATACCTTCAACATCGGCGAACGGCAGGCGCTCGACGAGCACGACCGGTCATTTCTCGCGACACCGCTGTTCTACGGTCTCGGTGTCATTCAGGCCCTCGGCGCGACCTGGACCCACGGCGCGTGCGTGGTCCTCATGGAGGTGTATGAACCCGGCCGAGCCCTCGAACTGCTCGAACGTGAACGCTGCACCGCCTACTACGGACTGGGCAACATGACCCGAAGCCTCGTCGACCATCCCGACCGCGCTCGCCGCCAACTCAGCCTCCGCAAGGGTGTCCTCGGCCTGAGCAAAGCCGACCGCCAACTCGCCCGCACCGAACTCGGACTGACCCTGGGCACCAGCATCTACGGATTGACCGAGTCCTACGGGTTGTGCGCGCTGACCGATGCCCACGACCCCGTCGAACGGGCCGAGGGCACCATCGGCCGACCCCTCCCCGACTGGGACTTCCGCATCGCCGACCCGGAAACCGACGACCCCCTACCGGCCGGTGAAATCGGACAGATCCTGATCCGCGGACACGTCATGCGCGGCTACTACAAGGATCCCGACCGCAACCGCGAGGTCATGACACCCGACGGCTTCTTCCGCACCGGCGACCTCGCATACATGGACGAGCACGGGTACCTGCACTTCCACTCCCGGCTCTCGGAAATGATGAAACCCGGCGGCATCAACGTCAGCCCCCTCGAAGTAGAACTCCTGGTCGGGGAAATCGCCGGCGTCCGGGAAGTGCATGCCGTGGGCATCCCCGACATCGTCCGCGGTGAGGCGATCGTCGTCTTCGTCGACGCCGACCGCGACGACGTCACCCTCGCCCGGATCCAGGACCACGTCCGCAGCAAGGCCGCCAAATACAAAGCCCCGCACCATGCGATCTACGGAACCAGCGCCAGCTTCCCGCGCGTCGCCAGCGGCAAGGTACCCAAGGCCCGCCTACGCGAACTTGCGCTCACCGAACTCGGGCTCGACGCCACCGGGATGCCCACCCGGTCCGTTCCCACTCCGCTCGCCGACCACTGACACAGACGGACTCTCACGTGACCTTCGACATCCCCGAGGAAGAACAACTCCTCATCCAGACTGTCCGCGACTTCATCGACCCGCGATGTGAAGCCCGTGGTCAACGAGATGGAACACCAGAACGAGTACCCCGAGAAATTCATCGAACAGATGAAGGATATCGGCATCTGCGGGCTGGCCGTTCCCGAAGAATTCGGGGGCGCCCCGGTCTCGACGCCGTGCTATGTCCAGGTCACCGAGGAACTCTCGCGCGACTTCCGCGACGCCCCCTGGTGGTCGTCGGTGAGGGCACCAACGAAATCCAGAAGAACGTCATTGCAGCGCAGCTAGTTCAGAGAGGCGGAATGTAGCCCATGATTTCCACAGGTTCACCACTGAGAAGCGATGTCGTCAATTTGGAGCCGCAGGGCCTTAAGGGTATTGCCTGCCGGATGTGTAGCCGACGCTCGTTCCCGGAGCGGCCGCTGTGCCCTCATTGCGGGGCTGACGCCGTCGACAACGTCCTGCTGGCCGGCCGAGGTCGAGTCGTCAGTTGGACCGTCGTTCACCAGGCCCCGCCCCCGTTGCAGACGCCGTACACCCTGGTGACCGTCGATCTCGACGACGGTGTCCGATTGTTGGGCGCGGCGACAGGTGCCGTCGAGATCGACGACGAAGTTGCTGTCGAGTTGTTCACATTGAAGACTGATTCCTCCGGAGAGCCACTGTGGTGGTACCGCTTCCGGGGCACCGAGGAGAACCGATGAGCGAGACCTACATCGCCGGCGCTGGCATGGTGCGATTCGGCAAGTACCCCGTCGACGTCACGTTCGAGAAACTTGCCGTCGGCGCCGCACGCGAAGCGATGTCCGACGCGGGCGTGAGCACCAAGGACATCGAATCTGTCTACGTCGGGCATGTCTTCGGCGGTCCGGTCGCCGGCCAACGCGTCGCGGCGCAAATGGGCCTCGGCGGACTCCCCGTATCCAACCACGAAAACTACTGCGCCAGCGGTGCCACCGCGATCCGAGAAGCCTGGATCGCGATCAAGGCCGGCCTGTACGACATCGTGCTGGTCATCGGCGCGGAGAAGATGACCGACCGCGTGTCCGGTGGGGTCATGCCCGATCCCACGGACCTCGATGCCATCAACGGCTTGGTCATGGCCGCCAATCACGGGATGAGCGCTCGGCGGTACATGTCCGACCACGGTGCCACCCGCGAGCAGATTGCCGCGGTGGCCGTGAAGAATCACGCACACTCGGTGCACAACCCATTCGCTCAATACCAGCGGCCGATCAGTTTGCGGGAAGTTCTCGACGCCCGCACCATCGCCGATCCCCTGGGACTGCTCGATTGCAGTCCCATCAGCGACGGCGCCGCCGCAGTGGTGCTGTGCAGTGCAGCCGGTCTCGCCAAACTCGGGCGATCATCAGCTCCGCGCATCGCCGGCTGCGCCCTCGTCAGCGGCAAGATCGTGACCGCCGACACCAACCTCAACGACGAGGACGTGTCACGCCGCGCCGGCGAACAGGCCTGGGACATCACCGGATACGGGCCGGAAGACATCGACCTGGTAGAGATGCACGACTGCTTCACGATCGCCGAGATCGTCCGCCTGGAAGGCCTCGGCGTCGTCCCCGTCGGCGAGGGCGGTAGGTGGGCCGAGAACGGTAACACCTCGATCGGCGGCAAACTCCCCGTCAACGCCAGCGGTGGCCTCCTCAGTCGTGGACACCCGGTGGGTGCCACCGGGGTCGCACAAATCTGCGAGCTCACCTGGCAACTCACCGACCGTGCCGGGCAACGGCAGGTCGACGAAGCGAATATCGGGCTCGCCTATTGCAAGGGAGGCACTGTCAGCGGCACCGACGGTGGCTCTGTCACAGTCCTGCTGGTGACGCGATGACCACCTCGGCGTTCACTACGATCGATCTCGCCGACACCACCCCTCCCGCCGACGCACCCGCCTCCTCGGTCGTGGTGCTCGTCTACCGTGGCGCCGATGGTGACCCCACGCTCGACACCGCGGACCTCGAGCGGGCGGTGGTAGATCCACTGATGACTGCATTTTCCGCCGTTCAGCATCACTGGACAGCCATCACCGAGGCACGCCATCGCGGCCGGGTGGTCATCCTCGCCCCGGCGTCGGCGGCATTGGGAGACCCGCTCAGACCGTTGGACTGCGCGGTTACCGGTGCACTGATCAGCTTCGTCCGGTCTGTTGCCATCGAGCTGCAGCGGCACGGCGGTGGCGCGAACGCAGTCTTCTACGCCACCGATCCCAACGAACCGGCCGTCACCGAACTGATCGCGACACTCACCGCCGAGCACGCGGCTGCGGTGACCGGTCAGGAAATCTACGCCGCCAACGGCCCCGACCTCGGAAGGCTGCACCCATGAACTCAGACGGCCAAAGACTCGCACCACGACCTCGGGTCGCCTTCATCACCGGCGCTGCAGGCGGTATCGGGCGAGGCATCGCCGAACACTTGGCCGAACTCGGATACAGTCTCGGCCTTTCCGACCTCTCCGAAACCGGACTGCGGGCAGTCGCGAACCACATCACCGAGACCAGCGGTGTCACTGTTTCTGCCCGCGCAGCGGACCTAGCCGACCGGGAATCCGTGCAGGCCGCGGTCGACGCCACCGTCTCCCGACTCGGCGGGCTCGATGTTCTGGTGAACTGCGCGGGAATCCTCAACGACGCCCGAATCGAGAAGATGGATCCCGCAGTCTTCCGGCAGGTTCTCGATGTCAATCTGATCGGGATGCTGACCACCACTGCCGCCGCATTACCGGCGCTGCGCCACTCGGGAAGTGGCCGGATCATCTCGCTGACCTCGCGCGCATGGCTGGGCAACTTCGGCTCCACCAACTACGCCGCCTCCAAGGGCGGGATCGCCGGCGTGAGTAGAAGCCTGTCGCTGGGTCTTGCAACCGACGGCATCACCGTCAACTGCATCGCGCCCGGGTTCATCGAAACACCGATGTCGAATTCAATGCCCACCGAGATCATCGAGCGAGTGCGCCAATCCATCCCGGTCGGCCGAGTGGGACAGCCCCTCGATGTCGCACGCACCGTTGCGTTCCTCGCCGACGCCGGATCCGGTTACATCACTGGACAGAGCATTCCGGTATGCGGAGGACGAAGCATCAGCGGCTCAATGAGGAAGGCCCCCGCCTCGGCATAGCGATTTGCCTGGGTGTGGTGCACCTAGGCAAACCGCGGCCTGTTCGCCCACCCCGATCACGCCGACGATGGAATCCGTACCCCGAGGAACCACACCTCGAAACACCACCGTCAAGGAGACACACCCCATGAGCCAGGTCCTGACCGGAACCCCCCTCACCGGCCGCATCGCCGTCGTCACCGGCGCCTCCAGCGGAATCGGCGAAGCCACCGCCGAACGACTCGCCCAACTCGGCGCCAAGGTCGCCCTCCTCGCCCGCCGCACCGACCGCATCACCACCACCGCCAACCGCATCAACGCCGCCGGCGGCACCGCGATCGCCGTCACCACCGACGTCACCGACCGCACCGCCCTGCAAGCCACCGCCGACCGCATCACCACCGAACTCGGCCCCGTCGACCTCGTCTTCGCCAACGCCGGCGTCCAGCTGATCTCCGAAATCGTCGACCTCAAGGTCGACGACTGGGACACCCAGATCGACCTGAACATCAAGGGCGTGATGAACACCATCCAGGCCTTCGTCGAACCCCTCGTCCAGGCCGCCGCCGACGACAAACCCGCCGACCTGATCACCACCTCCTCGATCGCCGCCACCCGCGTCCTCGAAAAGTTCCAGGTCTACTCCGGCACCAAGGCCTACATCAGCCAGCTCACCCGCCTACTGCGCACCGAACTCGGCCGAAAAAACGTCCGCGTCTCCACCATCGAACCCGGCATGGTCGACACCGAACTGCCCGACCACGTCACCGACCCCGACGCCAGCAAACTCATGGCCGACCTGATCGACCAGATCGACGTCCTCCAATCCGAAGACGTCGCCGAAACCGTCGCCTTCCTCACCGCCGTCCCCAAGCACGTCAACCTCACCGAAATCACCATCCTCCCCACCGCACAAGCCATCTAAACCCACCCACCTCAACGCCGCTGTCGCCCGAGATTTAGGGCGGCAGCAGCGTTGTCACATCTCGGCGGAACACCGATGGCACCGACGATCCCTACAACACCGCGATCTCAACAAGGCACTGTTCGACGAATTCGCTACCGAATCCGACTCAGCTCGCCCGCAGCGAGCAGATACCGTTCTACACGCCATCTCTCAGCCGCCTGTCCCGTGATTCCCTCACCCTGCACTACGTGGTGGAGTTCCTCCTCAGCCACAAAGTGCCGATCGCAACCACCAACTGCCTTATCCGACCGTCCGACGTCTGGGTGCGCACCGGTGTTCTCGTGCCGACGGACACACAGAACGTCCGAGCCGGCCTCGACGATCTCAACGGCCTGACCGGCAGCCACCGCAAAACCGTCGAGATGATCAGGAGGACATACCCCGGGTGAGCGTCGACCTCGACGAGTCGATGAGGTCGGACATCGAGTATCAGTGCCCGCGATCGCATACGTTGAACGGGTCAAATTCGTTTCGCGCGCAACCTAATTACCAACTACACCGACGGACCTCTCAATTGCATCACCTGCAGCACCGGCCGCGGCTCGCTCGTGAGCAGCATGACCAGCGCGGAGCGCTGCTCGTCGCTGCGCGGAGCCGACCCGAGCCGGGCGACCGAGGCGGTCCATCACTGGTGCAGGTTGATGCTGTTGTAGGTGGCCATCCGGATCCTGTTGGGTAGCAGATTGTCCCAGTAGTCACCGCGGCGGGCGGCCACCCAATTGCTGCCGGACCAGTCGATCCCGTAGTGCAGCAGCAACACCAACCTCTCCGCCACCTGCGCGGCCGGCGCGGTCAACGGTGGCAGCTGCGGCACAGCAGCGAGCCATCGATCGGTTACCATGATCGTGCGTACCCCCATCGTGTTCATCACTGCCGGGCGTAGAGAACTACGCGGGATTTCTCAAGCCAAGGACGCACCGGCCGGTGGCCGGTGACGAGGATGCATCCCACCACCGGCCACCCACGGTCACGTGTTCCCGGTTAGATGCTCGCGTGGATCGCCGCCCTGACGGTCAGACGCACGGCGAAGGACACCACCGCAACCACCGCCACCGTGGCCTCCCTGATGTGGTCTGTGCGCAACACGAACTCGCTGGTGCGCCAATGCGGGGCGGGGTCGGTGCGGTGGCGGGCCAGGGCCCGCCGGAGCCGCCAGAACCGGCGGAACAACTCGCCCACCACGGTCATGGCCGCGCAGGTCCAGATGAAGGTGAGGTCCAACATGACGACTCCTCGAAAATGCAGTCGGGAGACACCGCGGAATTTCGGTGCCTGCGAGGCACGGCTGGGTTGCCGTCCATCGCAGGCCATAGGAGACCAAACAGCTTCTCCACCCCACGTCCTACACGTGCCGAAACATCCTCTGAACAGCGCAGACAGACCTAGAGTCGGGTAGCGCGGAGGCTGACCGCGAACCACGGCCGCCGTGGTTCCAGTCGTCGAAGACCGTCAGCCACCGGTCGGCGGCGACCCTGCTTTCGGACGAGGTAACCCGGGGTGACGCCGCGGCCGCGAAGGCGAGCACGCGAGCACCCACAGGGCGCGGGCAACTCCCGCTTGGTGTTTGATCTGGGCGGTTGAGCCGCCGACGACCAGCCGGGCGCCGAGCCAGAGGGTCCAGGTGGTCATGGGTCGCGCGGGTCCTTCCGACGTGGGCGGGCGTGGAGTCTCGTGGGACAGGGTGTCATGACGCCGGCGGCCGAGCAGAACGGCGGGTCGTGGGCGGTCGTGTGATCGCGCCGCACTCTCGGCGACGGGAACCGGAAGGGTCGTCTCAGCTGTGGACATGGGCGCACAATCGGCCCATGCGGCTGATTGCGCCGATGTTGGCCACCCCGGGTGAGCTTCCCGAGGCAATGGACGGCGGCTGGGCGGCGGAAATGAAGTACGACGGCTGCCGCCTATTAGGCGCGGTCGGCGGCGGCGAGCCGCCGGTGTTGTGGACCCGCAACCTCAACGTCGTCACCTCCTCGTACCCGGAGGTGGCCGAGGCCTTGACCGACGCACTCGGCGGCCACGGCCGCATCGTGTTCGACGGCGAGATCGTGGCACTCGCCCAGGGGCGGCCGTCGTTCGCGCGCTTGCAGAAGCGGATGAACACCCTGCGCCCAACCACGGCCATGCGGCGGCAGGTGCCGGTCACCTACCTCCCGTTCGACATCCTCTCTGCCGACGGCAGTGATCTGATGGCGGCGCCGTATCTGGAGCGCCGCGCCGCTCTCACCGACCTCGGTCACGAGCTGCACGGGTCCGGCGGCCCCGTGCAGCTCTTGCCGCACTGGGTAGGAGTGGACGGTGCCGTCATTCTGGAGGCCGCCAGGAATTCCGGGATGGAGGGCGCGGTTTTCAAACGGGTGGGGTCGCCCTATCTATCGGGTCAGCGCACCCGGTCGTGGCGGAAGGTTCCCCTTCGCACGAGGAGCTCCTGCTTGATTGTTGGTTGGATCGCGGGCGGGGGTGCACAGCGGAACATGGTCGGCTCACTCGTCCTCGGCGCCTACGATGACCAGGGCGTTCTTCGCTACGTGGGCAATGTCGGGACCGGATTCACGATGGCCGTGCGCCGCCAACTGACGGAGAAGCTGGCCACCCTCGAACACCGCACCAGCCCGCTTGGACCCGATGCCGCGGCCGCGGAGGAGCACGGGATCGTGCGCTGGGTCGAACCTGTGATTGTGGTGGACGTCGCGTATCGCGAGTACCGGCCGGGCGGGCTTCGGCATCCCAGTTTCAAGGGTCAGCGCGGAGACCTCGATCCGGGGTCGGTCACCCGGGATTCGCTGTGACGGAACGTATCCGATCAAAGGGAAGCCGCTGTCGCCTTCCCCGGTGACAGCGGCTTCCCTTTGATC
>Ga0247820_10001133_pt1 | contig 14996 bp, 10 predicted proteins | sample 13C_Glucose_Day1_2_FD_192480 | JGI IMG/M metagenome (GOLD analysis project Ga0247820, IMG submission 192480) | Soil microbial communities from agricultural site in Penn Yan, New York, United States - 13C_Glucose_Day14 | ecosystem: Environmental > Terrestrial > Soil > Agricultural land | place...
CGTTGCTGCGGCTTCTTCCATACCAGCAGCTCCGGATGCCATTGCACACCGAGGAGGAACGGTGCGTCCTTGCTCTCGACCGCCTGGACGATTCCGACCTCGTCCTGGGCGGCGATCCGCAGGCCCTCGCCGAGCCTGTCGACCGATTGGTGGTGAAGGGCGTTCACTTGGCAGGGGTTGCAGCACAGAATCCGGTCGAGGGTCGTGCCCGGCATGATCGACACGCTCTTGCGCGGCAGCACCGTGCGCATCTTCGGAGCCTGAACGTAGACCTCGTAGATGTCCGTATGCAGCGTTCCGCCGAGCGCCACGTTGATCATCTGCGAGCCGCGACAGATACCGAGAACGGGCAATCGCATGGGAAGTGCCGCGCGCAGCAGGCCGAGCTCGAGCTTGTCGCGGTCGGGGTCGATCCGCACGTCCGGCAGAACCTGCCCCCCGTAGATCTCCGCGCCGATGTCGTCGCCGCCGCCGATGATGAGGCCATGCAAAGGCTCGCGGGGAAGAGGATCCCCTGGAACCAGCCTCACGCTGCGGGCCCCGGCCCGCATGAGCGCGAGGCGATGCATGAGATAGCTCCGCCAGCCGCCACGCCTCGACGTGGTGACGCCGATCAGGGGCCTGGTCATGACTGCACGACCTGCTCGACGACGTTGGCCCAGCTCTTGTCCTCGCCCTCGAACCCCAGATACGCGGCGCCGACCGCGTCGAGACGCTCTCGGTCCGCGGCCAAGCGCTCGACGGCGACCCAGCGGTTCCAATCGGGAGCGATACTCCATCCCGGATCGCTCACCCGGGCATCGGGCAGCCGGTAATGGAAGGTCGGCCGCCCATTGATCTTCTCGTTGGGAAGCACCGCGCGCACCCTCGACGCGTCAAGATGATGCAGTAGGGGCAAGAGATCGAGGTCGCGGTTCCGTGTCGGATTGGCCGCGAGATAATCGTCGATGAAGCTCGCGATGTCCGGCCAGTAATCGGGCGAGGCGACCGTTCGGACATAGTCGACGGGAAACGGGTCGGCGAAGCCGAGGAGGTCGCGGGTCGCGTCCGGCGCAACCTCGCGTCGGAGCCAGGGATTGAGCAGGACGAAGCTTTTCATGAAGGCGGCGACGGTTTCGGCGTCCTGGCGTGGAATCTCCGGGTTGAAGTGGAGCCCGAAGGCATAGAAGGGACCATCCTGTGTTCCCTTGGCGCCGAGTTCCCGCAAGACCGTCAGCACCCTGTCGAGCTCATGCAGCCGGTCGAGGGGGACCGGCGCCGACACGAGTTCGCACGGGACCAGATAGCTGGCCGCGAAGCCGAACCAGGCCGCGATGCGCGGCAGGACCCTGCCATGGCTCTTGTCGCTCTTGCCGGGATGCAGGATCCGGCTGTCGAGCTCCACGGTCATGTCCCCCAGGGCGGAGCCCTTCAGCGCGAAGGCATGAGGATCTTCCTCCATGATTCGGCCGCCGAGCGCCGCCTGGAGCGCGCGAATCGTCCTCTCGGCGGTCGGCCCCACGAACTCCACTTCGACGCCCACCGTGCGCATGCGCTCCTGCTCGTTGTGCAGGAGGGGCGGCATGGCGAAATCGATCGAGGTGGGAAGCGCGAGCTGCGCCATGAGAATCTCCGAAACCCAAGTGTTCTGTTGAACAAACGCGCCGTGGCCAAGTTCCGTTTGACGGAATGATGCTCCTCCGTCCGCGGGCAGGTGTGGCCTTTCCGTCGCGCTTCGGGCTAAAAGCCCGCCACCATGATCGCGAACACCTCATCGACAGAACGCGCCGCCTGGCTCGCGGAACTGCGTGCCACCCTGGCGCTCGGCTGGCCCCTGATCCTCACCAACGTGGCGCAGAATGCCCTGATGACGTCCGACGTCATCCTGATGGGATGGCTCGGTTCCGACGCCCTCGCGGCCGGCGCCCTGGGAACGAATCTGTATTTCGCCTTCCTGATCTTCGGAATTGGCCTCGTCAGCGCAACCTCGCCGCTGATCGCCGAGGAACTCGGACGCCGGCGCCATTCCGTGCGCGAGGTCCGCCGCACGGTACGTCAGGGCTTCTGGGCGGCGATCACGGTGGCGATACCGATCTGGATCGTGTCCTGGAACGGTGGGGGACTCCTGCTCGCTATGGGGCAGGAGCCCAATCTTGCGCGAGACGCGGGCGAGTACATGCGCGCCCTGCAATGGAGCCTGCTGCCCTTCCTGTTCTACCTGGTCCTGCGCTCCTTTCTTTCGGCCCTTGAGCGGCCGGGCTGGGCGCTCGTGATCGGCGTGCTGGCCGTGCCGGTGAATCTCGTGGCGGCCTATTGCCTAATGTTTGGCACGTTAGGCTTGCCGCGCCTCGGCCTCGTCGGTGCCGGCTACGGAACGGTAATCTCCAGCACCTTCATGTTCGTCAGCCTCGCTATGGTGATCAGCCTCGACCGGCAACTCAGGCGCTACCATCTGTTCGGGCGCTTCTGGCGCGCCGACTGGCAGCGCTACTGCACCCTGTGGCGCATCGGCGTGCCGATCGGGCTCACGCTCGCCTTCGAGGTGACGATCTTCAACGCGGCAGCCCTGTTCATGGGGCGCATCGGGGCGAACGAGCTCGCCGCCCATGCCATCGCCCTGCAGATCGCATCATTCTGCTTCATGGTGCCGTTCGGCTTCAGTCAGGCCGTGACCGTCCGCGTCGGCCGCGCCTTCGGCGCGCAGGACGCGCCGGGCGTCGCCCGCGCGGGCTGGACGGCATTCGCGCTCGGAGTTGGCTTCATGGCCTTCACGGCGCTGCTCATGCTGTTCGCTCCGCATCTGCTTCTCGGCGCGTTCCTCGACCTGAGCGATCCGAAGAATGCGCCGGTCGTCAACTTCGCCCTGTCATTCCTGGTGATGGCGGCGATCTTCCAGCTCGCCGACGGCGCGCAGGCGGTGGGAGCCGGCATGCTGCGCGGTCTTCAGGACACCCGTGTGCCGATGATCTACGCCGCCTTCGGTTATTGGGGCGTGGGCCTTCCGCTCGGCGTGGCGCTGGCCTTCGGCACGAGCCTGCGCGGCGTCGGCATCTGGATCGGCCTCGCCATGGGTCTCGCCGTGGTGGCCGCCCTGATGCTGTGGCGCTGGCTTCGCCGTGATCGGCTCGGACTCGTGGATCTCCCGGTGGAGGCCTAGCGCTCGGCCTTCCCCAGGAAACGCAGCAGCTTGGCGGCGTTGGCGAGCCGATCCCCCGGCGCGTCGGAGGCGCGGGACCAGACGAGCCTGTCGTTGCGCCACGCCAAAGCCCCCTTGGAGCGGGCGATGGCGTGCGCGACCATGTCCGGCTCGGGCGCACCGGCGAAGGTGAGGGCGATGGCCTGCGGACCCGCATCAACTCGTGAGATGCCCTGGACACGGCATTGCTCGCGCAGCCTCGCAAGGGCGATGAGGCGCTCGACGGCAGCCGGCGGTGGACCGAACCGGTTGCGGATCTCCTCTTCGATCGCCTCGACCTCGTCCTCGCCCACCAGCCGCGCCAACCGGGCGTAGAGATTGATCCGTACCTCGGCCTCGGGGACGTAGTCGGCCGGGACGTGTCCGGGAGCATCGATGTTGAGTTCCGGGGGCGCTTCCCCGGACGCGCTCCTGCCGCGGGCCTCGGCCACGGCCGTCGACAGGAGATGCTGGTAGAGCGATACCCCGATCAGCGTTATGTGGCCTGTTTGGTCCTCGCCGAAAAGGTCGCCCGCGCCCCGCTGGTCGAGATCGTGGGCGCTGATCGCGAAGCCGGCGCCCAATCGGTCGAGGTTCGCCAGGGTTTCGAGGCGCTTGCGCGTCGAGCGCGCCAGCTTGTGGGCCGGGTCGGTGAGCAGATAGGCGATGCCCCGCACGCGCCCGCGGCCGACACGGCCCCGCAGCTGATGGAGCTGCGCCAGGCCGAATCGGTCCGGCCGCCATATCAGCATGGTATTCGCGCCGGGCACATCCAGGCCACTCTCGATGATGTTCGTCGCCAGCAGCACGTCGCCCTGTCCGTCCGCGAAGCCCACCATGGCCTGGTCGATGGCGTCGGCAGGCATTCGGCCGTGGATGACCACCGTTTCAAGTTCGGGCACAAGATCCGTCAGCCGCTTGGCGATGGGCTCGATGTCCTCGATGCGCGGGCAGACGAAGAAACTCTGCCCGCCGCGGCGCCTCTCACGCAGCAGGGCCTCCCGCACGGTGGCGTCATCGAAGGGAATCGTGAAGGTGCGAATCGGCTGGCGCCGGGTCGGCGGGGTGGCGATGACGCTGAGATCCTGGAGGCCGACGAGGGCGGCCTGCAACGTGCGGGGAATCGGTGTTGCCGTTAGGGAAAGTACATGGGTGTCCTCGGCCAAGGCCCTGAGCTTCGCCTTGTGGGCTGCGCCGAAGCGCTGCTCTTCGTCGATCACCACGAGGCCGAGATCTGCGAAGCGCACGCCCTTGCCGGCGAGCGCATGAGTGCCGATGACGATGCGGATGGAGCCGTCGACGAGACCCGCCTTCACGGCCTTGGCCTCCGTGGCTCCGACCAGTCGGGAGAGATGGCCGATTCCGATGCCGAAGCCTTCGAAACGGCGCTCGAAAACCTGCACGTGCTGGCGCACCAGCACCGTCGTAGGGGCGATGACCGCGACCTGCTTGCCGGCGAGCGCCGCCGCCGCGGCGGCCCGCAAAGCCACCTCCGTCTTGCCGAACCCGACATCGCCGCAGACGAGGCGGTTCATGGGCCGCCCTGACGCGAGATCCGCAAGGGCGGCCGCGATGGCGGCGCTCTGGTCGGGTGTTTCCGAGAAGGAAAACCGCGCGGCAAAGCGCTCATAGGCGGCTCGCGGTGGCACGAGCTTCGGGGCGCTGGAAGCCTCGCGGGAGCGGACCGCCTCGACCAGCCGCGCAGCGCTCTCCGCGATCTCGGCCTCCACCTTTGCGCGGCGCTTCGCCCAAGCCTCCCCGTCGATACGGTCGAGGCTCACCGCCTCGGCGGAGGCGCCGTAGCGCCAGATCCGGTCCATCTCGGCCACCGGCACCATCAGGGTCGCGTCGTCAGCGTAGGTCAAGCGCAGGAGATCCGTGGTCGCGCCACCCGTCTCTATGGTCTGGATTCCCTCGAGAACGCCCAAACCGTGGTCGTGATGGATCACCACGTCGCCGATCCGGTATTCGAGTTCGGTGCCTGCGAGATCGATCGGGCGCGCCGCAGCTTCTGTCATGCGGGCCCGGCTGCCGACAACGTCGGCGGCCGCGATGACGATCGTCCGGCTGTCCGGGTCGCGAAAGCCGCGGTCGAGGGCGAGCCCGAGCGCGAGGATATGACCGGGATCCATCTTCTCCACCGAGGCCCAGTCCTTCACGGTTTCCACGGGATGAAGGAACTCCTCATCGAGCGCCCGCAGAAGCGGGCGCAGGCTCGCGCGGTCCGCCGTCGCCAGAACGATCCGGGAGCCCTGCTTGATTTCGCCAGCCACGTACTCGGCGAAACGGCGGAACGGACGTGCTTCGGTGGCGAACAACGGCGGTGGCGCGAGATTGGGGTCGTCCGGGTGAACCTCGATCCGTGTGACGGCAACGGTGTCGAGATGCACGGTCCATTCGGTCTCGGTCAGGTAGAGGCGGTCGGGTGGCAACGGTCGTTCGCCTTTCGCCCGCTCGGGCCGTAGCTTCGTGCGGCTCTCATGGGCGTCGCGGATCTGGTCCCATGCGAGAGCCAAGCGCGCCTCGGCTCCCGTATCGAGAAGGATTGCCGCCTCCGGCAGGAGGGATGGCAGGCTGTCGAGATGTTTGAAATGCTCTGGCAGCCTGTGCTCAGAGCCCGGAGAAAAGGAGGTGGTGCCTGCGTTGAGTGAGAAATGCTCCGAGGCCGGCAGCAGTCGCAACTCGGGGCATTCGCCCTCCGCGAGCTGGCTGGCGGCATCGAAGGGGCGCAGCGCAACGACGCGCCCGTCGTCATGCTCGACCCGGATGGGCGTCCGTGCCGCAGCGGGAAAGATGTCGAGAACCTGCCCCCGCAGGGCTGCCTCGCCGGGCTCGTCCACGCGTTCGTCGAGGACATAGCCCAGCCGTGCGAGGCGATCCTCGATGTCCTCGCGCGTGAAGGAATCGTCCGGCTTGAGGACGAGTTCGGCCCGCAGGAGATCGCCTGTCGGCGGCACACGCTGGAGGAGGCCGTACGGGGTCGTCACGACGATAGGGACAGATGCCGAATTCGAGGCGATCGCCTTCAGAACAGCGAGGCGGCGACCCATCACATGGCGCGACGGCGAGGTTCGATCGTAGGGCAAGCAGTCCCAGCCCGGAAACAGCAAGACCGGGAGCTCGGGCGCAAGAGCCTCGAGGGCCCGGACGAGATCCGTGGCCCTGCGCTCGTCCACGGCAACCGCCAGCAATCCGGATGAGGCGTCGCGGGCGTGCCGCAGGATCGCCACCGCGCTTTCGCCCAGCCGCCCCGCGGTTCTGATGATGGAAGAGGCGCTCGCCCCGGATCGGTTCTGCTGCTTCTTGCTGGTCTGGGGGGCCATGATCTCTCCGCATCGCCGGGGACAACTCGCCGACGCCCGTCCCGTTCACCGAGTATCGACGGACAGGGCGCGACCCAGCGGGACGGAACGCGGGTTTGACCGCGCGACCGCGCTCTACGCCAATGGGGTTTCAGATCAGGATGCGTCTGCGAGCCAAGGGACGATCTGCGACAGATCGACGGGGGCGAAGCGGGTACCCTCCTCGGTTACACGGACTTCTTCCACGGTCACGCGCCGCCAGCTGGCGAGTTGGACCAGCGCCTCCTGCACCAGGGTCTCAGGAGCCGAGGCGCCGGCCGTGAGGCCGATTACGGCCACGCCGTCGATGAAGGACAGGGTGAGGTCGCGTGGACCTTGCATGAGCAGGGCGCGCCGTCCTTCGCTCTCGGCCACTTCGCACAGGCGGTTGGTGTTCGAGGAGTTCCGCGCCCCACAGACGATGACGCGCTCTGCTCGCTTGGCGATGACGCGCACGGCCATCTGCCGATTCTGCGTCGCGTAGCAGATCGTCTTTGTGTCAGGGCCCTGGATCGCAGGAAACCGCCGCTTCAGGGCCGCAATAATCTCACGAGTATCGTCCACCGAGAGGGTGGTCTGAGTGATGTAGGCGACAGCGTCCGGAATCCGGATCTGAACCGTCAGCGCCTCCATCACGGTCGCGACCACATGGACGATGCCATCGATGCGGCCCAGCGTTCCCTGCACCTCCACATGGTCGCGGTGGCCGATGATGACGACCTCACGCCCGGCGCGCGCATGGCGCTGTCCCTCCAGGTGGACGCGGCGCACGAGCGGACAGGTGGCATCGAGCACGGCGAGATTGCGCCGTGCCGCCTCGCGCTCCACCCCTGCCGATACGCCATGAGCACTGAAGATCGCGACGGCCCGGTCCGGGATCTCCGAGAGTTCATTGACGAAGACGGCGCCCTTTCGCTCCAGGTCGTTCACGACGCGGCCGTTATGCACGATCTCGTGCCGAACATAGACGGGCCTTCCCGTCTGCGTCAGTGCGCCCTCGACAGCCTGGATCGCCCGTTCGACGCCGGCGCAGAAACCGCGAGGCGACGGCAGCAGAACCGTCAGGGGGCTGTCATTGCGGTTCATGCCGCATCCTCTACCTTGAGGGAGTGGGGAATTGCAGCGGGCAGGCGCGTCCGCCGAGCATGGTGGAGAGCGGCCGCGGCCTGTTCGCCGGCCATGATGGCGCTTTCGATCGTGGCCGGCAGGGAGCCGATCCAATCCCCCGCCAGAGCCACATTGGCGAGGGGAAGAAGGGGCGGCTGGGGCAGGGGGCTCGCGGCCTGCCGGATGGTGGCGCGCTTCTCCTTCACGACCCGCGCCTCGGGTTGCCGTGCGGGATCGGCGTCGAGGCCCAGCGCGCGCAGCACCGGCGCGATCTCGCGCCAGATGCGGGCCGCGATCTCGCTGCCTTCCCGGTCGATCACAGCGCCGGCCGCCGACACGGTGACGCTCACATGCGTGTCGCGGACGAGGATCCACTGAGCGAGCGTGCCGATACAGCCGATGAAACGGGGGTGCGCCAGGCTTCTAAGGCGGTAATGCACGTTGAGGATGGACTCGAACCGGTCGGGAACGGGCAACTCGGGCATGAGGCGCGCGATCTCCCAGGGAGGAAGCGCAAGGATCACTTGGTCCTCCGGCCCGAGCGCCACGGTCCGGTCCGTCAGAGCAAGGCCGATGGCGCGCCCCTGATTGGCGAGCACGGCCCGAAGGCGTTGCCCGGTGAGAAGCGCGGCACCGCGCGCCTGCAAAGTGCCGAGCGCAGGCTCGACGAGGTCGTCGTTCAGCCCGTTCCGCGCCACGAGGAGCCGGCCCGATCCCGGGCGGAGCAGCCGTCGAAGCGCACAGCCCAGCCGCTGCGACGAGGCCGCCGAGGCGGGCGTGTTCAGAACCGCGACGGTAAGGGGCTCGATCAGGCTTTGCATGATCGGCCGCGCGCCGATTAGGTCTGCGACGGGCCGGTCCGCCGATGAGAACGCGAGACGCAGGAGACATCCTATGTCGAGAAGGCTAAAGCCTTCCGGGCGGTGCGATGGAAAAAGCCACGACCAGGGCGAGAGACCGATGCGACGCGTCTGTCCGGTCCATGCATTGTAGAGGGGCAGGCCCGCAGGCTCTGGCTCGACCCAGCCCCGCCTTGCTCCGGTCGCATCCAGGAACGCCATGGCGCGCCGGTTGGCGGCGAAGAGGACATGGGTCCCGTTGTCGTGGATGAAGCCGTTCGACGGGTGGAGAGTCCTGCAGCGCCCGCCGGCGTGGGGGGCCGCCTCGTACAGGATGGCATTGCCCCCTGCCGCCGTGACCGCGAGTGCCGCGCTCAGGCCGGCTAGTCCTGCTCCGACGATATGGGTGCGTTGCGTCATCATGCGGCCCTCATGGCCATGGTGAAGAGCTGGAGCCGATCGGCGGCGGTGAGCCGGAGCTTTCCATGTCGCGCGCGCCATCCGCGGGCTTCGAGGCGACCCAGGATGCGGCGGTAGCTTTCCATCATCAGGATCGCCGGCTTCAGGGCGGTGCGGTCGAGCTGCGTCAGGGCCTCGTCCGCAACCGCGAAGCCGGCGCGCGCCTCGGCGGCAAGCGCCTCGCAGATTCGGGCAAAGCGCGGATCTGCCACGAGGACCGGCGCCGGCGCGTCCGGCATTTCCAGATGGCTCAGGCGAGAGAGCGGAATGTAGACGCGCTCGCGCGCCGCGTCCTCGTCCACGTCGCGCAGGATGTTGACGATCTGCAGAGTCCGTCCGAGATGAATGGCGAAGTCATGGGCCTTCGGCGCACCGAAGATGTGGATTGACAGGGCGCCGACCGAACCGGCGACGCGCCGGCCATAGAAATCCAATGCATGGTCGTCCGCCAGGCGAACCCGCTCGGCGCAGTCGGTCTCCATGCCGTCGATGAGGGCGTGGCATTCCGCGAGCGGCAGCTTGTAGAGCCTCGATGCACGCGCGAGCTCACGCCCGATCGGCGTCTGCGGCGCGCGGTGCAGGCGATCCATCTCGCGCCGCCACTCCGACAGGAAGCGCCGCTTCTCCGCAGACGGCGCGGCGCCGTCCGCGATGTCGTCGACCGCGCGGCAGAAGGAATAGACCGCATGTATGGCGCGGCGGCGCTCTTGCGTCAGGCTCTGCATGCCGAGCCGGAAGGAGGAGCCTGAGCGGTTCACGGCCGCGGCGGTGATGCGATCATCCTGGTGGCCGGGCTGGACGGCGGATCCGGCCAGGCCGGTGAGAAAGGCCCGGGCTACATCTATCCTGCTTACCGCCACGCGGGTCAGCACCGGATCGTCCCTGCGTAGGCGCAGGCTCAAGGTTTCGGCTAAAGCGATCGTCGCGATACTCTGTGCTCTCAGACGCCGGTTCTGCAGGAGTCTTGGGAGCGCGCGCGACCTGTCGATCAGGTCGTCGACCCGGTCGAGCATCCCGTCGAACACCGGGCGTCTGATCTGCGAGTGCGCGGGCTCGAAGAAGGTCTTCTCTCCACCCGCGATGTCGAGCCAGCCGAGCGGAAGATAGATCCGATCGAGGCGCTCCCGGTCCTGGCGGCAATCCTGCATATGGTTCAGGATCTGGAGCGCGGTGCACAGGGCATCGGCGGGGACCCGGGCGGCCTCGCACTCCCCGTGGAGCCGCAGCAGGAAGCGTCCGACAGGATTGGCCGACAGCGCGCAATAATCGGCAAGCTCCGACCAGTCGAGATAGCGCGCCTTGACCACGTCCTGACGGAAGGCGCGCAGGAGGCTGCGCGCCTCGGTCATCCCGGCATTCGAGCGAGCGTCGACCGCGTTCAGGCGCGCGGCTTCCGGAATGGCCGCATCGCCCGAGACGAGAGCCCGTTCGATTTTGTCGAGGCGGGCGAGCTTGCCGGATGGCGGGCAGCCCGGCGCGTCGGCGACGTCGTCGGCCATGCGCGCGAAGCGGTAGAAGGCGAGCACGGCGTCACGATGGTTGCGCGAGAGCACGAGCGAGGCCACCGGGAAGTCCTCGTCCCGCGGTCGTTTCGTCGCCTGCCAGGCGGCCGTCTGCATCTTCGTCACCCTATGGGATATAGCCTGCCCTTCCACCCGGCCCTGCGGGCCGAGCCGATCTGCAGGAGAACACTCCATTGGATCGCGAGGCCGACCAGGATGGTGAAAGGATGCAGCGGAATGGACAATGGGTTCTCGCGCGCCGCAATGGTCACGACGGCGCGAGCGGACATCGAGAGAAGCGCCGCAGCAACGACTGGGATCGTCGGCATGACGGCGAGAAGCGCGAAGGGCAGCACATGCCCTCCGAGAAGCAGGATCGTCCAGATCGGCAGTCCCACGGGCGTCGCCATGCCTTCGTGGGCATTCTTGGCGAAGCCGGCCCAAGCCTCGTCGAAGCTGCGGTACATGCGGCAGGAGGCCAGCCGCTCACCCGGCACGAGATCGGTCAGGAAGCCCTGGCGCCTGAAGAGGCGGGCGAGCTGGATTCCATCATGAATCAGGGATCGGATCGCCGCATGACCACCGGTCTGGCGATAGGCTTGCGCCTCCACCAGGATCAGCTGGCCGCAGGCGGCACCAAGCCCCGGATCGTGGGACAGGCGCATGATGCCCATGGGTAGGTAGCCGAGCAGCAGGATATTGATCGTCGGCACGATCAAGCATTCGCCGACCGAGTTCATGATCTGCCGCGGAACCGCGCTCACGAGCTTCGCGTCACTGGCCTGCACGTGGCCCGCCAGGCGGGCGGCGGCATCGGGCGCGAGGCGTACATCCGCATCGACGAACAGGAAATGCGTGCCGCGCGCCGCCTGAGCGAGATGGTGGCAGGCATGGACCTTCCCGGTCCATCCCTCATCGAGAGGCGGTGCAGCGAAGAGCTTCACGCGCGCATCGCGCTCCGCATAGGCGCGCACGATGTCGCCGGTGGCATCCGTGGAGCCGTCGTCCATCACGAGGATCTCGACAGGCACGCCCATGCTGGCGAGGGCGCAGTCCAGTGCCGGTCCGATATTCTCCGCTTCGTTGCGGGCCGGAACGAGAATGGACACCAGGGTCTCGGTCTGCGGCTGGAGACGCGGCGTCGCGCGCAGGGTCGCTAGGTTCATCAGGATCATCGCCGCCGGGGCGGCCGCGAGCGCCAGGAGGACGAGGCCGAGGCCGAGTGCCATCGTCATGTCCGATGCCCCTCATGGGAGGGATCGAAGCTGCGTCCTCGCAGGGCGGCGGCCATACGGCGCCAGCCGTCATAAATGCCGCCGACGCCGGAGCGGCCTTCGATCACCGCGCGGAAGCGCGTGGGGTCGCGGCTCTCAACGTCGGCGTTGAGCCGGTCGAGAGCCACAGCGAGCTCCGCCTCCAGGAATTCGAGGCGCTCTGCGCGGGGCTGATCGAGGAGCGTGCGTCCGGCCAGGGGTGGGCCGAACCCGATGAAGGCCTCGGCGCCGCGTTCGAGCCAGAAGCCGTATTCGATCGCCAGCGGCAACACCGTGCAGTCGGGCGCGAGTTCGACAAGCCGCGCCACGCCAGGCTTCAACCCGAGCGGCCGCTCGCGCACGTCGCTGAACCGTCCTTGTGCGGTGATCCACAGGACGCGATCCGGCGCGGACAGAATCTCGCGGCTCGCTGCAAGGAAGGCTGCCGCACCGCGCGAGGTCTCGAGATCGACTCCGAAGGCGCCGATACGGCCGAACACGCCGTATCGCCTCAGCATGGCGTCGTCGATGGGCGCATAGCTCTCATGGGTGGGGAAGAAATGGTCGGCGGACAGGATGTAGATCGCCGCGTCCCACCAGGCGGGATGGTTCGAATAGACGATGAGGGGGCCTCGCTGTGGCGCGGGCGGGGGAGATCCCCATGCGGCAATCCGCAACGCGTTCATGTGCCGGGTGAAGTAGCGGCGGAAATACGACACCATGAAGCCGTGGAGGAGGGCGGAGCGGCGCGCAACGGGAGAGGGTCCCGCATGCGCTCGGGAGGGTCGTCGCGCGGCCGATCTGCCCGGTTCCTGCGTCAAGACACTTTCCGTATGTTCTCGCCCCGCACATCCTGGTCGAGCGCGTCGGCCGCGATCCAGCCCGACATCATCACCATCGGCATCCCCGGTCCGGGATGGGCGGCGCCGCCGGCCAGATAGAGGCCGCGCACCTGCCGGCTCCTGTTGCCCGGCTTGAACGCCCCCATGAATTTGCCGTGGCTCGCGAGTCCGTAGATCGCGCCGTTCAGCACCTTGTAGCGATCGTGGATGTCCTGCGGCGTGAGATGCCGCTCCACGACGATGCGGCTCTCGATGTCCTCCATCCCGGCCGTGCGTTTCAGCTTTTCGATGATGACCTGCCGATAGGCGGGGTACATCCGCGGCCAATCGTGATGCGGGCGCAGATACGGCGTGTGCACGAGGACGTAGAGCGCCTCGCCACCTTCAGGTGCGACGCTGGCGTCTGTGGCCGAGGGAGCCGCCATGTAGCAGGTCGGATCCGGCGCGGGTTCACCCTTGCGATAGATGAAGTCGAACTCCTCTTCCGGATCGCGGGAGAACACGAAATCGTGATGGAGCAGGTGGTCATAGCGTTTCTTCAGGCCGAGATAGAGCACCACGCCGGAACAGGCCGGCTCGAAATCCTTCTTGGCATAGTGCTCGGCCGCCTCGCCGCCGACGAGTTCCTGATACGTGCGGATCGAGTCCATGTTGGAGATGACGTTGTCGTACTCCACCAGGTCACCGTTCGCCGTTACGAGGCCGGTGACGGCGCCGTTCTCGATCCTGAGGGACCGCACGTCCGTCTCCGGCCGGAAGGTGGCGCCGAGCTCAGTGGCGAGCTTCATAAGGGCTTCGGCAACCGCGCGGGTGCCCCCCATCGGATACCAGACGCCGTCGGCTGCCTGCATATGGGCGATCGCACATAGAACGGCGGGCGAACCATAGGGCGAGGAGCCCACATACTGCGTGAAGTGATCAAGCATCTGCGCGAGGCGCTCGTCCTTCACCTTGGACCGGATCGTGCCGGCGACCGAAGATCCCATGCGAAGGGACAGAACATCCCGCAGGGTCGCGGGATTCATATTGGCGCGGACGTTGATTGTGTCGAAAAGATCCTCAACCGGCTTCCAGAAGAAGAAGCGGTTGGAGATGTGATGCAGATTCTCGGAGAGTTCCTGGAACCGCCTGTAGCCGTCGCCGGCCTTCTTGCCGGGCGCAAAGCGGTCCATGGCATCGGCCATGGCGTCGACGTTCTCCAGAAGGTCGATGCGCGTTCCGTCGTCGAAGAAGCAGCGCCACTGGGGATCGAGACGGACGAGGTCGAGATAATCAGACAGATTGCGGCCCGCCTCGGCGAATATCCGTTCCAGCACGCGGGGCACGGTGAGGATCGTGGGACCCATGTCGAACCGGTAACCATCCACATGAAGCACGGCCGCCTTGCCGCCGAGCCAGGCGTTCTTATCGTAGAGGGTGATCCGGTAACCCCGTGTGGCCGCCACGCAGGCCGCCGCCAAACCTCCCAGCCCTCCGCCGATGACGGCAACCGAAGTCCCTTGAGCGCTCACGAAAATCCTCCGAGGAAACCGCCAGCCTGGCCGCGTTCGCACATCTTGCAAGTCTCAGGGGCAGCAGCCCAGGACTTGGTTGTAGGAGGCGCATGGCCCACTTCAAGCGGAGCCCAGCGCGATCGACCTCCGCGCGCACCATGGGCAGGGTCTGGCCGCAGCGTGACGGGACTAACGGATGGGAACGACGACGGTCGTCGAAGGCTCCCGCACGAGGATCCGGGCCGCCTCGAAGCTGGGAGGCCCACGCCGGCCCGCGTCGTTGAAGAAGCCGTAGGGTGCGGTCGGCAGACCGATGAAGCCGCGATCGAGCTTCCCATTGCCGTTGCGGTCGTGAAACACCGCGATGGATTAGGTACCAGGCCGCACCTTCCTGACGCGCAATTCAACCGTCCCAGGCCGCGCGGGGCTGCGGTCCTTGTAGGGGCAGGTCGCCTCGTCAAAGCTTGAGTCGCAGATGCCCGCATAGACCATGTTCTCGGTCGACTGGACGCCTTCCGCCCGGATCACCAGGGTTACGGCCGGCGCGGATGTGGCGGCGATCAGCAGCCCCGCAGGGCCGAGGCACTTCATTTTCTTGTCGTCTCACATGGTGACTTCGCCGACCGGGGCGACGGCGGGCTCGGGCCCGCTGCGGCCGGCGCGGCGGCGCTCCCGGTCCTCCAGCAGCAGGCGCGTCGTGATGCGCGCGCCTTCGTAGATCACCGGAAGGCCGCTGCCCGGATGGGTGCCTCCGCCCACGAGATAGACGTTGCGGCCGAAGCGGTTGTGCGGGCGGAAATAGAGCATTTGCGTGAGATTGTGCGCCAAGTTGAAGGTTGCGCCCTCGAAGACCGCAAACTCGTCCTGCCATCCGTTCGGGGTTACCATGCGCTCGAAGCGGATGCGGCTCTCGATGTCGCCGAGGCCGAGGAGCCGCAGCCGATCCAGAACGAGCTTGCGGTAGCGGGGCGCCTCCCGCGCCCAGTCGATGTTGCAGCGCAGATTC
>Ga0247820_10001134_pt1 | contig 14992 bp, 12 predicted proteins | sample 13C_Glucose_Day1_2_FD_192480 | JGI IMG/M metagenome (GOLD analysis project Ga0247820, IMG submission 192480) | Soil microbial communities from agricultural site in Penn Yan, New York, United States - 13C_Glucose_Day14 | ecosystem: Environmental > Terrestrial > Soil > Agricultural land | place...
GGGCTTCCTTGTCGAACTTGGCCGTGGCGGGGATCTGCTCCAGCACCACGATGAAGCCGGGCTGCGGGCCCGACTTGTGCAGCGGGTCGGTCATGCAGTCGTAGAGCGCGTCGAAGTTCTTGCCGAAATGAGCGGGCAGCATGAACTGCTGGGCGATCAGGTCCAGCACGTCCTGCTTGCTCTGGGCGTTGGCCAGGTTGGCGTACAGGAAGTGGTGGCCGACGGCGCGGGCGGTGTCCTGCAGGTCCTGCACGCGGAACGCGCGGATCGACTGCACGATGTTGCTGCGGACGCCTTTCAGCGGCGTTTCAGCGATGTCGGGGCGAAGGGATGGATCCATCTCCGCGTCTCTTTCCATGGATGTCAAAAACATGTCCCGCTTCATTTCAGGGTTCACTCCACGATCTTGCGAAAACTGGCGTAGTGGTCAGCGGTGTAGTAGCAGGCGTCCGGCTGCCGGGGCGGGCCGCCGCACACGATGCGCCGGGCCCCCCGGTCACGCGATCCTGGCGTCTTCACGGTGTATTCGCGCCAGTAGCCGCGCTTTCCGGCCGGGAGCAAACGCTCGCGGTTGAAGAACACCGTGCCGTCCTTCTCGTACGGGAACGGTCCGCCCAGGCGGATCAGTTCGTAGGTTTCCCGGCCTTGCCGCGGCAGCTCGACCACCCGGATGGTGGCGGCAACGCCTTCGGCGGGGCGATCCGGGTAGCCCTTGGCTGTCGCCGGCGCGGGGCCGGCGAGGGAGACCGCTACCAAGACGCTGGTGAGCGCTGACTTGAAAGCGGCGACACGCGCCATGAACAACTTCGGACCTTCTGGGTGACCTTGCGGACGCCTTTCCGGGACATCTCGAAGGCCCGCTAGCCCTCGGGTTAACCCGGAAAATCAAGCGCGCTAGTGTGAACCATCCGGTCACAAAAGGCAAGCCGCTGCCCAAATTTTGGGCAGCGGCCAAGGCCATTCACGGCTCAGTTGACGGCTTGCTAAGTTAGTGCCAGCTGTCGCGTCTGGTGTTACCGAGTCGCGTTTGCGTCCGCCACCGTCAGAGCTGTCATGTTGACGATCCGGCGAACGGTCGCGCTGGCTGTCAGGATATGCACCGGTTTGGCGGCACCCAGCAGCACCGGGCCGATGGCGATGTTGCCGCCCGCCGCCGTCTTGAGCAGGTTGTAGGAAATGTTGGCCGCGTCCAGGTTGGGACAGACGAGCAGGTTGGCGTCTCCGGCCAGCGTGCTGTGCGGCATGATCCGGGCGCGGCCGGCGCCGTCCAGCGCCACGTCGCCGTGCATCTCGCCGTCCACCTCGAGCCAGGGCGCGCAGTCCTGCAGCAGCCGCAGGGTCTCGCGCATCTTCAAGGCGCTGGGCTGGTTGCTGGATCCGAAGTTGGAGTGCGACAGCAGGGCGGCCTTGGGCTTGAGGCCGAACCGCATCATCTCCTCGGCCGCCATCACGGTGATCTCCGCCAGCTGCTCGGCCGTCGGGTCGTAGTTCACGTGGGTGTCCAGCAGGAACACCTGGCGGTTGGGCAGCAACAGCCCGTTCATGCAGGCGTAGGTGCAGACGCCCTCGCGCTTGCCGATCACCTGGTCGATGTACTGCAGGTGCATCGGCGTCGTGCCCCAGGTGCCGCAGATCATGCCGTCCACCTGCTCCTTGTGCAGCAGCATCGAGCCGATCAGCGTCAGGCGCCGGCGCATCTCGATCTTGGCCATCTGCATGGTCACGCCCTTGCGCTCGGTCATGCGGTGGTAGGTCTGCCAGAAGTCGCGGTAGCGGTCGTCCTGCTCGACGTTGACGATGTCGTAGTCACGCCCTTCCTGCAGGCGCAGGCCGAACTTCTCGATGCGCTGGGCGATGATCTTCGGCCGCCCGATGATGGTGGGCCGGGCCACGCCTTCGTCCACCACGATCTGGGCCGCGCGGAGCACGCGCTCCTCCTCGCCCTCGCAGTACGCCACGCGCTTGCGGGCGGCCACCTTGGCGGCCGTGAAGATCGGCTTCATCGTGGTGCCGGAGGCGTAGACGAAGCTCTGCAGCTTCTCGCGGTACGCGTCCATGTCCTTGACCGGCCGCGACGCCACGCCGCTGTCCGCCGCCGCCTGGGCCACTGCGGGGGCGATCTTCATCATCAGCCGCGGGTCGAACGGCTTGGGGATCAGGTATTCCGGTCCGAAGGCCAGCTTCTGGCCCGCGTACGCCGCCGCGACCACCTCGCTCTGCTCGGCCTGCGCCAGTTCGGCGATGGCATGAACCGCCGCGATCTCCATCTCCACCGTGATGGTGGTGGCGCCGGAATCCAGCGCGCCGCGGAAGATGTAGGGGAAGCACAGGACGTTGTTGACCTGGTTCGGGTAGTCGGTGCGGCCCGTCGCCAGGATCGCGTCCGGCCGCACGGCCAGCGCGTCCTCGGGGTTGATCTCCGGATTCGGGTTGGCCAGCGCCAGGATCAGCGGATCCTTGGCCATCTTCTTGACCATCTCCTGCTTCAGCACGCCGCTGGCGGACAGGCCCAGGAAGATGTCGGCGCCTTCGATCACGTCGGACAGGGTGCGCGCGGAGGTCTTCTGCGCGAACTGCACCTTGTCCTCGTCCATCAGCTCCTTGCGGCCCTCGTAGACCACGCCGGCCAGGTCGGTCGCGAAGATGTTCTCGCGCGGCAGGCCCAGCTTCACCAGCAGGTTCAGGCAGGCCAGCGCCGCGGCGCCCGCGCCCGAAGTCACCAGCTTGACCTCCGGCAGTTTCTTGCCCGTGACCTTCAGGCCGTTGATGATCGCCGCCGCCACGCAGATGGCGGTGCCGTGCTGGTCGTCATGGAAGACCGGGATCTTCATGCGCTCGCGCAGCTTGCGCTCCACGTAGAAGCAGTCGGGCGCCTTGATGTCCTCGAGGTTGATACCGCCGAAGGTCGGCTCCAGCGCCGCGATGACGTCGACCAGCTTGTCGAGGTTTTCCTTCTCGTTGATCTCGATGTCGAAGACGTCGATGCCGGCGAACTTCTTGAACAGAACGCCCTTGCCTTCCATCACCGGCTTGGACGCGAGCGGGCCGATGTCGCCCAGGCCCAGGACCGCCGTGCCATTGGTGATGACGGCGACCAGGTTGCCGCGCGCGGTGTAGCGGAACGCGGCAGCGGGATCCTTGACGATCTCCTCGCAGGGCGCGGCCACGCCGGGCGAGTAGGCCAGCGCGAGGTCGTGCTGGTTGCTCAGCTGCTTGGTCGCGTGGATCGCGACCTTGCCCGGGGTCGGGTGCTCGTGGTACTCGAGGGCGGCCTGGCGCAGCTCGGCGCGCTTGTCGGCCGAATTCATCGTCGATTCGGTGGGGGGCATACGGCGAGTGTCTCCTCTGACCGCCGCGGCGGCGGCCGGTCCTTCTTGCGGGTGCGCGATTGTAGGCCTGCGCTCGAGGGCTCCCGGACGGTCGCCGGCGGCCCCGTGCAAAATGGCGCGCCATGGCGTAGAGTGCGCCACTCAGTATCCTTTCGGAGCCGACCATGTCCGACTCGCCGCCCGCCTACGTGTCCGTCAAGTTGCCGGCCGGGCTCGTCGACCAGGCGCGCGACGCGGCGCAGACCATGCGCCGTTCGGTGGCCAGCCAGGTCGAGTACTGGGCCACGCTCGGCATGGCGCTGGAGCACGCCGGGCTGTCCACCAGCGACAGCCGCGCGCTCATCGCGCGCCAGGAGCGCGCGGCCTACGGCAACCCGCCTACCGGCCTGCCCGTGTCGCCGGAGCTGGACGACCTGCAGGCCCACGTGCTGGCGCTGTCCAAGTCGGGCGCGTTGTCGGCCCGGGCGCAGGACGCGGTCGCCGCCGGCAAGGGCCGGTCGGCGCGCGGCAAAGGGCGCAAGTCCGCATGAGCATCGGCCGATGCCGGTCCTGCACCTGATCGCGGGGCCGCACGGGGTCGGGAAGACGTCGCTCTACCAGTACCTGGTGGCGCCGCGTTACCCCGCACTGCCGTTCGTCGACGCCCAGGCGCACGCGGCCGTCCAGCTGCAGCACCTGGAGGATTCGCACGCGCGGGCGGTGGCCGCGCGCGACTGGGCCGACGCGCAGTGGCAGGCGCTGCTGCGTGAGCGCGCCTCCTTCGTCGTGGAGACGGGGTTCTCCCACCCTTCGCGCGTGGCGCTGATCGGCCAGGCGCGCACGCTGGGGTTCGAAGTGGTGCTCTACGCGATGGGACTGGACGAGCCGCGCAAGCTCCTGCAGCGATGCAACCAGCGGGTTCGCGAAGGAGGGCATCCAGTGCCCTCGCACAAGCTGCTGTCCCGCTATGCCCGCACGCTGGAGAACCTGCGGCACGCGGTCTTCGTGGCCGACCTCGCGCTGCTGATCGACGGCTGCGACGCCCATGAAGGCGGGCCGCGGCTGGTCGCCACCGTGATGGGCAACGAGCTGCAGCTGCACACGGTGCAGCGCCCGCGCTGGGCCGAAAGGGTGCTGGGGTTCGCGGAGGGTTGAGGCCGGGCGCGGCGCTCAGCCGCGCATCAGGGCTTCGATCTCGTCGGCCTTCACCGGCACGCCGCGCGTGATCAGCTCGCAGCCCTGGTCGGTAACGATGGCGTCGTCCTCGATGCGGATGCCGATGTGGTGGAACTTCTCCGGCACGCCTTCGGCCGGTCGTACGTAGAGACCCGGCTCGATGGTCAGCACCATGCCGGGGCGCAGCACGCGGCTGGGCCGGTTCTTGATCACCTCGCCCGACAGCGGGTCCTTGCGCTCGCTGACCTCGCCCACCTGGTCCGGTTCCACGTAGCTGCCGCAGTCGTGCACGTCCATGCCCAGCCAGTGGCCGGTGCGGTGCATGTAGAACTGGAAATACGCGCGCTGCTCGATCACGTCGTCCACCGAGCCGACCTTGTCGCGATCGAGCAGGCCGACGTCCAGCATGCCCTGGGCCAGCACCTTGACCGTGGCGTCGTGCGGATCGTTGAAGCGCGCGCCCGCGCGGGTGGCCGCGACGGCGGCTTCCTGCGAGGCCAGCACCAGGTCGTACAGCTCGCGCTGCGGTCCGGTGAACCTGCCGTCGGCCGGGAAGGTGCGCGTGATGTCGCTGGCGTAGCCATCGAGCTCGCAGCCGGCGTCGATCAGCACCAGCTCGCCCGCGCGCACCGGCGTGTCGGCCGCGCGGTAGTGCAGCACGCAGGCGTTGGCGCCGGCCGCCACGATGGAGCCGTAGGCAGGGTACTGCGAGCCGCCCAGGCGGAATTCATGCAGCAGCTCGGCGTCCAGGTGGTACTCGCGCACGTCGCGGCCCTCGCGCAGCATGCGGGCCGACAGCTTCATCGCGCGAACATGCGCGCCGGCGCTGATCTGCGACGCGCGGCGCATCACGTCCTGCTCGTGCGCGTCCTTGACCAGGCGCATCTCGTCGAGCACGGCACAGAGGTCGCGTTGCTCCTGCGGGCAGAGCGCGCCGTAACGCACACGCGCACGCACCCGGTTCAGCCAGCCGCCCACGCGCGCTTCCAGGCCTTCATGGATGGCGAACGGGTACCAGACCGCGTCGCGGTTCTCCAGCAGTCGCGGCAGCGTGGCTTCGAGCTCGTCGATCGAATGCGCCGCCTGCACGCCCAGCGTGGTCGGCGCGGCGGCGGGCCCGAGTCGGTAGCCGTCCCAGATCTCGCGCTCGGTGTCCTTGGGCGCGCAGAACAGCGTGCTCCGGCCGTCGCCGGTGATCACCAGGAAGGCGTTCGGCTCGGTGAAGCCGGTGAGGTAGTAGAAGTAGCTGTCGTGCCGGTAGATGAAGTCGCTGTCGCGGTTGCGCGGGCGCTCCGGCGCGGTGGGCACGAGGGCGATGCCATCGGGGCCGATGGCGGAAGCGACGCGCCGGCGGCGCTCGGCGTAGAGGGAGGGGCTCATGATGCGTTCAGTTGCGCCAGCCGCTGCGGCGTGCCGACGTCGGTCCAGGGTCCGGTGTGGATCTCGGCGGTAACCAGGCCATTGTCCATCGCGCGTCGCAGCATGGGCGCCAGCGGGACTTTCAGGCCTTGCGGGTTGCCGGCCGGCAGCTCGTCGAAGAAAGCCTTGCGGTACAGGCCGATGGTCGAATACGTGTAGCGCCGATCGCCTTCGTTCAAGGCCCGGCCGTCGGCGCGCAGCGCGAAGTCGCCGCGCGGGTTGTGTTCGGGGTTGGGCACCAGGTACAGGTGCGCCAGCTGCGAGCCGCGCGCGAAGTCGTCCATCGCCTTCGCGCTGAACCCGAAGCCGGGCACGTACACGTCGCCCGCGACCACCCAGAAGACCTCATCCAGCAGCGGCAGCGCCCGCGCGATGCCGCCGGCAGTCTCGAGCGCGCCGCCGAAGTCGCGGCCTTCGTGCGAGTAGGCGATGCGCAGGCCGTCGAACGCCGGGCCGCAGCGCTGCTCGATCTGCTCGCCGAGCCATGCCGTGTTGACCACCGCCCGCGTGCAGCCGGCGCGCGCCAGCGCCTGCAGGTGCCAGCCGATCAGCGGCCGGCCGTGGACTTCCAGCAGCGGCTTGGGACAGCTGTCGGTCAGCGGCCGCATGCGCTCGCCGCGGCCGGCCGCCAGAACCATGGCCTGGGCCCGCGTCACTCGCCGTCCCCGCGGTCGAGCGAGCGCTGCTCGGTCCATTCCGGCTGGAAGCGCTGGACCAGCGCGAACATCAGCCCGCGCGCCTTGGCGGAGAAGTCGTCCTGCGCATGCGCCAGGCACACGTCCACCGTCACGCCGCGCTCCTGCGGCCAGGTGTGCAGGCAGACGTGCGAGCCGGCCAGCAGCAGGGCGGCACTGGCGCCGCCGGAAGCGTCGGTGCGGAACAGCTCGCCTTCCACCGACAGGCCGACGGCCTGCGCGGCCTGCCGCGACCACTCGGCCAGCTGGCGAGCGTCGGTCAGCCACTGCTCTTCGCAGCGGCATTGGTACAGGTCGGCGGTGAGGTGCAGGCCCCGCATGCGTGCGACTGTAGACGATGGCTCCGGGCCATGGCCCCGATGGCGGCCGAGATGAGCCCAACCGCTAAAATTCCGGGTTTCCCCCAAGCCGCCGCCCGCGCCCGCCACGCCCATGTCCTTCCTCTCCTCCGCCACTTCCTCGCCCGAGACCACCCCCGCTGCCGTCGCCGACGCCCAGCAGATGGCCAACGCGATCCGCGTGCTGTCGATGGACGCGGTGCAGCAGGCCAATTCCGGCCACCCGGGCGCGCCCATGGGCATGGCCGACATCTCGGTGGCGCTGTGGGACCGCCACCTCCGGCACAACCCGACCGATCCGCACTGGTTCGACCGCGACCGCTTCGTGCTGTCCAACGGCCACGGATCGATGCTCATCTATTCGCTGCTGCACCTGACCGGCTACGACCTGCCGCTGGAAGAGCTGAAGAGCTTCCGCCAACTGCACAGCAAGACCGCCGGCCATCCGGAAGTCGGCGTCACCCCCGGCGTCGAGACCACCACCGGCCCGCTGGGCCAGGGCATCACGAACGCCGTGGGCATGGCGCTGGCCGAGAAGCTGCTCGCGGCCGAGTTCAACCGCGACGGCCACGCCATCGTCGACCACTTCACCTATGTGTTCATGGGCGACGGCTGCCTGATGGAAGGCATCAGCCACGAGGCCTGCGCCCTGGCCGGCGCCTGGAAGCTGAACAAGCTGATCGCGGTCTACGACGACAACGGCATCTCCATCGACGGCCAGGTCACGCCCTGGTTCGTGGACGACTCCGCCGCCCGCTTCAAGGCCTACGGCTGGAACGTCATCGGCCCGATCGACGGCCATGACGTGGACGCGGTGGACCGCGCCATCGCCGATGCCCGCCGCAGCGCCGACAAGCCCACGCTGATCGTCGCCAAGACCCAGATCGGCAAGGGCAGCCCGAACCGCGTCAACACCGCCAAGGCGCACGGCGAGGCGCTGGGCCTGGAAGAGGTCAAGCTCACCCGCGACGCTCTGGGCTGGCCGCACGAGCCCTTCGTGGTGCCGCGCCAGATCTACGGCGCCTGGGACGCCAAGGCCAAGGGCCAGGCCGTGCAGGCCGAATGGGAAGGCCGCTTCGCGACCTACAAGGCCGCCTACCCCGAACTCGCCGCGGAGTTCACGCGGCGCATGAAGGGCGAGCTGCCGCGCAACTTCGCGCAGATCGCGGTCGATGCCGCCGTGGGTGCGCACGCCAAGGCCGAGACCGTGGCTTCGCGCAAGGCCTCGCAACTGGCGCTGGAAGCCTTCACCGCCGCGCTGCCCGAGCTGCTGGGCGGCAGCGCCGACCTGACCGGTTCCAACCTCACCAACACCAAGAGCACGCCCGCGCTGCGCTTCGACCTCGCCGGCAACGTCAAGCGCGACGAGAACGGCCGCGTGGGCCGCCACATCAACTACGGCGTGCGCGAGTTCGGCATGGCGGCCGTCATGAACGGCGTCGCGCTGCACGGCGGCTACATCCCCTACGGCGGCACCTTCCTCACGTTCAGCGACTACAGCCGCAACGCCATCCGCATGGCCGCGCTGATGAAGCGCCGCGTGATCCACGTCTTCACGCACGACTCCATCGGCCTCGGCGAGGACGGCCCGACGCACCAGTCGATCGAGCACGCCGCCGCCCTGCGCCTGATCCCCAACCTGGACGTCTGGCGTCCCTGTGACACCGCCGAGACGGCCGTGTCGTGGGCGGTGGCGCTGCAGAACGCCAGCCGGCCCACCGCGCTGCTGCTGTCGCGCCAGAACCTGCCGTACGCACCCAAGGCGGGGCTCGAGGACATCAGCAAGGGCGGCTACGTCCTGGCCGAGCCCGCCGAAGTCGGCCTGGCGCGCGCGCAGGCGGTGATCATCGCCACCGGCTCGGAAGTGCAGCTGGCGCTCAAGGCGCAGGAACTGCTGGCCCAGGACAACATCGCGGTGCGCGTGGTCTCCATGCCCAGCACCACCACCTTCGACCGCCAGAGCGTGGCCTACAAGCAGCAGGTGCTGCCGGCAGGCCTGCCGCGCATCGCGGTCGAGATGGGCGTCACCGACTTCTGGTGGAAGTACGGCTGCGCCGCCGTGGTGGGCATCGACACCTACGGCGAATCCGCGCCGGCCAACGTGCTCTTCAAGCACTTCGGCTTCACGCCCGAGAACGTGGCTGACACGGTGCGCGCGGCCTTGTCGCGTTGAGCGACGCGGCAAAATCGGGACGTTCTGACGATTTTCACAACCTTCGGGAAAGCAAGATGACCATCAAGATCGGGATCAACGGTTTCGGCCGCATCGGCCGCATGGTGTTCCGCGCCGCGGTGCAGAACTTCAAGGACATCGAGGTGGTCGGCATCAACGACCTGCTCGAGCCCGACTACCTGGCCTACATGCTGCAGTACGACAGCGTGCACGGCCGCTTCGAGGGCGACGTCTCGGTGGACGGCAACACCCTCGTCGTCAACGGCAAGAAGATCCGCCTGACTGCCGTCAAGGACCCGGCCGAGCTCAACTGGGGCGCCGTCGGCGCCGACGTGGTGGTCGAGTCCACCGGCATCTTCCTGACCAAGGAAGGCGCGCAGAAGCACATCACCGCGGGCGCGAAGAAGGTGATCATGTCGGCCCCGTCGAAGGACGACACGCCGATGTTCGTCTACGGCGTCAACGACAAGACCTACAAGGGCGAGGCGATCATCTCCAACGCCTCCTGCACCACCAACTGCCTGGCGCCGCTGGCCAAGGTGCTGAACGACAAGTGGGGCATCAAGCGCGGCCTGATGACCACCGTGCACGCCGCCACCGCCACCCAGAAGACCGTGGACGGCCCCAGCAACAAGGACTGGCGCGGCGGCCGCGGCATCCTGGAGAACATCATCCCGTCGTCGACCGGCGCGGCCAAGGCGGTGGGCGTGGTGATCCCCGAGCTGAACAAGAAGCTGACCGGCATGTCGTTCCGGGTGCCGACCTCCGACGTCTCGGTGGTCGACCTGACGGTGGAGCTGAACAAGGAAGCGACCTACAAGGACATCTGCGCCGAGTTCAAGGCCCAGTCCGAAGGCGCGCTCAAGGGCGTGCTGGGTTACACCGAGGACAAGGTGGTGGCCACCGACTTCCGCGGCGACCCGCGCACCTCGATCTTCGACGCCGAGGCCGGCATCGCGCTCGACAGCACCTTCATCAAGCTGGTGAGCTGGTACGACAACGAGTGGGGCTACTCCAACAAGGTGCTGGAGATGGTCCGCGTGGTCGCCGCCAAGTAAGGCGTCCGCACATCGGATGAAGAACGCGCCCGCCGGGCGCGTTTTTTCATGGCGCCGTGCCTATCGTGCCGCCCATGGACGACACGGTATTCCGCCAGTGGCTCACGCGCAGGAGCTGGGCCATGAGCGTGCGCTACTGCAAGGTGGTGGCGGTGCTGCTGCCGCCGGCGGCGCTCGCCACCGACGTGCCGCTGGTGCGCGAGAACGGCATCGACGGCCTGGGCTGGCTGTTGGCCTGGCAGCTGGCGGCCGAGCTGGTCTGCCTGGTGCTCATCGCTGCGGACCGCCGTCTCCCCGCGCTGCGTGGCCGCGAGTGGGCGCTGTACGCGTTCTGCGGCGTCTTCATCGGCCTGTGCACCTGGATCGGCATGGTCGACGGCGGCATGCGGGGCGACTTCTCGATCTACGCCGCCGGCATGACGTTCGGGGCCGCCGTCGCCGGCACGCCGCGGCGCGTGCGCCAGCCGATGTACGCGGCCAGCCTGTTCGCGCTGGCCATTCCCGTGTGGCAGCGCGAGGCGGGCGATGCGGTGCGGGTGGTGGCGGGGCTGGTCAACCCGTTCTGCGTGGTCGTCCTGTGCCTGTGGCTGGACCGCTTCACCTACTCGCGCGACCGGGCGCTCTACCGCGAGACCCAGCGCGCCGAAGCCGAGCGCGACCGCGCCGACGGCGTGCTCTACAACGTGCTGCCGCGCGCCGTCGCCGATGAGATCAAGCAGTCCGGCCGGGCGCGGGCACGCAAGTTCGACAACCTGGGCGTGCTGTTCGCCGACCTTTCCGGCTTCACCCAGTTCTCCAGCCGCCTGCCGCCCGACGCGCTGGTGCTGGTGCTCGACGAGATCTTCTCGTCGTTCGACGCGCAGGTGCAGCGGCACGGGCTGGAGAAGATCAAGACGATCGGCGATGCCTACATGGTGGTCTCGCAGGGGCGCATCGATGCTCTGTGCCGCCTGGCGCTGGACCTGCGCGCCGCGCTCGAGCACTACAACCATGCCAACGGAACCGGCCTGTCGCTGCGCATCGGTCTCCACGCGGGACCGGCGGTGGCGGGTGTGCTGGGCGTGCAGCGCTTCCTGTACGACGTCTGGGGCGACACGGTGAACGTGGCCAGCCGGCTGGAATCGGCGGGCCGTGCCGGCAGCATCCAGGTGAGTGAGGCCGTCGTGCGCCAGGCCGGCGAGGGCTTTTCCTTCCACGCGCGCGGCCTGGTCGAACTGCAGGGGCGCGGCCGCCTGCTCACCTACTGGTTGCTCGGCACCGCCTGACCGCGGAAGTTGTTCGCGCGTGCCTGCCTTTCGGTCGTGACGGGAATGCGGCTTGCCGCCTTGGCGACATGGCCCCCGATGCCCTCCATGCGCCCGTTTCGCGCCGCGTCCCGTCGGTGCCAGGCTGGGACCATTCGCTGCAGTTCCTCGCCGACCCGTACCGCTTCATCGGACGCGAATGCCGTCGCCTGGGCAGCGACGTGGTGCAGGCGCGCCTGATGCTGCAGCCCACGGTATGCCTGACCGGCCCGCGCGCGGCCGAACTGTTCAGCGACTCGACGCGATTCCGCCGCGCGGGCGCGGAGCGCACCGCCTTTTCGTGCGACGGCGACCCGCTGCCGATCGCCGCGCTGCTCGCGAAGGCGCTGGAGCAATGGGACCGGCTGCTGCCCGCCTGGTGCTCGCGTCCGCGCGTCGTGCTGTATGCGGCGGCGCAGGACTGGCTGTGCCGCACGGCCTGCGCCTGGGCCGGCATTCCGCTCGTTTCGACGGAGACGCCGGTGCGCACGGCCCAACTGTCGGCGTTGTTCGACAACGCCGCGGGCGGCATCGCCGCGCACCTGCGCGCCCGCCGCGCGCGTCGCGAAGCCGAGGGCTGGCTGGCGGGGCTGGTCCAGTCGCACCGGCGGCGCCCCGTGTTCCCCGAGGGCTCGCCGGCCGCGGCCGCCGCCGGTTTCGTCGATGCGCAAGGACTGCAGATGACCGCCCGCCAAGCCGGCACCGAACTGCTGAACCTGCTGCGCCCCGTCGTTGCCGTCTCGGTGTTCGTGGTGCTCGCCGCCCACGCCCTGCACCGGCATCCTCGCTGGCGCGATGCGCTGGCCGACGGGCTGGACGACGACCTGCAGGCCTTCGTGCAGGAGGTGCGGCGCTTCTACCCGTTCTTCCCCGCGATCTCCGCGCAGGTCAGCCGCGATTTCGTCTGGGACGGCTGGCACTTCCCGAAGGGCGCGCGCGCCATGCTGGACCTGTACGGCACCAACCACGACGACCGCGCGTGGCCCTTGCCGCACGAGTTCCGGCCCGAACGGTTCTTCGGCGCGATCCCGGGCCTGTTCGACCTCGTGCCGCACGGCGCCGGACCGGCGCAGGACGCGCTGTCACTGGCGCTGATGAAGCTGGCCGCGCGCCAGCTGGCCGTGCACCTGCGCTACCAGGTGCCCGCGCAGGACCTCGACCTGCAGATGGACCGGCCGCCTGCGTTGCCGCGCGACCGCTTCATCGTGGAACGGCTGGTGCCGCTCTGAGGAAGGTCGCATGAACCCGCGAGCCGCCCCGAGAAGCCGGCCTGCCCCGGCCGCGCCCGCGCCTGTCGAGCGCAGCCGCCCGCACGCGCCCGGATCCGCTTCGGTGCCGCGCCGGTCGCCTCCGCCCCAGGAGCCGCGCGGCACGGCCGATCACCACGCGGAAAGCGATGCGACCCAAGGCACGACCCCGCGCGAGGACCGTGCCGGCTGAGCCTCGCTTGACCTTGCCATGGTGGCAAGGTTTCCAATCGCGGCATGAACCCCACCGATGCCGACATCCGGTCCTACGACCGCCTGGTCTCGCGATTCGAGCAGACCGCCGACCCCGCCCAGCGCTGGCGGCTGCTGATGGCCGCCCACGTGGCCGGCCAGTACCGATTGCGCCTGCACTGGGACAGCCACGTCCGGATGCTGGGCCAGGCCTGGCGCGAGCGCGACCTTCGCGAAGTCGCCGGCCAGCTGGTGCGGCTGGCCCTGGTGCCGCTGGGCCACGCCCTTCAGCGCCTGCCCGCGGGGAACATCGGCCGCGCGACCGTCAGCGCCTTCGCGCCCATGCAGCCACCGCCGGACGTCGAGAGATTGCTGCGCTGGGCGCGCGAGGTGTGAGAGGCGCAAGCCTCAGCTGAGGTGCTTGCCGACGATGCCGGCCAGCTCGAACATCGTCACCTGCGGCTTGCCGAACACCTTCTGCAGCTTGTCATCGGCGTTGATGGCGCGCTTGTTCCTGGCGTCCTGCAGGCCGTTGGCCTTGATGTAGTCCCACAGCTTCTTGATCACTTCGGTGCGCGCCAGCGGTTCGCTGCCGATCACCGCCGCGAGTTCGGCGCTGGGCTTGAGGCCCGGCCCGGTCTTGCGCGGTGTCTTGGCGGCGGGCGCCTTCTTCGCGGCGGCCGGTGCGGCTTTCTTCGCTGCGGCCTTCTTCGCCGCCGCGGGCGCCGCCTTGGCGGCCGCACCCTTGCGTGGCGGGAACTTGCTCTCGCGCGGCTCGAACTCGAAGTTCACCTTGCCGGCTTCCGCGTCCCAGGCCAGGAAGGCCTTGAACGACCGGCGGGTGCGCATCGACACGAACTTGTCGAGGAGGTCGGTCTTGCCGGTGGCCAGCAGCTTCTTCATCTGCTCACGGTCCACGGGTTGCTGCAGGATGATCTGGCCGCTCTTGAAGTCGCAGCTGGGCGTGGGTTGCTCCGCCGTCGGCACCGAGCGCTCGCAGACGTAGTTCTTGCCCCATTCGAAGACGCGCGCGCCGCACTTCGGGCAGGGACCCAACGCCTCCTGGCCGGCGAAGTCGATCAGCTCGCCGGTCTGCGCCGGGTCTTCCTCGTCGCCGAAGTCGAACTCCAGCTTCCAGTTCTTTTCTTCCTCGTCGAACTTGAGCGCGATCTCGGCGGTGAACGGCCAGCCCGCCTTGGAGCGGAAGCCCTCCAGCGGGCCGATGCGCTTGTGCTGCAGGAAGCTCTCCACCTCGTCCAGCTCGAACGCGCGGCCGGCCGGGATCTTGGTGAACGAGAAGCCGCAGGGCTGCGCCTGCGGCTTGCCCACGCAGGTGTAGCGCCGGTAGTTCTCCTGCACCACGCCGCCGCAGTTGGGACAAGGCGTGTGCAGCGTGGCGTAGTCGCCCGGCACGGTGTCCCGGTCGTACTCCTTCGCCTTCTTGACGATGTGCTTCGTCATCTCGGCGATCTCGCGCATGAACTCGTCGCGCGAGAGCTTGCCGTGCTCCATCTGCGCGAGCTTGTGCTCCCACTCGCCGGTGAGCTCCGGCTTGGTCAGTTCCTCCACGCCGAGGCCGCGCAGCAACGTCATCAGCTGGAAGGCCTTGGCCGTCGGGATCAGCTCGCGGCCGTCGCGCAGCATGTACTTCTCGTTGATCAGGCCTTCGATGATGGCGGCGCGCGTGGCCGGCGTGCCCAGGCCCTTCTCCTGCATGGCCTCGCGCAGTTCGTCGTCCTCCACGAACTTGCCGGCGCCTTCCATCGCGCCCAGCAGCGTGGCTTCCGAGTAGCGCGCGGGCGGCCGCGTCTTGAGGCCCTTGACGTCGACGGTCTCGGTGCGGACGGTCTCGCCCTGCTTCACCGGCACCAGGGTCTTGCTGCCCTCCTCGCCCTCGACGTCCGCCTCCTTGCCCCAGATGGCCAGCCAGCCCGGCTTGACCAGCACCTTGCCGTCGGTGCGGAAGCTGTGGTTCACCACCTGGCTGATGCGGGTGGTGACCAGGTATTCGGCGCTCGGGAAGAACACCGAGAGGAAGCGGCGCACCACCAGGTCGTACAGCTTCTGCTCGGCGTCGGAGAGGCCGTGCGGCGCCTGCAGCGT
>Ga0247820_10001137_pt1 | contig 14968 bp, 15 predicted proteins | sample 13C_Glucose_Day1_2_FD_192480 | JGI IMG/M metagenome (GOLD analysis project Ga0247820, IMG submission 192480) | Soil microbial communities from agricultural site in Penn Yan, New York, United States - 13C_Glucose_Day14 | ecosystem: Environmental > Terrestrial > Soil > Agricultural land | place...
CATCGCATCGGGGCGCCAGCGGCCACGATGCGCTGGACCTGGTCGCGGCCGGCTGGCGCCCCGATGCGATGTTCGTCGACCTCGCCATGCCGGGCATCGACGGCTGGGAGACCATCCGCCGGTCGCGCGCGCTCGGCCTGGCCGGCGCCGCGGTGGCGATCGTCTCGGCCAACGCCTTCGACAAGCGGCTGGACAACGACGTCGGCATCACGCCCGATGATTTCTTCGTCAAGCCGGTGCGCCACAGCGAACTGCTCGACTGGCTCGAGCGCCGCCTGGGCATCCGCTGGACCGAGAGCCCGGTCGTGCCGCCCGTCGCCGGACCGGCCGCTGCGGTGCTGCCGTCGGGGGCACGCCTGCGCGCGCTCGAGGAGGCGGTCGGCCTGGGTTATTTTCGGGGCATCATGAACCAGCTCGACGACATCGATGCCGCCCAGCCCGAATGCGCCGCCTGGACCGCGACCCAGCGCGAACTGGCGCGGCAGTTCCAGTTCGAGGCGATGAGCCGGGCCCTGAGCGCGGCGGTAGGAAGCCCATGAGCGACGTGAAGAATCCCCCGATGCTGGTCGACACGCTGCGTGGCAGCGGCGGCAACAGCGACCTGGTGCTGATCGTCGACGACGTGCCGGACAACCTCGCGGTGCTGCACGACGCGCTCGACGAATCGGGCTACACCGTTCTGGTCGCGACCAGCGGCGAGCAGGCGCTGCAGCGCGCCGCGCAGGCGCGCCCCGACATCGTGCTGCTCGACGCGATGATGCCGGGCATCGACGGCTTCGAGGTCGCGCGCCGGCTCAAGGCCGATGCGGCGACCGCGCACATCCCGATCGTCTTCATGACCGGCCTCACCGAGACCGAGCACCTGGTCGCCGCGCTGGAGGCCGGCGGCGTCGACTACGTGACCAAGCCGATCAAGCCCAAGGAGGTGCTGGCGCGCATGAACGTCCACCTGCAGGGCGCCCGGCGCGCCCGGCAGGAGGCGCAGCAGGCGGGCCAGGCGCGCAACGCGCTCGACGCCTTCGGCTACGCCAGCATCACGGTGCGCTTGCCCGAGGGCAAGCTGATCTGGCAGACCGCGCTGGCGCGCGAGATGCTGCTGCGCTATTGCGGCACCAGCGCGCCGGTGACGCCGCCCGCGATCCTCGAATGGCTGCAGCGGCACCTGCCCGACGCGCAGCAGCGGCAGATCGAGCCGCCGGCACTCGCGATCACGCAGGGCGCGGCCAGCCTGAGCCTGCGCCTGCACCAGCAGACCGGCCATGACGACGATGGCGATGACTGGCTGATCATCATGCGCGAGGTGTCGGACACCGCAGTGATCGAGGCCATGAGCCTGAGCCTGAAGCTCACGGCGCGCGAGGCCGAGGTGCTGTACTGGGTGGTCAAGGGCAAGACCAACAAGGACATCGGCGAGATCCTCGGCAGCAGCCCCGCGACCGCCAAGAAGCACTTGGAGCGGGTCTACGTGAAGCTGGGCGTCGAGACCCGCACCGCGGCGGCTGGCGTCGCCATGAAACGCATCCGCGAGCTGCAGCCGCAGTTCGAGATCTAGAGGGCCTGGTCACGCGCGGCTCCTAGAATGCGCGGCGATGGCCCAACGTATTCTTGCCCCGCTGCTTGGCGTCCTGGCGCTGCAGGCTCACGCGGCCGGCCATTTCGACATCGACGACGCCGGCACGCTGGACCCGGGCCAGTGCCAGTACGAAGTGTGGGGCGGCCGCTTCGGTACGGCGCCGGTCACCGACTACCACATCGGGCCGGCCTGCCGGGTCGGGCCGGTCGAACTGGGCTTCAACATCGATCGTGCGCTGGTCCCGGGCGAGCAGGCCTGGGGCGCCGGGCCGCAGCTCAAATGGACCTTCATGGGGCAGCAGGAGGATGCGCGCCTCAGCGCGGCGCTGTTCTTCAGTGCGGTCTGGGATGTCACGCACGGCGGCCGTGCGGGCGGGCAGTTCGTGCTGCCCGTGACCTGGCGTGCGCTCGACAGCCTCTATGTCAACGCCAACCTGGGCTATGACTGGACGCCCGGCAGCGGCGAGCGAAGCGGGCGCGGCGGCCTTCAGGGTGCCTGGGAGGTCAACGACAAGCTGTGGCTGGTCTTCGAGCGCTTTCGCGCCGCCGACGTCTGGACTTCGCGCGCCGGCGTGCGCTTCAACCTGACGCCGACGATCAGCGTCGATGTGAGCGCCGCGCGCAGCGGACCGGAGCGTGTCCGGGGCTACGTGATCGGGCTCAACCAGGTCTTCGAGCGCTAGGGTCCCGGAAGCAGCGTGAACAGGCCCTGGCCGATCAGAGCGCCGCCTGGCGCGTGAACGAGACCTTCGGCTTGCTGTACGCGGCAGGCACCTGGTCGCGATAGAACGCGCGGCGGTCGAGGCTGGCGAACGGGTCGTGGGCCTTCGCGACCGCTTCGGCACGCACGGCGCTGCGGCTGGCCGTGGAGGTGAAGGGCTGCGCACCGGCGCTGGCGCCTTCACCGTAGGTGTTGCCGGCGCGTGCCGCGGCGACGGCCTGTCCGGCGACTTCGCTGCGGCTGGCGGACGAGGTCAACGAGTGCACGCCGTCATAGGTTTCGGCGTGGGCGCCGGCAGCGGCGAGCAGAGACAGCGCAGCGGCGGCGATGACTTTCGAGGCATTCATTTCGGTTCCTTCACAAGGGTTGGTTGGTGAAGAGAAGTTTGGTGCCGAAGCCCTTCGCACAACCGCCGCAAACGGAACCGCGGCGTTAGCGGGCTGGAAACAATCCGGGGGGCGTGTTCCGCCCTACATTTCAGCGCCTTCGACCAGGAACCTGACCCGCCGCACGCCCTGCCATTCGTCGGCATCGAGCCGCCAGGCCAGCACCACCTTGGGCGGCAGCGGCTCGGTGTGGCCGAACCAGATGCCGTCCACTGGCTTGCCGCGGTGCCTGAGCTTGAGCGCCAGATGCTTCTCGCCGACCAGGCGCTGAGACACCACCTCGACCTCTTCGCTGAAGGTCGGGGGCGCGAAGCCCTGGCCCCAGACCTCGCGGTGCAGCGTGTCGACCATGTCCACGCGCAGGTACTCGGGCGCAAGAGGGCCGTCGGTGTCGAGCCGGCGCGTCAGCGTGGCGGCGTCGAGCCGCTCCTGCGCGACCTGCGCCAGCGCCTGCTCGAAGGCCGGGAAGTGCTCGCGCGCCACGGTGCAGCCGGCGGCCATCGCGTGGCCGCCGAAGCGCAGCAGCACGCCCGGGTGGCGCTTGGCCACCAGGTCGAGTGCGTCGCGCAGATGAAAGCCCGGGATCGAACGGCCCGAGCCCTTGAGTTCGTGTGCCTTGCCGTCGGCGCCGCTGGCCGCGAAGACGAAGGTCGGGCGGTGGAAGCGGTCCTTGATGCGCGAGGCCACGATGCCGACCACGCCTTCATGGAAATCGGCGCCGAAGACGCTGATCGCCGCCGGTGGTGCCAGGCTGTCGTCGAACAGCGTCTCGGCCAGCGCCAGCGCCTTGTCGCGCATGCCGCCCTCGATGTCGCGCCGCTCGCGGTTGATGCCGTCGAGCATGCGCGCGAGTTCATCGGCGCGGCCAGCATCGTCGGTCAGCAGGCATTCGATGCCCAGCGTCATGTCGGCGAGTCGGCCGGCGGCGTTGATGCGGGGGCCGAGCGCGAAGCCGAAATCGAAGGTGGTGGCCGCGGCGGCGTTGCGTCCCGCCGCCTTGAACAGTGCGGCGATGCCGGCTTGCATCACGCCGGCGCGGATGCGGCGCAGGCCCTGCGCCACCAACCGCCGGTTGTTGGCATCGAGCCGCACCACGTCGGCGACGGTGCCCAGCGCGACCAGCGGCAGCAGGGCATCGAGCTTGGGCTGGTTGCCGAGGTCGAACACGCCGCGCGCGCGCAGTTCGGTGCGCAGCGCCAGCAGCACGTAGAACATCACGCCGACGCCGGCGATGCTCTTGCTGTCGAACGCGCAGCCGGGCTGGTTCGGATTCACCAGCACGTCGGCCTCGGGCAGCACCGGGCCGGGCAGGTGATGGTCGGTCACCAGCACCGCCAGGCCGCGCGCCCTGGCCGCCGCCACGCCCTCGACGCTCGCGATGCCGTTGTCGACCGTGATCAGCATCTGCGCGCCCCTTTCGGCCACGCGCTCGGCGATCGGCGGGGTCAGGCCGTAGCCGTCGACCACGCGGTCGGGCACCAGATAGGCGACGTGGCGGGCTCCCAGCAGCCGCAGGCCGCGCACCGCCACGGCACAGGCAGTGGCGCCGTCGCAGTCGTAGTCGGCGACGATGCACAGGCGCTGGTCGTCGCGGATCGCGTCGGCCAGCAGCACGGCCGCCTCGCGGGCGCCGCGCAGCGTGGTCGGCGGCAGCAGCAGTGCGAGACCGTCGTCGAGTTCTTCCTTGCCGAGCACGCCGCGCGCGGCGTAGAGCCGCGCCAGCAGCGGATGCACGCCCGCCTGCTCGAGCACCCAGGCGCTGCGCGGCGGGATTTCCCTGGCCAGGATCTTCATGGTCACAGCCCCTCGAGAAAGGAGGCCGCGGACGGGCGGCTGAACAGCCCCCTGGCCCAGCCGGCGAAGCCGCGCGGCTGCAGCGCGAAGCGCTGGGCGCCGCGGTCGCCGCACAAGGTCAGCGCGACGGCGTCGCCGCGCGTGCCGGCCGCCAGCAGTTCGGCCACCGGGCCGGCATCGAGCGCCTGCCAGGCCGAGGCCCAGGCGGCGCCTTCGTCGCGCAAGGCGGGGGTGCGCAGCGCATCGACCACGGTCGGTGCGCCGGCCGCAGGCGCGAAGGCGGCGGGCAGGCTGCCGGTGCCGCTGAGCCAGAAGGAGTTGATCGGCGGCACGCCGCGCGCGGTGCGGGCGTCGTTCACGCGCTCGGTGTAGAGCAGCATCTGCATCTCGTTCTGCAGCCGGCGCAGCGGCCGGCCGGCGTCGGACAGCGGCGACCACTGCGAAATCGGGAAGCCGACGGCGCGGTCGATCGACGCCGTTGCCAGGCCGTCGAAGATCGGCCCCTGCGCCAGCCAGCGGCCGGGCGTGGCCGAGGCGTGCAGCGCGATGCCGTCCTCCTCGAAGAAGGGGCGCGCGGCGGCCAGCAGCGCGTCGGATTCGGCGCGGTCGATGTCGATCGCGGCCGGGTCGCCCAGCATCACGTCGTCGATGCCGACCTGCCAGTGGCACAGCGTGGCGACGCCCCAGGCCTGGCCGCCGTCGGTCGGACCCAGGCCGGACCGGCTGGCCTCCAGCGCCGCCCAGGGGATGCAGCCATCGGCGGCCGCGATGCCCAGGGCCTCGGCCAGGGCCCGCTCGTGCGGCGGCGAGAGGGTGCTGTCGTCCTGCGTGTCCTCGTGGACGCGCGTGAGCCTGGCCAGCAGGGCTTCGAGCCTGGGCAGCCGCAGCCCGGCCAGCGCCTGGCGGCAGGCCGGCGACCCCCGGCCGGCGAAAGGAATGAGCAGGTGGCGGGCGTTGGGGGGTGCGGACATGGGCCTATTGTCCGGGATGCCACAATTGTTTCCCTATGCGACTCCCCTACGAACTGCAACTCGGCTGGCGTTACACCCGAGCCGGCCGGGCCACGCGGCGCAATGGCTTCATCTCCTTCATCTCCGGCGTCTCGATGTTCGGCATCGCGCTCGGCGTGGCGGCGCTGATCATCGTGCTCAGCGTGATGAACGGCTTCCAGAAGGAAGTCACCGACCGCATGCTCGGCGTGATCTCGCACATCGAGATCTTCTCGCGCGACGGCCAGGCGCTGGCCGACATCGACGCCATCATGGCCGCCGCGCGCAAGAACCCCGAGGTGATCGGCGTCGCCCCCTTCGTCGCGGCGCAGGCGCTGCTGGCCCGTGGCGAGGACATGAAGGGCGCCCTGATCCGCGGCATCGATCCGAAGCTCGAGCCGCAGGTGACCGACATCTCGACCACCGCCCAGCAGGGTGCGCTCGACAAGCTGGTGCCGGGCGAGTTCGGCATCGTGCTGGGCATCGAGCTGGCGCGCTCGATGTTCGTGCGGGTCGGCGACCAGGTCACGCTGGTGGCGCCGGGCGGGCAGGTCACGCCGGCCGGCGTGATGCCGCGCTTCAAGCCCTTCACCGTGGTCGGCACCTTCGATTCGGGCCACTACGAGTACGACTCGGCGCTGGCGATGATCCATGCCGAAGACGCGGCCCGCGTGTTCCGCTTCGAGGGCCCGACCGGCGTGCGCCTCAAGCTCAAGGACCTGCACCAGGCGCGCGAGGTGGCCGACCAGCTGGCCGCCACGCTGCCGGGCCAGTTCCTGATCCGCGACTGGACCCGCGCCAACAAGACCTGGTTCGCGGCGGTGCAGGTCGAGAAACGCATGATGTTCATCATCCTCACCCTGATCGTCGCGGTGGCGGCCTTCAACCTGGTCTCGACGCTGGTGATGACCGTGACCGACAAGCGCGCCGATATCGCGATCCTGCGCACGCTGGGCTCGAGCCCGAAGAGCATCATGGGCATCTTCGTGGTGCAGGGCGCGATGGTGGGCGTCATCGGCACCCTCGGCGGCTTGCTGCTGGGCTTGGGCATCGCCTACAACATCGATGTCATCGTGCCGGCGCTCGAGCGGCTCTTTCATGCGAGCTTCCTGCCCAAGGACATCTACCTGATCAGCAAGATGCCGAGCGACCCGCAGCGCGGCGACATCCTGCCGATCACCGTCATCTCGCTGGTGCTGGCCTTCGTCGCCACCCTCTACCCGAGCTGGCGCGCGAGCCGCGTCAACCCGGCGGAGGCGCTGCGCTATGAGTGAGGTGGTGTTGAAGGTTCGCGGGCTGACCAAGCGCTTCCACGAAGGCCGCATCGATCTCACGGTGCTGCATGGCGTCGATCTGGATGTGCATGCCGGCGAGACGCTGGCCATCGTCGGCGCCTCCGGCTCGGGCAAGAGCACGCTGCTGCACCTGATGGGCGGCCTGGACGCGCCGACCGCGGGCAGCGTGGAGCTGCACGGCGAGAACATCGCCCATGTCGACGCCGCCGAGCAGGGCCGGCTGCGCAACCGGCACCTGGGCTTCGTCTACCAGTTCCATCACCTGCTGCCGGAGTTCAGCGCGCTCGACAACGTGGCGATGCCCCTGAAGATCCGGCGCACGGCGCCGGCCGAGGCGAGCGCTTCGGCGGTCGCGATGCTGACGGCCGTGGGCCTCGGCGAACGCGTGCAGCACCGGCCGGCGGAGCTGTCGGGCGGCGAACGCCAGCGGGTGGCGATCGCGCGCGCGCTGGTGACGCAACCCGACTGCGTGCTGGCCGACGAGCCCACCGGCAATCTCGACCGCGCCACCGCCGACGGCGTCTTCGCGCTGATGCTGCAACTGGCGCGCGACCGCGGCACCGCCTTCGTGATGGTCACGCACGACGAGGGCCTGGCGGCGCGTTGCGACCGCGTGCTGCGGCTCACCGCGGGGCGTTTGGCGGACTGACCGACGCTCAGGCGGCGACGACGATCGGAAAGCTGGCTCGCCAGCCATCCGGCGCGCGCTCGAAGGGCACGGTGAGCGCGGCGCGCTCGGGCTCGGAGAGGCGGCGCCAAAGCCCGTCGCGGGCATTGCCCGGCGCGCCTTCCACGTAGAGCTGGGTGGTCAGCAGTTCGCGGCTGGCCAGCTTGACCTTGACGTGGATGTGGGGCGTGCGGCCGCTGTACGGCACCGGCCGGATGGTGCGGAAGCGCCAGCGTCCGTCGGCGTCGACCGCGACCCGGCCGAAGCCCTGGAAGGCGCGGTCGGCACGATCGCCGTCTCCCGGGTGGTGGTAGTGGCCGGCTTCGTCGCACTGCCAGATCTCGACCTGCGCGCCGCGCAGCGCACGGCCGTCGAGGTCGGTCACGGTGCCCTCGACCCAGGCCGGCTGGGTGGTGGCGTAGTTCAAGGCACCGTTGCGCAACAGGTCGGCGTCCGAGTCCGCCGGCAGGGCGACCGGGTAGAACGGCCCCTCGGTCTGCGCCGGCGTCGGGCGCCGCGGCACCGCGGGCTGCGCGCGAGCGCCGATCCAGAAGGCCGGCAAGGCGATCACCGCGGCGGCGATGCTGCGTCGGGGCAGGCCCCGGGGTCTGGACGAGGTGTTCATTGCACTTCGAGCGACGATGGCCGGGCGGAGTTCCGGCGCCATGCTGGCGGACTTGCTTGACGACGCTGCCCTCGCGCTCTGTGTTTCAGCTGCGCCAATCGTTGCCTCGATGAGCGCCGCGGCTTCACCGGGCGCGCAGGCTCACAGCGGGATGTCGCCCACCGCGCGGCCCAGCCACCGGGTCGACATCCTGTCCGACTCACCCGACTTGCGGGCCTCGAGCACGATCTCGTTGATGCGCTCGCGCAGCTTGTCCTCGCCCTTGGGCACGCCGATGTAGTTGGGGCTCTGGCTCAGCATCAGCTTGTTCTCCAGGCCCAGCTGCGGCTGGTTCTGGATCAGCTTGGAGACGGCCGGCTGGCTGCTGCCCACCGCCGCCACCTGTCCGGCACCCATCGCGGTGATGGTGGCGGCATGGTCCTCGAAGCGCATCAGGTTGGTCCCCTTGGGCAGCACCTTGGTCAGCTCCTGGTCCTCGATGGTGCCGCGCGTCACGCCGACCGACTTGCCGTCCAGGTCGGCGAAGCTCTTGACGGCCAGCGTCCTGGGTGCGAACACGGCGCTGATGAAGGGCGAGTAGGCCGCGCTCGTGAAGTCGACCACCTTCTCGCGCTCGGCGTTGCGCGCCAGCGTCGAGATCACGATGTCGACCTTGCGCGTCTGCAGGTAGGGCACGCGGTTGGTGCTGGTCACCGGCACCAGCTCGGCCTTGACGCCGAGCTTGCCGGCCACGTAGCGCGCCATGTCGATGTCCAGTCCCTGCGGCTGCAGGTCGGTGCCGACGAAGCCGTAGGGCGGGTAGTCGGTGGGCACGGCGATGCGGATCACGCCGGTCTTGACGATGTTGTCGAGCGCGGTCTGTGCCTGGGCGCCGCCGGTGGCCAGCAGGGCGCAGGCCGCGGTGAGCAGAAGACGTCGGATGGGTTGCATGGCGAAGATCCTCGGAGCGTTGGAAGCAGGTGGAGACGAAGCGGATGTCAGGCGCCGGGCGCGATGCGGCCGTCGAAGAGCTGGCCGTAGCCGGGTCGGGCGCCGGCGATCTGCAGCAGTTCGAGGCAGTGCCAGAACGAGGCCTGCACGGCCGAGATGACCGGCTTGCCGAGCGCCTGCTCCAGCGCCTCGATGGCGCCGACCGAGCGGAAATTGGTGCAGCTGATGAAGATCGCGCTGGCTTCGGGATGGTCCACCGAGCGCACCAGGTCATAGACCTGCGAGAGCGGCACCTCGGCCAGCGCGCGGTCCTCGTCGATGCGCAGGTTGGCATGGCGCACGACCGGGTGACCGTTCTCTTCCAGGAAGCGGATCGCCTTGGCGTGCACCGCATCCACGTAGGGCGTGGCGAGCGCGACCTTGCCGGCCCCGAGCTTGCGGAGCGCCGCCAGCGTGGCGGTGGAGGCCGTGTTGATCAGCGGTCCGGGCACCCACTGCTTCATCCTGGCGATCAGCGCATGATCGTAGGCGGTGCCGTGCAGGAACGAGGCGCTGGTGCCGCCGAAGCACAGCAGGTCGATGGGTGCCGAGCCCACCAGGCGCGCAGCCTGCGCCAGCTCGGGTGAATCCATCATCTGCTCGATGCCCGCCACCGTCACCTTCGGCAGCTTGATGCGCGTGGTGTGGACCGACACGCCGGGCGCCGCCATGGCGGCCCATTCGGCATCCATGACGATGCTCGAGGCGATGTAGATCAGCCCGAGGCGGCACAGCGTGCCCCAGCCGTCCAAGCGAAAAGCGGGCGTTGCGGGGGCCGCGAAGGCGGCCGCTGGTGGTTCGCCCGTTCGATTCATCTCGTCTGACTCCATGGCTTGCTGCGATGGAGTCGATGATGTGGGCGCGACGCCGCGCTACAAAGTCGCCTTTTCCTTGGCGCCGCATCGGCTTTTCCGATGCCTGCCCGCGATGGCGCCGGCGCGGGCCCTCAGCCGGCGATCGAGTAGCCGCCGTCGACCGGGATCGCCGTTCCCGTGACGAAGTCCGAGGCCGCGCTGGCGAGGAACACCGCGATGCCCGCCAGGTCCTCGGGCTTGCCCCAGCGGCCGGCCGCGGTGCGCGCCACCACCCGCTCGCTGAGCCCGGGCACCTGGGCCCGCGCGCCATCGGTCAGCTCGGTCTGGATCCAGCCCGGCAGCACCGCGTTGACCTGGATGCCGTCGGCGGCCCAGGAGGTCGCCATCGCGCGGCTCAGCTGCACGATGCCGCCCTTGCTGGCGCCGTAGGCCGGCGCATAGGGCGCGCCGAAGATCGACATCATCGAGCCGATGTTGATGATCTTGCCGCCGCCCGCCGCCTTCAGGTGCGGGTGGGCGGCGCGGCAGCACAGGAAGGCGCTCGTGAGGTTGGTGTCCATCACCTGGTGCCACTCGGCCAGCGACAGCTGGTCGACCGGCTTGCGCACCGTGCTGCCGGCGTTGTTGACCAGGATGTCGAGCCGGCCGCAGCGCGCCGCGGCAGCGTCGAACAGCGCCTGCACCGCGTCCTCGTCGGTCACGTCGGCGGCCAGCGCGAAGCTGTCGCTGCCGAGCGCCTTCAGCGCCGCCACCGCGGCGGCCGACTTCTGCGGATTGCGCGCCGCGATCACGACCCGCGCGCCGGCTTCGGCCAGGCCCTTGGCCATGCCCAGGCCGATGCCGCCGTTGCCGCCGGTCACGAGTGCGACTTTTCCCTTCAGATCGAACATGGAATTCCTTTTGCGGTTATCGGCAGCCTTCGCGGCGCCGGCTTCCTGCCGGAAGCACGCGAAGTCCCCCGAGGCGCCTTGGGTGCGTCCCCAAGGTGCAAGCGGCATGCGCCGCAGCGGCTACAGGATGCGATTGAACCAGAGCAGCGACAGCCCGGCCGAGAGCAGCGCCAGCGCGGCGGCGCCCATCGCGAACAGGGCCGAGATCTCGGTTTCCTTCTTCTCGACCGTGAGCCGCGAACTCAGCGTGTTGTAGACCTTCTTGAGGTCGTTCGCGGTGCCGGCATAGAAGTACTCGGCGTTGGTCTTGTTGGCGATCGCCTTGAGCGTCTCCTCGTCGAGCCGCACCCGCATCGACCAGCCTTCGAAGCCGATGGTCTCGCCGTCGACCGTGCCGATGCCGACCGTGTAGACGCGCACGCCGCGCTCGGCCGCCACCTTGGCGGCATCGAGCGGATCGACGCCGGTGGTGCGCTGGCCGTCGGTCAGCATGATGATCGCGGCCGAGGTGTAGGAGCCCGGCGCGACCGGCGTGAACTCCTTCGGCGGCGGCTTGCCGGCGCGCTCGATCGGCACCCCGGTCTGGCGGGTCTTCGGGCCGAAATCGGAGATGTCGATGCCGGCGTCGGGGAACAGCGTGGCCAGCGAGACCACGATGGCGTTGCCGGTGGCGGTCGCGCGCTGCAGCTGGAAGGAGTCGATCGCGGTGACCAGGTCGTCGCGGTTGGTGGTCGGCAGCTGCGCCACCTGCGCGCTCCCCGCGAAGGCGACGATGCCCACCTTGACGGTGCGCGGCAGCTCCTTCAGGAAGCTCTTGGCCGCCTCCTGCGCGGCCACCAGCCGGTTCGGCTGCACGTCGGCCGCGCGCATGCTGCCCGAGACGTCCATCGCGAGGATGATGGTCTGCTGGTTCGACGGCAGCACCACCACCGCCATCGGCCGCGCGGCGGCGATCAGCATGGCGGTCAGGGCCAGCAGGAACAGCAGCGGCGGGATGTGGCGCCGCACGGTCTGGCCGGCACCCATCGCCTCGCGCACGATCGACAGGCTGGCATAGCGCAGCGCCAGCTTCTTCTTGCGCCGCATCAGCCAGAGGTACAGCAGCACCAGCAGCGGCACTGCGAGCAACAGCCAGAGGAACTGAGGCCAGAGAAAGTTCATAGAGCAACCTTCGCGCTGCGCGCTGCGGTGTTCGACTTCGGGACGGCCGGGCGTCTCATGCGGCCACCTTCTTGGCGCTGGATTGTCCGCCGCGCACGCGGCGCTTGCGCATGTCGGCGAAGCGCACGATGGCCTCGACCAGGTCGTCCGCGGTCGAGAGTTCGAGGGCATCGACGCCGATCTTCGCGAGCGCTTCGCGCAGTTGCGTCTCGCGCTCGGCGGCGATGCGCGCGAAGCGCTTGCGAAAGCCTGCGTCGTGGGTGTCGACCCAGAGCTGCTCGCCGGTCTCCGCATCGCGCAGCGGGACCAGGCCGAGGTCGGGCAGCTCGAGTTCGAGCGGATCGAACAGGCGCACCGCCACCACGTCGTGGCGCTGCACGAGATGGGCCAGCGGCTTTTCCCAGCCCGGCTCGGAGACGAAATCGGAGACCACGAAGACGGTCGAGCGGCGCGGCATGAGGACCGCGGCGGACTTGAGCAGGTCGGCCAGCCGCGTCATGCCTTTCTGGTCGGGCGCGCGTTCGGCGGGCCGGCGCTCCATCGCATGCAGCAGATGCAGCACGTGGCGCCGGCCGGTACGCGGCGGGATCACGGCTTCGACATCGTTGCCGTAGACCATCGCGCCGACCCGGTTGCCGTGCCGGGTCAGCAGGCGGGCCAGCACGCCGACGAAGCCGGCCGAGATCTCGCGCTTGGCCTTGACGCCGGAACCGAAGTCGACCGAACGGCTCAGGTCGAGCACGAACCAGGCCGCCATCTCGCGGTCTTCGGTGAAGACGCGCACGTGCGGCGTCTGCAGCCGGGCCGTGACGTTCCAGTCGATGTGGCGCACGTCGTCGTGATGCTGGTATTCGCGCAGGTCGGCCAGGTCGAGGCCGGTGCCGCGCATCAGCGTGCGGTAGTCGCCCTGCAGCAGGCCGTCGAGGCGGCGGATCACGGTCCATTCGAGCCGGCGCAGCGCGCGCTCGACGCCGCTGGCCGCGGATTCGACCGCCGCGAGCCGTTCGTCGTTGGCGGCTTTCGCGCGCTTAGGCCACCAGCTTTTCATGCTCGAGCGGTTTGGCAGGGGCGGGCACGGCCCGCATGATGCGGTCGATCAGGCTGTCGGGCGTGAGACCCTCGGACAGGCCCTCGTAGGACAGCGTGACACGGTGCCGCAGCACGTCGGGAACCAGCGCCGTCATGTCCTCGGGCAGCGCATAGCTGCGCCCGCGCAGCAGGGCCAGCGCGCGGGCGCCCTGGGTCAGGTTGATGCTGGCGCGCGGGCTGGCGCCGAAGGTGATGAAGCGGCGCATGTCCTTCAGGCCGTGCTTCTCGGGCGTGCGGGTGGCCGACACCAGGCGGACCGCGTACTGGATCAGGGAGGGGTCGACGTAGACGCGCTGCGCCTCGGCCTGCAGGGTCGCGAGCTGGTCGGTGGTGGCCACCGGCATGGCCTCGACCGGCGGGCCGATCACGCGCTCGACGATGACGAATTCTTCCTCGTCGGTCGGGTAGTCGACCAGCACCTTCATCATGAAACGGTCGACCTGCGCCTCCGGCAGCGGGTAGGTGCCCTCGGTCTCGATCGGGTTCTGCGTCGCCATCACGAGAAAGGGCCGAGGCACCTTGTGCGTCTCGCCGGCGATCGTGACCTGGCGCTCCTGCATCACTTCGAGCAGCGCGCTCTGCACCTTGGCCGGCGCCCGGTTGATTTCGTCGGCCAGCAGCAGGTTGGCGAACACCGGCCCCAGCGAGGTGCTGAAGTCGCCGGTCTTCTGGTTGTAGATGCGGGTGCCGACCAGGTCGGCCGGCACCAGGTCGGGCGTGAACTGGATGCGCTTGAACTGGCCGCGCACGGTGTCGGCCAGGGTCTTGACGGTGAGCGTCTTGGCCAGGCCCGGCACCCCTTCGACCAGCAGGTGTCCGCCGGCCAGCATCGCCACCATCACGCGCTCGAGAAATCGGTCCTGGCCGACCACCACGCGCTTGACCTGATAGAGGATCTGCTCCATCAGCTCGGCCGTGACCGGAGAGGGCGATTCGAACTCTGTGCTCATGGCGATGTCTTTCGTCGGTGGTGGGTCAGAAGGGCGGCGAGCCGGCGGCGGTGGCGGCGTTCTCGATCGGCACGGCGAAGCCGATGCCGATGAAGGTGCGCTGCTGGGTCGGGTTCAGGATGGCGGTCACGATGCCGAGCACCTCGCCGTTCATGTTGATCAGCGGGCCGCCCGAGTTGCCGGGGTTGGCGGCCGCATCGAACTGGATCAGGTTGCCGAGTTCCTGCTTGCCCTCGGGGGAACGGAAGGAGCGGTTGAGGCCCGAGACCACGCCGGCCGACACCGAGGGGCCGATGCCGAAGGGGAAGCCGACTGCGGCCACCTGGTCGCCCGGCATCAGGTCGGCGGTCGAACGCATGGTGGCCGGGATCAGGTCGTCGGGCAGCTTCTGGGCCTGCAGCACGGCCAGGTCGTTCTCGGGCTGCAGGGCGGTGATGGTGGCGGGCGCCTCGAGGCCGTCGGCGAAGGTGATCTTGATGGTCTCGGCGCCGGCGACCACGTGCAGGTTGGTCAGGATCACGCCCTTGTCGACGATCACCACGCCGGTGCCGACGCCGCGTTCGACCTGCTTGCCCGGCACTTCGTCGGTGGCCTCGGCCGGCTTGCCCTTGGCCATGTTGCGGCCGCGCTTCTCGGTCTTGGCCTCGGGCGTGGTCTTTTCGGTGCCGTAGCCGACCACGCGCACCACGGAGGGGCGGATGATCTCGGCGGCACGGGCGGCGGGCGAGGGCAGGACCTGGGTCTGCAGCGTGCGCAGCACGGCGGCGTCGATGTCCTTCTGGGTCAGGGCCTGGGCCCCCTGGCGCGGCCAGAAGTAGGCGCCGGTGGCACCCATGGCGACGACCATGGCCAGCAGCAGGCCGAAGCTGCGTCGGCCCGGCTGCCAGGGTGGAGCGGGAGGCTGCGCGGCCGCCTCGGCCTCGGGGGCCTGCGCGGGCGTGCCGGGCTCGGCCGCATCCTGCGGCCCTCGGGGCGAGCGGCTGTAGAAAGCTGGCCTGCGCATCGGGCACCTCCGGGCAAAAGAGAGTCGCGGTGGGGGCACGGT
>Ga0247820_10001140_pt1 | contig 14952 bp, 12 predicted proteins | sample 13C_Glucose_Day1_2_FD_192480 | JGI IMG/M metagenome (GOLD analysis project Ga0247820, IMG submission 192480) | Soil microbial communities from agricultural site in Penn Yan, New York, United States - 13C_Glucose_Day14 | ecosystem: Environmental > Terrestrial > Soil > Agricultural land | place...
TTGAAAGCCTGCTGGAAACCCAGGGTCTGCAGGCCAGCGCACAGTTGCGTGCCTTCACGATCCAAGGCATCGGTGGCACCTCGAAAACCATCGCGGCAGGCATCGAGCAGGTTCGCAGCCTGCTGGCCGAGGCCAACCAGGTGAGGCGTCAACCGGTCAGCGCACAGCATCTGGTAGTCGGCCTGCAATGCGGCGGCTCCGATGGCTACTCGGGGATTACCGCCAACCCCGCACTGGGCAATGCGGTTGACCGCTTGGTGGCCGCCGGTGGTACCGCGATCCTTTCCGAAACCCCGGAAATCTACGGCGCCGAGCACTTGCTGACGCGCCGCGCAGTCAGCCGTGAGGTGGGTGAGAAGCTGGTGGCGCGCATTCGCTGGTGGGAAGACTACTGCCAGCGCATGAACGCCGAACTGAACAACAACCCTTCGGCCGGTAACAAGGCAGGCGGGCTGACCACCATCCTCGAGAAATCCCTGGGCGCGGTGGCCAAGGCGGGTTCCAGCAACCTGGTCGACGTGTATCAGTATGCCGAAGCCGTGCGCGCACAAGGCCTGGTGTTCATGGACACCCCCGGCTACGACCCGGTCTCGGCCACCGGCCAGGTGGCCGGCGGGGCCAACCTGATCGCCTTCACCACCGGTCGAGGCTCGGCTTACGGCTGTGCCCCCGCGCCGTCGATCAAGTTGGCTACCAACAACCGGGTGTTCGAGCACCAGCAAGAAGACATGGACGTCAATTGCGGTGGCATTGCCGATGGCTCCACCAGCATCGAGGAGCGGGGTGCGTACATCTTCGATCAGATGCTGCGCATTGCCTCCGGGGCGCGCAGCAAGAGCGAACAGCACGGCTATGGGCAGAACGAATTCGTGCCCTGGCAGATTGGCGCCGTGACCTGATCGTCCGTTGCAGTCCCATTTTCGAGGCAACCGTAATGACCCAACCCACACGTTGCAACGTGCAAGCGCTAACCGCCTTTGTCGAGCAACTGTTCGTAAAAGCCGGTGCCGATAGCGAAGTCGCCCAAGTGGTCACCCGGGTGCTGCTCGAAGGCGAACTGCTCGGGCACCGTACCCATGGCCTGAACCTGGTCAGCCGTTACATCGATGGCATCCTCAGCGGGCAGGTCAAGGCCCGCGCACAGGCGCTGGAGCACGTGTCGGACAGTGGTATTTCCAGCGTGTTCGATGGCCACTATGTACTGGGGCCATACTGCGTCAGCCGTGCACTGGACTGCGCAGCCAAAGGTGCGACCGCGCAGGGCATCGGTATCGCCGTGGTGCGCCGGGCTTCGCACATAGGTTGCCTGGCCGCCTACCTGAAGCCCTATACCGACCAAGGCCTGGTGGCCATGGTCTACTCGTCGGACCCGTCTGTGGCGTTGGTCTGCGCCCATGGCGGTATCGACCCCGTGTACACCCCCAACCCGATTGCTGCCGGTGTACCGACCCAGGGCGAGCCGATACTGCTGGACGTCAGCATGTCCACTGTCACCCTCGGGTTGGTGGGCCAATGCCGCGATGCCGGCAGCCGCCTGCCGCACCCGGTGCTGGTGAGCAACGACGGGCAACTGAGTGACGACCCGCGCGATTTTTTCACTACCCCGCCAGGCAGCATCCTGCCTCTGGGGGGGCAGGCCTTTGGTCACAAAGGCTTCGCCTTGGCGCTGCTGGTCGAAGCCCTGACCTCGGGCCTGGCCGGTCATGGACGCAAGGACGAACCCACCCAGTGGGGCGCCTCGGCCACTGCCGTGGTCATTGACCCGCGCTTCTTCGGTGGCCTGGAGGCGTTCACCCACGAAACCAGCTTCCTTGGCCGCCTGATTCTGGCAAGCCGCCCGCTCGATCCCGAACGCCCGGTACGCCTGCCCGGGCAAGCCGGCCTTGCCCTGCGTCGCCAGGCACTGGCGCAGGGCGTAAGCCTGTCGCCGCAGTTGATGGCCGACCTCGACCGCCTGGCCGGGCTGATGGAACTGCCGACATTTTCCCAATGATGCACAGTAAGGGTACACAGATGACTGATGATCGATCGAACACCCATCAACCGCTACCGCTAAGTTTTGATGCCAGCGTGTTCGACAGTGGCAGTTGGGTAGGGCGCGTCTGGTTGCCGGAACAGGGGCCGGCGGTGGTGCGGGTGAAGGCTGGCGCCGTCTACGATATCAGCAGCCATGTGGCGACGGTCTCGGCGCTGCTTGAAGTGGATGACCCGGCCGCATACCTGCGTGCCTTGCCGTTGGCCGAGCCGCTCATTGCGCTACCGGCGTTACTGGCCAACAGCGACCCCGCCCGGCGCGACCCGCGCCAGCCATGGCTGTTGGCACCCATCGACCTTCAGGCGGTGAAGGCCGCGGGTGTGACCTTCGCCACCAGCCTGCTGGAGCGTGTGGTGGAAGAGCAGGCCAAGGGTGACCCGGCCAAGGCCGATGCGATCCGTGACACCTTGGCCAGCCGCATTGGCGCCGACCTTTCGCAGATCGTGCCGGGTTCGGCTCAAGCCGAAGCGCTGCGCAAGGTGCTGGTGGAGCAGGGCCTGTGGTCGCAATACCTGGAAGTGGGCATTGGCCCGGATGCCGAAGTATTCACCAAGGCCCAGCCGCTGTCGGCGGTTGGCCATGGCGCGGACATCGGCATCCACCCCAAGTCCAGCTGGAACAACCCGGAGCCGGAAGTGGTGCTGGCGGTGTCGAGCGATGGCAGTATCAAGGGCGCCATGCTCGGCAACGACGTCAACCTGCGCGACTTCGAAGGGCGCAGTGCCTTGCTGCTGTCCAAAGCCAAGGACAACAACGCCTCCACTGCATTGGGGCCGCTGCTGCGGCTGTTTGACGAAAGCTTCGGGCTGGACGACGTTCGCACTGCCGAGGTGGACCTGCGGGTGGAGGGTGAAGACGGTTTCGTCCTGTCGGGTCGCAGCTCCATGCGCCAGATCAGCCGCGACCCCCAAGACCTGGTGCAGCAGACGCTTAACGAAAACCATCAATACCCCGACGGCCTGGTGCTGTTCCTTGGCACCCTGTTCGCGCCCAAGCAGGACCGCGACCAGCCGGGCAACGGCTTTACCCACAAGCCGGGCGATGTGGTGAGCATCAGCAACCCGCAACTGGGCACCTTGTGCAACCGCGTGACCACCAGCGACCTGGCACCGCAATGGGCGTTCGGCCTGCGCGCGCTGATCGACAACCTCGGCCGGCGTGGCTTGCTGGAGGTTGCAGCCACTGCACGCAGGCCCTGAACGACACGCTGCGCCAGGGAGGGGCGCAGCATCAACGAGGGATCGCCAAGGCGCTGACAGCGCGGCAACAATAATAATAAAGGTCGACACATGAACCCTATGAAGAAGTACCAGCGCATCACCGTCGTGTTCCTGCTGCTGATCGGCATCGTCAACTACCTGGACCGCAGTGCGCTGTCGATCGCCAACACCTCCATCCAGAAAGACATGATGATCAGCCCTTCGCAGATGGGCATTCTGTTGTCGGCGTTTTCCATCGCCTATGCCTTTGCCCAACTGCCGATGGGCATGATCATCGACCGCCTGGGCAGCAAGATCGCCCTCGGTGCCTCGTTGCTGGGCTGGTCGGTTGCCCAGGCTGCGTTCGGCATGGTCAGCAGTTTTGCCGGTTTCATGGGCCTGCGGGTATTGCTGGGGATTGGCGAGGCGCCGATGTTCCCGTCGGCCGCCAAGGCTTTGTCGGAGTGGTTCGATGCCAACGAACGCGGCACGCCAACCGGCGTGGTGTGGTCGTCGACCTGCCTTGGTCCCTGTCTGGCACCGCCGTTGCTGACGCTGTTCATGGTCAACTTCGGCTGGCGCGGCATGTTCATCATTACAGGCGTGATCGGCGTGGTACTGGCGGTGTGCTGGCTGAGCTTCTACAAAAGCAAGGCGCGATACCTGGCCGAGCTGGCAGCCGAAGGCAAGCCGCTGCCGGGGGAGCACCAGGCGCCCGCGTCCTCGGTGCACGCGCCGAAGCCTTCTTACTTTGCCGGCTGGCTCGACCTGTTCAAGCACCGCAGCACCTGGGGGGCGGTACTGGGCTTCATGGGTGTGATCTACATGCTGTGGCTGCACTTGACCTGGTTGCCGGGTTACTTCGAGCGTGAGCACGGCCTGGACCTGTACAAGACCGCCTGGGTCGTGTCGCTGGCCTACGGTTTTGGCGCGGCAGGTACTATCGTTGCCGGCCGCTTCTGCGACTGGCTGGTAAAACGTGGCATGAGTGTGCTGGGCAGCCGCAAGTTCAGTGTCATCACCGGCCTGGTGCTGGCAGCACTGTTCACCTTGCCGCTGTCGTTCGTCACCGGCCTGACCGGCTGCATCATCCTGCTGTGCCTGGCGCTGTTCAGCATCAACATGGCCAGCGCAACCGCCTGGATGATCGTCAACACCATCGTCGACAGCCAGCGCGTGGCCTCGTTTGGTTCGATCCAGAACTTCGGCGGTTACATCGCCGGCTCTGTCGCGCCGATCGTGACCGGCTTCAGCATCCAGTATTCGGGCTCGTTCACCACGGCGTTCATGATCAGTGCGGTGGTGGCGCTGTGCTCGGCGGTGGCTTACTTCCTGCTGCTGCAGGCGCCGCTTGGCAGCGTGAAGGCCGAGGCGGGGGACATGGTCACCGCGACGGAGTGACCCACGGTACTTGCCAGGCGCGCTGGTCTGTATGTATAACCAGTGGTTGTTCCAGCCGCCTGACTCTGTACTTGTGATCGCTCATTCCGTCGACGACCCGTTCTACTACCTGCACAATTTCCGCCAGGTGCTGCTGTGGGTAGAACAGCGCTACCAGGACCTGCTCGATGACCAGGAGCTGGCGTTCATCCAGGCCTTCAATCAACTGGAGGCACCCGCTCAGGCCTTGATGGTGCGCATGGTCATGCGCAAGGGCGAGTTGTTTCGCAGCGACCGGCTGGACTACGTCGAAATCGGCGATACCGCGCTGGCGCTGCAGCCGTTGCAGGCGCTCGGCTGGGTACGGGAGCCCGAGCAACTGGCACTGGAGCAACTGTTCGCCTTGCTGCGCAAAGACGAGCTGGCCCGTTGCTTCGCCCCGCAATTGAGCCGCCCCCGCGCCGCCAAGCAGGATCTGCTGGCACAGCTGCAACCCTTGGAGCTGGCTGCCCGACCTCTGAGCGAGTGGTTCCCTGACAGCGAGGTACGCATTGTCCAGTGGTGCCTGCAGCCCCTGTGCGACCGCATGCGTCTGCTGTTCTTCGGCAACCTGTACCAGGACTGGTCTGACTTCGTCCTCGCTGACCTGGGGGTACTGCGTTACGAGCAGGTACCGTTCAGCACCGATTCACGTGCCTTGCAGCAACGTGCCGAAGTCGACCTGGCCATGGCGCTGCACCAGTGCGCCGAGCGCCTGGAGCAGGGCGGCGACCCGCTGCCAATCCTCGCGGCGTTGCAGGGCCTGCACAGCGACAACCCCTGGCTGGCGCGGCGCCATGCGCGGTTGCAATTCGCCCTGGGCCAACACTGCGAGCGCCTGGCTGAATGGGACCTGGCCATGGCCGTGTATGCGCAGTGCAACCATGCTCAGGCACGTATCCGCCAGGTGCGGGTGCTGGAGCGCAGCGAACAATGGCCCCAGGCCCACGCATTGGCGTTGCAGCTGGCTGCGGCACCTGCCAATGCGCTGGAGGTGCAGGCGCTGGAGCGCATGCTGCCGCGCCTGGCGCGAAAACTCGGCGGCCCGCCACAGCGGCGCCAGCGGGTTGCGCCACTGGAGCTGATCGAACTCGAACTGCCCCGCGAGCACGCAGCACTCGGCGTGGAGGAAGCCGTGCGCCAGCATCTGGCACAAGCGGGAGGCCAGGCACACTACGTGGAGAACACGCTGTTCAACAGCCTGTTTGGCCTGTTGTGCTGGGAGGCCATCTTTGCTCCGGTGCCCGGCGCGTTCTTCAACCCGTTCCAGGCAGGGCCGCAAGACCTGCACGACAGCGACTTCCAGCAACGGCGCAGTGCGCTGTTCGATCACTGCCTCGGTCGGCTCGACGAGGGTAGCCATCGCCAGGCGATTCTCGACTGCTACAAGGCCAAGCAGGGTTTGCAGTCGCCATTCGTGTTCTGGTCCATGCTCAGCGAGGAACTGCTGGAGCAGGCCTTGGCTTGCCTGCCGGCGGCCCAGTTGAAGCAGTGCTTCCTGCGCCTGTTGCAGGACATTCGCAGCAACCGTGCCGGCATGCCCGACCTGATCCAGTTCTGGCCCGAGCAGGGCCGTTATCGCATGGTCGAGGTCAAGGGCCCCGGTGACCGCCTGCAGGATAACCAACTGCGCTGGCTGGAATTCTGCCGGCAACACGGACTGCCGGTCGCGGTGTGCCATGTACGCTGGAGCGAAACACCTTGAGCTACAGCGTGGCGGTGCGCGCCTTGTGCGAGTTCAGTGCCAAGGTCGGTGACCTGGACCTGCGCTTCACCCCGTCGCCCACCGCTCAAGAGGGCATTGAAGGGCACCAGCGGGTGGTGGCACGGCGTGCTGCCGGCTACGAGTCGGAAATTACCCTCGAAGGCCAGTTCGAAACCCTCAAGGTGCGCGGCCGTGCCGATGGTTACGACCCGGCCAGCAATCGCCTGGAAGAGATCAAGACACACCGTGGCGACCTGACGCGCCAGCCGGCCAACCACCGGCAGTTGCACTGGGCGCAGGCCAAGGTTTATGGCTGGCTGATGTGTCAGGCACGTCAACTGTCGGCCATCGAGGTGGCGTTGGTGTACCTGGACGTCGACAGCGATGGGCAGACGCTGTTCAGTGAGCATTTCACGGCTACTGAACTGCGGGCCTTCTTCGAAATCCAGTGTCAGCGCTTTCTGGGCTGGGCTCAATGCCAGCAGCAACGTTTGGCCGAACGCAATCAGGGCCTTCAGGCACTGAGCTTTCCCTACCCACAGTTCCGCCAGGGCCAGCGGCAATTGGCCGAAACCTTGTACAAGGCGGTGAGTACCGGCCGTTGCCTGATGGCCCAGGCCAGCACCGGCATTGGCAAGACCCTCGGTACCTTGTTCCCGCTGCTCAAGGCCATGGTGCCGCAGCAGCTGGACAAACTGTTCTTTCTCACGGCCAAGACGCCGGGCCGGGCGCTGGCGCTGGACGCCATGCGCCAGATTACCGATGCAACGCCCCAGCCCGCGTTGCGCACACTGGAGCTGATCGCCCGCGACAAAGCCTGCGAGCACCCGGACAAGGCCTGTCATGGCGAGTCCTGCCCATTGGCGGCGGGCTTCTACGACCGCTTGCCGGCGGCGCGCGAAGCGGCGGCAGCACTGCCGTTGCTCGACCGCAACAACCTGCGTGAAGTGGCCTTGGCACATCAGGTATGCCCGTACTACCTGGGCCAGGAGATGGCGCGCTGGGTCGACGTGCTGGTTGCCGACTACAACTACTACTTCGATGCGCATGCGCTGCTGTACAGCCTTGCCCAGCTCAACCAGTGGCGCGTTGCCGTGCTGGTGGACGAAGCGCACAACCTGGTCGAGCGTGGGCGCGGCATGTACAGCGCCAGCCTCGACCAGGGCCAGTTGCTGGCATTGCGCCAGAGCAAACCACCCGGGCTTGGCAGTGCGCTGGACCGGCTGAACCGGCAATGGAACGCGTTGTATAAAGAGCAGCGTGCGCCGTATCAGGCCAGCGAGTCGTTGCCCGAAGGCTTGTTGCGCGCCTTGCAGCAGTGCATCGGGTTGATTCAGGATCAGATGAACCAGGCGCCCGCGCACATGGACCCGCAGGTGTTGCAGTTCTTCTACCACGCCTTGCAATTCACCCGGGTGGCCGAGCTGTTCGACGAGCACTTCCTGTTCGACATCAGCCAGCGCCAGGGCCCACGCAAGCGCCGGCTGGCCACGCTGTGCCTACGCAATGTCACCCCGGCGCGCTTGCTGGCCCCGCGCATGCAGGCGGCGCGTAGCGTGACGCTGTTTTCCGCCACACTGAGCCCGCGGCATTTCTACAGCGACCTGCTGGGCATGCCAGCCGACACCGCCTGGCTGGAAGTGGCCGCGCCGTTTCGCGCAGAGCAACTTGAGGTGCGGATTGCCAGCCAGGTGTCTACCCGTTACCAGCAGCGTCACGCCTCTCTGGCGCCAATCGTCGAGCTGATTGCCCGGCAGTATGAGCGGATGCCGGGCAACTACCTGGCCTTCTTCAGCAGTTTCGAATACCTGCAGCAGGTGGCAGGGCTGTTGGCAGAGCAGCATGCGCAGATTCCGCAATGGGCTCAGGAACCGGGCATGGACGAGGCGGCCCGTCAGGCATTTCTCGATCGTTTTGTCAGCGACGGGCAGGGCATCGGCTTCGCCGTATTGGGCGGTGCTTTTGGTGAGGGGGTGGATTTACCGGGCACGCGCTTGATCGGCGCGTTTGTCGCAACACTCGGGCTGCCGCAGGTCAACCCGGTCAACGAGCAGTTCAAGCAGCGCCTTGGGCGGCAGTTTGGTGCGGGGTTCGATTACGCCTATCTCTACCCGGGGGTGCGCAAGGTGATCCAGGCGGCGGGCCGGGTTATCCGAGGTGACCAGGACCGTGGCGTACTGGTGCTGATTGATGAGCGCTTTGCCGAGCCCCGGGTGCAGCAGATGTTTCCAGGGTGGTGGCCGACGGCCATTTAGTTGGCTGGCAGGCTTGGCGCCGTACGGGCGGCCCTTGACGCTGTAAATGGGTTAAGATCTGGCCCGTGTCAGTTATAAAATCCATGAATATCAAGATGATGGCACTTCTTCGGGTTCGAATGGCGTGCGCTTGAAACGTCATTGGCCCTCGTTCATCAATCGTTTCAACTTGCTTGAGATGCTGGCCAGCTCAATACCGGCCGCCGCTTCGCTACAGGATTCACGTTTTGTCCGATCTTTCCAACAATCCGCTGCTGCAGTACATGGCCCGCCTGGCCCCATCCAGCCAGCAAACCATGCGCTACATCCTTCAGGACGCCGCCGACCGGCTGGGCTTTGTCGACTGCAACATCGTCGATGTGCCTTGGCATCGGCTCGAGCCCGGCCATGTGATCGCGCTGGTGGCTGCCCTGCGTGCCGACGGATACGCCCCCAACAGCTCGTCGCTGTACGTCAACGCGATTCGCGGCGTGATGAACGAGGCCTGGCGCCAGGGCCTGATCGATCATGAGCAACTGTTGCGCATTCGCGAGGTCAAGCCGGCCACTGGCACCCGCCTGCCACCCGGGCGCAACTTGCGGCGCAGCCTGATTCGCGAATTGATGGACGTGTGCGCGGCCGACCCTCGGCCGCAGGGCGTACGCGATGCCGCGATCATTGCCTTGCTGTACGGAACCGGCATGCGCAAGTCGGAGTCGGTCGACATCGACCTGAACCAGGTCGATTTCGAGGCGCGCAGCCTGCAGGTGGTGGGCAAGGGCAACCACCAACTGGTCAAGTACGCACCACCGTGGGCATTCGAGAAGTTGCAGGCCTGGCTCGACCTGCGCCGCCAGGACCTGCCTGCCGGTGCGGAGGATGACCCGTTCCTGTTCAACCGCATCCGCCGTGGCAGCCACATAACCCGGGCGCGCATTACCAAACATGCCATCTACTACATCGCCCGCCAGCGCGGTGCACAGGTGGGGGTGAAGATCATGCCGCACGACTTCCGCCGGGCATTCATCACCCGGGTGATCGAAGAGCATGACCTGTCGATTGCGCAGAAGTTGGCACACCATGCCAATATCCAGACCACGGCCATCTATGACCGGCGTGATGACAACGAACGCCGCCGTGCGGTGGACCGCTTCGACTACTGAGTCTTGATGTGTTTGGGGCCGCTTTGCAGCCCCGATGGCACATCTGTTGGCACCGAAACAGGGCCAGTGCGCGCCCCCGCTTTGTGCGCCATTCCCCCGTATGCCCTGTGCCAGAGCGGCTACGAAAAAAGTTTCATCTGCCTTCACCTGCGGAGTTGGCCCGCAAACTGCTATATCCAGCCTGCGAATTTGATCGAGTGGTCAGGCCGTGCGCGCTAGCAGCCGCCCGCGCCGGACCCTCTAAACGGCCATCAGGCCACGGATTTCAGGGGCCGCAGGATGTCGCTCGCGGAGCAGATCGAACAACAACAAGACGATGCAGGCTGGAGCGCCCACCTGCAGTTGCGCTTTGTCAGGCGCTACGACGTGACCCGCCTTGGTGCGTGGCGCCATTTCGGACCTCTTTTGGTGCAGCGGCCTTTCTATCCTGAAGGTGCGCCGTGCCATGTCTATGTGTTGCACCCGCCGGGTGGCATTGTCGCCGGCGACCGCCTGGAACTGGATATCCACCTGGAACCTGGCAGCCACGCGCTGCTGACCATGCCCGGCGCCAGCAAGTTCTACCGCAGCATCGGCCCCACCGCACGGCTGACCCAGCGTTTTCGGCTGGCGGCTGGCAGCACCCTGGAATGGCTGCCGCAAGACAGCATCTTCTTCTCCGGCGCCCGCGCAAGCCTCGACAGCCGTTTCACCCTGGAACCCGGGGCGCGGCTGCTGGCCTGGGAAACCTTGTGCCTCGGCCGCCCGGTCATGAGCGAGCGTTTCGAGCAGGGCAGGCTGGACAGCCGTTTGCACATTGAACTGCCCGACGAAGTCGGCCTGCACGAACGCCTGCGCATCGAAGGCGGGCGCCTGGACAAGCTCGGCGGCCACCCGCTGCTCGCCACGTTCTGTGCGGCACCGGCCGACCAGGCGGTGCTGGAGCAGGTTCGCCCGCTGCTGGATGAACTGGACACCCCGGCCGGCGCGACCCTGCTGGGGTCGTTGCTGGTCATCCGTGTGCTCGACCACGACAACCAACACCTGCAACGCACCCTGCAACGTCTGTGGCATGTGCTGCGCCCGGCCGTCCTCGGCCTGCCAGCTTGCCCACCACGCATCTGGGCCACCTGAGAGAGCGCCATGGAGCTGACCCCAAGAGAGAAAGACAAACTGCTGCTGTTCACCGCTGCCTTGCTGGCGGAAAGGCGCCTGGCCCGTGGCCTGAAGCTTAACTACCCGGAAGCGGTGGCGTTGATCAGCGCCGCCGTGCTCGAAGGCGCACGCGATGGCCGCACTGTGGCCGAGTTGATGAGCCTCGGGCGCGAAGTGCTGACCCGCGAGCAGGTGATGCCCGGCATTGCCGAAATGCTCCACGACGTGCAGGTCGAAGCGACCTTCCCGGATGGCACCAAGCTGGTGACCGTGCATGACCCCATCGTCTGAACCTGCCAAGGAGCCCCGCATGATCCCAGGTGAAATCCAGGTCGCTGCTGGCGACATCGAACTGAACAGTGGCCGGGAAACCGTCAGCGTCAGCGTGGCCAACCACGGTGACCGGCCGGTGCAGGTCGGCTCGCATTACCACTTCTTCGAAGTCAACGACGCGTTGGTGTTCGACAGAGCGCCCACCCTGGGCTTTCGTCTGGACATTCCGGCCGGCACTGCCGTGCGTTTCGAGCCAGGCCAGGCGCGCACCGTGCAATTGGTGGCCTACGCCGGCAAGCGTGAGGTCTACGGCTTTCAGGGCAAGGTGATGGGTGCACTGGAGGGCAGGGTATGAGCCGTATTTCCCGCCAGGCCTATGCCGACATGTTCGGCCCCACGGTGGGCGACCGCGTGCGGCTGGCCGACACGGCGCTGTGGGTTGAGGTAGAGAAGGACTTCACGATCTATGGCGAAGAAGTGAAGTTCGGCGGCGGCAAGGTGATCCGCGATGGCATGGGGCAGGGCCAGATGCTGGCCGCCGAAGCCATGGACCTGGTGCTGACCAATGCGCTGATCATCGACCACTGGGGCATCGTCAAGGCCGACATCGGCATCAAGCACGGGCGTATCGCGGTGATCGGCAAGGCCGGCAACCCCGATGTGCAGCCGGGCGTGAACGTACCGGTCGGGCCAGGTACCGAAGTGATCGCGGCCGAGGGCAAGATCGTCACCGCCGGCGGCGTGGACTCGCATATCCATTTCATCTGCCCGCAGCAGGTGGACGAGGCGCTGAACAGTGGCGTCACCACCTTCATTGGCGGCGGCACCGGGCCGGCCACCGGCACCAATGCCACAACCTGCACGCCCGGCCCCTGGTACCTGGCGCGCATGCTGCAGGCCGCCGACAGCCTGCCGATCAACATCGGTTTGCTGGGCAAGGGCAATGCCTCGCGGCCTGAAGCGCTGCGTGAGCAGATCGCTGCGGGCGCTGTCGGCCTGAAACTGCATGAAGACTGGGGCTCTACGCCTGCAGCCATCGACTGTTGCCTGGGCGTGGCCGAGGAAATGGACATCCAGGTGGCGATCCACACCGACACACTCAACGAATCCGGCTGCATCGAAGACACCTTGGCGGCCATCGGCGACCGCACCATCCATACCTTCCACACCGAAGGTGCCGGCGGTGGCCATGCGCCAGACATCATCCGCGCGGCGGGACAGGCCAATGTGTTGCCTTCCTCGACCAACCCGACCTTGCCGTACACGGTCAACACCGTTGACGAGCACCTGGACATGCTGATGGTCTGCCACCACCTGGACCCAAGCATTGCCGAGGACGTGGCCTTTGCCGAATCACGCATCCGCCGCGAAACCATTGCGGCCGAGGACATTCTCCACGACATGGGCGCCTTTGCCATGACGTCGTCCGACTCCCAGGCCATGGGCCGGGTCGGGGAAGTGGTACTGCGTACCTGGCAGGTCGCGCACCAGATGAAGCTGCGCCGCGGGCCTCTGGCACCTGACACCGCCTACAGCGACAACTTCCGGGTCAAACGCTACATCGCCAAGTACACCATCAACCCGGCACTCACCCATGGCATCGGCCACGAAGTGGGGTCGGTGGAGGCGGGCAAGCTGGCCGACCTGGTGCTGTGGTCGCCGGCGTTCTTCGCGGTCAAGCCGGCGCTGGTGATCAAGGGCGGAATGATCGTCACCGCACCCATGGGCGATATCAACGGCTCTATCCCCACGCCGCAGCCGGTGCACTACCGGCCCATGTTCGGCGCCCTGGGCGCGGCGCGGCATGCCACACGCATGACCTTCCTGCCCCAGGCGGCCATGGACCGCGGCCTGGCAGAAGAGCTGAACCTGCGCAGCCTGGTAGGCGTGGTCAACGGCTGCCGCCGGGTGCGCAAGCCGGACATGGTCCACAACACTTTGCAGCCGCTGATCGAGGTCGATGCGCAAACCTACCAGGTGCGTGCCGATGGCGAGCTGCTGGTCTGCGAGCCGGCCAGCGAGTTGCCGCTGGCTCAGCGTTATTTCCTGTTTTGAAGGAGCACCGATGATTGTCTTGACCCGCCGCATCACCGAGCCCGGCACGCTCACCGAAACCGGCACCGTCACCCTGGATGTGGACAGCCGTATCAAGAGCCGCCTGCGTGTGACCCTGGACGATGGCCGCGAAGCCGGCCTGATGCTCGAACGCGGCCACCTGCTACGCGGGGGAGAGTTGCTTGCCGATGCCGATGGCAGCCAGCTGATTCGCGTGCTGGCGGCACCCGAAACGGTGTCGACGGTGCGCTGTGCCGACCCGCACCTGTTGGCCCGTGCGGCCTATCACCTGGGGAACCGCCACGTGCCCCTGCAGATCGAGCCTGGCCTGCTGCGTTTCCAGCACGACCATGTGCTGGACGACATGCTGCGTGGTCTGGGCCTGACGGTGGAGGCCGAACAGGCTCCGTTCGAGCCCGAAGCGGGCGCCTATCAGAGCGCGCCGCATGGCCACAGCCATGCCCACGGCAACGATCACCCGTTCGTTCGCCTGCCTGCCCATTCCTGAACTGCCCTGGAGCAACCCATGAAAAAGACGTTCGCCCTGTTTCTACTGATGCTGGCGCTGCCGGCTTTCGCTCACCCTGGGCATGACAGCAATCCGTTGCACGATGGCCTGCTGCACCCGCTGACGGGCCTTGACCACCTGCTGATGCTGTTGGGCACTGGCGTACTCGCTGCACTGACCCGGCGCAGCCTGACACTGCCCCTGGCAACCCTGGCGGCGATGTTTGGCGGGGCAGTCTGTGGCCACTTGTTCGGTGACGTGCTGGGCATGGAAACCTTGATTGCCGGGTCGCTGCTGGTGGCCGCCGGGGCGGTGCTGCTACCAAGCCGGCAGTTGCTGCTGGCCATGGCCATGCCGGTGTTTGCCCTGTTCCACGGCTGGGCCCATGGCGTGGAAGCCACGCCGAGCGCGTTCTGGCAGTTCAGCGCCGGCTTTGTCACGGTCAGCGGCTTGCTGTTGGCGGCGGGCTTTGCCGTCGGGTGCCTGCTGCGCCGGCACAGTGGCCTGCAGAAAGCCTTCGGTGGTGGCCTGCTGGCCGGTGCCGCGCTGGTACTGGCCGGTTGATGGACAGCGACCTGGCGTTGCTGCGCCTGTTGCAGCTGGCCAGCCCCGGCCTGCCGGTGGGCGGTTTCACGTATTCGCAAGGCCTGGAGTGGGCGGTCGAGGCGGGCTGGGTGAAGGGCGTGGATGGCTTCGCAGCCTGGCAGCGCGAGCAGGTCGAAGACACCTTGGCTTGCCTGGACTGGCCGGTGCTGGCGCGCCTGTATCACGCTTGTCAGGCCGAGGACGCCGAGGCCTTCGGCCACTGGAGCCGCTTCTTGCTGGCCAACCGCGAAACCGCCGAGCTGCGCCTGGAAGAGCAGCAGCGTGGTGCGGCCTTGGCGCGGCTTCTGGATGGCTGGCAACTGGGCCAGGCGCCGGCGTGGCGCACCAGCCTGGAATTGACCCAGTTGGGCGGTATGGCCTGGTTGGCTGCGCACTGGGGCATTCCACTGCGTCAGCTGGCCCTGGGCCATGGCTTTGCCTGGCTGGAAGGCGCGGTCATGGCCGGGGTCAAGCTGGTGCCGTTCGGCCAGCAGGCGGCCCAGACCTTGCTGCGCGACCTGGGCACCGAATTGCCCGCTGCACTTGAGCAGGCCCTGGCGCTGGCCGATGACCAGCTCGGTGGCGGCCTGCCATTGCTGGCCATTGCCTCATCGCGTCACGAAACCCAATACACCCGTTTGT
>Ga0247820_10001141_pt1 | contig 14948 bp, 16 predicted proteins | sample 13C_Glucose_Day1_2_FD_192480 | JGI IMG/M metagenome (GOLD analysis project Ga0247820, IMG submission 192480) | Soil microbial communities from agricultural site in Penn Yan, New York, United States - 13C_Glucose_Day14 | ecosystem: Environmental > Terrestrial > Soil > Agricultural land | place...
CTTTCTGATTCAGCATCCGCTGTTCCCTTGGGGAAGGAAGCAGCGCATTCTGACCGGGCGAACATGGTCCGCCCTGGAAGGTCGAGATGAGACGAACCATCGCCCTTTGCGCCGTCGCCGCCGCCGTCCTGGGGACGGGGGGCTGCGCCGTGACCGGCGAACCGGCTGTGCCCACCGCCGGCATGCCGGGGCAGCTGGAGCCGATCCACGCGGCCGCCTTCACCCGCGACACGGCGGTCTTCTGGGTCAGCTCGAACGGCTGCACCAGCAAGGCGGACGTCAAACCCTTCATCACCCGCCTGCGCGACAGCACGGTCATCACCCTGCGACGCGTGGACGAGGACCGCTGCACCGACATCAAGTCCGAGGGCGTGCAGTTGCAATGGTCGTTCGAGGAACTGGGCCTGGAGCCCGGCGCCTCGGTATCGGTCAACAATCCCTACATGATGCGGCCGGACGACAAGCCGAACCGGGGCTCCTGACCCGAACCTCGCCGGCAAGGCTTCGTTAGCCATGTCGAACGACGGCGGATTAAGGATTGGGCGGCTAGGGACCTGATCCCCCCAATCGCATTCCCCGTTCGGTTTTCATGCGTATCGTCGACTGCCTGACCAACGCCCACAATCTGGCGTTGGTCGCCCTGGCCGCCCTTGTTTGCGTTCTCGGCAGCTGGATTACAGTAAGCTTGCTGAAGCGGGTTCGCAGCACGCGGGCCGGAACGCGCGCCGCCTGGGCCTTCCTGGGTTCGGTCGCCGGCGGCGCCACGGTCTGGTGCACCCACTTCGTCGCCATGATCGCCTATGAGCCGGGCGTCCAGATCACCTATGAACCGGGTCTGACGGGCCTGTCCCTGTTCGTCGCCATCGTCGGTTGCGGCGCAGCCCTGCTGATCGCCGCGATGCGCTTCGGCGGCTCGGCCTTGGCGGGCGGCGCGGTGTTCGGCCTGACGGTGGCGGGCATGCACTTCATCGGCATGGCGGCCTTCGCCGTCGACGCCGTGATTCACTGGTCCACGCCCTATGTCGTCGCGTCCGTGGTCGGATCGGTGCTGTTCGGCGCGACGGCCTTCAAGGCCGAGAAGCTGTCCACGACGGCGCGCAACAGCTGGCTGGCGGTTCTGCTGATGGTCCTGGGGATCGTCGTCCTGCACTTCACGGCCATGTCGGCCATGACTATCCTGCCCTTCGCGCCACAGACCGGCGCCCTGACGGGCGATGACGCCAGCCAGATCATCGCCATCGGCGTGGCCGGCGTGGGTCTGCTGGTCCTCGGTGCCGGCGCCGCCAGCTATGTCCTGGATTCCCAGTCGCGCAACCAGGCCGAAGTCCGCCTGCAGCATCTGATCGAGGGGGGCGTCGACGGCATGGCCGTGGAGCGCGACGGCGTCATCGTCGGCGCCAACAGCGCCCTGCTGAAGCTGATCGGCGTGGAGCGGGAGGCCGTGATCGGCCAGAAACTGTCGCGCTGGGCCGAGGACGTCGGACGTCTGACCGACGGCGACATGGTCCAGTCCTCGCTGACCACCGCGACGGACGAGGTCCTGCCGATCGAGCTGGCGGCGAAGCGCGACCACGCCAGCGAAGGCGAGGTCATGATCTACGCCGTGCGCGACTTGCGCGCCCGTCAGGCCCAGGAGCGTCGAATCGCCCACCTGGCCCGCAACGACAGCCTGACCGGCTTGCCGAACCGCGCCTCCTTCCTGGAGCGCCTGACGCGTCAGACCGACACCATCAAACCGGGCGCGACCCTGGCCCTGTTCGCCCTCGACCTGAACCGCTTCAAGGAGGTCAACGACCTCTATGGCCATGCGGTCGGCGACCAGCTGCTGTGCCGCATCTCGGATCATCTGCGCGAGGTGCTGCACGAGGGCGAGTTCATTGCGCGTCAGGGCGGCGACGAGTTTGTCGCCATGGCCGAGGTGTCGTCGCGGGCCGAGGCCGAGGCCGTGGCCCGGCGGCTGCGCGCCGCCGTCATCCGCCCGGTGACCATTGATCACGCCGACCTGTCGTGCGGCGCCAGCATCGGCGTCTCGCTATGGCCCGAGGACGCCGACGATCTGTCGACCCTGATCAACAACGCCGACCTGGCCATGTATCGCGCCAAGGCCTCGCTGACCCAGGACATCTGCTTCTACGAGGCGGACATGGACCAGGCCGTCCGTGCTCGCCGTCGCGTCACCCAGGCCCTGCGCGAGGCCATGGATAACCAGCGCTTCGAGCTGCACTATCAGGTTCAGGCCTCGGTCCGCACCGGCAGGGCGACGGGCTATGAAGTCCTGCTGCGCTGGAAGGACGAGGACGGCCGTTACATCCCGCCGTCGGAGTTCATTCCGGTGGCCGAGGAGACCGGCCTGATCCTGCCCATCGGCGAATGGGTGCTGCGTCAGGCCTGCAAGCAGGCCGCCGCCTGGTCGGACCCGCACAAGATCGCGGTGAACCTGTCGCCGGTGCAGCTGGGCCATGTGGACCTGCCGCGTCTGGTCCAGCAGGTGCTGCAGGAGACGGGTCTGGACGCCACCCGTCTGGAGCTGGAGATCACCGAGACGGCCATGATCAGCGACATGGAACGCACCACCCATGTCCTGCGCCAGCTGAAGGCCCTGGGCGTCACCATCGCCATGGACGACTTCGGCACCGGCTATTCCTCGCTCTCGACCCTGCGGGCCTTCCCGTTCGACAAGATCAAGCTGGACCGCTCCTTCATGACCGAGCTGGACGGCGCCGAGCCGCAGTCGCAGGCCATCATCCGGGCTGTCCTGACGATCGGCGAAAGCCTGTCGATCCCGGTCCTGGCCGAGGGCGTTGAGACCGCCGAGCAACTGGCTTTCCTGCGGGATCAGGGCTGTAACGAAGCCCAGGGCTATCTCCTGGGCCGGCCCCAGCCCGAGGCCGACGCCCTGACGAACGGCGCGGCCATGATCGCGGCCACGCCGTCCGACAAGCCTCAGTCCGCCGGGGTTCGCGCCGCCGCATAGCCCGGCCAGTGGGCCGCGCCCGCCCGTTCATACTGGACGGGCAGGGCCTCCGGCTGACCCAGGGCCACGGCGGCGTGATGGCCCCAGTTCGGGTCGTCCAGCACGGCGCGGGCGACGGCGATCAGGTCGGCCTTGCCTTGAACCAGCAGGTCTTCGGCCTGTTGCGGGGTGACGATCATGCCCACGGCCATGACATTGGCCTCGGGGACCGCCGCCTTGACCGTCTCGGCGAAGGCGACCTGATAGCCGGGCTCGGCGCCGGGGATGCGGGCCGTGGCGACATTGCCGCCGCTGGTCAGGTGCAGATAGTCGTATCCCATCGCGTGCAGGGCCTGACCAAAGACGGCGGCCTCGTCCGGCGTGATCCCGCCCTCGGTCCAGTCCGAACCGTTGAAGCGCGCGCCGAGCGCCTTGGTCCGGGGCCAGGCGTCGCGCAGGGCCTGGGCCACGCGCAGGGGGAAGCGCATCCGGTTCTCCAGCGAACCGCCGAACTCATCGGTCCGTTCGTTCGACAGCGGCGACAGGAACTGGGTCAGCAGATAGCCGTGGGCGGCGTGCAGTTCGACCAGATCGAACCCGGCCCGGTCGGCGCGTTTCGCCGAATCGACAAAGGCCTCGACCACCCGGTCCATCCCCGCCTGATCCAGCGCCGTCGGCGTGTGCCAGTCGTCCTTGAAGGCCTGGGCCGAGGCGGAAAAGGTCTGCCACGCCTTGTCCTCCGGCGCCGGGCCGCCGCGGTCGATCCACGGCGGATTGGTCGAGGCCTTGCGTCCGGCGTGGGCCAGCTGGACCCCGATGGGCGTGTCGGACCAGGTGCGGATGTCGCGGATGATCTTCGCGAAGGCGGCTTCCTGTTCATCGTTCCACAGGCCGGTGTCGGCCCAGGAGATGCGGCCCGCCGCCTCGACGCCGGTGGCCTCGATCACCACTAGCCCGGCGCCCGACAGGGCCAGGCGGGCGATGTGCTGGGCGTGCCAGGGCTGGGGCACGCCGTCCACGGCCGAATACTGGCACATGGGGGCGATGACGATGCGGTTCTTCAGCGTCAGCGGCCCGACGGCGCGCGGGGTGAACAGCAAGCTCATGCAATGATCTTTCGATGATGTCCCGGGGAGGCGGTCACAGTAGCTATGACTGTGGCGGTTCGGTTCAAGTCCCGCCTTTCCGATTATTCACGTGATCTGGAACGGCGGCGCTGGCAGTTTCCCCGCCAGCAAAGAAGGGGAACACCTATGCGCCGTATCATCATCGCTCTCGCCGTCGCCGCCGTCGCCGCGCCCATGCTCTCGGGCTGCATCATCATCGCCAGCGACAAGCCGACCACCCGCGTCATCCACTCGACCCCGGCCGAGGCCAACTGATGCGCCAGGCCTCCATCAGGGCGGCCGTCGCGGCCGTCGTCCTGCTGCCGCTGCTGGGCGGCTGCGTCATCTATTCGAACGACGGCGGGGAGCGGAAGGTCAACATCAACAACCAGGCCGTGGTCCAGACCGAAGTCCTGGAAGCCGTCCGCAAGGTCGACTTCGACGGCCAGCGCCTGACCGTCGTGGTCGGCTCCAACGGCTGCACCGAGGCCTCCAGCTTCGAGGTTAAGATCAAGGACACGGACCCGGCCGAGCTCAGCCTGATCCGCCGCGCCCCTGACCTGTGCAAGGCCATCGTTCGCGAAGGCGTCGCCGTCAGCTGGACCTACGCCGAACTGGGCCTGAACACCGGCCAGCACGTCCGCGTGCTGAACCCGGTCAGCCTGTAAGAAAAGCCCTTCTCCCCTTGTGGGAGAAGGTGGCAGGCGAAGCCTGACGGATGAGGGGGGCTGCGCCCCGTATCCTGTGAAGGCTTCGCCGCCTGCTTGTCAGACGATTGGTCGTGGCGCCGACACCCCTCATCCGGCCCTGACGGGCCTCCTTCTCCTGCAAGGGGAGAAGGAAGGGGCTAGGTCGAAAACGGCCCCAGCATCTCCGCCGGGATGCGGGCGGGGCGCAGGGTGGCGGCGTCGACCAGGCACCATTCCGAGACGCCTTGCGCGCACAGGCGGCCTTCGCTGTCCTCGATGCGGACATAGCGGTTGAAGCGTGGGCCTTGCGGCTCGCCGACCCAGGTGCGGGCGATCACGCCCGTCGCGCCTGGCGCGATGGCGCGCAGGTAGTCGATCTCGTGCCGCAGGGCGACCCAGGACCACCTGGCCCGCGTTTCCTCGTCGAAGCGCGCGTTCCAGTGGGCCGTGCCGACGTCCTGCAGCCAGCCGACATAGACGACGTTGTTGACGTGGTTGTTCTCGTCGATGTGTTCCGGCCGCACGTCCAGGGGGACGACGAAGACCTCGCGGTCCTCGCGCGGTTGCAAATGCGGCCGGGCCATCGGGGCTTAGGCTTCGCCGAGGGCGACGCCCTTCTCGGTCATCAGGGCCTGCAGTTCACCGGCCTGGAACATTTCGCGCACGATGTCCGAACCGCCCACGAACTCGCCCTTGACGTAGAGCTGCGGGATGGTCGGCCAGTCGGTGAAGCTCTTGATGCCGTCGCGCAGGGCCTCGTCCTGAAGCACGTCGACGCCGACGAAGGGGGCGCCCACGTGATCGAGGATCTGCACCGCCAGCGAGGAGAAGCCGCAGCGCGGCGAATCCGGCGTGCCCTTCATGAACAGGACCACGTCATGCTCGGCCACGGTCTGGGCGATGAAGGCGTGGACGGGGTCGGCGGCGGCGTCAGCGGTCATTTGATCGGTCACGGTAAGGGGCCTTTCAGAGAAGCCCGTCAGCTAGGCGCCCAATGGGGCCGGGTCAAGGCCGCTGCGGCGTAAGGGCTCACACCGCCTCGGGCGCGCGGGCCAGACGTTCGGCGCGCTGGGCCAGGGCGGGGGCGCCGTATTCGCGCGCGGTGGCGGCGGCCTCGACCAGCATCAGGCCCAGATCATGGGGCGTCTGACCGGTCCAGCGGGCGCGGGCCAGGGCGATGCGGGCCATGCCGATCTGGTCCGCGGCCCAGTCCAGCGGCGTCGAGGTCACCGAGGGGCGCACCAGACGGCGGCGCAATCCGGCCTCGATCTCCAGCAGGGCGGTCAGATCCCCGACCGAGCCAGCGCGCGTCGTTTCCTGGGCCACGCGCCGCTCATGGGCCAGGGCGCCCAGCACCAGTCCGCCGCCCTCGGTCAGGGCCTCGGCCTGGGCCAGGACCAGCAGGGGCAGGGTCTCGCGCTCGGCGCGCAGCACCTGGATGGCGGCCCAGTCCAGCGGGCTGTGGTCGGGGGTGAACTGGTCGGCGGCGGCGTCGAACAGGGCGTGGGCCTGATCGCGGGCCAGGACGTCGTCGGCGATGGCCGCCAGGGCCGCCATGCCGGCGGCGCACAGGGCCAGGGCGCGGGCGCGGCTGAGGGGGCGCTGTTCCGGCGTGGCGGCTTCGACCAGGGCGCGCAGGTCCGCGCCCGCCTGATCCAGCATGCGGGGATCGCGGGCGGCCAGCCCGGCCTCCAGCATCAGGGCGGCGCGGTCCAGTCGCAGGTCGTCCTCGACCGGACGCTGCTGCCCCCTCAGGCCGTGCAGGGCCGCGTCCATCAGGGCGGCGGCCTCCTGAAGAGCGGAGGTCTCGCCTTCGATCGAGGCCTGACGCGCCCGCAGTCGGGCGTGCAGGGCGGCGACCGCGGCCGCCGTATCGCCGCGTCGCGCCGGGGGCAGGGCGGCCAGCAGGGTCAGGACGGCGTTCAGACGCGCGGGCTCGCCGCACAGGTCAAAGGCCAGCATCCCGGTCTGGGCCAGTTCCAGCGTGGCGCGGATGGTTTCGTCGTCGTTGTGAGCATGGCGGGCGGCGTCGCGGGCGGCGGCCTCAGCCTTGTCCAGGCTGGTCGCGGCGCCGCTGCGACGGGCATGCTCGCGCCACAGGGCCGAGGCGCGCAAGGCGGCGTCATGGGGACGGGGGCAGGAGACACGGCCGGCGTCGACGCTCTGCTGGCGAGCCTCGACCTCGACCAGGCCGACGCCGATCAGTTCCAGCCAGCCGAGATCGTCGCTGTCGCGCGCCTTCTCGAACAGCCGTCGCAGATCCCTGCCGAATTCGAACATTGCTGGCCTTCATCGTCCCGCTTCGGGATCGCGAGGGCGATCCTCCTTGCGGACAAGCAAACGCAGCGCCGCCCGAAGGGTTCGGCTTAACTATATCTGTGGAAAGCGGCGACCTGGGCCTAGCCGAGGCGCGGGGTCTTCTGGCGACAGCGTTGCAGCACGGCGCGGGCGTCGGCCTCGCCCGCCGACAGGCGCTTCACCGAATCGAGGCGGGCGCGGGTCTGGTCGTTTTCGGCCACGCTTGGGTCGCGGCCCGCCGCCGTGGCCGCCTGCATGGCCGCCAGCGACCAGTAGAGGGCGGCGTCATAGAGGGTGCGGCCATAGCGGCTCTCGCCGCCCTCCAGCTCCGACGCCGCCTGGGTCAGCCCGGCGCACCGCACCGCCTCGTCATAGGAGACGAGCCGGGTCGTCTGGGGCGGGCCCAGAACCGCAAGCGCGGCGGTGACGACAGCGATGAACATCAAGAACTCCACGACGCCCCGAGAAGGAAAGGAGCCCGGCGCCGCATCTCCCTAGAGAACCACGGTCGTGTGTCGGATGAAAGACGTGTTCAGTAAAGCTTCAGGTTGCAGTCAGGTCGGTTTGGGAGCCGAGGGCATGGCCCGCCCCTGATCGACCAGCCAGCGGACGAAGGCGCGCCGCGCCCGCGACGGCTCGCCCGCGCCGGGAATGGCGGCGACCGCCCCGTCGTCGGCTTGAAAGCCGAAGGGCGCCAGCAGCCGCCCGTCCGCGACCGCCTCCGCCGCCAGGGCCCAGGGCAGGACCGCCGCGCCCCAGCCGGACAGGGCCGCGTCCAGCACGAAATGCAGGTGGGCCACCGGGCGCTCGGCCGTGGCGGTCGAAACCTGCCCGCTGAGCGCCGACCAGTCCTTCCAGCCGCTTGGATGGGTGCGCGCTGTCAGGCGCGGCGCGCTCAGCGCCGCCGCGTGGGCGTCGTCGCCCGCCAGGATCGGCGCGATGACCGGGCCGACGGCGTTGGGAATGACCACCTCCGCCTTCAGCGTCTCGATCCGCTCGGGGTCCAGCAGGCGCAGCACCACATCGGCCCCGCGATGGCTGACCGCATGGGGCGCCAGTTCGACCAGATGCACGCGGATTTCGGGATGGCGCCGCCCGAAGTCGGCCAGGCGCGGGATCAGCCACTTGACCGACAGGCTGGCGTTGACGGCGACGTGCAGGTCCTGACCCTCGCTGCGGGCGCGCGCCACGGCGGCGGCCAGCCCGTCGAAGGCGGCGGTCAGGCCCGGCAGCAGGTCGCGCCCCGCCCGCGTCAGCGTCAGGGCGTGGCGCGGCCCCTCGAACAGCCGCACCCCCATCTGGGCCTCCAGCGCCTTGACCTGACGGCTGACGGCGCTGTGGGTCACGTTCAGCTCGGCCCCCGCCAGGGTGGCGCTGCCGGTCCGGGCCATGGCCTCGAAGGCCCGCAGGGCGTTCAGCGAGGGCAGGGCGGCGCCAGGTGTGAGGTTTTCGAACATGCCTCTCCCGATAGGTCGCTTTCGCGCGGACGGCAATGCGGGGATCAGAGCGGCCCATGTCGTCCCCTGCTTCTCGCCTGATTGTTCCCGTCCTCGGTTTCGGCCTGATCGTCGCCTTCGCCTCCAGCTACTACCTGCTGGGGGTGCTGGCCGAGCCGCTGGCGGCGGGGACAGGGACGACGTCGTCGCTGGTGTTCGCGGGGCTGTCGGGCGCCTTTCTGGTCTCGGCGGCGCTCAGTCCCTTCGGCGGGCGCTGGGTCGACCGGCGCGGCGGGCGCGAGGTGCTGGCGGCGGCCTCCGTCGTCTTCGCCCTCGGTCTGGCGGGGCTGGGCCTGTCGCAGGGACCGGTCAGCGTGGTCGCGGCCATCCTGACGCTGGGGATCGGCATGGGCGTCGGCTTCTATGGTCCGGCCTTCGCGGTGCTGGTCGCCATCCACGGCGAAGAGGCGAAAAAACCCATCACCGCCGTCTCCCTGATCGGGGCCTTCGGCGGGGCTCTTGGCTGGCCCATGACCCTGGCCATGATCGAGGTCGTCGGCTGGCGCGGGGCCTGCTTCGGCTGGGCCGGGCTGCATCTGCTGGTCTGTCTGCCCCTCTATCTGACCCTGCTGCCGGACGGTCGCGCCGGGCCGCGTCCTGCGGCGGAGGCCGGGCGAGTGCGCTGGGACGGGCGGATGATCCGGCTGGCGGTCCTGTTCGCAGGGGCCTGGTGGATCGCCACGGCCATGAGCGCCCACCTGCCGCGTCTGCTGGGACGACTGGGGCTGGACCCGGCCCAGGCGGCGGGCGCGGCCAGCCTGATGGCCGGGGCGGCGGTGGTCGTGCGGCTGCTGTCCTTCCTGACCACCGGCAAGGGCTCGCCGGTCGTGGTCCTGCGCTTCGCCACCCTGCTGCACCCCCTGGGCGCGGCGGTCGCCTATCTCGGCGGCAGGTCGCTGGCCGGGGCGGTGGCTCTGGGGCAGGGGGCGGGCAACGGCCTGCTGTCCGTGGCCTCGGGCGTCCTGCCGCTGCACCTGTTCGGCAAGGAGAATTACGCCACGCGTCAGGCCCTGATCCTGACCCCGGCGCGTTTTCTTCAGGCGGCGGCGCCGCTCAGCTACGGCGTGGTGCTGGACCGCTCGGCGGGACTGGCGCTTCTGGCCTCCAGCGCCGTCTGCGTCCTGATGTTCGCCATGACCTTCGGGCTGGAGCGGCGGGCCTAGATCACCGGCTCCGCGTCCACGCGCTTCACCGCCCTGCGTGGATTGCTCCGGTCCAGCGTGCGCCAGGCGGCGGCCAGCCCTTCGATAGCGCGGTCCAGATCGGCCTCGTGGCGGCTGAAGGGCAGGCGCAGGAAGCGCTCATAGGCGCCATTGATCCCGAAGCGCACCCCCGGCGCGATGCGCACGCCGTGGTCCGGGGCGGCGAGGGCCAGACGGGTGCTGTCGGGCCGGGGCAGTTCGACCCACAAAGACAGGCCGCCCTCGGGCCGGCGCGTCTTCCAGTCGGGCAGGGCCTCGGCCAGTCGGGCGCGCAGATGGGCCTCCTGCCGCGCTATCGTGCGGCGCCGCGCCTCCAGCGGGGCGAGGTCGCCGCTCAGCAGGACGGCGGCAGCCAACTGCTCCATGACCGGCACGCCGAGGTCCAGCGACGGGCGGCGGCGGATCACCCTGTCGATGACGTCGGCGTGGGCGCGCAGCCAGCCGACGCGCAGACCGCCCCAGTAGGGTTTGCTGGTCGAACCCAGCCGGACCACGTGCGGGCCGTGATCGACGGGCGGGGGCGGCGGGCGGTCGAACCACAGCTCGCGCAGGGTGTCGTCCAGCACCAGCAGGGCGCCGACGCGGGCCGCCGCCGCCGCGAGGGCGGCCTCGTCCGCCGCCGTCAGGACATGGCCGGTCGGGTTCTGGTGCGCCCCGATCAGATAGATCAGCCGGGGCCGGACGCGGGCGACGGCCGCCAGCATCCCGTCCATGTCCCAGCCCTGCGGCGTCATGGCCACCGGCGTCAGGTCCAGCCCCGCCTGCACCAGGGCGTCCAGGGCATGGGGATAGCCGGGGTGCTCGACCACCACCCGGTCGCCGGGGCGCGTCGTGGCCCGCAGCAGGATGGCCAGCGCCCCCAGCGCCCCCGCCGTGACCACGATCTGATCCGGCGACGTCGCCAGACCTTCGGCGCCGTAGCGGTCGGCGACGACGCGGCGCAGGGCCTCGATCCCTACCGGCTCATAGCCCCGGCCCGGCAGGTGGGCGGGCAGGGCCTCCAGCGCGCGGGCATAGGCGGCGTGGACCTGTTCGTCGGCGGGCATGGAGGCGGTGGCCATGTCGATGACGCCGGGCGTGTCGTCGCCCTGCATCGGCCCGTCCAGCCGCACCGGCCGCGAGGCGGCGCTGGCGGGCAGGGCGGTGACGCTGCCCGATCCGGTGCGGCTGACGACAAAGCCCTCGGCCCGCAGCCGGTCCAGCGCGGCGCTGACGGTGATGCGGCTGACGCCCAGGGTCTCGGCCAGCCGCCGCTCGCCGGGCAGGCGCGCATTCAGCGACAGCCGTCCGTCGAGGATCAACAGCTTCAGCGCCTCGGACAGGCGGCGATAGGCGGGCTCGCCGTCCGGCCCGCGCCAGCCGTTCAGCTGACGCGACAGGGAGGCGGGGTTGACGAGGAGGTCGCGCATAAGGCCATCGTCACGAAAGCGGCTCTATAAAACAAGGCCAATTATCGACTGTATGGCCCCATGTTCATGCGTCGCTTCATCCAGCTTCAGATCGGCCTCCTGCTCTACGGGGCGTCCCTGGCCCTCATGGTTCGGGCGGACCTCGGCCTCAATCCGTGGAGCGTCCTGCATCAGGGCCTGTCGGAGCGGACCGGGATCAGCCTCGGCATGGTGGTCAATCTGGTCGGGGCTCTGGTGCTGCTGATCTGGATTCCGCTGCGCCAGAAGCCGGGCGTAGGCACCATCTGCAACGTCCTGCTGATCGGCACGGCGGCGGATGTGGCGCTGTGGGCCCTGCCGCCCATCGAGGGGCTGGCGCTGCGGATCGCCTTCCTGACGGCGGCCATCGTCCTGAACGGGGCGGCGACGGCGGCCTATATCGGCGCCGGCCTCGGCCCCGGCCCGCGCGACGGCCTGACGACCGGTCTGGTGCGGATCAGCGGCTGGCGCATCGGCTGGGCCAGGACCGCCATCGAGGTCGCGGTCCTGGCCATGGGCTGGCTGCTGGGCGGCGTCGCCGGGGTCGGCACGGTCCTCTACGCCCTGGCCAACGGGCCTCTGGTCCAGTGGTTCATGGCCCGCTTCGAGATCGCCCCGAAGCGGGAGACCGAGCCCGCGCCGTCAGTCTGAGGCGGGCTGCGCCGCCGGGTTCGCGATCTGGTCCAGCAGGGCGCGCGCCCGTTCGACGTGCGGCCCGCCGTGCGGATTATTGGCGACCGGCGCCAGCATGGCCGCCGCCTCGGCGCGGCGATCGACCTGCAACAGGGCGTCGGCGGCCCCGGCGCGGGCGCTCATCACCTGGGGCGCATAGGCGACCGCCAGCCGCCAGGTCTGCAGATCGTTGTCGCTGGGATAGGAGGCGGCGATGCGCCGGATGCGCGCCAGGCCCAGATAGATGCGGTAATCGGTCGGGTCCGTCGCCAGCGCCCGCGCCAGATAGGCCTGGGCCTCGCCATAGCGCGCCACGCGGGTGTCGGGCGCCTCATCCCCGGCCTTGATCCGCGCTTGGGCCAGCAGCAGCAGGGCTTCGGGATCATCGGGCGCGACGGCCAGGGCCTGTTCCAGCGCCGCTTCGCCGGCGGACGCGTCGCCCCAGTTCAGTTCGACCCGCCCCAGCGCGACCAGGGCCAGCCGATCGCCGGGATAGCGGGCGGCGTCGCTTCGCACCTTTTGCAACAAGGCCTGACCTTCGGTCTCGCTCTTGGGGTAGCGGATGGTCAGGCTGTCCAGCAGCATCCGGTCGGCGCTGGGCGGCAGGGTCTGGAAGGTCATGGCCGGGCTGGTCGCGTCCATGCTGAGCTCGGCATAGCCCATGTTTCCGCGCAGATAGGCTTTCAGCGCCTTCTCCAGACTGTCTGGCGTGTGACCGAGGTGGGCCTGAAGCGCCTCGACCGGCGGCGTTCCCTGCGCCACCGCCGCCAGATAGGCGTCCAGCCCCCGTCGCCGTCCGGCGTCCATGAACATGTAGTGGGTCAGCAGCCAGGACTGGGCGTAGAAGGCGCTGCGCGCGGCCCGTGTCTCCAGATCGCGGGGACGACTGCTCAGCAGGGCCTCGGTCGAGATCCAGGGGACCTCGTTCAGCGTGTGCAGGCGGCCCGGATTGAAATAACCGACCCTGACCTTGTCGGGATTATCGACGCCGGTGGTCATGAAGAACTCGGCGAAGCCTTCGGTGAACCAGCCCGGATAGCCGCCGGGGAAGTTCTGGAACATGAAGTGGTGGGCGTATTCGTGGAACAGGATGTCGTCGCCGCCACGCCGGTTCAGCACGGAATAGACGTCGGTCTCGCTGGCTGAATAGAAGCCGCCGGCCCCTTCAGGCAGGTTGGAATTCGTCTGTCGCAACTCCTTGTTGGTATAGACCAGATAGACGGGCAGCTTTCGCCCCCCGTCCATCGGCGGCACGTTCAACTGGCGGCGCAACAGGGCGTCAAAGCGCTCCAGCCGCTCGGCATGGCGGCGCAGGTCGCCCTCGGAGCCCTCGCCATAGACCAGGAAGTTGGCCGTCTCGGCGCGTCGCCACTCGGCCTGAGCCGCTTGCGCCGAAAGCAGCAGGGCGACGCCGCCCAGAAGCAGGCCGCGCCAGGCCGAGGCCGACCGGCGGCCACGCGCGCCATCTCGCTGAATCATCATGTCGGCATCCCCCTGTTTCACAGATTACCGACCGCGCGTGACAATCGCAAAACGACGGTTGGCCGCAGGCTGAACGCCGCGTCCGAAGACCGCCAGACCCCGGCGTCGGGCCATGAAAGGAAGGCGGCCTCCTTCATCCCGCAAGAGGTCGTCATGCCCGCACTTACCGACAAGGTCGCCATCATCACCGGGGCCAGTTCCGGCATCGGGGCCGCCGCCGCCCGCCTGTTCGCCGCCGAAGGCGCGGCGGTGGTCGTCACCGCCCGGCGCGAGGCTCAGCTCGCGGCCCTGGTCGCGGCCATCGAGGCCGAGGGCGGACGCGCCGTCGCCGTGCCGGGCGACATTCGCGACGATGCCCTGGCCGAGCGGCTGGTGTGGACGGCGGTCGAACGCTTCGGCGGACTGGACGTGGCCCTGAACAACGCCGGCGCCATCGGCGCCAATGAGCCGACGCCCGAGATCACGCCGGAGCGCTGGCGCGACACCCTGGACGTCAACCTGACGGCGGCCTTCCTCGGCGCCCGGCATCAGATCCCGGCCATGCTGGAGCGGGGCGGCGGCTCGCTGATCTTCACCTCGACCTTCGTCGGCCACGCCATCGGCATGCCGGGCATGGCGGCCTATGCCGCGGCCAAGGCGGGTCTGGTCGGCCTGTCGCGGGTCATCGCCGCCGAGTTCGGCGCGAAGGGGCTGCGCAGCAACTGCCTGCTGCCCGGCGGCACGGACACGGAAGCCGGGCGCGAGTTCGCCCATACGCCCGAGATCATCGCCTTCGTCGAAGGCATGCATGCCCTGAAGCGAATGGCGAGCCCGGACGAGATCGCCCGCGCCGCCCTCTTCCTGGCGTCCGACGCCTCCAGCTTCATGACCGGCACGGCCATGCTGGTCGACGGCGGGGTGTCGATCAGCAAGACCTGAAGCGGGCGCCGTCGCTGTTCGTCCGCGACCCTTGCCGTCAAGCGGGCAGACGCCAGTGGCGCCGCAGGATGAATGCCATGCCGAGCGCGATCAGGGCGTGCGCCGCCACGAACATCCAGGCAAGCGGCGTGTCCGGGCCCTGGCTCAGCCGCCAGATGACGATGGCGATATTGCCGATCAGGGCGGCGCCGCAGATGCCGAGGACCAGATTGCTTCGATATTGAACAGCCATGGGCGAATGGAACCCGCCCATGGCCCTTCATGCAAGGGCGGTCAGCCGCGTTCCTTGGTCTTGGTGAAGGCGATCTTGGGGAAGCGTTCGGAGACATAGCCCGTCTCCCATGACGACTTGGCCAGGAAGACCGGGTTCTGGTCGATGTCGACGGCCATCTGGGGGCGATACTTGCCGGCGAAGTCATCGAGGTCGACCTTGTCGCCCGCGACCCAGCGGGCCTCGGCGTAGGGGCTGGGCTCGAAGACGACGTCGAGGTTGTATTCCTCGCCCAGACGATCGGCCATGACCTCGAACTGCAGCTGGCCGACGGCGCCGACGATGAAGTCGCTGCCCAGTTCGGGGCGGAACAGCTGGGTCACGCCTTCCTCGGCCAGGCCTTCCAGCGCCTTCTTCAGGTGCTTGGCCTTCAGCGGGTCCTTGACGCGGACGCGCTGCAGGATTTCCGGGGCGAAGTTGGGCAGGCCGGCGAA
>Ga0247820_10001142_pt1 | contig 14946 bp, 12 predicted proteins | sample 13C_Glucose_Day1_2_FD_192480 | JGI IMG/M metagenome (GOLD analysis project Ga0247820, IMG submission 192480) | Soil microbial communities from agricultural site in Penn Yan, New York, United States - 13C_Glucose_Day14 | ecosystem: Environmental > Terrestrial > Soil > Agricultural land | place...
GGGGGAACTGATCGGCGCCCGCGCGCTGCAGGGTGCGTTCGCGGCGCTGCTGGCTCCCGCAGCACTGGCGCTCCTGACCGTCGCGTTTCCGGGCGGAAAGGACCGCGGCACGGCGTTCGCCATCTTCGGCTCCATCACTGGAGTCGGTGCCGCTGCCGGCGTCCTGCTGGGCGGGTTTCTGACCGAACACGTGAGCTGGCGCTGGTGCTTCTTCGTGAACGTGCCCATCGCCCTGGTTGCCCTCGCCGGCGTGTGGTCCCTCGTCAGCGAAAGCAAGGCCCAGGGCTCCGCTAAGTACGACTGGCCCGGGGTTGTCCTGGCCGCGCTGGGGCTGGGGTCCCTCGTGTACGGCTTCACCAACGCGGAGCACGGCTGGGGCGCCCCCGAAGCCTGGGGTTTCATCGCCGCCGGCACAGTGCTCATGGTGCTGTTCGTCGTCGTCGAGCGGAAGGTCAAGCATCCCCTCCTGCCGCTGCGCGTGGCCACCGAACGCAACCGCGGCGCGGCATTCCTGGCCGCCTTCCTGTCCGGCGCAGTCCTCATCGGCGGCATCCTGTTCATCAACTTCTACATCCAGATCGTCATGGGCTTCGCACCGTTCCTCGCCGGCCTCGCGTCGCTGCCCATGACGGTGGCGGTGCTCATCACGGCCGGGCTCGTGGCGAAGAGCCTGCCGAAACTTGGCGCAAAGATCCCGACGGCCGTGGGGCCTGTCTTCCTGGCGGCTGCGATGCTGTGGCTCTCCCAAGTCAGCGCCGAGGGCAGCTACCTCGTCAGCATGCTGCCCGCGCTGCTGCTCATGGGGGTCGGTCTGGGCATGGTTTTTGTTCCGATGCAGAACCTGGCCCTGTTCGGCGTGGACAAGGATGACTCCGGCGTCGCCAGCGCCCTGGTCAACGCCTCGCAGCAGATCGGCGGTTCTCTGGGCATTGCCCTGTTCAGCACCATCGCCGCAGCAGCCACGGCCGGCGGCGTTTCCCTCGCGGCACTTTCGACCGGCTACGCCATGGTCTTCCTTTGGGCCGCAGGTGTTGCGATCCTGATCGCCCCGATCGCCCTGCTGCTCATCAACATCGACCGCGGGACGTTCACCGGCACCGACGGCGACGCGCCAGTCGTCCACCTGGGCTGAAACAGGGTCGGACCTTAAACCCGGAAAAACCCCCTCGCTGAGGGGGTTCTTCCAGGGTTAGGCGCGTTTCAGATCCACTTCGGTGCGGCCGGAACCGCACCGTTCGCCGCTGCGGGCCCGGCGGCGGTGACGCCGCCGTTGCCGCGGCCTGCGGCCCATTCGACGACGGCGGCCAGCGGTCCGGAGACCACGGTGGGGGTCGCCGACGTCGTGTCCCCGGCCGTGAGGCCGCGGTCCGTCACCTTGACCACGAGGCCCTTATCGGTGCCGCGGGTCTTCCAGGCGCCGGTGATGTCGCGCAGGAGACGTTCCAGCACGGGGGCCGGGATGTCGGTGAAGGCGGCGCCGTTGGCCAGGTCCACGGCGTGCATCCAGACTTCGCGGCTGCGCATCCAGACCGTTTCGGTGGCGGGAACTTCGCGGCCCTGGATGGTCCGGACTGTGTGGTGCCAGGCGTCCCCGGGCAGGTCCCGCCATTCGACGTTCAGGTGCACGGCGGAGTGGTCGAAGAGGTGCCGCAGCGCGATCGGGCTCAGCGTGGCGCCGAAGTCGATCTCGTGGTCCCGGACCTCGGTGGAGGCATACATCGGGGTTTCCACCCCGGTGGCCGCCCACTCGATGAGCCGGGCGATGGCCCGGGCGTTGTAGCCGATGTGCGCCGTGATGTGCCGGCGGGTCCAGCCCGGCAGCAGCGAATCGCCGTCGAGCTCCGCGTCACTCAGCTCGTTGAGCTTGCGGGCGAAGAACGCCGTGCCCCGGCGCGCCTGCAGCAGGGCCGCAAGCAGCTCCGGGTCCGTCGTCTGGTCGTGGCGGGCAACCATCAGGCTTCCTTGACCACGCGGTTCTTCAGCTGTCCCAGGCCCTCGATGGTGGTGACCAGGATCTGGCCCTCCTGCAGGTAGCGTTTCGGGTCCTGGGCGTGGCCGACCCCTCCCGGGGTGCCGGTGGCGATGACGTCGCCCGGGTTCAGCGTGATGATGGTGGAGATGTAGGAGACCAGGAACTCCGGGGTGAAAACGACGTCGTTGGTGGGGGTCTGCTGCTGGATGTCGCCGTCCACCGCGGTGGTCATCAGGCCGCCGCTGAACTCGTCCTTGGTGACCAGGGCAGGGCCGAACGGGGTGGACTTCTCCCAGGTCTTGCCCTGCAGCCACTGGATGGTGCGGAACTGGTAGTCGCGCATGGACACGTCGTTGAGCACGGCGTACCCGGCGATGTGGCCGGCGGCGTCGGCTTCGCTGATCCGGCGGCCCTTCTTGCCGATCACGACGGCGAGTTCGGACTCCCAGTCGACCGTGTCGGATTCCTGCGGCAGGGCCAGGTCGTCGTTCGGGCCGATCAGGGATTCCTGGTACTTGGCGAACAGGGTGGGGAACTCGGGGACTTCCCTACCCATTTCCTTGATGTGGTTGCGGTAGTTGTGGCCCACGCAGATGATCTTGCCGGGGGAGGGGACCACGGCGGCCAGGTCCGCGCCTTCCAGCGGGTGGGTGGCGCCGTTGGCGTTCTGCGCGGTCGCTTCCCAGCCTTCTGAACGGAGCAGCGCTCCGACGTCGGCGAAGCCGTCGATCTCGGTCAGGGTGGCGCCGTCCTGGCGCACGGCCTTGGTGCCGGTTTCGGTGCGGAGGGTGAGGAGTCTCATTTACTTGCGTCCTTCGATGTAGGTGCGGTTGAAGTTCAGCCGTTCGAAAATGGGGGCGTCGCTGAAGCGGAACAGGTCAAACGAAGTTTGAGAAGCAGCCTCGGCCTGCAATGACCAGGCAGCCCATGACGGGACGACGAAGAGGTCGCCCTTTTCCAGGGTCCGGGTTTCGCCGCCCAGGACCACGGAGCCGGACCCCTCGAAGACCTGCCAGACGCTGGAGCCGACCTCGCGCAGGACTTGCGTGGCGGCGCCGGCGCGGAGGCGGTGGAATTCGGCCCGGATGGTCGGCATGACGTCGCCGCCGGTGGTGGGGTTGGTGAAGCGGACGGCAGCGTGGCCCTGGGACACGGTGGCCGGGTGGCCCTCGTCCTCGAGCAGCAGCTGCTCGGCGAGGGCGCGGTCGGTGTGTTCCCAGCGGTAGGCAGCGATCGGGGAGCTCGTGGTGTCGTCCAGTCCGGATAGCGGACGCAGGCCCGGGTGGGCCCAGAGCCGCTCGGAGCGGGAGATGTCCGGGGTGGCCTCGTCGGTGACGCGCTCGGTGCCGAACTCGAAGAAGCCGGCGTCGGCGTAGTGCACGAACGGGATGTCCAGGCCGTCGATCCAGGCCATCGGCTCATCGGTGTCGTTGTGGTGGCCGTGGAAGTTCCAGCCCGGGGTGAGCAGGAAGTCCCCGCGGGACATCCGGACCGGGTCGCCGTTCACCACGGTCCAGACACCCTCGCCCTCGACGACGAAGCGGAAGGCGTTCTGGGAGTGGCGGTGTTCCGGGGCGGTCTCGCGGGCGCCGAGGTACTGGATGGCCGCCCACAGTGTGGGCGTGGCGTACGGGGTGCCGGCCAGGCCCGGGTTGGCCAGGGCGATCGCACGGCGTTCCCCGCCGCGGCCCACGGGGACCAGGTCGCCGGCGCGGGCGGCCAGCGGGTACAGGTCGCTCCACCGCCAGACGTGGGGCACCGCCTTGGGGCTCGGCACCATCGGCATGAGGTCGGCGATCTCGGTCCACAGCGGGATCAGGTTCTCGCGGTCAAAATCCCGGTACAGCTCCTGCAGCTGGGCAGCCTCTTCGGGCGTCGGCTCCGGAGCAGTATGCCCCGCGGCCACTGATTCGTGAGTCGTGTTCTCGGCGCTGATGGACACGTAGGCCTCCTCGGTAGGGTCAGAACAATTTCTTGGCGTAGTTCGACTCTACGGACGCCGCAGTGTGACCCCCAACATATTCTGCTGGACAGAATTGCCGTAACGGCCCCGGACCGGCCTCGCCCAACTAACGCGCCGCTAAGGCCGTTATGAGCCCTCAGAACGACCCCTGCTGCCAGTCGGTTGGGCCGGCGCGGGGCGAGTCAGCTGGCCGCGTGGGGCCGCGGCTCAGTCCGGCTCGGCCGGATTGGCCGCGATATCGATCTCGAGCTGCCGGCAGGTTTCCCGCAGGGCGGCGACGAGTCCGGCGTCGAACACCATGCGGAAGCGGGTTGCGGGCGTGGCGACGCTGAGCGCGCCCACTACGTGGCCGTGCCGGTTGTGCAGGGCGATTCCGAGTGCGCTCACGCCATCCTCCGTGCCTTCGAAATTGGCGGCGAAGCCGTTGCTCCGGATGGATTCCAGCTCGCGCAGGAAGGGAGCGTATTCCGCGGCCGGAATGGTGTCCCCGCCGATCTCGGCATTGTGGCTGCGGAAGAGCTGGTCGATCATATGGGGTTCCAGTTCGGCGAGCATGGCCTTGCCGCCGGAGGTTTTGTTGGCAGGCATCACGGTCCCCTGCCGGTCACCAACCCGCAACACATTGTTTCCCTCCACTGTGGCCAGGAAGCGCACCTTCGTCCCCACCCGCACCATGAGGTTGACGGTCTCGTTGAGCCGCGCGGAGAGCAGTTCCATGTGCGGCTGGGCAAGCGAGCGGAGCAGCCTGGTCCAGGACAGGCCGGCCGGCCCGACGCCCATGGCCGGACCCGGCACGTATCGGCGGGTTTCGTCCTGCACGGCAAAACCCCGGTAGACCAGCATTGCCAGGAGCCGGTGGGCAGTGGACGGGGCAACCCCGAGTTCCTCGGCGGCGTCCTTGAGCCGCAGCGTCCCGCCGTCGCGCAGCAGCTGCAGGAGCTGCAGCGCGTTGTCCACTGCCTCGATGGAGTACGTGGGCCGCTTCTGGACGGGCTTCCGGGCCGAGGAGGACGCTGGCTTGTTCTGCACATCAGAATTCTATTGTGGTTCACCTGCGGCGGCTAGGACAGTTAGTGGCATGAATCACACACCTCCCGCTGCAGCGCCGCAACGGTCCTCGCCGGCGGCCACTGCCCCCACCACCGCTGATGGGCCTGCATCGCGGTTCTCCAAAGGCTCGGCAGCAGCCGTGCTTGTCTGCTGGCTGCTGGTGGTCTTCGACGGCTACGACCTGATCGTCTATGGCACCGTCCAGTCCTCACTGATCTCCGAGACCGGCTGGGGCCTGAACAAAGCCACCGCCGGAACCATCGGATCCATGGCCTTCCTTGGGATGATGATCGGGGCGATCTTCGCCGGCCGCATGGCCGACTCGTGGGGCCGGCGCCGCACCATCCTGGGCTGCGCCGTCATCTTCTCGGTCTTCACCGTCCTCTGTGCCTTCGCCCCCAACGCCGCCGTCTTCGGCTCCCTCAGGCTCCTCGCCGGCATCGGGCTCGGCGGCCTGGTGCCCTCGGCCAACGCGCTTGTTGCCGAACTGGTCCCCACCAAATGGCGCTCCACCATCGCCACCCTGATGATGTCCGGTGTCCCCATCGGCGGATCCATTGCCGCCCTGGTCGGCATCCAGCTGATCCCGGCCTTCGGCTGGGAGTCCATGTTCCTCGTGGCGGGGCTGGCGCTGGTGATCGTGGTTCCGCTGGGACTCAAATACTTGCCCGAGACGCTGGAGCCGGTGAGTTCCGCCGACAAGGCCGCCCGCAAGGCCAGCACGGTCAAGGAGCCGTCCGGTTTCTCCTCCCTGCTCCGCGCCCCGTACCTGGGGGTCAGCATGCTGTTCGCCCTGGCGACGATCGCCACGCTGTTCGCCTGGTACGGGCTGGGCACCTGGCTGCCCAACCTCATGCAGCTGGCCGGCTACAACCTGGGCTCCGCCCTGACCTTCGCCCTGGCCCTCAACCTGGGCGCGGTGGCCGGCTCGGTCATCACGGCCTGGGCCGGGACCCGCTTCGGCCCGGTGCCGACCGCCATCGCCGCGGCCGCCGTCGCCGCCGGCGCCCTGATGGTCCTGGTGGCCGGACCGCCGGTCACCGTCGTGTACCTCATGCTGGTCCTCGCCGGCGTCGGAACCCACGGCACGCAGTGCCTCATCATCGCCGCCGTCGCGAGCCACTATCCCGGCCACCTGCGCGGCACCGCGCTGGGCTGGGCGCTGGGGACGGGCCGCATCGGCGCCGTCGCCGCACCCCAGATCGGAGGCCTCCTGCTGGCCGCCGGACTGGGCGTCAATTCCAACTTCCTCGCCTTCGCCGGGGCAGCCGCCATCGCCGCGGTCCTGCTCGCCGCCGTCGGCCTCAAACTCAAATCCAAATCCTCAATCTCATCCTCCCCCTCAACAACAGGAGCAAGCAATGTCTGAGCACGTCCAGTCCACCGGTGCAGAGTCCACCGATGTCCTCGTCATCGGAGGGGGAATGGCCGGACTGGCCGGGGCCCTCGCACTGCGTGAAAACGGCGCCAACGTGACCCTCGTGGAGCGGGCCCCCGAATTCGGCGAGGTCGGCGCGGGGCTGCAGATGGCACCCAACGCCTCCCGCGTGCTGAAGCGCTGGGGCCTGCTGGAAAAGGCCCTCGAAATCGGCGTCCAGCCCAAGCACCTGGTCTTCCGCGACGCCGTCAGTGGTGAGGAGCTCACCCGCCAGACCCTCAACGGTGAATTCGCTGACCGCTACGGCGCGCCGTACGTCGTGATCCACCGCAGCGACCTGCACCGGGTCCTGCTCGAAGGCTGCGAGGCGGCCGGCGTCAAGCTGGTCAACGACGTCATGGTCGAGAGTGTGGAAACCGTCAACGGCCGCGGAGTGGCCCACACTGCCGCCGGCGTAGACTACGAGGCCGACGTCGTGATCGGCGCCGACGGGCTCAAGTCCACCCTGCGTCCGCTCGTGGCCAGCGACGAGCCGGTCCCCTCCGCCTACGTCGCATACCGCGGCACCGTGCCGATCACCGCGGACACGCCCAAGGCCGACCTCGAGGACGTCATCGTCTACCTCGGCCCGGACTGCCACCTGGTGCAGTACCCGCTGCGCAAGGGCGAGCTGTTGAACACCGTGGCCGTCTTCAAGTCCGCCTCGTTTGAGCGTGGCGAGGAGCAGTACGGCGGCGTGGACGAGCTGGAGGCTGCGTACAAGGACTGCGTCCCCGCCGTTCAGGCAGCGCTGAAGAACCTCGCCACCGGCATCCGCTGGCCCATGTACGACCGCGACCCGATCGAAAACTGGGTCGCCGGCCGGATGGTGCTGATGGGCGACGCCGCACACCCGATGCTCCAGTACCTCGCCCAGGGTGCCTGCCAGGCGCTTGAAGACGCCGCCGTGCTGCAGGACGCGAGCATGGGCACCGTTTTCACCGACGACGGCGTGAATCCCGAGGGCTGGGACGGTGCGATCAAGGAGTTCAACAACATCCGCGCCGGCCGCACCGCACGGGTCCAGCGCACCGCCCGCGTCTGGGGCGAATCCTGGCACGTCTCCGGACTGGCCCGGACGCTGCGCAACCTGCTCTTCAAGAGCCGGAAGGACAACGACTTCCAGTACAACGACTGGCTGTACGGCCAGGACGGCGACGGCGTCCCGGCGGTCCGTGAGGCGCACTCCGGTCTGGCGGACAAGGTTTCCGCCTGATTTGATCCACGCAACGCGGGGTCACTAAGCGCCCATCCCGAGGCCTGGGACGGACGCTTAGTGACCCCGCGTGATTGTTTCGTGCCCTGTTGGGCGGCACCGGCTCCCGGCTCAGCCGGGGCCGGGCAGGATCCGGCCGGCGCGCAGGACCGTCACCAGCTCGAAGTCCGGGTCGACGGCGACGATGTCGGCCCGCATTCCGGGGCGGAGGCTTCCGACGTCGGTCTCCAGGCCCAGGACACGGGCAGGGACCAGGGTTGCTGCCAGGACGGCGTCGGCAGGGCTCACCCCGGAGGCAATGGTGGTGCGGACAACTTCCAGGAGGGTCGCCGTGCCGCCGGCGAGGGCGCCGCTGCCGTTCAAGGTGGCAACGCCGTCGCGCACCACCACCTCCGAGGAGCCCAGGGCGTAGTCGCCGTCGGGCAGCCCGGTTGCCGCCATGGAGTCCGTCACCAGCGCGACGTTCCCGGCTCCGACCAGTTCGAACACCATCCGGACCGTCTCCGGGGCGAGGTGGACCCCGTCGCCGATGACCTCGACGACGACGGTCCCCGCGGCGGCCAGCCGCAGGCAGGCGGCCACCGGCCCCGGTTCCCGGTGGTGCAGCGGCGGCATGCCGTTGAACAAGTGGGTCACCGTCGGCCGGGCATGCGGCCCAAAACCCTGCGCTGAGCTGCCGATGGAGCCGGCGGCCTCCGCCAGCGACGCCGCAGACGTCAGCGCATCGGCGTCGGTGTGGCCCAGCGAGGGCGTGACGCCGTGGCCGGTGAGCAGCCGGACCAGCTCGCTGGCGCCCGGTAGTTCGGGGGCATAGGTCATCGTCTTCAGGGCGCCGCCGGCGGCGTCCAGCATGTTCCGCAGCAGTTCAGGGTCGGGGTCCCGGAGCCAGAGCGGGTCCTGCGCGCCGCAGCGGGCGCGGGAAAGGAAGGGGCCTTCGGCATGGACCCCGGCGATGAGTCCCTCGGTGGTCAACGCCTGGAGGACGCCGAGTGCCCGCAGCAGCTCATCGGCCGGGGCGGTGACGAGGCTGGCCAGCAGCGTGGTGGTCCCGCTGCGGTGCAGGAAGTCCACGGCCTCCCGGCAGGCGCGGTCGTCTCCCGTCGGAAATCCGCCGCCGGCAGCGCCATGGCAGTGGAGGTCGACGAGTCCGGGCAGCAGGGAACTGCCGGGCGGCAGCGGGAGCTCCTCGCCGGGGAACTGCGCGGCGTCATAGCCGCTGCTGGGCCCCGCGTAAGCGATCCGGCCGCCGGTCACTGCCACGACGGAGTCCGCGGCCCGGCGGCCGTCCGTGAAGAGGGCACCGCGGAGGATGTAGGCAGGGGCGGCTTCGCGGGATTCCGGCATCTGGAGGTCCTCAGTACGGCGCGACGGATGGGGTCAGTTGAAGACTATCCGCCAGGCGAAGCAGAAGCCGATCCGGCTGCCGTCTGTTCCTCGATCCGGACCGGTTCAGCGCGAAAACCGGAAACAAAAAGGCTGCCTCCAGCCAAATCTGGAGGCAGCCTTTTGGCATCTGGATGTGAGGTCAGGCCCTGGGGCTGACCGTCTCCTCGATGGAGAGGCGCTTGGCGGTTTCCTTCGCCTCGACGCGTTCGGCGTCGGCGAGAACCTGCACCGCGTCCTGTTCGCTCACCACCACGACGCCGTCGGCGTCGGCAACGATGATGTCGCCCGGTGCGACGACGACGCCGGCGATCGCCACCGGGATCTGCAGCCGTCCCGGGCCGAACTTGTAGGGCCCGGCGGGCGTGACCGAGCGCGCGAAGACGGGGAGTCCGCAGGCGGCCAGTGCCTCAGCGTCGCGGACCGCGCCGTCGATCACGAAACCGGCGATGCCGAGCTTCTTCGCGCGGAGGCCGATCAGGTCACCGATGAGCGCCCGTGACTGGTCCCCGCCGCCGTTGACCACAATGACGTCACCGGGTTTCGCGCCGTCGAGGGCGGTGTGGATGATGAGGTTGTCCCCGGGGCGCGTCCAGACGGTGAAGGCAGGGCCGGCGAGCCGGGCGCCGGCCCAGACCGGATAAAGGCCGGACGCGACACCGATCCGCTCCTGGGCGTCGCCGATGTTGGCGGCCGGGATGGCACCCAGACGGCGGATGACGTCCGGCGTTGGAACGTAGGTGGAGGAAATGGTCTCTGCCTGCATGTCCTGCATGGCCTCTCTGATGGTTTCCACGGTCACTTCTGCTGGAGCAGTTCTTCGATGACGGGCTTGATGGTCGTTTCGCGTTCTTCCCAGAGCTTGCTGGCATCGCTGCTGGACAGCCATGCCGGCTGGGTGGCGGCGCCCTTGAGCTTTTCCTGCACCGCTGTATTTTCGTAGGCCTTCTTGAGTGCCGCCTCTAGCCGGGCGACGACGTCGGCAGGGGTCTTGGCAGGAACCGAGAGAACAAAGGTGCTGGACATCGGAGCCATCTGGTAGCCGGCCCCCTTGAGCGTCGGTACGTCGGGGGCGAACGGGCTGGGCTGGTCCGAGACCACTGCGAGGAGTTTGAGGTCGCCGGCCTTGTACTGGCCGAAGAAGCTGGACACCCCGCCCAGGGAAAAGTCGAGTTCACCGGAGACCAGGGCGGCTACTTTGTCGGCGCCGCTGTTGTAGTGCACGATGTTGAAGTCCAGGCCCAGTTCCTTCTCGAGGAGCAGGAGGTTGATGTGATCGTCTCCGGCACGGGAGTCTGTCCCTGCCTTGATGGTCCCGGGTGATGCCTTGACGGCCTCGAACAGCGACTGGATATCTTGGTAGGGGCTGTTCTTGTTCACTCCGATCACTACGGAATTTGTCGCGTAGGCGCCGATGGGAGTGAAGCTGTTGCGGGTAAACCCGGCTTTCTTGGACGGGTCCAGGTAGCGGCCCAGGATCGACGGGACGTTCGTGGTTCCAAAAGTGAGGCCGTCGGGCTTCGCGTTGGCCACGTAGCTGAGTCCGACGATCTGGCTGCCGCCTTCCTTGTTGACCACCTTGACGTTGGCGCCGAGGTCCTCCTGCATGGCCGGCGCCACGATGCGGGCCAGAATGTCGCTTCCGGCGCCGGCCGCTGACGGAACGACCCACTCGATGGTGGCCCCGGCTTTGGGGAACGCACCGCCCGCTGAGCTGGTGCCGTTTGCTGCGCCTCCGCAGCCGGTGAGTGCCAGGGCAGCAGCGGCAATGGCCGCCGTGGTCAAGGCTGTCAGTTTCTTCATTTCGCAAGCTCCTTTGGTGCGACGGGGACGTTGGTTTTCTTCTTCAGCGTTGAAGCAATGAGGGGGCGGACGGCGCCGAATACGATGGCGATGATGATGACCGCGATGAGGGTGAGGCTGATGGGTCCCTCGAGGAAGATGCTGTAGTCGCCGCGGGACAGCGCCAGCGACCGTTGGAAGTTTTCTTCGAGCATGGGTCCCAGGATCAGGCCAAGGACGAGCGGGGTGAGAGGGACCTTGACCAACTGGAAGATGTAGCCGAGCACCCCGGCGCCGAGCATGATGAGGATGTCGAACGGGCTGCCGTTGATGGAGTACGTCCCCAGGAACATAAAGGCCAGAATGGCGGCCATCAGGTAGTGGAAGGGGACTTTCAACACGGCGATCCAGACCCGGGCGAGGGGGACGTTGAGGATGAGCAGGATCAGGTTGCCGACGATCAGGCTGGCAATGATGGCCCACGCGACATCGGGGTTGTCGCGGAAGAGCAGCGGTCCGGGGATCAGGCCGTTCATGGTGAAGGCACCCGCCATGATCGCCACCGTTGCCGACGTCGGGATGCCCAGGGTGAACAGCGGGATCATGGACGATACGGCCAGCGCGTTGTTGGCCGATTCCGGGCCGGCGATGCCTTCCACTGCGCCCTTGCCGAATTCGTGGGACCGCCTGGAAAGCCTCTTTTCCGCAGCGTAGGAGGCCAGGGAAGTCGCAGCACCGGGAGAGCCGGGGAGCAGCCCCATGAAGAAGCCGATGACGGAGCCACGCAGGGACGGGAGCGCGGAGCGCCGCAGGTCGGTGCGGGTGGGCATGAGCCGCGCCACCTTCAGCGGGCTCGGCACGCCGAGCGGACCTTTCTGGGCCTGTCCCAGGACCTCGCTGAGGCCGAAGATGCCCATGACCACCGCCACCAGCCCGACGCCGTCGAACAGTTCCGGCATGTCGAAGGTAAACCGGGCGAGGCCGACGCCGGAGTCCACGCCGACTGTGGCAATCGCAAGTCCTGTAGCCGCGCTGAGTAACGCCTTGGCGGGGTTGTTGCCGGCGAAGCTGGTGATGAGGGCGAAGCCGAGCAGCGAGACAAGGAAAAGCTCCGGGGCGCCGAACTCCAACGCCAGCCTGCTGAACGGTGCCACCACGACGAAACCGATGACGCCGATGAGTCCGCCGATGAACGAGGCCAAGGCGGCGATGACCAGGGCAGGACCGCCCCGGCCCTTCTTCGCCATCTGGTAGCCGTCCAGGGTGGTGGCGATGGAGGACGCTTCGCCGGGGATCCGCAGCAGCACCGCGGTGGTGGTGCCGCCGTAGGCCGCGCCGTACAGGATGGCGGCGAGCATGATGATGGCGGAGGTGGCATCCAGGCCGAAGGTGACCGGGATGAGCAGTGAGACCGCCGCTGCCGGGCCGAAGCCCGGCAGGACGCCCACGAGCATGCCCAGGACGCAGCCGAGGAGGGCAAAGAGCAGGTGTTCGGGAGTTAGGACGGTGGCGAGACCACCGAGGAGCTGGTCAAATCCCATGGGTCACAGCCCCAGTCCGGCAAGGAAGTCCAGGCTGGCCGTAGGCAGCGCGGTCCCGAGCCAGACCTCGAAGACCAGCCGGGAGGCCAGGGCCGCGCCGACCGCCACGACGGCGGAGATCCACAGTTTTCGCTTGCTGACGAAGTGGAGGATGGTGCCCAGCTGCAGCGTCATGACGACGGTGTAGCCCAGCAGGGGGAGCATAAGCGCGGCCAGCAGGATCGAGCCGACAATAATGCCTACCCGTGCCCAGCCTTGACGGTCCGGGAATTCGGCGACGTCCGGCTCGTCGCTGTTGTCGTCGTCGAGCAGGGACACGAGGGCTGATTCCGACGCGTGGTGCGGCGGGAGTGATTCCATCGTGTCGCCGGCGGCGGCCGGCACCTGTGTCAGGTCCGGCGCACGGCGGGCGGCGAGGAGCTGGAGGATCCAGAGGATGCCGGCGATGGCCATGAGCGTTCCGGCGACGACGGGGAAGAAGCCCGCCCCGACCCCGGAAATGTTCGACAGGCCGTAGCCTGCGCCGACGGCGGCGATCCCCAGGCCTCCTGCCAGGGCCGCTCCTGCGACCGTCCATTCAAGCGCCACCGGCGCTGTGAGGGTTTGCATCTTAATGTCCGCCTCTCTGCGGCAAAATAAGTTGAGAACATGGGTTACAAGCCTGATCCCCCAACCAACTTGCAACCTTGCACAGGATTGCATCTTCGTGAGAGAGTGTCAAGCATCACATGTTTTCCCCCGCGGACCTCAAAGGAGAGCCATCTTGAGTTTCAAAGCAGTAGTGGCCAGCAGCACGGCCCGGCTCAGTGCATCGGAGGAGCGCGTCATGAACGTGCTGCTCGGTGATGAGATGTCCGGCATCACCGCGGCTGAAGTGGCGGAACGGGCACAGACCCACGAGTCCACCGTCGTGCGGCTGGCAAAGAAACTCGGATACCGCGGATACCCGGAGCTGCGCGGTGATCTGCGCAAGGACGAAACCCCGGTGGAACATCACCAGGGACAGATCATGCGCGGCGAGTCCGGCTACGATCTTTCCGCGTTCATCGCCGACGAAATCCGTGCACTGAAGCGGTTGCCGCACTTCGTCCCGCAGGAGGACCTGGACGCTGCCGCGAAAACGCTTCATGCATCGCGGACCGTGTACCTGTTCTCCAGGAGCGACGAGAGGCCCACGCTTGACCTGCTCGCACGGCGGATGCGCCGGCTCGGACTTACCACGGTCACGCTGGGCACAACACCCAAGGACATCGCGGAGCGCTTCGCAAGCTTCGACGAAAACAGCACGCTGATCGCCATGGCCCTGCGCGAAGCGCCGGGCCAGCTGGCGACGCTCGTTTCCGAGGCCGCCCGACGGGGCGGCAAGACGATCCTGATCTCGGATGTGCCCGGCTACCGCTTCCGGCCCAGCCCGGACCACCTCATCACAGCACGCCGGGGTGACGACACGGAGTACCGCACCCAGCTCATCCCCGCCGCCCTCGCCTACGCCCTGCAACTTGCGGTGTTCCACACCGATCCGGCCCGATACCAGGCGGCCCGGGACGGCATCGACGACCTGACCCGCCTCTTGGGGGGAGCAGACGAAATCCCGCTGCGTCCGTGAGCGCCGGTCCGTGGCGCGCGGCGCTAAGCGCCCAGGCTGTCCTGGCCCAGGCCGCGTGGGTGGGGATCAGGCTCATGATCGGATACCGTGCCCTCGAAGCCGGGGCTGAACCGGTATTCCTGGGAGTGGTGGCGTCCACGTTCGCGCTCCCCGCCCTCGTAGCGGCGCTCCCGGCCGGCAGGCTCGCGGACCGGTTCGGCGGGACACGGATGTCGATTCTCGGCCTGCTGTGCGCGGCTGCGGGGACGACGCTCATGTTCGCGGTGTCGGGCCTGCCCTTTCTCCTCATAGCCAGCGTCATCATCGGCTTGGGGCATCTGTTGGTGATGGTGGGACAGCAGACGTTCGTGGCCCACGCCAGCAGCAAGGGATCCAGCGACAGCGCCTTCGGCACGCTCACCGCCGCCGCCTCTGTGGGCCAGCTGATCGGTCCCCCCGCAGTCACGTTGGTGGCATCCCTGGGCGGTGCCGGCGGCGCTGCGCCCAATACGGACCTCGGGCTTCTGGTTTGCATCGGCTTCAGCTTGCTGGCCACGCCGGCCTACTTCTTCCTGCGCCGGACGGACGCCGCCCTCCGTGAGGAACGGCGGCTGGCGGTCGCGTCACGGCCCACTGAGGGGGGTCTCTACCGAACCCCTGGACTGTGGCGCTCGCTCGCCGTCAGCGGTGCCGTGCTGGTCACGGTGGACCTGATGTACGCCTTCGTCCCGGTGTGGGCCACGGAGCAGGAAGTGAGTGCAACGGCTGTCGGGCTGCTCCTGGCCCTTCGTGCAGCCGTATCCCTGATGAGCCGGGTGGGTCTCACGCGCCTCATCAACAGGTTCGGCCGCAAGGTCTTGCTGCTCATTTCGATCGTCACAGCCGTGGCGTCGCTGATCGCGCTCCCCCTCGTCGGCCCCTACGGTGCCGTTGCCGTGATGATCGGGCTGGGAATCGGCCTGGGCATTCCGCAGCCGTTGACCATGGCCTGGGTTGTTGCCCTGACGCCGGCCTCCCGCCACGGAGCAGCCCGACAG
>Ga0247820_10001143_pt1 | contig 14932 bp, 6 predicted proteins | sample 13C_Glucose_Day1_2_FD_192480 | JGI IMG/M metagenome (GOLD analysis project Ga0247820, IMG submission 192480) | Soil microbial communities from agricultural site in Penn Yan, New York, United States - 13C_Glucose_Day14 | ecosystem: Environmental > Terrestrial > Soil > Agricultural land | place...
GCCCAGAGCCACGGTCCTCTGCGGAACGGAGTAGGCGGAGGTGTCCAGAGGGTCGAAGGTGCCGTCGGGCAGCTTGAGAGTCGCCGAGGTCACCCGGAGGGTGATCGGGCGGTTGAGTCGCTTGTACGGGTAGAACTTCATGCCTCACTCCCCTGCGCACCGGCACGGAGTTCGAGAACGAGCCGCGTGTACTCGCTGCGTACCGGATGGCTGGTGACGTCGGTGAAGCCCTGAAAGACAGCTCGGCGGGCATGCGGTGTGAAGCGGAGCGCTCCGCCCTCGACCTCGCAACCCTCCACGGCGACCAGCTCGGCCCAGTCGAGCTTCGGCCGGCTGCCGGACCGGACGTCCAGCAGGACCACTGGGCTCATGGCGGGCAGTTCGTCGGCGCGCGGCAATTTCACCTCTGCGGTGATCCTCCACTCCCCGTCGACGCCGATCTCGGCGGCCAGCCCGTCCAGCTCCGGCAGTGTCGATCCGGCGGCTCGCTTGGGAGCGGCGGTCCTGCGCTGCACGGTGAGCTTCTTGCGCAGCTTGGCGTTCTCCTGCGACCCGGCACTCTTGGGTCGAACCACCAGTTCCTTCACCGCGGCGTTGACCTCGGTGGTCAACCTGGAGATCCGATAGTGCGCGCTGTGCGACCACCGCAGGGTCAGCTCCTCGGTCTGCCCCCAGCGGTCGTGCTCGGGTGGTTCGGCGGCGCGCAGAAACTCCTCCGCCTCTGCCGCGAACGGTGCCGACTCCCCGGCGGCCTGTCCGACCAGGAGAACCGCTTGGAAGTTATTGACGCCCAGAGGCAACCCGCTGACACCGGCCTTCCTGACGGTCATTCGGTTGCCGCGCAACGAGTGGACCTGGTTCGGCACGCCGTCCCTGTCCTCTGCCTCCGTGACCAGCAGCACCCCCTGGTGGGTCCCGAGCGTGCCCCGGCGTCCTCCGCCCAGGGGCAGACGAAGCGGAACATTGCGGAGCGCCACCTGGCCGGCCTGGGTGAGCCGGTCCACGGTCGCCCCCTCGTAGAAGGCCCGCAACGCGCGAGTACGTGAGGGCTGCGTCTCGCTTGGGTCGACCTTTTCCTCCGGGATGACCACCTTGTCGTTGCGCAGTGTCCGTACGGACGTCTCCAGCAGCGGGAGTCGACTGCCCCCTCCGGTCATGGCCGCCCAGAAGTCCCGGCCCAGCGCCTCGACCAGACGACGGTGCATGACGGTGATGTCACGGGTCCCGTCGTCCTCGCTGCCACCGTTCTCGTCCTCGTCGACGATCGAGTCGACCTTGTCGGATGCGAGACTCGCCACGTCGTGGGCACCGACGATGAGGAAGGACGTTCCCGGCTCGTCGCTGTCGCGGGTGAGGTGTAGTCGTTCGACCGTCTCTGTGTCGGCCCACCACGAGCGGACCACTTCCGCGCCGGGCGTCTCGGGGTCGGGGCGCCCCAACCAGGCGGGACCCGCGCACTCGCGGCCCTCGACGGAGCGCCAGGGAAGTTCCAGTCGTCCGATGACGCGGCGTTCGGTGCGGCCTTCGTGAGGAACGGAGAGCGTTGAGTTGATCAGAACCATGCCGAGCGCGCTGGTCGCCCAAAGAGTCGCCTTGCCGAGGCCGTACGAACCACCCGCGCTGCTACCGGACTTCAGACTCTCCAACTGTCGGCGCACGACGGCCGCGAACTTGCCGTCGCCGTAGTCGTCGCCGGTGAGCCCGGAGGCGTTGTAGTCGTCGACGCGCAGAAGGATCAGGCGACCCTTCTCGAACATGTCGCGCACGCCGGCGTCCACGACCCGCCCGACCTTCTGATCGGCGGCGGACTCCGAGACCGCCAGGTAGTGGGGCTGAAGTTCGTCCCAGAGGATCGCGGCGCGGAACGCCTCCAGCGCCTCGCCTGTCAGCTCATGGATGGTGTAGCGCACGCGGACCGGACGCCCGTTCTCCACGAGCCGCTCGTCGAGACTGTTCTGACAGGTCTCCCGGGCAAGCACCTGGACGTCCGCGTCGAACGCGAAGGCCGCGGCGTTGCCGCCGTCGCGTCCACCGTCCGGATAACCGGGTCGGTGGTACCAGGTGACAGGAAGACCTGCCTGTGTGTCGGTGGTCCGTGTGTGGACCGTGCCCAGATCCGTGCCGAGGGCCTTGGCGATCTCCCCCATCACGGTGGCACGCGGAACGGAACGCTTGGTGATCCACGCCGAGACAGCGGCTCGGGTGAGCCCCAGCTCTTCCGCCAGCTCTGCCTGTGTCTTGCCCGCGATCTTGAGCTGACGGGCCAACCAGGGCCCGAACTCCTCACCGGCCTCCATGTGGCCTCCCGCTCTTCGCCGTTGTCATTGTGTCCTTGGTCGCGGACAGGCTAATTTGACGCCACGCGGAACGTCAACCAACTCTTGACGCGAGTGCGGCCACCTCCTCCCACCACCCCCTGTCCGCTTCGACCACTTCGCACCGTTGATAGCTAAAGGTCGGAAATTGCTGCACGTTTGCTCAATCAGCAATCGCAAACAGGGGCGCGAACCAGTCATCAACTTCGTTCCGGTGTCCAGAAATTGGGGGTGACACGATCGGGTGACGACCCGTAAGATTGTTGACGGGAGCGTCCCACCCCACTGGGAAACTCTCCCTGGAGACAGGTGAGTTGTACCCTCTTTTACTTGCAGCCCCCGAAAGTGCTTGCGCTACGGGGACCTTGACGAAACCGGAGGCAACGGCTCCACATGGAAGACGCTCCCGAAGAGACGAATTCTCCGTATCCTTACTACTGCTCCCCGACCTCGGGGCGTGAACTCGACTCCGTTTACTTGCAGGTCCGGATGGCCAGCTCGGACACAGAAGGAAAGCAGATTCTTGACTCGTACGAGATGACGCCCGACGAATACATCGAGCGCTTCCACGGCTATCCGGGACTCCCCACCCTGTAACGGTCGACCCCACAGAGACCGACATCACCGATACTCGACCCTTCCAGGTCAGACAGCATCCCACCGCGCTCTGAGCAGCCCTCTCGCCCCCTATCCACAATTCCATCCATCGCAGGAGTCGTGAAGACGTGATGCCTGATTCTCCGCGCACGGTCATATCCACCATTCTCGAACAGTCGTCCCGTGTCTTGCAGACCTACGAGGTCGACCCGGGCCTCATTCCTGAACACGCCAACGGAGAACGCCGAATCACCCAGGGGGGATACGGCGACCGTCAACTGTTCGAACTCGTACAGAACGCGGCCGATGAAATTGCCGACCAGCCGGGCGGTACCGTCCAGGTCGTTCTCACCGATACGCATCTCTACTGCGCAAATGAGGGATCCCCGGTGACCCCCGAAGGCGCGGAGACCATTCTGCGCATGAGCATGTCCCGCAAGCGCGGCGGCCAGATCGGGCGCTTCGGCGTGGGGGTGAAATCCGTTTTGGTCGTCACCGATACCCCTCAGTTCTTCAGCCGAACCGGCTCCTTCGGATTCAATCGCGAATGGTCTTTCGAGAAGATTCTTTCGGTGCCCGGGGTACGGGAGCGCCTCGGTGAGCGGTTCGAGGCGCCGGTCCTGCGCATGGCCCGGCCCCTCGACGATGCCACCGAGCGTGCCGCGGACCCCGTCCTCGACGAGTTGTTGGGATGGGCCACGACCGTCGTCCGCCTGCCGCTGTTGAAGGGCGCTGCGGGCAGGCTGGCGCTGGACATGCACGGCGGACGGACGGACGCCGGCTCGACCCGTGAGGAGTTTCCGCTCGGATTCCAACTCCTCTCCCCGCACGTCGCCAAGGTCGTCCTCGAAGACCGGCGGCCCCGGTCGACCGTTCGACGCGTGCTGACGACCAAGCAGTCCGGTGACCTGCACACCGTGATCGAGGAGCGGACGGACAGATCGACGACGAGCGCCCGCTGGCGGGTCTTCTCCACCACGCACGAACCCGGCCCCGAGGCCAGAGCCGACGCAGGCGAACTTCACGATCGCCTCGCCCTCGACCTCGCCTGGGCGGTGCCGGCGCTGGACAAGGACCCGAAGAGCGGACTTCTCGTGAGCCCGCGTGGGCGGGGACGGTTCTGGTCCTTCTTCCCGACCAAGTACGAGATGTCCCTGAGCGGCATCCTCAACGGCGCCTGGAAGACCAACGAGGACCGGCAGAACCTGCTCGACTCCTCGGCGTTCAATGAGGAGATGATCAGGGCCTCGGCCGATCTGGTCGTCGACTCGCTCCCCCGCTTGGCGCCCGCCGAGGACCCCGCCGCGTACCTTCCCCTGCTGCCGGGACGTGTGAAGGAAGCGATCAGTTGGGCCGACGCGTTCCTGACCCAGGAGATCTGGGGGAAGGCCGCGGTGCGTCCGTCGCTGCCCGACCAGGAGGGCGTGCTGCGTGTCCCGAGGATGCTGCGCGTTCCTCCGCGTCTCGACAAGGACCGGGCCCTCGGCTGGCTGCGGATGTGGCACGAGTCCCCCGGCCGCCCGTCGGACTGGCTGCATCCCTACGCCGAGGCCGACGTCCTGCGCGCCGGCAAGGTCGAGCACATTCTCGGTGCCGCCGGGCACAAGCGGGCCGGCGTGCGGGAATGGCTGGAGGCGCTGGTCGAGTGCGGCACCGCCGAGGCGTCGGCGTCGGCGATCCGCATCCTCGCCGAGATGATCGAGGCCAGGTCGCCGCACGCCGAGGAGGCCCGCAAGGCGAAGATCGTCCTCACCGAGGAGCACGGCCTTGTCGCTCCCGTGCCCGGTCAGGTGTTCCGCCGCTCCGACGAGGGCGGGCTCCGGGAGTCCCTGACCTATGTGGTGAGCGAGATAGCGAGGGACCGGGAGCTCGCCTCCGCGCTGAACCTCCTCGGTATCCGCGAGGCGGACGCCGAAGGCCGCTTCATCAGCGTGCTGGACCGGGGCTTCGACGACTACACCGACACCCAGTGGGAGCGCTTCTGGGACCTGTTCCGCCAGGCCGGTGGTCGGCGCTTGGCCCACACGGTGCTCCGACACGTGCCGGACGCCCGCGAGAAGCTGCGCGTGCGCACGGCGGACCAGAGGTTTCGTCCGGTGCGCGATTGCATGCTGCCGGGTGCCGTGGTGCATGCCGAACGCGAACCGAGCATCGCCGTCGACACCAAGTTCCACTCCGACGACCTCGCCTTCTTCCGCGACATCGGCCTGCGGGAACGACCGACGTCCTCGACCCAACCGGAGGGCGAGGCCTGGTTCGAGGAGTACCGCGAGGCCGTCCACGCGTCCTATCTGCGAACCTTGAACCCTGGCACTCCTCGCCCAGGCATCAACCGGATGAAGGTGGAGGGATCGCCGATCGGTGGCCCGCTGCACTTCTTCCGGTCGCTCTCGGAGGAGTCCCGCGCCGCCTTCCTCAAGGCGCTTCCGGACGATGCCGTGGTGGACAACTGGACGCGACAGATCGGCGCCCAGACGAGCACCCGTCGGGCCGTCGCGTCGCCCATCCGCTGGATGCTCCGGAAGTACGGAACCGTCTCCACGTCCAAGGGGATCAAGCCGCTGACGGAAGCCGTCGGACCTCAGCTCGGCGCCTACCGGGACGTGCTGCCGGTCGCGGACATCTCCCCGGAGAAGGCTCGCAAACTGCGTCTGCCCACCTCGGTCGACGAGGTCCCGGCGGAGCACTGGGAGGCGCTTCTCTCACAGGTGCTCCGAAGCGAGGACGACGCCTTCGTCGGCAACACCTACGTGATGCTGACCCGCTTCGAGGCGGCCTTCCCCGAGGACTCGCTGACCCGCTGCCGGATCGGAGACGCCTGGGGCACCCGCCCCGACGACGAGATCACCGTGGCGGTCGGCACCACCGAGTACCGGGCACTGCGCGCGGAGCAGCTTCCCGCCCTGCTGGTGGCGAGCGCCGAAGACGCCGAGTTGATGGTCGAGAAGTGGCAGATGAAGCGCTACGCCGACGCCATCACCAAGGAGACCCGCGAGGTCCCGGACGGTGATCCGGTCGCTCTCATGGATCTGTACCCCACCCTGCGCCAACGGTTGAACAGCGGCAACCGGAGCACCACGGTTCAGCGTTGCATCGAGCTGGAAGAGGTGACCCGGACCGAGAACGGCACGAAGAGCCGCCCCTTGGACGCAGTACTCCAAAGCGGCATGATCAAGGTCCGCGTCCCCTTGGACCCCGAGCCCATGCTGCGGCTGATCGACCGCGAGCTGGGCCTGGGGCTGGGCGCCGCCGGCTGCCGGGCGGTACTGGAGCACCAGGAACGCGCCGCACGCGACAGCCAGATGAAAGCCGCCCGCAAGGCCGTTCGCGACGCCGCCGACGTCGTCACCAAGATCGAGCTGCTGATCGGCGCGGATGCCCTGCGGGCCGGGCTGCCCAACGGGCTGATGGAGGCCGAACTGCGGGAGACCGGTGGCACGGAACCCTCCGGACACCGGATCGCCCAGATGGCCTTCAACGCGTACGGCGACAGTGTCCTTCAGCACTACACCCGCGATATTCAGGCCAGGTTCCCGGACGCTCCCACTTCCTACGGAGGTTCGTCGTCCGCTGTCACCTTTGTCTCGGATCTGGGGCTGCCGGTGGCCTTCGCCGGTTCCAGGACTCCGCCGCTCCCGCCCTTCGAAACGGTGGACGGTCCTCGCGACTTCCCTCGGCTCCACGACTACCAGGAGGACCTGGTCCGCAACATCACCACCCTCCTCGACCGGCTGGCACCGCAGCGCGCCATGCTGTCGTTGCCGACCGGAGCGGGCAAGACCCGCGTCACGGCCGAGGCCGTGATCCGCTGGGTGAAGCGGGTCGGCGATCTGGGCGGCCCGCTGCTGTGGATCGCCCAGACCGAGGAGCTGTGCGAACAGGCGGTCCAGAGCTGGAAGTTCGTGTGGAGCAAGGTCGGCGCCGAGCGACCGCTCACCATCAGTCGGCTGTGGAGCAGCCGCGAAGTGGGGAACGTCGTCGAGAACCCGCATCTGGTGGTCGCCACGGACGCCAAGCTGGAGCGGTGTCTCGGTACCGACCAGTACGCCTGGTTGCGGCAGGCGACGTTGGTGATCGTGGACGAGGCCCACACCGCCCTTCCGAAGCGGTACACCGGGATCCTGAGCCAGTTGGGGCTCACCCAGTACGAGACCGCTCGGCACCTGATCGGTCTCACCGCCACCCCGTTCCGCAACCGGAACGAGGATGAGACCAGCCGTCTGATCACGCGTTTCGGCAACCGACGGCTCGACGAGGGTGTCTTCCCGTCCGGGGATCCGTACCGGGACCTTCAGGAGTGGGGGATGCTCGCCCAGGTCGAGCACCGCACTCTCACGGGTGGCCGCATCCAACTGACCCAGGACGAGAGGACGTATTCCGAGCGCATGGCCATGCTCTCCCGCTCCGCCGAGCAGCGGCTCGTCGACGACCACGCGCGCAGTCGCCGCATCGTCGACGCGGTGGCGGATCTTCCGGAGGACTGGCCGACCCTGCTGTTCGCCACCTCCGTGGATCACGCCAAGTACCTGGCGGCCATGCTGAACGACCGTGGTGTCACCGCCGCGGCGGTGGACTCGACCACCAGCGACCAGGACCGCCGGCGTCGGATCGAGGAATTCCGTACGAACCGTATCCGTGTGCTCACCAACTACGGTGTTCTGGCCCAGGGTTTCGACGCCCCCGCCACCCGGGTCGTCGTGGTGGCCCGTCCCGTGTACAGCACCAACGTGTACCAGCAGATGATCGGGCGGGGCCTGCGCGGTCCCAGGAACGGCGGCAAGCCCACCTGCCTGATCCTCAACATCGACGACAACATCGCCAACTTCGACACCCAGCTCGCCTTCACCGAGTTCGAGCACCTCTGGAGCCGTAAGTGACCGACGTCTACCTGGACAGTCCACCGCTCACCGACGAGCAGCGGACCGTGGTCGAGCAGCCGTGGAGCGCGCGCGTCCTGGTCACCGCGGGGGCCGGTGCGGGCAAGACCCACACCTTGGTGCGCCGGCTCGACGCGCTGTGCGGCAACGAGGACCCCGAGGAAGCCCTGGAGGCCGCCGAGATCCTGGTCCTCACCTTCTCCCGGGCCGCCGCCCGCGAGCTGCGCGAGCGGATCTCACGGCACGGGGAGCGCGCCCAACGGGTACGGGCGCGGACCTTCGACGCGTGGGCCTACGAGGTGCTCTGCCAGGCACATCCGGACGGCGAGTGGGGCGCGGTCGGCTTCGATGAGCGGATCGCCGCCGCGACCCACGCGATCGAGAATGGCGCACTGGAGGTGGGCGACGCCGTCCCGCCCGCGCATGTCGTGGTCGACGAGGTCCAGGACCTGCTGGGCGTGCGCCGCGAGCTGGTGGAAACGCTTCTCGATCGCTACCAGGACAGTTGCGGCTTCACCGTCGTCGGAGACGCCGCCCAGTCCGTCTACGGCTTCCAAATAGCGGACCCGCGCGATCGGGCCGACGAGACCGGAAGGTTCTTCGACTGGCTGCGCTGCTCCTACCCCGACGATCTCGTGGAACTGAACCTGACCCGGAACTTCCGGGCCGGCACCGAGGAGGCCCGGGTAGCGCTGGCGCACGGCCCCCGTCTCCAGCAGCTCACCGACCCGGACGAGGCCGCGACACTCTACGACGAACTGCGCGACCTCCTCCTGGACCCGGTGAACGCGATGGGCGACCTCGACGACGAGTTCACCCTGAGCGGTCTGCGGGACCTGACCGACACCTGCGCGATCCTCACCCGCGACAACCAGGAGGCCCTCGTGGTCTCCGGCCTGCTGCACGCGCACGGAATCGAGCACCGGCTGCGGCGCCCGCTCGAAGAGCGGCCGGTGCCCCACTGGGTCGCCGAGTTGCTGCGCGGTACGGAGGCGACCGGCCTGACCGAGGACCGGTTCCACTCCCTCCTCGCGGGCATCCCTCTGTCGTACGAGCCGAACGCCAAGGCCCTGTGGACGGTGCTGCGTCGGGTCGCACGCGGGCCCGGACGCGGTGTGCTCGATCTGGACCGGCTGCGCCGCGCGGTCGCCGACGGCAGGTTTCCCGACGAGGCCGCCGACCCGGAGACCGCCCGGATCGTCGTCTCGACCGTGCACCGCGCCAAGGGTCTGGAGTTCGACCGGGTGATCGTGCCGACCCCGCCGACCGTGGCTGAGCTGCACAAGCGGTACGGAGACGAACTCGACCTCCCCGCCGAGGCCCGGGCCCTGTACGTGGCCATGACTCGTGTCCGCCAGGACCTGTACCACGCGCCCCGTCCCGAGCTCCCCCTCTTCAGGAGGGCAGGACATCGGCGCGACGGCCGCCGCTACATCGGATCGTGGCGGTCGTACGACAGGTACGGCATCGTCGCCGAAGCGGGCGACGTGTGCCGGGACAACCCTCCCCGCCACGAGGCGGACGCCGTCGCCACTCAGGCGTATCTCCTGGCGCGGGTCCGCCCCGGCCAGAGGGTGGTGCTGCGCAAGCGCCACGACCTGCCGATGGGAGAGGCGCAAAGCCCGCCGTACGCCCTGCTGCACGAGGGACGGGAGATCGGCGAGGCCTCCCGCGGGTTCCGCGAGGCCCTCTTCCAGGTGCAGAAAGTGAACCGTACCTGGGACCCCTGGTGGCCCGACGAGATCCACGACCTGTGGATCGACACCCTGGAGACCGTGACGGGCAGCACCGCTGCCGGCGCCAACGCCGGACTCGGTGAACGCGGTGTCTGGACCATCCCGCGGATCACCGGCGTGGGCCGGTTCCGCAGAGCCGACGACAACGAGGAGCAGCGAGCATGACGCACGTGGCCGGCCGGCACTCCGAGCACTACCGGGTGCGGGACGAGGAACTGCTCGTGGGGCTCCGCCGCGAACTCTTCGGCCCCGCCGAGGACGCCGCGCCCGTGGACCGGGGCGAGGTCCTCACTGAGGACGCGCCCATCGACCGCTACCTGACCGGCGTGCTGTATCCGAGGGCATCCAAGGAACGGAAGGTCGAGATCTCCGCCGAGCAGGACGGTCTGGACGTCCCGCCCGTGCTCCCGCGTGAGGACGTCGAGGAGTCCGGACCGGCGCAGGAGATCACCGGCTCCGGGGACAGGCGCCCCTCGACCATGGGGCTCACTTTCGCGGTCGATCCGACCATAAGCGACACGATCGTGGTCTCGGCAAGTGCGGCGGTATACGAGCCCACCGATGCCGAGGGTAAGCCCGTCGAGGCCCGCAGGGCCGAGGCCCGTACCACCTCCGAACAGCGGGAACGGTGGCGGCGCAAGGTGCTGGAGATCCCGGACCGGCCGATCGTCGTGACGGCACAGGCTCCCGTCGAACCGATAGAACTCGTTGCCGATAAGGTCGCGCTGCACGTCATCGTTCGGCGTCCCGACCCGACCACCGGCACGGTCACGATCACCGTCACGCTGATCAACACCCAGAAGGTCGGCGAATGGGACCTCCAGGACGCCTTCTCCCTGTTCCAGTGCGGCCTGACGGTCCGGGCCGCCAACGGCTCCACGGCGTTCGTCGAACGCCCCGCCCCGTCCGCCGCCCACGACCCGGAGATCGCCACCAGTCGGCTGCTGCACCGGCACGCCCCGACCTTCGCCGTCGGGCACGGCTGCGCCGCCACGTGGGACTGGACCCCCTCGCCGATCGGCGTGACCGAAACGGAGAAGGCCGGCGTCACCGAAGTGCGCAGCGACTTCGTGCCCAGCGTGGAGGTACTGCTCACCGACTCCAACCCGGAGATCGACAACTCGACGCTGTCCATGCTGGGGCTGGCCGAAAAGCCCGACACGGAGGTGCTGGCCGCCCTGGAAGGGCTCGCCACGGGATACGAGCACTGGATCGCACGAAAGCAGGACGAGGCGGACGCTCTGAGCGGTGACACCCACGGGGACCCCGCGCGGGCCCAGGTGGAGGCCTGTCGCGAGGCGCTCGGCCGGATCCGGGAGGGCATCGAGCTGCTGCGCGAGAAGCCGGACCTGATGAAGGCATTCCGGCTCGCCAACCGTGCCATGGCCGACCAGCGCGCCCGCAGCGCCTGGGTGAAGGGCGGACGCGTCGGCACCCCCGATCCGGCCGCCGGAAAGTGGCGCCCCTTCCAGATCGCCTTCGTGCTGCTCTGCCTGGCGGGCATCGACGAGCCCGCGCACGACGACCGGAAGATCTCCGACCTGCTCTGGTTCCCCACCGGTGGCGGCAAGACGGAGGCCTACCTGGGACTGATCGCCCTCACGTCCTTCCTGCGCCGCATTCGCAAGGGCGCGGACGGCGGCGGGGTCACCGTGATCATGCGCTATACGCTGCGCCTGCTCACGCTTCAGCAGTTCGAACGTGCGGCGATCCTGCTCTGCGCCATGGAGAACATGCGGCGCCGGACGCCCGAGCTGGGTCGGGAGGAGTTCTCCGTCGGCATGTGGGTGGGCCGCTCGGCCACACCCAACACGCTGGCCGAGGCGGACGCCAAGCTCGACGAACTGCGCGCGAATCTGGACAAGCGGCTCGCCACCGAGAACCCCGTCCAGTTGCACGCCTGCCCCTGGTGCGGGACCCGTCTCGACGCCCGGGACTACGAGGCCGACGAGGACGCCAAGCGGATGTACGTCCGTTGCCCCGGCACGGACTGTGACTTCATCGACGGCCTCCCCGTTCACCTGATCGACGAGGCGGTGTACGACGCGCGCCCGACGCTGGTGATCGCCACCGTCGACAAGTTCGCCTCGATGCCGTGGCGCCCGGCGACCTCCGCGCTCTTCAACCTCGATGATCCCGACGACGGCACACCTCCTCCGGAACTCATCGTCCAGGACGAGCTCCACCTGATCTCGGGCCCGTTGGGAACCCTCACCGGCCTCTACGAGACCGCCGTGGACGCGCTGGCCTGCCGCCCCAAGGTGATCGCCTCCACGGCGACCATCCGTCGCGCCGCCGACCAGGGCCGCCACCTCTTCGCGCGCGAGGTTCGGCAGTTCCCGCCCGCCGGTCTGGACTCCCGTGACTCGTGGTTCGCGGTGGAGACGCCGCGCGAGGAGAAGGCGAGCCGCCGCTACGTGGGCCTTCTTGCCCCCGGCACCAGTCAGTCCACCCTGCTCATCCGCACGTACGCCACCTTGCTGCACCGGGCCATGCAGGCGGAGACCGAGGACGAGGTGCGCGACGCGTACTGGAGCCTCGTCGGCTACTTCAACAGCCTGCGACTGCTCTCCGCGGCCGAACTTCAAGTCCACGACGACGTGGTGGCCTACCTGGAGCTGCTGGCGGAGCGTGAAGGCGTCTCCGTACGCTCGGTCGCCAACTACTCGGAGCTGACGAGCCGGATCGACGCAAGCGAGATCCCCACACGGCTCAAGGGCATCGAGAAGCGGCTTCCCGACGAGGACACAGTGGACGTCCTGCTCGCCACCAACATGATCGCGGTGGGCGTCGACGTGGACCGGTTGGGGTTGATGGCCGTGATGGGTCAGCCGCAGACAACCGCCGAGTACATCCAGGCCACCAGCCGGGTCGGCCGCGCGCACCCCGGCCTGGTCGCGGTCATGCTCAACTCGACGCGTGCCCGGGACCGCTCCCACTACGAGAGCTTCCAGCACTTCCACTCCGCTCTCTACCGCGAGGTCGAGTCCACCTCCGTGACACCGTTCTCCGCCCGCGCCCGCGAACGGGGCCTGCATGCGGTGATCGTCGCTCTCGCGCGCATCCTGATCCCAGCAGCGCGGCCCAACGAGGGCGCCGGCGAAGTCGAGTCCTACGTGGACATCCTTCAGGACCGCGTCAAGCCCTTGCTGATGGAACGCGTACGCGCAGTCACCAAGGCCGAGGCCGAGGCCGTCTCCGACGATTTCGAGGAGTTCGTCGAGTGGTGGCGCGACGAAGCCAGCACCCACAATCGCCTGCTCTTCGAACCGAAACGAGGTGATCGCGCCCCCTCACTCCTGAAGGCGTACGACGACGAGTCCGAGGACGCCGGGGCGTGGCCCACGCTGTGGAGCCTGCGCGATGTCGACGCCGAGTCCGCCCTGTTCATGGAGGGAACCCGATGACCCCGCCCCCTCGCCGCCGCCGGCCCGGAGCGAACGGTGCCACGCCCGCCCACTCCTTTCCGCGACGCGGTGGGATCCGCCGTGCCCAGGCGATCACCACGTACGGCGTCGGCTCGCTCATCGCCGTCGACCACGAGTCCTTCGTCGTCTCGGGCCTGGACGAGGCAGACCGGGGCTGGCGTCCCGACGAGTCTCCGAAGATCTACGAACGACGCCTGGCCAGGCTTCTCGATGTCGACCATTTCCGGCTGCCGCCGGCCTCCGACGACACCAGCAAGGACGGCCTCCGGGTCCGTCGCTTCCCCTTGATGCACTCGTGCCCCGAGTGCAACGAGCTGCAGCACCATCGCGACTTCAACCCACCCGCCGGTCGCAGTGTCTGCGGCACCTGCGAGGTGGAGCTCGTTCCCTCCCGCTTCGTGGTCGCCTGCGAGGCCGGGCACCTCGGTGAGTTCCCCTACTGGCAGTGGGTGCACCGCTCGTCCGACCGTGGTTCCACGACGGTCGGCAAGTGCGGGGGGAAACTGCGGCTGCGCTCGTCCGGTCGTACGTCCTCGCTCCGCTCCATCATCGTCTCCTGCACCTGCGGGCAGGCGTCCGAGGTGTCGATGGAGGGCTCCTTCCGCAGAAACGCGCTCAAGGACCTGGGGTTGAAATGCCGGGGCCACCGTCCGTGGCTCGGCACGTCCGCCCCGGACCAGGAGTGCGGACTGCCCCTGCGGACGCTCCAGCGCGGTTCCTCGTCCGTGTGGCAGCCGGTGCTGAAGTCGGCGCTCTCCATCCCGCCATGGAGCAACAGTCGCGAGGATCCGCTGGCCGGCCACTGGGAGAAGCTCAGGAAGTACGAGACCCGCGAGGCCGTCGAGATCTATCTCGATGCCGTCTTCCCCGAGGGAGCGTGGCCCCTCTCCCTCGACGAGGTGATGACGCTGCTCGACGCGGAACGCGAGGAGGATCCCGTAGGCGGTGAACCCACCACCTTCGACCATCGCTACCGCGCCCTGCGCAACAAGGAGTACGAGCGGCTGCGTTCCGGCAACGACGGAAGCGAGCACTCTCGCGACGAGCAGTTCGTCTGCGAGACCCCACTGGGCGACCAGACCGTGCTCGACTCGCTCGGCGTCACCGGCCCGATGCTGGTCAAGAAGCTCCGCGAGGTGCGTGCGCTGAAGGCGTTCACCCGGCTCGTCGACGCCGAGTCGACGACCGACGCGAAGGAGATGCCGCTCTCCCGGGACCCCCTGCGCTGGCTTCCGGCCATGGAGGTTCGTGGCGAGGGAGTCTTCCTCCGCCTGGACGAGGACCGGCTGGGCACCTGGGAGAAGGCGATAGCGGTAGCGGCCCGGGTCGAGCGGATGCGGACCGCCCACCAGCGGGTACTGGATCAACGGGCCGACGATCCAAGCCGAGCCGTCCCGTCTCCGGCAACCCCCCGGATGGTTCTGCTGCACACCTTGGCCCACGTCCTGATCAACGAGTGGAGCCTGGAGGCGGGGTACCCGGCAGCGTCCCTGCGCGAGCGCCTGTACGCCGCCGACGACATGGCCGGAGTACTCATCTACACGGCGACGAGCGACTCTGCAGGCAGCCTCGGCGGTCTCGTGGCCCAAGGCGAACCGGAGCTTCTCAACCACACGGTGCGCTCGGCCGTCCGCCGGGCAGAGTGGTGTTCCTCCGACCCGCTCTGCATGGAGACCGAGGTGTCCGCCACCGGTACCAATCTCGCCGCCTGCCACGCCTGCGTGATGCTGCCGGAGACGAGCTGCGAGCACAACAACATCCTGCTCGACCGGGCGCTGCTGGTCGGCACTCCGGGTGATCCGTCTGTGGGGTTCTTCCACGCCATACTGGCGAGCTGAAACGAGCCTCACCTCCCGCTCCGGGACTGAGCGGCCTCGCAGCGGCTCTGCGCACGGTCGAGCACATCGTCCGCGTCGCAGCCGTGGGCCCGGAGCCAGCGGAGGAAGTCCGTGATGACGTCGATCACGGACTCCTCCGCC
>Ga0247820_10001144_pt1 | contig 14926 bp, 10 predicted proteins | sample 13C_Glucose_Day1_2_FD_192480 | JGI IMG/M metagenome (GOLD analysis project Ga0247820, IMG submission 192480) | Soil microbial communities from agricultural site in Penn Yan, New York, United States - 13C_Glucose_Day14 | ecosystem: Environmental > Terrestrial > Soil > Agricultural land | place...
GCACTATCTGCACTTCCTCGCCAGCGCTCATACGCGCTGGCGAGGAAGTGCAGATAGTGCTCCGTATGGACGGTGAGCGCAGGATCGATCCCGTAATCGGCCGGCGGCTCCGGCGTGATGCCACGCGCCGAGAGGGCGGCCAGCAGAGCGTCGACGCGGGCCGGTCGGTCCTGCGGGTCGACGATTCTTCCGACACGCATGTATTGCTGCGGATCGTGGAGGTGCTGATCGGGATGGAAGAAGACGCGCATCGGTGAAACTCCCGGGAGGCGGTGTCAGAGAACGGCTTCGATGAGGAACGGACCGCGGCGGGACAGGGCACCCTCGAAGAGCCTCACGAACTCCTCGACCGTCGTGGCGCGCGCCGCCTCAACGCCCATGCCTTTCGCCATGGCCACCCAGTCGAGGGCCGGCTCGTCGAGGTTGAGCATGCGCTGCGCATTGCGGCCGAAATCGTTGACGCCCACGTTGCGCATCTCGCCCTGGAGGATCGCATAGGCCCGGTTGGAGAACACGATGGTGACCACGTCGAGATTTTCGCGCGCCTGCGTCCACAGCCCCTGCACCGTATACATGCCGCTGCCGTCGGCCTGGAGGCCGATGACCTTGCGGTCGGGGCAGGCCACCGCCGCTCCGGCCGCGAGAGGAATTCCGATGCCGATGGCGCCGCCCGTGATCTGCAGGTAGTCGTGCGGCACCGTGTTCTGCGACAGGGCGAAGAACCGGCGGCCCGACGTGACGGATTCGTCACAGATGATAGCGTTCTCCGGCATCATGCGCGCGACCGCGAGCGAGATCGCATCCTCCGTCAGCCGTCCCGTCGGCAACCCGTCGGACACGGCAACGGACGAGACTATGGGCGCGGGCCCGTGGGCCCGAACGCCGAGTTCCTCTGCGAGCCAGTCGAGGGCCGCTTTGAGATCCTGGCCGACCCGTGCGAGAGCGAGCACCTTGCAGTCGTCGCGCACGAGACATCCGGGCTTTCCCGGATAGGCGAAGAACGCAACCGGACTCCTGGCACCCACGAGGATCAGCGCATCGACCTCGCGCAGCATCTCCAGCGCCTGGTCGATCGGGTACGGAATCCGCGTGACGGGAACGCGGCCGACGCCGCGCTCGACGCGCCCGTTCGAGGTCTGAGCCAGCAGCCGCACGCCCGTGGCCTCGGCGATGCGGCCCGCGACCTCCAGCGCATCGGCGCGCAGGGCCCGGCCCGTCATCAGGATCGCGACGCGACGGCCCGACCGGACGGCGTCCGCGGCCGCCCTCACCGCATCCGCCGCGACCGGTTCGGGATCGGGGATAGCGGCGCGCACGGTCGGGGTTTCCGAGACTTCGCCCCAGGCCGCATCGGCGGGAAGGATCAGGGTCGTCACGCCCGGAAGCGACATGGCGGCCTGATAGGCCGAGGCCGTATCGGGGCCGACGCTCTTGGCATCGGCGATCCGCCTGACCCAGTGGGACATGGGCCGGGCGAGGCTCTCGATGTCGCTCGTCAGCGGCGCGTCGTGCTCCAGGTGGTAGGTGGCATGGTCGCCGACCACGTTGATCATCGGCGTGAAGGCGCGCCTCGCGTTGTGGAGGTTGGCGAGCCCGTTGGCGAGGCCGGGCCCCAGATGCAGCAGGGTGGCGGCGGGCTTGTCGGCCATGCGCGCATAGCCGTCGGAGGCGCCGGTTACAACGCCCTCGAACAGGCCGAGCACGCAGCGCATTCTCGGCTTGCGGTCGAGCGCCGCCACAAAATGCATCTCGGACGTGCCGGGATTGGCGAAGCAGACGTCCACCTCGTTCGCAAGCAGCACATCGCACAGGCGGTCGGCACCGTTCATCTCGTTCTCGCTCGTTCTTTCTCGGTTGAGGCGTTGAGGCAAACCTTTATCCCGCTGGCGCTGCCGGTTTCCAGAAAAGTTTCGGTCAGGAGCTACGCTCATCCACCGCCTGAAAGGCCGGGCAGGAGATCGTCCATCACGGACAGGAACAGGTCGGCATTCTCCTTCGAGAAGACCAGCGGCGGGCGGATCTTGAGGATGTTGGCGTCGGGGCCCGTCGCGCTGATGAGAACGCGCCGGTCGCGCAAGGCGTTGACGAGCCGCGCCGTCTCCTCCGTGGCAGGGGCCTTCGTGCGCGGATCGCGCACCAGCTCGACGCCGATGAAGAGCCCTGCGCCGCGAACGTCGCCGACGATCGGATGTCGCGCGCCCAGCATTCGCAGCCCGTCGCGCAGATAATTGCCGACGCGGCGGGCGTTCTCCACGAGGCCCTCGCCCTCGATCACCTCCAGCACGGTCATCCCGACGGCCGCCGAGACGGGATTGCCCCCGAAGGTGTTGAAGTACCGGGTCCGCTGGCCGAACTCGGCCAGGACCTCGGGCCGCGCCACCATGCCGGCTACCGGATGGCCGTTGCCCATGGGCTTGCCCAGCGTGACGATGTCGGGCACGAGGCCATGGCGGGCGAAGCCCCACATCGCATCACCCGTGCGGCCGAAGCCCGGCTGCACCTCGTCGGCGATGAAGAGGCCGCCGGCCTCGCGGATCGCCGCCACGGCCGCCGCGAGGAAGCCGGGCGGGTCGGCATAGACGCCATCGCTCGAAAAGATCGTGTCGACGAGGAGGGCCGCAGGCCTGATGCCATGGGTCCTCATATCGTCGAGCGCCGCACGGACATGAGCCGCAAAAGCCTCTCCGATGTCCAGTGCACCTCCACGATAGGCGTCGGGCGCTGACACCGTGCGAACGTGCTCATCAAGCTGCATTCCACGCCCGAGAGACGGCGACAGCTCCGCCGTGACGGTCGTAGTGCCGTGATAGGCGAGCCGCGTGATGATGACGCCCGTGCCGCCCGTATGGGCCTTCGCGACCCGCAGGGCGAGGTCGTTCGCCTCGCTGCCCGTGCACGTGAACATCACATGCGCGAGCTCGGGCGGGAAATGGCCGAGCAGCTTCTCGGCGTAGTCGAGCACCGTGTCGTGCAGGTAGCGCGTATGGGTGTTGAGGGTCGCGGCCTGCCGCGACAGGGCCGCCGTCACGTGCGGGTGGCAATGCCCGACCGACGCGACGTTGTTGTACATGTCGAGATAGGCCTGGCCCTCCGGATCGTAGAGCCACACGCCCTCCCCCCGCACCACATGGACCGGGTTGGCGTAGAACAGGCGGTAGGCCGGACCGAGCAGGCGCTGACGCCTTGCGATCATGTCCTTCTCGCGCTGGGCGACATCGCTCTCATGGGCCGCGTTGTAGGCATTGATCATCGACACGGTCGTCATGTCTCCCGACAAATGTTTCGCAGATACGCCTGGGCGTCGGCGCGCGAGAGGCCGGAGAGACGTGCGAGCCCCTCCCAGGCCTTCGGATTGTTGCGCAGGATGTAGTCCCGGTTCTCGGGATAGCGCGCCGCGCGCCAGTTGCTGATCGCCACGGTCAGCACCATGCGGGTGGCGATGAGGTCGAACAGGATGTCGATCTCGACGGGCTCCAGCGGCAGCACCCGATGGAAGCCCGCCACCATGTCGCCGGGACCCTCCAGGGGATGGCCCGCCTCGATCATCTGATAGGCAGCCCCCACGGCGAGATCATTGACGAGCGGCGCATGGACCGCGTCGCCGAAATCGATGATGCCGGCGATCTCGTCCGGTGCATGGGGCGAGACCAGCACGTTGTGCGGGTTCATGTCGTTGTGGATGATCTGCGCGCGCAGGCTCGGCATCAATGGCAGCGCGTGGCGCTCGAACGCGTCGAGGAAGCGTGTGGCCAGCGCGCGACGCGTCTCGTCGGCGATATGCATGAGGAGCCCGCGCACGCGGCCGGCATGTTTCAGGTCCCACATGAGCTCGTGGCCGGAGGCCGGATGCGAGAAGCCCTGGAGCGCAAGGTCGAGCCGCGCGAGGCAGGTGCCGAGATTGCGCCTCTGCGCGGCGTTGTTGGGTGCCCGGTACAGGGGTTCGCCCTGCAGATAGGTGAGGATGCGCACGATGCGGGGCGCCTCGCCGGGCCTTGCGAGAACCGCCTCCGCCTCCCCCGCCCGTGTCCTGATCACGCGCGGCACCGGCAGGGCGGCATCCCGGCTTTCGACGTGCAGCAGCACCTGGGTCTGGAAATGCGTGACGTCCGGATCTTCGGCGGGATTGCCGACCTTCAGCACGTAGTGGCCGCCGTCGCGGGTCCGGAGATGGAAGTTCCGGTCCCGCTCGCCCTTGAGCTCGGCCGCGACGGCGTCGAGGCCATAGAGGTCGGCGGCGAGCCGCTCGGCCTCCTCCATGGCGATCTCCGGCACGGCGGTGGCGAGCAGCGAATCGATATCCTGTTGCGGCATCATCGGACGGACGAAACCCCTCCTGTTGAGCCGAACCTAGCCGATCGATCCGCGCCTGTCCGCCCCCTTCGCGGAATGGTCGCCGGCGTTCCCCAGCCCTATCTTAGGCCCACGCGGGTTTTCCGTCCGGGCGGGATGGGATAACCAAGCACGCGGACAAAGCGCGACCTCAGAGGATCAGGCCAGACCATGAACGAGCATCTCTCCTTCTACATCGACGGCAAGTGGGTGCGCCCGGAAGGGCGCCAGACCCTGGACGTGATCAACCCGGCCACGGAAGAACCCTTCGCTCGCATCGCGATGGGCACGCCGGACGATGTGGACAGCGCGGTCGCGGCCGCCAAGCGCGCCTTCCCGTCCTATTCCCGCACGACCCGGCAGGAGCGGCTCGATCTTCTCAATGCCGTGCTCGACGTCTACCACAAGCGCCATGACGATCTCGCCGAGGCCATCTCGCAGGAGATGGGCGCGCCCATGACCCTGGCGAAGCAGGCCCAGGCGGCTGCGGGGCTCGGCCACCTCACGCGCGTCGCGGAGGTACTGAAGACCTACGAGTTCGAGGAAGTCATCAACAACACCCTCGTGGTGCGCGAACCGATCGGCGTCGTCGGCCTCATCACGCCATGGAACTGGCCCTTGAACCAGATCGCCTGCAAGGTAGGACCGGCGCTTGCCTCCGGCTGCACCATGGTGCTCAAGCCCAGCGAGATCTCGCCGATCTCGGCACTCGTCTTCACCGAGATCATGCACGAGGCCGGCGTGCCGGCCGGCGTCTACAATCTCGTCAACGGCGACGGGCCGAATGTGGGCCAGGCCATCTCGAGCCATCCGGATATCGACATGGTGTCCTTCACCGGCTCCACCCGCGCGGGGATTCTCGTCGCCAAGGCGGCGGCCGACACAGTCAAGCGCGTGCATCAGGAACTCGGCGGCAAGTCGCCCAACGTCATCCTGGACGACGCGGATTTCGAGGCGGCGGTCACCCACGGGGCCCGCGGCTGCTTCAACAACAGCGGCCAGTCCTGCAATGCCCCTACGCGCCTGCTCGTGCCTCGCGACCGACAGGAGGAGGTGGCGGCCATCGCCCGGCGCATCGCCGAGTCCACCATCGTGGGCGACCCGCGCTCCACCGACACGACCATCGGTCCCGTCGTCAGCGAGGTGCAGTTCAACCGCATCCAGGATCTCATCGAGGCAGGCATCCGCGAAGGCGCGACGCTGGTCACCGGCGGCCCCGGCCGCCCCGAGGGTCTCAATCGCGGATACTATGTCCGCCCGACCGTGTTCGCCGACGTGACGAACGACATGCGGATCGCCCGCGAGGAAATCTTCGGACCCGTGCTGTCGATCCTTCCCTACGGATCGGAGGAGGAGGCGATCGCCATCGCCAATGACACGGTCTACGGCCTGTCGAGCTATGTGACCTCCGGCGACCCGGAGCGGGCGCGCCGCATCGCCCGGGAGATCCGTGCCGGCATGGTGCACATCAACGGCTCCAGGGGGGACAACGCCGCGCCGTTCGGCGGCTACAAGCAGTCCGGCAACGGGCGTGAATGGGGGCGCTACGGCTTCGAGGATTATCTCGAGGTCAAGTCCATGTTCGGCTACCAGACCGCCGGCCAGGCGGCCTGATCGATCCGACGTGCCGGCCGCCCCTCGCGCGGCCGGCCGCGGCACTTTCGCGCTAACCTCCATAAGCCCCACGCTCTACCCATTCGGGAGCATGCACAAGCGCCCCGACATCTCCTACCTTCAGTGTCATCAACGTTGGGAGTAACCTTGTTTGGGCGATGTGCGGCACAGATTGATGAGCCTGGGCTCACGTCCGCCCAGGCTCATCAATCTGTATGCGTCGAATGGGGGATGATGGCGTTCTGTCTCATGCGGAACGAACCGAAGCCGCCTCAAGCCCGAACGGGCATGCGGTCGTCTGCAGGACAGGTGCCGGATGGAAAGAGCGGATGCGCCCATGAAGGTTGCATGCATAGGAGCCGGGCCGGCGGGATTGTATTTCTCGATCCTGATGAAGCTGCGGGACGCGGACACGCAGGTGACGGTCTTCGAACGCAATCCGGAAGGCGTGACCCACGGATGGGGCGTGGTGTTCTGGGACGACCTCGTGGCGGATCTGAGCGCCAACGACCCGCAGACGGCGAAGGCCATTGTCGACGCGTCCTTCTGCTGGACCGACCAAGTGGTCGAGGTCAAGGGCGGAAGGCCCGCACATGGCGGCGGGACGGGCTATGGCATCTGTCGCCGGACGCTGCTCGATATCCTGGGCCGCCGCGCCGCGGAGCTGGGCGTGACGATCCGCTTCGAGCGTGAAATCGCGTGCCCGTCGCAGCTTCCGGAGGCGGATGTGATCGTCGCGGCCGACGGAGTCGGCAGCCACCTCCGGCGCCGGCACGAGGAGGAATTCGAAACTCGCATCGAACCCGGCCGCAACAAGTATGTCTGGCTCGCGACGCCCCGCGTCTTCGAAGCCTTCACCTTTGGCCTCGTGCCGACCCCGGCCGGCTGGATCTGGTTCCACGCCTACGGCTACAGCCGCACGATGAGTACCTTCATCGTCGAATGCTCACCGCAGACGTGGAAGGGACTCGGCTTCGACACGCTGAGCGCGGACCAGAGCCTGCGGCAGCTCGAGCGGCTGTTCAGGGACCATCTAGACGGCCACCGGCTCCTGAGCCATGCGGGCGGGCGCGGAAGCCTGCCGTGGCTCAATTTCCGCAACCTGACGAACGGCAAATGGCACACCGGGAACGTGGTGCTCCTCGGCGACGCGGCCCACACCACCCATTTCTCGATCGGATCGGGAACGCGCCTCGCAATGCAGGATGCCATCGCGCTCGCCGACAACCTGCACCGGCATCAGGACATCCAGGCGGCGCTCGCGGCCTATGAAGGCGAGCGGCAGTTCGCCATGCTCCGCCCGCAGCGGGAGGCGCGCCTCAGCGCCGCATGGTTCGAGAACATTCCCCGCTACGCGACGCTCGACGGACAGCAGCTCTTCGCCCTGCTCCTCGACCGGCGTTCGCGGCTGATCCCTCTCATTCCGCCGCGTCTCTATTACGCCCTGTACAAGGCGAAGCGGATCCCGCCCATCAAGGCGCTGTATCGCTGGGCGGCCATGGGCGTGGAGCATCTCTCGGGATTGCAGAGACGGCTTCTGCATCAGTAAGGGCGCGGCCATGCCGCACCTGAGCCTCACCGGCTGCGCTGCCGCAGCATGATGCCGCCGCATTGCTGGGGTGCGACCTCCGGCCTGCGCCGGTCGAGCACCGCGTCTTGGAGCATGTCGATGGCCGCTATGGCCTGAGCCCGCGCCTTCGCAATCGTTCCGAGGTTCCGGTCCGCAAATCGGTCGGCCACCTGCGAAAGCCGGAGGCAGCGCGCCGCGACGGCCTCCCTGGCCTCCTGAAGGCGCGGAGTCGCATCCCCCCGTGCCATCACCTCGTCGCAGATGCGCAGGACGTCGCGCGTCAGGTTCTCCTCGGGATAGAGGCCGGTATGGCGACGGATCCGGGTGCGCGCATCGTCCAGCGGGAGCCGAATCTCTTCGCGCAGCAACCTGTCGTCGCCCATGGTGCGGTCTCCCCGAGAAAACGAGCCATCCGAGCCGGAATGGCGAAGATCAGGTGGCTGAGCCGGACTCATCCGGCTCGGAACGCTCACTCGCGACAGCGCTCCGGCGGCGGCCCTGTGGCGGACCATCCCCGGCCGCCATCCGGTGCACGAAGGCGGAAGGGCGCGCGGCGCAAGGCATTCTAGAACAGCACGGTCGGGGCCGGCAACTGCGAGGCGGCATCATGCCCCTTGCAATTGCGCTCACCGCCCTATTCTCTCCGCCACGTGCCAGCGCGGGCCGCCGCCCTGTCCGCAGCGTATGTGAGTCACGAATTGTCCGACCCGAGTGTTTCACGACCGCAGCCGACACCGCCATCGTTCAGGTCGCTGAAGCTGATGACCGCCGCGGCGATCCTGGTGCCGCTCGGCCTTTTCGCGTTCGCGGCCTGGGAGAGCCGCGTCCAGCGCTTCAGCGAGGCGGAACAGCTGATCCACCGCGCCGTCGAGGTGCTGAGCGAGCACGCCTCGCGGGTGTTCGAGACGCAGGCCCTGATCCTGGACCGGGTGGACGAACGGATCCGCGGGATGAGCTGGTCCGAGATCGCCGCCTCGGAGGCACTCCACCGGGATCTGCGCGCGATCGACGACAAGCTCGACCAGGTCGACCACATCTGGATCATCGACGCGCAGGCGCGGGGCCGGGCCAGCAGTGGCTTCTTTCCTGTCCCGCAGAGCTCCTACGTTCCCGACCGGGACTACTTCACCGCCTTGAAGCAGACGGACAGCGGCTTCTTCATCGGCCAACCCTATTCGGGACGCTCCAACCCGGACCGCCTGTTTTTCAACATGGCACGGCGCCGCTCCACCCCCGACGGCTCCTTCAACGGGGTGATCGTCACGTCGCTGCAGCCCGATTATTTCGCGCAGATCTACCGCCCCTTCATGGCCTCCGACCAGGATTCGGCTGCGATCTTGCGCGCCGACGGGGCCGTTCTGGCCCGCAGCCCGAGCCCCCTCCGGCAGGCCTCGGTGCTGAGCCCATCCAGCAGCTTCATGGAGGCGATCGGCAAGGGCGACCAGGGCCTCTATCGCACCACCTCGCAGGTGGATGGCGTCGAGCGGATCTACGGCTTCCGCAAGCTCGCGCCTTATCCGGTCTATGTCACCTTCGGCCGCAGCGTCGATGCCATCCTGTCGCAATGGCACAGGGACATGGCCCTCCAGGGTCTCGTCGCCCTCGCGGCGATGCTCGCGCTCGTGAGCGTCAGCACCGTCGCCATGCGCCGGGCCCGCCACGAGCAGGAGGCCTTTACCCGCTGGCGGGACAGCGAGGCCCGCTACGAGGCCTTGTTCCGGCAGTCCCCGACCGGCCTGCTGCTCTCCCGGGTTCGCGCGGACGGATCCTTCGTGTTCGACGAGGTCAACCCGGCCCTGACCCGGGTCCTCGGCATTCCGCCCGAACGGATCGTCGGCCGCACGCCTGCGGAGGCTTTTCCGGGCGAGCTCGGCGAGACCATCCAGGACGCCTATGCGCGCTGCGTCGCGCGACGGGAGCCGGTGGAATACGAAGCATCCGGCGAGGGCCCGGAAGGCCCCTTCATCCGCCGGGTGATCGTCATCCCGATCATGGACCCGCAGGGACGCGTCCAGGCGCTCCTCGGGACCTCGATGAACATCACCGAGACCCGCCAGCTCGAGGAACAGGTGCGCCAGATGCAGAAGATCGAGGCCGTGGGGCAGCTCACCGGCGGCGTCGCGCACGACTTCAACAATCTCCTCATGGCGGTGATCGGCAATCTTGACCTGCTGCGCAAGCGTATCCCCGACGAGCCGCGCGCTCAGCGCTATCTCGACGGAGCGCTGCAGGGCGCGCAACGCGGGGCCGCCCTGACGCAGCGCCTCCTCGCGTTCGCCCGGAAGCAGGATCTCCAGGCGAAGGCCGTGGACGTGGCGGGCCTCGTGGACGGCATACGGGACCTGCTCGAACGCTCGCTCGGCCCGCGCGTGAAGATCCATTATGGCCTGCCGCCCGGCCTCTCGCCCGCGAAGGTCGACCCCAACCAGCTCGAACTGGCCCTGCTCAATCTTGCCGTCAACGCCCGTGACGCCATGCCCATGGGCGGCGAGCTCACCGTGGAGCTCGAGGAGGTCCTGGCCACGAACCGCCAGGCCGAGAGCCTGCCGCCGGGACGGTATCTCTGCCTGCGGGTTTCGGACACCGGCACGGGCATGGACGAGGACACGCTCAGGCGCGCCGTCGAGCCCTTCTTCTCGACCAAGGGCGTGGGCAAGGGCACCGGCCTCGGCCTGTCCATGGTCTATGGCCTGGCGGCCCAGTCGGGCGGCATGCTGCGCCTGTCGAGCACGCTCGGCGAAGGCACGATTGCGGAGCTGTGGCTGCCGGTCACCGAGGACAATCTCGAAGCGCCCCCTAGCGCGACGGCCGCCATTCCAGTGACTGCGCCGTCGACGATCCTGGTGGTCGACGACGATGTCCTCATCCTGATGAGCACGGCGAGCATGCTCGAGGACCTCGGACACACGGTGATCGAGGCCGGCTCCGGAACCGTGGCCCTGGACATCCTGAAGTCCGGGCAGCCCGTGGACCTCCTGTTGACCGATTATGCCATGCCGGGAATGACGGGTCTCGACCTTGCGCGCGCCGCGCAGGGGCTGCGGCCCGGCCTCAAGACCCTCCTGGCGACGGGCTACGCGGACCTTCCCGAAGGGTCCGTACTCGATATGCCCCGACTGCCCAAGCCCTACACGCAGGACCAGCTCGCGGCATCGGTCGGGGCGCTCCTTCGGCACAGGATCGCGCCCTCCAACGTGCTCCCGCTTCCGGGGCGCCGGGGCGCCGAATAGAACGCCCCGCAGGCGCAGCAGGGGAAATTCCCCCGGTCAGAGCAGAAAATCGCTGAGGCTCAGGGCGGCGACCTTCACGTTTTCGACCACCACCGTGTCGGCGCCGTGATGGATCACCGCGTGATGCCCGCTCTGGGTCATCTTCAGATCCGCCAGGTCGTTCACGTGAGCCCAAGCGCGCAAATCGATCCGGTCCTCGCCGATGCTGAAATCCTTGATGCGGTCACGCCCGCTGTTCTTCTCGAACACGAACACGTCTCGACCCGGGCCGCCATAGAGACGGTCGTCGCCGGTTCCGCCATCGAGCTTGTCGTTCCCGCTCCCGCCATACAGCCCATCGTTCCCTGCGTAACCCTTGACGATGTCGCTGCCGGAGCTCGATTTCAGGACGTTGCCGCCGGCATTGCCGTAAAGACGGTTGTCCAGGGAGTTGCCGGTGCCGTTGAGATCGGACGATCCCGTGAGATGGAGCCGCTCGGCCTGGGTGCCGGCGAGGGAGTAGGACACCGATGACTTGATGGTGTCGGTGCCCTGGTTGCGGCTCTCGTAGATCCGGTCCTGGCGCTGGTCGACGAGATAGACATCGTTGCCGCGCCCGCCCCACATGCGGTCGATCTCCGCGCCGCCGTCGAGGAGGTCGTTGCCGTCCTCGCCGTAGAGACGGTCGCTGCCGCCGTGCCCCCACAGGGTGTCGTTGCCGCGCCCGCCCTTCATCAGATCGTCATGGTCGGAGCCGGCGAGCTTGTCGGAGCGTGCGCTGCCGATGACCGGCCCCGTCGGAGCATCGGGCGTGACAGGTTCGTGCGGCGGCTGGGGCGGCTGCGGTTGCGGCGGCTGGGGCGGCTGCGGTTGCTCCGGCGGCTGATCCGGTGGGACCACGATCGTGCCCTTGCTGCCGTTCGTGCTGCCGTTCGGCGACGCCAGGAACACGTTGGAGGACAGGCCGGTGATGCCGGTGTTGCGCATGATGATGTCGGCGAAGGTCTCGATGTTCGGCGCCGACGAGAACAGCGTGGGATCCAGGATCTGCAGGTAGTAGAAGCGGTCGCCGTCCTGGAGCCGGTCGAGCTGCTCGAGGAAGATGTGCCCGAAGGTGGAGCCGAGCTGGCCCCGCGACGGGCGCTCCGCCAATCCGCCAACCCACAGGTCCATCTGCTGGAAGCCCTCCGGATAGGCTTGCTGGAGCTGGGCGATGAAGGCGTCGGAGAGCTGGTTCCGCTGTTGGAAATCAGCCCAGCCCGTATAGGGACGGAGGCTTTCGAGCCCGGTCTTGGCGAACAGCTCCGCGCGCACGGCGTTGAACGGCGCGATGCCGGTGTCGCGACCGCGGAAGATGTTGAGGGCCGCGAGATCGAGCGGCTGGCCGACGAGCTGGTTGCGCAGGGCGTTGACGATGTCCACGTCGATGGCCTGGTGCGTGACCCCGGTGGCGCCCAGCAGCAGCTCCTCGATGCCGGTCTGCGCGAGCCTGTCGGGATTGAGGAAGGCCTGCACGAGCGACATGCTGCCAGCCGATCCGTCGGCATTCTTGAAGCCCACCGTCTCGTTGAGCATGGAATGCCCGAACCGATAGGCCGCATGGGCGAATTCCGCCGAGATCGCCGCGTTGACATTCGGATCGTAGCTGGTGAAGCCGTGCGCCGGATCGCCCGGAACGATGCCGCCCGCCATCGCGTCGGCGAACTCGCCGAAGACGATGTTCTGGTACTCGGCGACGTTGATGATCTTGGCGGCCTGGAAATACTGCTCCTCGGTCCAAGTGTTGCCCGTGCGCGCCCTCAGATGGTCGACCCAGAAATTGTGGTTGCGGGCCCAGATCACATGGATCGAGGTGAGCATGACGTTCTCGTTCACGCGCCCGTCGCCGGCGATGTAGTAATGGCCGAGGGCGTCGAGATCGAGGCCGTTCGCCGGATTGTTGCCGACGAAGGCGGGAATGAAGTCGAGCAGCAGCGCCTGACCGGTGCCGTCGAAATTGGAGATGTCCTGCGATGTCAGTTCCCCGCCGCCGGTCATGACGCGGTAGTTCTGGCGCACGTGATCGAGGGTCGGCAGGAGGGCCCGGCCCGATCCGTCGGTGGCGCCCATGAGCAGATACGCCGTCTCGACCGGACCGTTCGCCCCCTGATCCCACCGCCGCAGCAGATCGGTCACCGCCTCGTGCGAGCCGTAGGTCTGGTTCTGGTCGGCATAAGGCGACACGGGGTTGATGTGCTCGGTGGCGATCTCGTCGCCGTTGTTCGGGATGCCATCCGGATCGATGCCCGTGCCGGGCGCCGGGGTCGCCCGGGAGGCGTTCATCGGGAAACTCGCCGAGCCGATCCCCACCCTGGCCCCGCCTTTGGCCACGAAGTCGAGACCGTGGTCGAAATACTGGCCGAAGAAGGTCAGGAAGGCGCTGCCGCCGAAGGTATTCGGAATGCTTTCCTCGATGCCGTCCCCGTTGTTGTCCTGGTTGGACACGATGTCGGACACTTCGCGCGGCGAAAACGTCGTGATCGGCAGAGCCGATGCGCCGTCCCGGTAGCTCGGCGTCGTCAGCCGGATGTAGGGCTGTCCCGCCGCCCCCCAGGTCGGATCATTGGCGGTGTTGTTTCCAAACCCACTGGCGTCGCGGATATTTCCGCTTTGGACCATGCCGAGAATTTGCGCGATATCGGAATCGCGAAGCTGCAAAGCCATCTTCGTTCTCCCCGCCCCGAGAGCAAAGAATCACAATTCGCCCCATGCTGAGGAAAATCTGCCGCCGCGCACAGACGCGACAACGGTTGATGGGTCGGGGAATAAGATCCAAGAGGTACCCCGTGAGTCGATCTCCAGACGTACCTCCTCAGGCGAAGGGCGCCCTGAAACCTTGAGCCGACACGAATCGGGATCCGCAACCCGCAGACAGCCCTCTCAAGGCGCCAGAATCAGAATTTCGGCGGCCTGGACCGGTCTACCTCATGCGAGATGACGGCCAGGCGCGTCAGAATGCCTACGAGCTCCGCTTGGCGATTTGTCGCCGTCTTCGCAAACACCGCCTTGGCCTGGGACCGGACGGTCCCGACGCTGACGCCGGTCTCCTTCGCCATCTCCTGGAGGGTGCCTCCGCACATGAGCTGGACGGCCACATGGGCCTCCTTCCGCGTGAGCCCGAAGATCTGCTGCAGCAGAGCCGGCGACGGTTCGGGGCAGACGTCGGGATCGACGAGAACGGCCACGAATTTCGCCTCCTCGAAGACCGGCCTCATGTCGGCCGTGAGCTCGACGACCCGCAGGATCAGCGGCCTGCCCTCGATGCGGCGCAGCCCCAGGGCGTCCCGCTGCGGCCGCATGCCGTCGACATGCTCCTTCAGGATGGTCTGGAGATCCGCGTCGGATCCGGCATCGGTCGCCGCGAGGGCTCCTGACCTGACCACCAGCCCGGCGCCCAAGTGCTGCTCGGCCAGCCGGCTGATATGAAGCACCTGTCCCTCGCCGCCGATCATGATCGTGCTGAAGCCGAGGGCATCGAAGATGCGCGCAAAGCATTCGAGGGTCGTTACGCCGTTCGGAGCAGTCTCGAAACATGCCATGGGACGAACCAAACTTGCGCGATCGGCATCGTGTCGCGATCAATCAACGCGATTAATGCCGATTCTATCCCAACTGGGAGATGAAACTTTGATGTAACCCGGTCGAAGCTGCGGCTCGGCAGTTTCGAATCGGATTGTCCGCCGATGTATCAGAGTTGCGATATCCCGAGGCGCTTTATGACAGCAGATGATCGGAAGGCGATGCCCACACCGTTACAAGACTGGCCGCCGATCGATTTCCACGTCTCGCGGATGGATCCGGCGCACTGGACCATCACGCCCGTTTCCAGAAAGGCGAAGGCGGCCGCAATCGACCTCATCCCCCATGACCTTCCGCTGCAACGCGCAGAATCGAACGCACTCCTCCTTGCGCTGCGCGCTCACGCCTTCTCGATCCTCTACCATGGGCCGGCGGGGCCAATCAGGCTGTAGAATCACCGTGCCCCTGTATTTCTTCCATCTTCGGAGCGGCCCTCTCCACGTGCTCGACACACGGGGGGAAAATTGCTCGAATCCCGGGGAGGCTCTCGAACATGCGATCGTCGCGGTGCTCGACCTGACCATGAAGGAAGGGCGCTTCCGCAACTGGGCGAAGTGGTCCATCGAGATCGAGGACGAGAACCGCC
>Ga0247820_10001147_pt1 | contig 14901 bp, 17 predicted proteins | sample 13C_Glucose_Day1_2_FD_192480 | JGI IMG/M metagenome (GOLD analysis project Ga0247820, IMG submission 192480) | Soil microbial communities from agricultural site in Penn Yan, New York, United States - 13C_Glucose_Day14 | ecosystem: Environmental > Terrestrial > Soil > Agricultural land | place...
CCTGAAACGGGTCGGAGGGCCTCCGGCTCCCCGACCCGTTTCAGGAGACACCCGGCGATGACCGCCTTCCCGTTCCCCGGCCTCAACCTGGCCGTCACCACTCCGTTCGACGCCGACGGCCGGGTCGACCTCCACCGGCTGGAGGCGCACCTCGAGCGCTACCTCGAGGCCGGCGTCGACGGCGTGGTCCTGAGCTCCGGCACCGGGATGCACGTCTATCTGTCGCGCGAGGAGTCCGATGCCCTGGTGGCTCGCGGAGCGAAGATACTCGCGGGACGGGCCAAGGTCATCGTGCAGACATCGGCGCTGATGGTCGAGGACGTGGTCGCGCGCACCCGCCACGCCGCCGACTGCGGCGCCGACGCGGTCATGGTGCTGCCGCCGTTCTTCGAGGGGCCGACCGACGACGAGGGCGTCCTCGGCTTCTACGCCGCCGCCGACGAGGGCGGCCTGCCGATCATCGGCTACAACGTCCCGCAGGCGGTCGGCGTCGGCATCTCGCCGGCGCTGCTCGGCCGGCTGGCCGAGATCCCGAGCTTCTGCACCGTCAAGGACAGCAGCGGCGACCTCGCGGCGCAGGCCGAGCTGATCCGCACCGGCCATCCGGTGATGAACGGCGCCGACCCGCTCAGCCCCTATGCGCTGTTCGCCGGGGCGAGCGGGCTGATCTGGGGCGGCGCCAACTTCGCCCCCCGGACCTGCGTCGCGCTGGTCCGGGCCGCGCAGGAGCGGCGCTGGGACGAGGCGCGCGAGATCTGGCGGCTGCTGGAGCCGGCGATGGCGCTGATCTGGCAGGGCGACTACGTGCAGTCGGTCTATGCCGCGGCCGAGATCACCGGCTACGGCGCCGGGCAGCCGCGCCGGCCGCTGCGGGCGCTGGCCGCCGACCGGCTCGGCCCGCTCCGCGCGGCGCTCGGCGAGCTCGCGGCGCGGGAGGCCGCCGGATCGTGAGCGCCGGGGTCTTCCGCGCCACGGGCCTCGCGGCGGCCGAGACGCTGCCCGGCGTTGAGTCGGAGCTGACGCGGATCTACGCTGGCATCGCCGGCCCGCGCGGGTCGCCGCCGCGCGCCCCGTCACCGTGATTGGCGCCAGGGCGACGTTCGCGATAAGGGAATGGCGAGCCGGCGTCGGATAGCGGCCGGCTCGCCCGAAGCCGCCGCTGCAACCTCGGGCAACAACACAGGGAGTGAACGTCGATGATCCTCAAGCTCGTGATCGGAGCCTCCGCCCTCGCGGTCCTGCCGATGGCCGCCCTCGCCGAGGACGCGCCGCCCTGCGATAATTGCGCCGACTCGATGACCATCTCGTCCTGGGGGGGCGCCTACCAGGCGATGCAGCAGAAGGCCTACGCCGAGCCCTATGCCGCCGCCACCGGCGTCAACATCATCTGGGACGAAAGCTCCAACGAGGCCGTCGCCAAGCTGCGGGCGCAGAACGAGGCCGGCAACGTCACCTGGGATCTGGTCGACGTGCTGGCCACCGACGGGATCCGGCTGTGCGACGACGGGCTGGCGATGGAGGTCCCCTACGACGAATGGCTCGCCCCGGCGCCCGACGACACCCCGGCGAGCGAAGACCTCGGCAAGAACCTGGTCTCGGAGTGCCACATCCCGACCAACCTCTATTCGACGACCTTCGGCTACCGCACCGACGTCGCCGCGTGGGGCGGCAAGGTTCCCGAGGATCTCTGCGCGGTCTTCGACCTCGCGACCTTCCCGGGCAAGCGCGCGCTGGAGAAGCGGCCGATCAACAACCTCGAATGGGCGCTGATCTGCGACGGCGTGCCGGTCGACCAGGTCTATGACACGCTCGAGACCGAGGAGGGGGTCGAGAAGGCGCTCGCCAAGCTCGACACCATCAAGGCCGAGACCGTCTGGTGGTCCGCCGGCGCCGAGACGCCGCAGCTCCTCGCCGACGGCGAGGTGGTGATCGGCTCGACCTACAACGGCCGGCTGTTCTCGGTGATCGAGGAGCAGAAGGTGCCGGTCGCCATGCTCTGGGACTACCAGGTCTTCGACATCGACGGCTTCGTGGTGCCGGCCGACCTGCCGGAGGACCGGCTGAACCGGGTCAAGCACTTCCTGCGCTGGACCACCGACACCCAGCACCTCGCCGACCAGGCGAAGTACATCTCCTACGGTCCGTCACGCGGCTCCTCGCAGCCGCTGGTCGGCAAGCACGTCGACCTCGGCATCGATATGGCGCCGCACATGCCGACGGCGCCGGAGAATGCCAAGACCGGCTTCCTGTTCAACTACACTTGGTGGGCCGACAACCGCGACGAGCTAGACGCCCGCTTCCAGTCCTGGCTGGCGCAGTAGCGAGGACGGCGGCGGGGCCGTCCGGCCCCGCCGCCCGCCCGAACCACGGCCCGCAACGGGAGGCTCGCTTGAAAGGCTACTGGCTCATCCTCGGCGGCGAAGTCACCGACCAGGAGGCGCAGGCGGAGTACGCGGCCCTCTGGGCGCCCATCGCCCGGCGACACGATGCCCGGCTGGTCGCCGGGGCGGAGGCCGTCAGGCTGGTCGAGGCCCGCGACGCCGCCCGGGTCATCCTCGTCGAGTTTCCGAGCTTCGCGGCGGCGCAGGCCTGCTACGACGACCCGGCCTACCAGGATGCCCGCGCGCTGGCGCTGCGGGCCTCGCAGCGGACCCTCGTCCTCTTCCGGGGCGAGATCGCCTGACCCCGGCGCGGCGCGGATGACGGCGCGAGGCCGGCCCCCGCCGATCCGACCGGCCCGCCGACCTCGCCCGGAGCTCCGACGATCGCATGGTCTACCGTTACTACCGCCTGCCGTCGCTGACCGCGCTCGCCGCCTTCGAGGCCGCCGCCCGGCACCGCAGCATGGCGCGCGCCGCCGCCGAGCTCAACGTCACCGCCGGCGCCGTCAGCCGCCAGATCAAGGCGCTGGAGGAGGAGCTCGGCGTGCCGCTGTTCGGGCGGACGCCCGCTGGCCTGACGCTCTCCGCCGACGCCGAGGCGCTCTACGCCGTCCTCGCCCAGGCGTTCAGCCGGACCGCCGAGACGGTCCAGGTGATCCGCAGCGGCCATCGCACCCGGCGCGTGACTCTCGCCTGCAGCCACGCCTTCGCCTCGCAATGGCTGATGCCGCGCATGGGCGAGTTCTGGCGCCGCTTTCCCGAGATCAGCGTCGACCACATGATCTCCGACGATGCCCGCGAGTTCCGCCGCGCCGAGGTCGACCTGCGCATCCGCTACGGCTTCGGCGCCTGGCCGGACGAGGCCTCGGAGCTGCTGATGACCGACACGATCTATCCGATCGCCAGCCCGGAGTTCGCCCGCCGGCACCCCGGTTGCGGCCCCGCGGACATCCCCGAGCTGCCGCTGCTGCACGTCGACTGGGCCGACGCCGAGTGGACCGGCTGGGACGAGCTGCTGCGCCGCGCCGGCATCCCCCACGGAGCGCTGCCCGGGCGCCGGTTCAGCACCCTCGGGGTCGTGCTGCAGGCCTGCCAGGAAGACCAGGGCCTGGCCGTCGGCTGGCACCGGCTGGTGCGCCCCTTGGTGGAGGAGGGCCGGATCGTGCCGTTCAGCGACCTACGCATCCCCTCGCCCGGCTCCTACTACCTGAGCTGGAACGCCAACCACGCGCCGAGCGACGCCATCCGCACGCTGCGCGACTGGCTGATGGCGACGGCGGCCGCCGAGGCCGACTGACCGCGCGACAAACGCCGGCGAGCCTTGAGTTCTTTTCCGTCCGCCGCGGATTTTTTCTCGGATCCGGTGGCGCCTCGACTTCTGGTATACGGACAGGGTCAGAGTCGGGCACGACGCCGCCGGTGTCCGCCCATGCTCGCAACCGCGCCGCGTGCCCTGAGGAGGACGTATCCATGCTGCAGGATTCCGAAGTCCAGTCGCTGCTTGCCGCCCGCAAGCCCAACCACTCGCTGCCCCGCGTCTTCTACACCGACCCCGAGATCCTGCAGATCGACCTGGAGCGGATCTGGTACAAGAGCTGGCTGTTCGCCGTCCCGGCCTGCGAGATCCCGAAGGCCGGCAACTACGTCACCTACAAGGTCGGGCTCTACTCGGTCATCATCGTCCGCGGCAACGACGGCGTCGTCCGGGCCTTCCACAACAGCTGCCGCCACCGCGGCTCGACGCTCTGCCGCGCCAGCAAGGGCTCGAGCCCGAAGATCGTCTGCCCCTACCACCAGTGGACCTACGAGCTCGACGGCCGCCTGCTCTGGGCCCGCGACATGGACGCCGGCTTCGACGCCTCGCAGCACGGCCTGAACCCGGTCCACTGCCGCGACGTGCACGGCCTGATCTACATCTGCCTCGCCGACGACGCCCCGGCCTTCGATGCCTTCGCCGAGCAGGCCGCCCGCTACCTCGCGCCGCACGACCTCGCCAACTCCAAGGTCGCCTACGAGTCGACGATCGTCGAGAACGGCAACTGGAAGCTGGTCTGGGAGAACAACCGCGAGTGCTACCACTGCGCCGGCAACCACCCGTCGCTAACCCGCACCTTCCCCGAGGACCCGCGGCTCTCGGGCGGCATCGGCGGCGAGGGCCTGTCCGACGTCCTCGACAAGCACGTCGCCCGCTGCGAGCTGGTCGGCGCCCCCTCGGCCTTCAAGATCGACCCAGCCGGCCGCTGGCGCTTCGTCCGCATGCCGCTGCTCGGCACCGCCGAGAGCTACACCATGGACGGCAAGGCCGCGGTGTCGAAGCCGAACTCGACGATGCCCTTCAAGGACGCCGGCGCGCTGCTCGTCTTCAACTACCCGAGCACCTGGAACCACTTCCTCTCCGACCACACCATCCACTTCCGCGTCACCCCGATCAGCGCCACCGAAACCGAGGTGTGCACCAAGTGGCTGGTCCACAAGGACGCCGTCGAGGGCGTCGACTACGACCTGAAGCGGCTGACCGAGGTGTGGATCAACACCAACGACGAGGACCGCGTCGTCGTCGAGAACAACCAGCAGGGCATCCTCTCGCCGGCCTACCGCCCCGGCCCCTACTCGACGATGCAGGAGAGCGGCGTCATCCAGTTCGTCGACTGGTACACCGACACCCTCGGCCGCAGCTTCGCCGACCGCGCCCTCGTCGCGGCCGAGTGATCCGATGGTGGCAGCCCTCGCCCTCGACGATCCCGGCACCTGGAGCGACGACGAGCCGCTCGAATGCTGCGCCGTCGTCCCCGAGGCGCCGGACGTCGCGACGATCAGCTTCGTGTCGCCGAGCGGCGCCTGGTTCCGCTACCTGCCCGGGCAGTTCCTGACGCTGGAGCTGCCCGGGCCCGGCGGCGCCATCTGGCGCACCTACACCATCTCGTCGTCGCCGTCGCGGCCGCTGACGATCGCGATCACCGTCAAGGCCGCGCCCGGCAGCATCGGCACCCGCTGGATGCTCGATCACCTGCGGGTCGGCCAGCGCCTCCGTGCCCGCGGGCCGGCCGGCATCTTCACGCTGCCGATGAACGCGTCGGGGAAGTACCTGTTCATCTCGGCGGGCACCGGCATCACGCCGTCGCTGTCGATGACCAACTACCTGTTCGACCGCGGCCGCGGCCAGGACATCGTGCTGATCAGCTGCGCCCGCCGCCCGGCCGAGATCATCTGCCGGCGGCGGATGGAGCTGATGGCCTCGCGCGTGCCCGAGATCAAGCTGCACTTCATCGTCGAGCAGGAGGACCCCTACGACGTCTGGACCGGCTACCGCGGCCGGCTCAACCAGATCATGCTGGGCCTGATCGCCAGCGACTATCTCGAGCGCGAGGTCTACTGCTGCGGCCCCGAGCCGTTCATGCAGGCGGTGCGCGACATGCTGATCGCGCTCGGCTACGACATGGAGCACTACCACCAGGAGAGCTTCACGCACGCGGTCGAGACGGCGGCCGACGCGCCCGAGCTCGACGACTTCGTCCCCGACGAGGCGAAGTCCGCCGAGATCGTCTTCGCCGAATCGGGCGTGACCGCCGCCTGCAACGAGACCGAGACCGTGCTGGTCGCCGCCAAGGCCGCGGGCCTCAACATCCCGAACGGCTGCAACTTCGGCGTCTGCGGCACCTGCAAGATCCGGAAGATCTCCGGCGAGGTCCACATGGTGCACAACGGCGGCATCTCCACCGACGACATCGAGGCGGGCTACATCCTCGCCTGCTGCTCGCACCCGATCGGACGCATCGAGGTGGCGGTCTGACGCTCGCCGCCGCCGTCCGGCCTCGCTACTCTCCGCGGTACGGGCGGACGTACTGCAGCGCCATGTCCCAGGGGAAGAAGATCCAGGTGTCCTGGCTGACCTCGGTAATGAAGGTGTCGACCATCGCCCGGCCCTGCGGCTTGGCGTAGACCGTGGCGAAATGCGCCTTCGGATAGAGCCGGCGGACCAGCTCGAGGGTCTTGCCGGTGTCGACGAGGTCGTCGACGACGAGGATGCCGGTGCCGTCCGCCATCAGCGCCGCGTCCGGCGCCTTCAGCAGCTCGGCCTCGACCTGCTGCTGCCAGTCGTAGGACTTGACGCTGATCGTGTCGACGGTCCGGATGTCGAGCTCGCGCGCGACGATCATCGCCGGCGCCATGCCGCCGCGGGTGATCGCGACGACGGCGCGCCAGGCGCCGGCCTCGCCCGGTCCCTGCTTGTCCAGCCGCCAGGCCAGCGCGCGGCTGTCGCGGTGGATCTGGTCCCATGAGACGTGGAAGCCCTTCTCGTGCGGCAGGCGGTCGGTCACGCCTCGACGCCCTGCTTGCGGCCCTGCACCACGTCGATGTCGGGGGCGTCCTCGGCCTTCATGCCGACGACGTGGTAGCCGGCGTCGACGTGATGCGTCTCGCCGGTGACGCCGGAGGAGAGGTCGCTGAGCAGGTAGAGCGCCGACTTGCCGACGTCGGCCTGGGTGACGTTGCGGCGCAAGGGCGCGTTCAGCTCGTTCCACTTCATGATGTAGCGGAAGTCGCCGATGCCCGAGGCGGCCAGCGTCTTGATCGGGCCGGCGGAGAGGGCGTTGACCCGGATGCCGCGCGGGCCGAGGTCCATCGCCATGTACTTGACGCTCGCCTCGAGCGCGGCCTTGGCGACCCCCATGACGTTGTAGTGCGGCATCACCTTCTCGGCACCGTAGTAGGTGAGGGTGAGCAGCGAGCCGCCGTTCGGCATCAGCTTCTCGGCCCGCTGCGCCGCGGCGGTGAACGAGTAGACCGAGACCAGCATGGTCTGGGTGAAGTTGGCAGGCGTGGTCATCGCGGTGTAGGAGCCGCGCAGCTCGTTCTTGTCGGAGAAGCCGATGGCGTGGACCAGGAAGTCGAGCCCGCCCCAGCGCTCCGCCAGGGTCGCGAACACCGAGTCGAGCGAGGCTGCGTCGGTGACGTCGCAGGGCAGCACGATGTCGCAGCCGACCGACGCGGCGAGCGGCTGCACCCGCTTGCCGAGCGCCTCGCCCTGGTAGGTGAAGGCGAGGCCCGCCCCCTGCTCGTGGCAGGCCTGGGCGATCCCCCAGGCGATGGACTTGTCGTTGGCGACACCCATGACCAGGCCGCGCTTGCCGTCCATCAGTCCGCCAGACATCTGCCCGCCCCCCAGGATTTCGGGCCTTGGGTGTAAGGGAAAGGCCAGGGCGCTTCAAGGCCGCGCACAGGGTTGGCGCGGGCGCGATCCCCCTCGCGCGGGTCCGGATAGCGCCTTGAAACGACGCCGATTCACTCCGTCGGTCCGCGCCGTCCGGCGGCGAGGCAGGCAGCCGCGGCGCGAGCCGCGTGCCGGCCGGTCGCCAGGCAGGCGGTCAGCAGGTAGCCGCCGGTCGGCGCGTCCCAGTCGAGCATCTCGCCGGCGCAGAAGCTGCCGGGCCGGGCGCGCAGCATCAGGCCGGCGTCGACCCCGGACCGCGCCACGCCGCCAGCCGTGGAGATCGCCTCGGCGATCGGCCGCGGGCCGGCGAGCGGCAGCCGCAGCGCCTTCAGCGCCCGGGCCATCGCCTGCGCATCGCCGAGGCTCGCCGGCGCGCATTCCCGCAGCAGCGCGATCTTGACCGGCGACAGCCCCAGGGTGCGCCGCAGGTGGTTGGAGAGCGAGGCTGAGCCGCGCGGCCGGGCGAGGCGGGCCGCCACCTCGGCCTCGCCGCGGCCGGGCACCAGGTCGAGGGTGAGCGGCGCGCCGTCGCGCAGGCGGTGCCCCAGCGCGTAGATGCCGCCGCCCTCGACCCCGCGGGCGGACACCACGAACTCGGCCGCGACGCTCTCGCCGCCCGCCGACAGGCGCACCGGCTTGGCCGGCGCGCCGAAGTGCCGGGCCATCGCCGGCGACCAGGCCACCGCGAAGCCGACGTTCGACGGACGGAACGGCGCCAGCGGCACGCCCTCGGCGGCGAGGATCGCGGTCCAGGCACCGTCCGAGCCGAGCCGCGGCCAGGAGGCGCCGCCGAGCGCCAGCACGGTGACGCGCGGCGCCAGCGCCGCCGGCCCGTCCGGCGTCGCGAAGCGCACTCCGGCGCCGTCCCAGCCGAGCCAGCGCCAGCGGGTGCGGATCGCCACCCCCTGCGCTTCGAGCCGCCGGGTCCAGGCGCGCAGCAGCGGCGAGGCCTTCATCGCCCGCGGAAACACCCGGCCCGAGCTGCCGGTGAAGGTCTCGACCCCGAGCCCGGCCGCCCAGGCGACGACGGCATCGGGCCCGAAGTCCGCGAGGATCGGCGCGAGCCAGCCGCCGCCCTCGGTGTAGGCCGCCGCGAAGGCCTCCGGCGGCTCGGCCTTCGTCAGGTTCAGCCCCGACTTGCCGGCCATCAGCAGCTTGCGGCCGAGCGTCGGCTTGCCCTCGGCGAGGAGCACGCGGGCGTCGGCCGCGGCCAGCGTCTCGGCGGCCATCAGGCCGGCGGGGCCGCCGCCAACCACCAGCGCGTCGATGGGCTCGGTTCCGGGCATGGCTCCGTCCTGACCGACGCGCCGCGGAGCGGCAAGCCGGAACGGTGCAGGCACCCGCCGATCCGATCTGCCCGCTCTGCGGCCGGCCGATCCCGTCGGGCGCGCCGCAGTCCGACCACCACCTGGTACCCCGGCTGAAGGGCGGCGCCCGCGGGCCGGTGGTGCGGCTGCACCAGATATGCCACAACGCGATCCACGCCGCGCCGACCGAGGCCGAGATCGCGGAAGGCTTCAGCGACATCGCCGCGCTGCGCGGCGACCCGCGGCTCGCCCGCTTCGCGGCCTGGGTGGCGTGCCGACCGCCGGGGTTCCACGCCCACACCGCGGGCGGGCGGCGACAGAGGAAGGCATGAGGGGAGGACCGACATGACACATCCGGCACTGACCACCGGCGCGGTCGCGGTGGTGACCGGCGGCGCCTCGGGCATCGGGCTCGCGGCGGCGCGCCGCTTCGCGGGCTTGGGGCTCAGGGTCTGCATCGCCGACGTCGGCGGCGACGGGCTGGCCGAGGCGGCCGGCGCGCTGGCCGGGATGGCGCCGGACGGCGCGGACGCCGTGCTCGCGGTCGAGGCCGACGTCTCGGACGCCGAGGCGGTCGCCGGGCTGGCGGCGGCGGTCGTCGAGCGCTTCGGCGGCGTCGACGTGCTGATGAACAACGCCGGCATCGGGCCGGAGAGCACGGCGTTCGGCCCGGCCGAGACTTGGCGGCGCACGCTCGGGGTCAACCTCTGGGGCGTGATCCACGGCAGCCAGGTGTTCGGCCCGGGCATGATCGCGCGTAGCCGCGAAACCGGGCGGCCGGGGCTCATCGTCAACACCGGCTCGAAGCAGGGCATCACCACGCCGCCGGGCAATCCCGCCTACAACGTCTCCAAGGCCGGGTTGAAGGCCTACACCGAGGCGCTCGCCCACGAGCTGCGCAACACGCCCGGCTGCGAAGTGAGCGCGCACCTTTTGATCCCGGGCTTCGTCTTCACCGGCCTCACCCGCGGTGACCGACGCGACAAGCCGGCGGCGGCCTGGACCCCCGAGCAGACCGTCGACTTCATGCTGACCCGGCTCGAGGCCGGCGACTTCTACATCCTCTGCCCGGACAACGACGTGCCCCGCGCGCTCGACCAGCGGCGCATGGCCTGGGCGATCGGCGACGTCATCGAGAACCGCCCGGCGCTCTCGCGCTGGCACCCCGACTACGCCGAGGCGTTCGCCGCCTTCGTGAAGGGCGAGGCCTGAAGGCCTGCGGCTCCATCGGCGCGTCCGTACCGGGCTCCTGCGGGGCGCGGTCGCAGCCGCTGCGGCGCAGCGGCTGGCGGCGCCGTCAGCGACAGTGCCGTCGGCGGGCCGACGCGGGCGAGCAGCGCCTCGCCCCGCATCGTCAGAAGTCGAACAGCTCGCCGAGGAAGCCCTCGCGCTTCTTGCGGTACGGCTTGCCACGGTCGTCCTGCGGCGTGCGCGCATCCTCGTGCCGCTCCGGGTAGCCGGTGGCGCGCGCCGGCGCCGGCGCCGCGCTGCGGTCGATGATCTTGTCGAGCTCGCCACGGTCTAGCCAGACGCCGCGGCATTTCGGGCAGTAGTCGATCTCCACCCCGCTGCGCTCGGTCATCACCAGTTGCGTTCCGTCCACCGGACACTGCATCGCCGCACCTCCATGCCGTTCCGGCCCGATATGGGCATCGCTCGGCCGAGCGCAACCTGCCGGCACGAACGGCCCGGCAACTCCGGGGTGATCTTCCGGACCGACATCCTGCTGCCGGTCTTCGGCTTCGCGCCGCTCGCGCTGGCGCGTCGCGCTTGATCGGCAGCGCCCGCGGGCATAGCGTCGCGGGGCAAGATCGGGGGACCCCATGACCAGCAAGACCGTGCTTCTCGCCTTTGCGACGCTCGCGCTCGCCGCCTGCACCCAGGGGAACGACATGACCTCGCCCTATCCGTCGGGCGGCGGCGCCGCCGGGGGCGAGGGCGAGGGCTACTGCGAAACCCCGCCGGCCAACGTCGACGACATGGAGAGCTGGGAGCAGACGTGCATGCCCGACCGGCGCTGAGGCTCACCCGAAGGTCTCGGACACCTCGTACATCACCGGCTCGAAGCTCTTGCAGAGCGCGCCGATCTCGCGGTTGCGCCGGCGCATCTCGTCCGAGCGCAGCATCGCGAGGAAGTCCTCGCGCTGCCGCCACTGCGAGTAGTTGGCGATCCGCGTCTGCGCGTCGTTGACGTGCAGCGCCGCGCCGATGAAGCCGGGCTGCAGGCTGATGAACTCGGCGTAGGCGGCGTGCAGCAGGTCGAGCAGGTCGTGGCAGGTCCCGGGCGTCATCTCGAAGGTGGTGATGACCGTCTGCAATGGTGTTCCGCGCGAGATGCTGGGCATCGTCTCCTCCTTGCGATCGCCGCCCGAGCCTAGCAGGTCGGCGCGGCCGCCGCTAACGGCTCCTTAACCGCGCTCCCCGCCTGATCGCCGGGCGGAGGACTCGCCCCATGCGCACGCCGATCGCCGGCCTCCTTATCGCGCTCGCCGCGACCGAGGCGACGGCCGGCGCCTGGCCGCGCCCGAAGGGCGAGACCTTCGTCTCGCTCGCCACGCGCCAGTCGACCGGCGCCCGGACGCTGATCGCCGCGGTGCAGGACATCCGGAGCTACAACTCGATCTACGTCGAGCACGGGCTGACCGACCGGCTGACCGTCGGCCTCGACGCCGGCCAGGGCCGCGGACCCGACGAGCAGGTCGCCGCCGGCCTAGTGTTCGCGCGGCTGCCCATCTGGTCGCCCGGCGATCACAAGGTCGCCGCCGACCTCGGCTTCGGCCTGCTCGAGGACGGCGTCGACGCCGTCCAGACCCGGGTCCGCTCGGGCCTGTCCTGGGGCCGCGGCTTCGAGAGCCGCTGGGGAGGCGGTTGGCTCGGGATGGAAGCCTCGTACGAGTACCGCGTCCCGAGCGGCGACAGCGCCGTAAAGGCCGACTTCACCGCCGGGCTGAAGCCGACCGACCGCTGGATGACCATCCTGCAGCTGCAGACCGGGGCCTATCCCGATTCCGACCCGATCGCGCGCCTGGCGCCGTCGGTGGTCCGCAGGATCGGGCCGCGCACCCACCTGCAGGCCGGCGGGCTGGCGCCGCTGGCCGGCGACGACGCCTGGGGGGCGACGCTCGCGCTCTGGTTCACCTTCTGAGGCGATCCAGCCGGAACCCCGGCAACAGGCGGCCGTATGGCGTCACCCGGTCGGTTATCTCGCAGACCGCGAGGCTCTCGATGCGGACCACCGCGCCCGGCGCGCCGAGGAGATCGAGCCCGACGTGGGCGTAGAGCACCCGCATGTCCCAGACGAAGTCGACGCCCTCGACCGGCGACGGTCCGACGACCGCCCGAAGCCCGACCGTCACGCCGTGCGCGGGGATCGACTGCACGGCCGCGGCGACCGGGACGCCGTCGACGCGAACGCCGTGGGCGCAGCCGGGCCGCGCCGCGATCCGGACCTCCGGAAGCGGGCCGCGCAGCACCTTGAGCCGGGTGGTCACCTCGAGGAAGGCGCCGGGCGGCACCGGGAGCTCGCCCATGTAGCGCAGCCGCTGCACCGGCTCGCTGGTCCTGAGCTCGAGGCACACGCCGAACTCGGCGTCGCGCGCCAGCCGGGCGAGGCCGGAGCCCTCGTAGGTCGGGCTGTCCGGGGTGCCGTCGCCGCGCGACCAGTCGTCGAGCCCTTCGGCGAAGGCCGGCGGCATCAGGTCGGGCAGGGTCTGGGCGAACAACGGCATGAGTCGGTCCCTCCCGCACCCCTTGCGCCGGGGCCTTTACCCGCGGCTAGCAGCCAGCGGTTAACGGATGGTTAATCGCGGCCCGACTGGGCAATGGACGATCGCCCCGCCTGCTGCTAGCGTCCGGCGGCGCGTGCCGACCCGCCGGAGATCTGCGTGGGCGACTTCCATGGCGTCTTCCCCTACCTCGTCTCGCCGGTCGACGCGACCGGCGCGATCGACGCGCCGGTGCTCGCCCGGCTCTGCGACGACCTGATCGACGCCGGGGTGCACGGCCTGACCGCACTCGGCTCGACCGGCGAGTTCGCCTATCTCGACTGGCCGCGGCGCCGCCGCGTCGCCGAGGTCGTGGTCGCCGCAGCACGCGGGCGCGTGCCCGTGGTCGCGGGCGTCGCCGCCACCACGATCGCCGACGCGGTCGGCCAGGCGCGGGAGATGCAGGGGCTGGGCGTCGACGGCATCCTCGCCGTGCTCGAGGCCTACTTCCCGGTTCCCGACGACGGGGTCTTCGCCTACTTCGCGGCGATCGCCGAGGCCGTTTCGCTGCCCGTCGTCATCTACACCAACCCGAACTTCCAGCGCGCCGACCTCTCGCTGCCGGTGATCGACCGGCTGAGCCGCGTGCCGAACATCCAGGCGATCAAGGACGCCTCCTCGAACACCGGCCGGCTGCTTTCCATCCTGATCCGGGTCCAGGGTCGGATCGACGTCTTCGCCGCCTCGGCGCACATCCCGGCAGCGGTGATGCTGATCGGCGGCAGGGGCTGGATGGCCGGCCCGGCCTGCGTCCTGCCGCGCCAGAGCGTCGCGCTCTACGATGCCTGCCGCAGCGGCGACTGGGATGCCGCGATGGCGCTGCAGCGGCCGCTCTGGCGGATCAACGAAGCCTTCGCCAGGTACAACCTCGCCGCCTGCATCAAGGGCGCGCTCGAACTCCAGGGCTACCCCGTCGGCCTGCCGCTACCGCCGCAGGCGCCGCTTCCACCCGAAGGCATCGACGATGTCCGGCGCATCCTGGCCGAGCTCGAAGCACTCTGATCGGCGCGCCTCGCCCCGGGTCGCCCCCCTCCCGACTTCGCATCGCGATCGAGGACCGCCGCCAGTCAGCCGGGATCGGCATTCGTCTCCGCCGCGGCGGTCCTGCCCTGGAATATCCGATAGCTCGTGTAGTACTTCAGGATGTTGCGTACGTAGACCACCGGCTCCCGGCCGATCGTGCGACCCGCCGCGACCTCGACGTTGCCGAACCAGATGGCGGGATCGAGGCCCATGCTCGCGGCCCGCGCGCGCGCCTTCCGGACGTTGCCGGGACCGGCGTTGTAGGCCGCGAAGGCGAGGCAGGCCTGGTCGAAGGAGGCGATGGCGGGATCGCTGAAGTATTCGTCGCGCAGATGGCGCAGGTACCTCACGCCTGCCTCGACATTGCGCTCGGCCACCTCGATGTCGGGGATTGCGACGTTGGGATCCCGCGCGGTCGCCGGCATCAGCTGCATGATCCCGATCGCCCCGGCCGCGCTGCGCTCGGACTGGTCCAGACCGGATTCCTGGTAGCCCTGCGCCGCGATCAGCAAGGGATCGAAGCCGTAGGTGGCGGCGTGCCGCCGGATGAACCCGATCGCCTCGACGAACTTCGCCTCCTCGCCCGGCGCGACGGCGTTCACGACCCGCGTCGGGTCGGCAATCCAGCGGCGATAGAGGATGTTGCCGAGCTCGGTTCCCTTGCGCGCCCGCGCAACGAACGCGTTGGTCGCGTCCATGAGCTGCGGCGAATCCTTCCGGACGGCCCAGGCGATCTCGCCGCCCTCGCTGATCGCGAGAGCCTCGTGCACGTTCAGGTGCTCGAAGATCTGCGCGTAGAGCTCGGCTTTGTGGCTGTCGAGGATCACCGCGGGAATGACCCCGACGTCGACGAGCTCCACGAGATCGTAGTCCTCGAGCGCCTCGTCCACTGCGACGATCGGGATCGGCGGGTCCCCCGCCTTCGCCCGCGCGGCGTTCAAGGCGGCGAGATGCTCGTGATAGCTGCTCGAAGGGCGGGCATGCACCGGCACCGCGGCGAGATCGTCGAGGGTCGCCACGGGCGGCGCCGCCGGCCCGGTCACGATCAGCTCGCGCACCCCGCGGAGCATCGGATCGGCGAAGGCGACCCGGTCCGCCCTGCTCGGCGTCACGGTGAGGTTGGCGGCAAGCACGTCCACCCGTCCCGAGACCAGCGCATCGAGCATCGCGTCCCGGGTCAAGGGCAGCAGCGCCACGGTGAGCGTCTCCGCGCC
>Ga0247820_10001148_pt1 | contig 14895 bp, 11 predicted proteins | sample 13C_Glucose_Day1_2_FD_192480 | JGI IMG/M metagenome (GOLD analysis project Ga0247820, IMG submission 192480) | Soil microbial communities from agricultural site in Penn Yan, New York, United States - 13C_Glucose_Day14 | ecosystem: Environmental > Terrestrial > Soil > Agricultural land | place...
CACCGTGATCTTCTTGGACAGGTCGCCGCCGGCGACCTGTCCAAGAAGATCACGGTGGACGTGAAGGGCGAGATCTCCGAGCTCAAGAACACCATCAACACCATGGTCGACCAGCTGCGCTCCTTCGCCGCCGAGGTCACGCGCGTGGCGCGCGAGGTCGGCACCGAAGGCAAGCTCGGCGGCCAGGCCGACGTGCAGGGCGTGGCCGGCACCTGGAAGGACCTCACCGACTCCGTCAACTCGATGGCCTCGAACCTGACCTCGCAGGTGCGCAACATCGCCGACGTGACCAAGGCGGTGGCCGCCGGGGACCTGTCGAAGAAGATCACGGTGGACGTGAAGGGCGAGATCCTCGAACTGAAGGCGACGATCAACACCATGGTCGACCAGCTGTCCTCCTTCGCGGACGAGGTGACCCGGGTCGCGCGCGAGGTCGGCACCGAAGGCCGGCTCGGCGGCCAGGCCGAAGTGAAGGGCGTGGCAGGCACCTGGCGCGACCTGACGGAATCGGTCAACTCGATGGCCGGCAATCTCACGAGCCAGGTGCGCAACATCGCCGACGTGACCAAGGCGGTGGCCGCCGGCGACCTGTCCAAGAAGATCACCGTCGACGTCAAGGGCGAGATCCTGGAGCTCAAGGCAACCATCAACACGATGGTCGACCAGCTTCGATCCTTCGCGGCCGAGGTGACGCGCGTGGCGCGCGAAGTGGGCACCGAAGGCAAGCTGGGCGGGCAGGCCGACGTGCAGGGCGTGGCCGGCACCTGGAAGGACCTCACGGAGTCGGTCAACTTCATGGCCGGCAACCTGACCTCGCAGGTGCGCAACATCGCCGACGTGACCAAGGCAGTCGCCGCGGGCGACCTGTCGAAGAAGATCTCGGTCGACACCAAGGGCGAGATCCTCGAACTCACCAACACCATCAACACGATGGTGGACCAGCTGTCGTCCTTCGCTGCCGAGGTCACGCGGGTGGCGCGCGAAGTGGGCACCGAAGGCAAGCTCGGCGGGCAGGCCGACGTGCAGGGCGTGGCCGGCACCTGGAAGGACCTGACGGAGTCGGTCAACTTCATGGCCGGCAACCTGACCTCGCAGGTGCGCAACATCGCCGAAGTGACCACCGCGGTGGCCGCGGGCGATCTCTCCAAGAAGATCACGGTGGACGTGAAGGGCGAGATCTCCGAGCTCAAGAACACCGTCAACACGATGGTCGACCAGCTGCGCTCCTTCGCCGCCGAGGTGACGCGCGTGGCGCTGGAAGTGGGCACCGAGGGCATCCTGGGCGGCCAGGCCGACGTGCAGGGCGTGGCCGGCACCTGGAAGGACCTGACCGATTCGGTCAACCTGATGGCCTCCAACCTGACCTCGCAGGTGCGCAACATCGCCGACGTGACCAAGGCGGTGGCCGCGGGCGACCTGTCCGAGAAGATCACGGTCGACGTCAAGGGCGAGATCCTCGAACTGAAGGCAACGATCAACACCATGGTGGACCAGCTGTCCTCCTTCGCGGCGGAAGTCACGCGCGTGGCGCGCGAGGTCGGGACCGAAGGCCGGCTGGGCGGACAGGCCCAGGTGCGCGATGTCTCCGGCACCTGGAAGGACCTGACCGAGAACGTCAACTTCATGGCGGGCAACCTGACGGGCCAGGTGCGCGGCATCGCGAAGGTGGTGACGGCGGTCGCCAACGGCGACCTCAAGCAGAAGCTCACGGTGGAGGCCAAGGGTGAGATCGCCGCGCTGGCCGAGACCATCAACAGCATGACCGACACGCTGGCCACCTTCGCCGACCAGGTGACCAGCGTCGCGCGCGAGGTGGGGGTCGAGGGCAAGCTGGGCGGACAGGCCAAGGTGCCCGGTGCCGCCGGCACCTGGAAGGGCCTGACCGAAAACGTCAACCAGCTCGCGGCCAACCTGACGACCCAGGTGCGCGCGATCGCGGAGGTGGCCACGGCGGTGACGCAGGGCGACCTGACGCGCTCGATCACGGTCGAGGCCCAGGGCGAGGTGGCCGCGCTCAAGGACACCATCAACGAGATGATCCGCAACCTGAAGGACACGACGCAGAAGAACACCGAGCAGGACTGGCTCAAGACCAACCTGGCCAAGTTCAGCCGCATGCTGCAGGGCCAGAAGGATCTGCTGACGGTGGGCCAGCTGATCCTGTCGGAACTCGCTCCTGTGGTCGGGGCGCAGCAGGCCGAGTTCTATCTGCTGACCTCCTCGGGCGGCGCATCGAAGCTCAAGCTCTTCGCCAGCTACGCCTCGGGCGGTCACGCCGCGCACGGCAAGGAGATCGACCTGGGGCAAGGCCTGGTCGGGCAGTGCGCGATCGAGAAGACGAAGATCCTGCTGACCAACGTGCCGAGCACGGCCTTCAAGGTGGCCACGGGCCTGAGCGAAGGGGCGGCGATGGACGTGATCGTGCTGCCGGTCGTGTTCGAGGACGAGGTGCGGGGGGTGCTCGAACTGGCGTCGCTCGAACGCTTCAACCCATCGCACCAGGCCTTCCTCGACCAGCTCACGGAATCGATCGGCATCGTGATCAACACGATCTCGGCGAACATGCGCACCGAGGATCTGCTGACCCAGTCGCAATCGCTCGCCGAGGAGCTCCAGAGCCGCCAGCAGGAACTGCAGCAGACCAACGAGGAGCTGCAGGAGAAGGCCCGGCTGCTGGTGCACCAGAACCAGGAAGTCGAGAGCAAGAACCAGGAAGTCGAGCAGGCCCGCCAGGCGCTGGAAGAGAAGGCCGAGCAGCTGGCGCTGACCTCCAAGTACAAGTCGGAGTTCCTCGCCAACATGTCGCACGAGCTGCGCACGCCGCTCAACAGCCTGCTGATCCTGTCGGACCAGCTTTGCAAGAACGGCGAGGGCAATCTCACGGAGCGGCAGGTGGAGTTCGCCAAGACGATCCACCTCTCGGGCAACGACCTCCTGATGCTCATCAACGACATCCTCGACCTGTCGAAGATCGAATCGGGGACGGTCGCCGTGGAGGTGAGCGAACTGCGGATGGATGATCTGCAGCGCTCGGTCGAACGCAGCTTCCGCCACGTCGCGGAGGCCAAGCACGTGGACTTCGACATCCTCATGAGGGAGGCGCTGCCCGAGATCATCGTGACGGACGTCAAGCGCTTGCAGCAGATCATCAAGAACCTGCTGTCCAACGCCTTCAAGTTCACCCATCACGGCTCGGTGGGCCTTTCGGTCGCCGCGGTCGACAGCGGCTGGTCGCGCGACCGCGAGGAGCTCAACAGGGCGCATCAGGTCATCGCCTTCGCCGTTTCGGACACCGGCATCGGCATCGCTGCGGACAAGCAGCAGATCGTCTTCGAAGCCTTTCAGCAGGCCGACGGTTCCACCTCGCGAAAGTACGGCGGCACCGGCCTGGGGCTCGCGATCAGCCGCGAGCTGGCGCGGCTGCTGGGCGGGGAGATCCGACTGAGCAGCGTTCCGGCCCAGGGCAGTACCTTCACCCTGTTCCTGCCTCAGAGTTACAGCCCCGCGCGCGGCCGAGGCATGCGCGCGGGCAGCGCGGAGGCGCCGACGATCCCGCCGATGCCGATGCCGATGCCGATGCCGATGCCGAATCCGCGTCCGGTGGTCGCAGCGAGGAGTCGTCCGGGCGCCGAGCCCCTGCACCCCGAGCGCGCCCTGGCGCTGCCCGGCGCAGAGGCGGGCGATCTGGAGGCCGCAGCCGCCGACCTGCATCAGCAGAACGTGGCCGGCGACGACCGCGACGCACTGCTGCCGGGCGACAAGGTGGCGCTGATCGTCGAGAACGACCTGGCTTTCGCGAAGGTCCTGATGCAGGCCGCGCGCCGCGCCGGCTTCAAGGCGCTGGTGAGTGCCAGCGGAGCCGTGGCGCTGGCCCTGACCGGCGACCACCGCCCCGCCCTGATCACGCTCGACATCCACCTGCCCGACATGCAGGGCTGGCGCATCCTGGAGCGCCTCAAGGCCGACCTGACGACGCGGCACATCCCCGTGTGCGTGGTGTCGACGGACGATTCGCGCGAGCGCGCCCTGAACTCCGGCGCCGTGGGCTTCCTCGCCAAGCCCTTGCAGTCGATCGACCAGGTCGACGCGGCCATGGAACAGCTGCACGGCTTCGTGCTGGCGGTTCCGCGCAAGTTGCTGGTGGCCATGCGCGCCTGCGAGGCGCGGGCGGCCTTGCTGGATGCCTTCGCCGGTGCCGAGGTGGCGATTTCGCTGGCCGAGTCGAGGGAGGCGATCGCCGGCGAGATCGCCGATGGCGCCGTGGATTGCCTCGTCACGGACGGCTCCGTGCCAGGCTTCGGTCCCTCGGACCTGGCCGAGGCGCTCGAGGGCAGGGCGCCGGTGCATCAGCTTCCCGTGATCGTCTACGCAGCCCCCCAGGGACAGCCCGCGGGCGGCGCGCCGCTGGCGGCATGGAGCCGGGGCCTGGACGGTTCTGCATGGCGCGGCATCGGCACCATCGACGGATTGATCGACAGCTGCGCCTTCTTCCTGCATCGCAGTGTCGCCTTGATGTCGGAGCCGGAACGCCGTGCCGTCGAGGCCGCCGGCGATGCCGCCTGTTCGCTAGCGGGCCGCAAGGTGCTGATCGTCGACGACGACATGCGCAACATCTTTGCCCTGGCGACCGTGCTCGACCAGCAAGGCATGGTGATCGTCTCGGCGGAGAACGGACGCGACGCGATCCGGCTGGTGCAGGAGGACGAAGACATCGACATCGTCCTGATGGACATCATGATGCCCGAGATGGATGGCATGCAGACCATGCGCGAACTGCGCCGCCTGCCGCGCGGAAAGCAGCTTCCGCTGGTGGCCGTCACGGCCAAGGCCATGAAGGGCGACCGCGAGAAGTGCATCGAGGCAGGGGCCTGGGACTACCTTTCCAAGCCCGTGGACACGGCCTATCTGCTGGTCGTGATGCGGGGCTGGCTGTGCCGCTAGGCTCGACCCAGCGCCCGTCGCTGCAGCGCGATGCGGCTGGGGGCGAGCGCGCCAGCATCCTGATCGTCGACGACCTGCCCGAGAAGCTCCTGGTGTTCCGCACCGTGCTGGAAGAACTGGGCCAGAACCTCGTCACGGTGCGCTCGGGGGCGGACGCACTGCGCGAGATCCTTCAGCGCGAGTTCGCCGTGATCATGCTCGACGTGAACATGCCCGGGATGGACGGCTTCGAGACCGCCACGCTGATCCGCGCGCACCGGCGCAGTGCCCATACGCCGATCATCTTCATCACTTCGTACGCGGACGAGATCCAGACCGCGCGCGGCTACTCGCTCGGTGCGGTGGACTACATCCTGTCGCCGGTCGTGCCGGAGATCCTGCGCAGCAAGGTCGGCGTCTTCGTGTCGCTGTACCTGATGCAGCGCCAGGTCGAGCGGCAGGTCGATGCGCGCGCCGCGTTGATGGCGGCCGACGCCGCGCGCCGCATGGCAGAGGAGAGCGATCGGCGATCCTCCTTTCTGGCGGCCGCCAGCCAGGCCCTCAGCCGCTCGCTGGACATCGAGGTCGCGATGCGCGAGCTGACCGGCTTGCTGGTGCCGGCCTGGGCGGCGGCGGCGGTGGCCTGGGTCGCTGATCCGGAGCTCGGTCGCGGAAAGTTCGCGATCGCCGCCCAAGCCGCGGGCGATGGGCCGCCCGCGGTCGGGGCCGGCACCGAGCTGGGCGCGGATGCTGCGGTCATGGCGGCCCTGCAGGCGTCGACCGCACTTCGCCAAGCCGGAAAGGTCGAAAGAAAAGCCCTTCCGGGGCTGCGCGCTGGCGCGCTGGGCCATCCGGGCGGGGACCTCGGCGGGCCGGCGTTGCATTCCATCGCCGCCGTGCCGCTGCGCTTCGGAGAACGCGTGCTGGGGGTGCTGCTGGTGGCTTCGCCCGAAGACGCCGCCTGGACGCAAGAGGCCGACCTGAGCCTCCTGCAGGAAGTCGCGACACGCGCGGGCGCGGCGTTCGAGAATGCGCGGCTCTATCGCAATCTTCAGCGGGAGATCGTGGAACGCCAGGCAGCGCAGCAGGAGCTGCAGCAGTCGAGCCAGCGCAAGGACGAGTTCCTCGCCATGCTGTCCCACGAGCTGCGCAATCCGCTCGCCTCCGTGCACACGGCGATCGAGGTCATCCGGCGCGTGGCGGACAAGCATCCCAAGGTGCTGTGGGCGCTGGACCTGGCGAGCCGCCAGCTGCGCCAGATCACGCGTCTCATGGAAGAGCTGCTCGACGTCACGCGCATCAGCCAGGGAAAGATCACCCTCAAGTGCGAGTCGGTCGACCTCAGGGTCGTCATCGCGCACAGCATCGAGACCGTGCATCCGCTGCTCGAGAGCCGGCGCCAGAAGCTCGGCGTGGAGATGCCGCAAGCTCCGATCTGGGTCCATGCCGACGGCGCGCGGCTCACGCAGGTGATTGCCAACCTGCTTCACAACGCCGCGAAATACAGCCCGGAATCAACGCCGATCGAGCTGTGCGTGGCGCTCGTCGACCAGGGCGTCGAAGTCAGGGTCAGGGACCAGGGCATGGGGATCGACGAAGAGCTGCTGCCACGGATCTTCGATCTGTTCGCCCAGGGCAAGCGCGGACTCGACCGGTCGCAGGGCGGCCTGGGCGTCGGACTGACCCTGGCCCGAAGGCTGACCGAGATGCATGGCGGCCGGATCGAGGTGCGCAGCGGCGGGCGCAACCTCGGGTCCGAGTTTCGCGTCACCCTGCCGCGGGGCGAGACGGCGCGCGCTGGCGATGCGCCGGTCTGCGCGCCGGTCGGGATGCACCCGTTTCAACCCGAGCGCATCCTGGTGGTCGACGACAACCTCGATGCCGCGCAGGCCCTGGCCACCATGCTGGAGATGGAAGGCCACGCGGTTCGTACCGCGGTCGACGGTGAAGAAGCGCTGTCAGCGGCGGCGGAGTTTCGGCCCGATGTCCTGCTGCTGGACATCGGACTTCCGCGCCTGGACGGCTATGAGGTCGCGCGCCGTCTTCGGGCGGCCGGTGAAGCGGGGGTCCTCCTGATCGCGATCACGGGATACGGACAGCACGAGGATCGCCAAGCCGCGCTGGATGCGGGCTTCGATTGCCATTTCGTGAAGCCTGTTGAAGCGGACAGTCTGCTGGAGAGCATTCGCGCCTGGCGCCACCGCGCGCTGTCGCATGCGGGTCATTGAAGCGCCTGACCTGTCAGCGGATGCCTTCTCGTTGCGCCACGGATCGGCCGTCGCGCGTCCAGACTTGCAGCAGGAAGTCGTCCTCTTCGTGGCGCACGAGTCGCGCCAGGCCGAGCCCGGCCAGTTGCGCATGCACTTCGTCGGTGGCCAGCCTGCGTTGCGCGAAGTCGGGGCGCCAATCGCACGAGAGCAGCGTTCCGTCGGCATCGAGCGATCGGTCGCAGCAGCGCGCCAGCTCGCGCATCGCTTCGGCGTCGAGGAAATAGCCGATCTCGCCGAGAACGATCAGGTCGAAGGCGGCGCTGCCGATCGGCCAGTCGGCCGGCAGGTCCTGCCTTTCGATGCTCACGTTTCGAAGTGATGCGGTGCGCCGCCGCGCGATCTCGACCGCGCGGGCCGAGCGATCGCTCGCGCTCACCTTATCGCAGCGCCCGGCGAGCGCCACGGTGAACTCGCCGATGCCGCAGCCGGGCTCGAAGGCATGGCGGTAGCGCCGCCGCGCAAGCGCAGCCAGGATCAGCGCGCGCTTGCGCTCCTCGTACCAGCGGTCGCGCAACCCATAGGGATCCTCGGTGGCGCCATAGAGGCGCTCGAAATAGGCTCGCGTGCCATCGGGTCGGCGCACCGGGGGGGTCACGTGAAGAACACCTCGAAGGGCCGTGCGGCCCGCTCGACCGTCGTCGGACGCAGAACGGGCGCTCGACCGGTCGACGCGTCGGATTCGAGCTGGCTTGCAAAGGCCTGCACCGCGCGGCGCTTGTGGCGGCTGGCGTCGGTATCGAGGGTCAGCCGTCGGGCCCGTGCCCAGGGCAGGCGCGGGTCGCCGGGCGCGGCCCAATGCCACGCCCACACCGGCACCTCGACCAGCCTCGCGCCGCTGCGAGCGGCGGCGAAGGCGCAGGCGTGACCGGTGGCTTCGTGATCGGGATGGCCGTCGCGGCGCCAGGTGCTGAAGACCACGTCGTTTCGGTCCATCAGCGGCAGGAGGCGGTCGGCCAGAAGACTTTCGAGGCCCGACAGGCCCCCATCGGGCAGGCCCAGCCGGATCGGCTCGATGTCGACGCCCAGTCGATGCAGAGCCTCCCGGCTTTCGGAAGGACGTTCGCGCACCAGTCGCTCCACCGGCCAGTCGCGCGAGCCGCGGTGGCTGGCCGTGCCATCGGTGACCGCGATCACGCGGATGGGCGTCCCGCGCCGCGCCAGGTGTGCCAGCAGGCCGCCGACGGCCAGCACTTCGTCGTCCGGATGCGGCGCGACGACCACCGCGCGCGCGACCGCGGGCACCAGGGCCTCGACGGTGATCGCGCGCAGGTGGTGCAGGCCGGTCCAGGCCTGCCATTCGGCTTCGCTCGTGCCGTCGCCGCGGATCACGCGGTCGTCGTTTTGCTCTACAACTTCCATGGCGTTGTCTCCGCATCGAGAACGGTTTCGCCGAGCGCGGCAAGATCGCGTTCGGCATGGCTCTGGCGCATGAAGACGGGCAGGTCGGCGACCGCCCGCGCGAAGCGCGCGTCGCGGCACAGTGGCGCTGCGCCCGTCGCGCGGCAGGCGTGCGCGATGAGCGCATGGGCGGCTTCTTCGACCACCAGGCGAACGCGAAGCGCGAGCTGGCGCGCTTCGTCGCGCGGATGGGCATCGATCCATGCGGCGCTTTCGCGCAGGACGGCCGCGGCGGCAGACAGCGCGGCGTCGATCGCGCCCAGGTGCGCGAGGCGGTGGGCATCGGGCTTGGTGCCGCAGAAGCCGCGCGCCTGGCGCGCGATGCCGAGTGCGCCGCCGAACCAGCACGCCGCGATCCCGGCGCCGCCCTGCCAGAAGCCGGGCCGCCGCACGTAGTCGCCGGCGCGGCCGATCTGGCGCGCCCCGGCGCCGTCGAAGCGGACGTCCACGCTGGCGCTGTCGGCCATGCCGACTGCATGCCAGCCGTCGTCGGTGACGATCACGGCGGGTTGGCCGAGCGCCACTTCTGCCAGGCAAGGCTCGCCAGCGGTGTTCCAGCAGCTCACGACCGCATGGGTGACGCTGCGGGCACCAGAGCACCAGGCCTTGGTGCCATGCAGGCGGATCGGGGCCTGGCCAGACCCGTCCGGCGGGAGGGCTTGCATCGTCACCCGCGCATCGGGCGGCTCCGCGCACCAGGTGCCCCAGCGCGTGCCAGGCGCTGCATCGGCGGCGCCGAGTTCGCGGCGGATCGCGAGCGCATCGGTGTGGCCCTCGAAGAGCTTGACCAGGGAGAGGTCTTGCGCTGCCACTTCCGACAGGATGCGCCATCGCTCGAGCGTGCCGCCGGAGCCGGGCAGCGGCAGGCGGTCGACGCCTGCATCCACCAGGTGTTCGAGCGAGAGCGCCTCCCGGTGCGTGACTCGAAGGCGCTCCAGGGTGCCGGCGGTCTCGTGAGCGAGCGTCGGAGTGCGGGGGATGAATGAATCGTCCATCGCAGTCATGTGACGGCGACCGGGGGCGAGGCGGCTGCCGGCGCCACAGCGGCCAGGCTCGCCGCGATCGCGTCCAGGAGCGCATCGGCGAAGCCTCCGCGCGCACGACCATCGCGGCGCGAACTGGTGAGCACGCGCGGCTTCGCGCTCCATGCGATGCGGGCGCCGGTGGCCTCGAGCGCGCGCACCAGCGCGACGTCTTCGCTGCAGGCCAGATGGCGGAAGCCGCCCGCGCGCCGGTAGGCAACGGCCGAGACGCCCAGGTTGGCACCATGGATGTGGGAGTGCCCGTCGACGTCGGAATAGGTGCGCAGGAAGTGAGCCTCGATGGCCGCCGCATGGACCCCGTGGGCCGACCAGTCGTTCACGCCGATCGAGCCGCACACTGCATCGGCGTCCTGGGCGAGCTGGTCGACCAGCCAGCTCGGCGAGACCACGGTGTCCGCATCGGTGAAGGCCAGCCAGCGCGCCCCCGCGGCGAGCATCGCCTCCGCGCCGACTGCGCGCGCCACGCCCACGTTCCTCGCGCGCAGGCTGACGGTGCGCGCGCCCGCGCGCGCCGCGATCACGCCGGTCAGGTCGCTGCAGGCGTCGAGCACCACCACGACTTCGACGGGCTCGCCGCGCAAACCCGGATGTCGTGCCGCAGCCATGACGGCGTCCAGAGCCTGGCCGATGAGAAGGGCTTCGTTGTGCGCAGGGATGACGATGCCGAGCATGTTCTTGTCTCGCGGATTGGAGTGCAGCGACGGTAGAGGCAGGCGTCGTCCGCGCCGGGTCGGTCCGAGCGCCAATGGCATGTAGGCAATGAGCGGCATGGATCGCCGCTTGCGGGATCGATGCCTACGCTACCGTTGCCGTGCCTCCGGCGCGCGGCGCTTCGGCATCGGCCTAGGGTGGCGCCATGATCAAAGTCCGCAAGGGCCAGGCGCCCGGTCAGCTTCGACGTGCCGCGTTCCACGAGCGCTTCATGCAGTCGTTTTTCGACCCGGCCTTCGCGCCGGAAAGCGATGCCCTCGGCAGGCTCGAGGACATTGCGTGGAAGGCCTACCAGGAAGGCCGCAAGGCGCCGCTCACGCGCCGTGCCGGCAAGGGCTTCGCCGACCCCGAGTACGAGATCTCGATCGACTGGCTGGTAGCCCGCTCGCGACTGCGAAAGGCGCAGGTCGCCTGGGGCAGAGCGACGACGCGCTCGCGCGTGCTGCTGGTGAACGGGTCGCCGCGCAACGACGGCACCTGCCCGGGCGAGGTCTCCAAGACGCACCGCATGGTGCAGTGGGCGGGCATGCAACTGAAGGAGGTCGGGATCGAATGCGACGTGCTCGACTTGAGCCTGCTGACCTCGGAGTACGGGCGGCGGATCCATCCCTGCAAGGGCTGCGTCTCGACGGCCATGCCGTTGTGCCATTGGCCCTGCACCTGCTATCCGAACCACGCGTTGAACCAGGCCGGCGACTGGATGAACGAGATCTACGAGCGCTGGGTTGCGGCGCATGGCGTGATCCTTTTCACGCCCACGCATTGGTACCAGGCGACCAGTCCGCTCAAGCTCATGATCGATCGACTGGTCTGCGCCGACGGCGGCAACCCCGATCCGACCACCACCCATGGCAAGCATGCCGGCGAGGCGAAGGCGCTGGAGATGAAGGGCTGGGACTACCCCAAGCACGTGGCCGGCCGTGCCTACGGGGTGGTCGTGCATGGCGACGTGGCCGGCGTCGAGGACCTTCGCCGCAACCTCTGCGACTGGCTCGACTGGATGGGCCTGATCGACGCCGGCGCGCAGGCCCGTCTCGATCGCTACCTCGGCTACTACGAGCCGTATGCCACCAGCCACGATGCCCTGGACGCCGACAAGGCGCTGCAGGAGGAAGTGCGCAACGTGGCGCGCGCCGTGGCAGCTGCGGTCGTCCAGCTGCGGGCCGGCAAGCTCAAGCTGCCCGACCGGTCCCTGAAGCGGCCGCGGCCGAAATAGGGCCCCGGCGCCGTGCGGCGGCGGCGCGGTGGTCGCCGTCGCCGAGGAACCGCCCGCGACTACGCCACCGGGATCAGCGAGGTGACGATCACGAGTGAATTGATCACAAGGACGAAGGCCGCGAAATCCAGCGCCGATGCGCGCCGCGGCGCGGCGAGTTCGTCCCATTGCGACGCCGCCGCGGTTCCCAGCTCCTTGGCGAGGTAGAAGCCTGTCAGCTTGTGAGAGCAGCACTTGCAATAGCGGGCAGAGCCGATGTTGATGGTGCTGCAGGCGTCGCAGACCTCGGCCGAGCTGGCACCGGCGCGCAGCCTGACCAGGTCGATCAGGCTTGCGAAGGCGGTGAAATGCGCGGGGCCCGACTGGGCGAGAGCATCCGCCGCGTTCATTGAATGTCCCCTCGGCGCAGGCGTGTCGCCAGGCGGATGGAAGAGACTTCGCAGTTGCACGAGGGATGCAGCTTCGTTCGCTCGAAGACCCGCCGAAGCCTCTCCTCCGCGATGGCGATCCTGGCGAAAAGCCGCAGGTCCGCATCCGACGGCCCGGAGCCGATGCCTTCGATCTGGCTGCGATAGGCGGCGAGGATTCGAAGGTGAATCGCTTCTCGCTGGGCCGCTGCAAAGGACAGGGCCCTGCGGGCACTCATCTCGGCAAGCAGCTGCGAACCGCGCGCCGCTCTTGCTGCAGCCGGTGCACCCGGTGCGCCCGATGGCATGCGGCCAGCTTCCCCGACCGTCGACTTCATGGTTCGCGTGCTACTGGACATCGTTCTCTCCTCGGATTCATGGGAAACTTTCACATTGAATACTCTTGTTTTCTAGTGGTTGCAACGAATTTGTAAACAGGCGCGGTCATGACTGTTGAATTGGTAACAGACAGTTAACGCGCGGAAGAGCGCGATCGCTGATGCATGCACCGGTGCCTTTGACCGAGAGAGGCTCGCCCAGGCCTGGGAGCTGGAGGAACCGACCCGACGCCATGCCGGGAAATCCCACTGGATACGCACTTGTTTCGCGCAGGGATGAGGGCGCTGGCGACGGCAGGCCTGAACGCCGTGCCGACTGCCGCCGGCGTCGAATTTCAAGGGGGCCCGTCAGACGACGGGAAGCGCGTGGGACGACCCGGGCTCAGTGAGCCTTGGTCGACGCCGCCGGCGTCTCGGTGTGCAGCACGCAGCGCCACCGCTCGCCATCCCGGACCCACGTCCATGTGTCGTTCATCTCCTGGGTGACACTGTCCTTCTCCCCGCGCGGCGAGATGCCTTGCTTGACGCGGTAGCTGACAACCGCCGTCGTGTCGGTCGGAAACACGACGTCCATGTCGCTGAATTCGATGGAGGTGACGACCATCGGACCCTGCTCTGCCATCTTGCGATAGCCCGCATGATCGAACTTCATGGCGCCATGGGAACTGACCATCATCGCCGGCTCGGTGAGCAGGTCGAGCGCGCGACCTTCGCGTCGTTGTCCACCATCGACTGCCAGAACCGGGTCTCGAGGCCGATCAGCGTCTTGCTCGCAGCTTGCATTTTCGCGACTCCTTTTCAGGGAAAGGCCCAGCGTTCGAAATGGCGCCGCTTCGTGGTGTCGGGGGGCGCCTTCGAGCCGAGTAGGGCCTGTCTTACGGCCTGGTCCCGGCTCGACGGCGTGCGTTGCGCATGCCTCGTCGCTGGCGCCGGGTCCAGCGCGCGACCAGGACATTCCCAATCGTGATCGCGGCGAGCAAGACCACCCGCTGGCTGAGGATCCCGGTCGCCTTCGCGATGCGCTGATCGACCTCGTCCTGCATGGACGCCGCCCTCGCGATGCCCGAATAGTCCGGCAGCGCTGCGCGCATCACCGGCATCGGCGCTGCATCGGGGCCGGCATCCGCGTCCTGGGCAGCGCGCTCGGTGGCCTCCATGGCCCTCGCTCCCGCCAGCGATCCGTGCGAATCGGCATAGGCCTTGGTGAACTCCGCGCCGAGCAGGAAGATCTGCGCCGCGTAGTACACCCACGCGACGAGAACCACCAGCGAACCCGCGGCGGCGAACGATTCGCTCACGCCGCTCTTGCCGAGGTAGAGCCCGATCAGCAGCTTGCCGATCTCGAAGAGAATGGCCGTGACGAAGGCCCCGGTCCAGACGTCGCGCCAGGCGATGTCCGCGGTGGGCATGAGCTTGAAGATCAGCGCGAACAGCAGCGTCAGGATGCCGATCGATATCGAGCCGTTGATTCCCAGCAATGCGATCTCCCAGCCCGGAAGCAGGCCGCCGACCCAGCCGTCGAATGCCGCCAGGCCCGCGCTCACGATCAGCGAAACGATGAGCAGGAAGGCCAGGCCGAGAATCAGTCCGAACGACAGCAGGCGTGCCCGGACGATCGCCCACAGGCCCGACGGCTTTTCCCGCTCGGGCACATGCCAGATGCGGTCCAGCGAGCTCTGGAGTTCGGCAAAGACGGTCGTTGCGCCGACCATGAGCACCACGAGGCTGATCGAGCCGGCGACTAAGCCCTTCTCCGGTTCGCTCGCGCTGCGCAGCAGCGCCTCGACGGCTGCGGCACCTTCCTGCCCGACCAGACCGGCGATCTGCGCGACGACCTCTCCCTGTGCAGCGTCGTGGCCGAAGACCCTGCCCGCGATCGCGATGACGATCACCAGCAGCGGCGCCATCGAGAAGAGGGTGTAGTAGGAGATCGCCGCCCCCATGCTCGGTGCATAGTCGTCGACCCAGGCCATGGCCGAGCGCCAGCAAAGATCGAAGAACTCCTTGGGCTTCATGGCTGGTCGGCGGGTGGGGGTGGGGTCGGTGCGACATGAGCATGATTGGCCGCTCGCCTCGCCCTGCCGGTCAGCATTCAGGTGTGAACACTGTCAGTCGCTCTCGACAGTTGACTCGGCGCATGTCGCATGACATTGACAATTTGATCGACGCGCGAGTGGTGCACATTTCGAGCGTCGTTCCATACATTCGCGCCGTGGCGCCTTCTCCTTCTGCGTGTGGGAGAAACGAGGCGCGAAGCTTCCGCAAGACCAAGATCCAGCCCTGCGAAAAGCGAATCGCGTTGCTTTGTACGTTGTCATACAACTAATGACTACTTTCACCCTTTTCCGAACGCGGGAAAGCCGATATTCGCCAATGGACGGCACCATAATCGCCGCGCTGCAGTCGTACGACAACTGATGTTGTATGACATCTGACGACTGCGGACCGATTGAACCCGGACAACCAAACCACAAGGGAAGCTCCCATGAAACGCAGACAGTTCGCAATCTCGGCCCTGTCCCCCCTCGCCCTGGCCGCCTGTGGCGGCGGTGGCAGCGACAATCCGCTGGCCTTCGTCCCCGCTCCTGCGCC
>Ga0247820_10001149_pt1 | contig 14881 bp, 13 predicted proteins | sample 13C_Glucose_Day1_2_FD_192480 | JGI IMG/M metagenome (GOLD analysis project Ga0247820, IMG submission 192480) | Soil microbial communities from agricultural site in Penn Yan, New York, United States - 13C_Glucose_Day14 | ecosystem: Environmental > Terrestrial > Soil > Agricultural land | place...
GTCCCTCCCACCCCACACACGGCACAGGAGACCCCATGGCCTTACGACGCAGACTCGTCTCCCTGGCGGCAGTGCTCGCCACCCTCCTCGGAGGTCTCGGCCTGAGCTTCCTCTGGCAGAACGACGCGCAGGCGCACGGCGTGGCGATGATGCCCGGCTCGCGCACCTACCTCTGCCAGCTGGACGCCATCACCGGAACCGGCGCACTCGACCCGACCAATCCGGCGTGCCGCAACGCGCTGAACCAGAGCGGCGCGTCGGCCCTGTACAACTGGTTCGCCGTCCTCGACTCCCAGGCCGCCGGGCGGGGCGCCGGATACGTGCCGGACGGCACACTGTGCAGCGCCGGCGACCGGTCCCCGTACGACTTCTCCGCGTACAACGCGGCTCGGGCGGACTGGCCCCGGACGCACCTGACGTCCGGAGCGACGGTCAAGGTGCAGTACAGCAACTGGGCCGCCCACCCCGGTGACTTCCGGGTCTACGTCACCAAGCCCGGCTGGTCGCCCACGTCCCGGCTGGGCTGGTCCGACCTGGACCTCGTCCAGACCGTGACCAACCCGCCCCAGCAGGGCTCGCCCGGCACCAACGGGGGCCACTACTACTGGGACCTGAAGCTGCCCTCCGGTCGCAGCGGGGACGCGCTGATCTTCATGCAGTGGGTGCGTTCGGACAGCCAGGAGAACTTCTTCTCCTGCTCGGACGTCGTCTTCGACGGCGGCAACGGCGAGGTGACGGGCATCCGCGGCTCGGGCGGCACGCCCACCCCGGGCCCGACGCCGGATCCGACCGATCCCCCGGACCACACCGGTTCCTGCATGGCCGTCTACAACGTGGTGAACTCCTGGAACGGTGGCTTCCAGGGCTCCGTCGAGGTGATGAACCACGGGACGTCGCCGCTCGACGGCTGGGCCGTGCGCTGGAAGCCCGGCTCCGGTACCACGATCGGCGGCGCGTGGAACGGCTCCCTGTCCACCGCTTCGGACGGCACGGTGACGGTGCGCAACGTCGATCACAACCGTGTGATCAAACCCGACGGCAGCGTGACGTTCGGCTTCACGGCCACGTCGTCCGGGAACGACTTCCCGGTGGGCACGATCGGCTGCGTGGCACCCTAGCGCCGGCGGAAATTCCCTGTCGGGACCGCCCCGGAAGGGCGCAGACTGCTGCCATGGCGGACATGGACTCCTTCCGGGACGCGGTCACCACGTGGGCGGCCGGCGGCCCCGGCGGTCCGGCGCGCGAGCTGGCGGCGCGGCTCGACGTCCGGACGGTGGTGCTGCTCGAAGGGCTGAGCGACGCCGCGGCGGTCGGCGCGCTGGCCGCGGGACGCGGCCGGGACCTGGCGGCCGAGGGGGTCTGCGTCATGCCGATGGGAGGCGCGATGAACGTCGGGCACTTCGCCCGCGTGCTCGGGCCGCCCGGCCTGGACCTCCGCCTCACGGGGCTGTGCGACGAGCGGGAGCGCGGCTTCTACGCCCGCGGGCTGGAGCGGGCCGGAGCCGGGCGGGCGGAGTTCTTCGTCTGCGCCGCGGACCTGGAGGACGAGCTCATCCGCGCGCTGGGTGTGACGCGGGTGGAGGAGCTCGTCCGGGCGCAGGGAGACCTGCGCCCCCTGCGGACCTTCCTCAGCCAGCCCGCGCAGCGGGACCGCACGCCTCAGCAGCAGCTGCGGCGGTTCCTCGGCACGAAGAAGGGCCGCAAGATCCACTACGGCCGGGTGCTCGTGGAGGCGCTCCGCCCCGAGTCTGTTCCGGCGCCGCTCGAGGACCTGCTCGCCCGCCTCTGACCGGCGGGCGGGCGTGTCACGTGTCGTCGTTGGCGCAGCGGAAGCCCAGGTTGGCCGAGGAGGACTCCGGGGTGTTGGACGAGCGGGCCGCGACCCGGTAGCGGTTGCAGTAGGAGTCGTGGCAGAGGTAGGAGCCGCCGCGCAGCACCCGTGCGGTGCCGGTGTCCGGGCCGTGCGGGTCCTCGGGGGCGGAGTGGGCGTAGTAGGCGGGTGAGAACCAGTCGGCGCACCACTCCCACACGTTGCCTGCGGTGTTCCACAGGCCGAAGCCGTTGGGGCGGTAGGACTTCACCGGCGCGGTGGTGAGGTGGCCGTCCTCGGCCGTGTTGGTGTGGGGGAAGCGTCCCTGCCAGATGTTGCAGCGCCAGCGGCCGTCGGGGGTGAGCTCGTCGCCCCAGGCGTAGCGGCGCCCGTCCAGGCCGCCGCGTGCCGCGTACTCCCACTCCGCCTCGGTGGGCAGGCGTTTGCCCGCCCACCGGGCGTAGGCGCTCGCGTCGTTCCACGAGACGTGGACGACGGGGTGGTTCTGCCGGCCGGTGACGTCGGAGCGGGCGCCTTCCGGACGGCGCCAGTGGGCGCCCCTGACGTTGATCCACCAGGGCGCCCCGGCCGCGTTGCCCAGGATGTCGGCGGCAGGGGCGTCGACCACCAGGTGGAAGACCGCGGACGAACCGTGGCGTTCGGCGTCGGTGACATGGCCGGTGGCCTTGACGAAGGCGGCGAACCGGGCGTTGGTGACGGCGGTCTCGTCGATGTGGAAGGGCGTCAGGCGCACCGGGTGGACGGGGGTCTCGCCGTCGGCCCGGTATCCCTCGCCGAAGGCGTCGCCCATGGCGAACTCGCCCCCGGGCAGGCGGACCTGCCCGCGGGTCGAGCGCTTCCCCGCGGCGGGCAGGGGCGCCGGCGCGGTGACGGCGACCGGTGCGCCGGACGGCGTACAGCAGGGTGCGTGCGGCCCGGTCATGGCGAGTCCGGGTGGCCGGCCGGCCGGTACGTGGACTCGTCGAGGCCGCTCAGGGTGGGGTCGTGGCCCACCTCGCCGACGTCGTACATGGAGGTCATCCAGTGGTGGAAGTTGTCGCCGCGCTCCCGCAGCAGCTCGTACAGGCGGCGGGTCATCCGGGAGCGGACCTCCGCCCGTTCGGGATGGTCGTGGACGTTCTGCAGTTCGTCCGGGTCGGTCCACAGGTCGTACAGCTCGTTGACCGAGTCGGGGTTGACGACCAGTTTGTAGCGGTCCTCGCGCAGCATGCGCTGCGGGTACGGGAAGTGGTGGCCGTGGAACTCGCAGACGATGTCCTCCGCCCAGTCCGCCTCCTCGCCGTGCACGAGCGGCAGCAGGCTGCGCGAGTCGACCGCCGGTTTCGGGTCGATGCCCGCGAGCTCGAGCACGGTCGCCGTGCAGTCCAGCAGGCTGACGAACTCGTCGCGCACGACGCCGCCGGGGGCGCCCGGGACGCGGAGCAGACCGGGGGTGCGGTAGATGTCCTCGTACATCGCCGGGCCCTTGTCGTGCAGCCGGTGGGAGCCGGTGAACTCGCCGTGGTCGCAGGTGAAGAACACGGCGGTGTCGTCGGTCAGTCCGAGGCGCCGCATGGCCTCCATGACCCGGCCGATCTGTCTGTCGATCAGCGCCACATAGCCCCAGTAGACCGCGATGAGCTTGCGGGTGGTCTCGATCGGCATGGTGTCGAAGGTCCAGTGGGCGCTGTAGTTGCGCTGCACCGGGGGTTTGCCGTGGAAGGTCTCCGCGATGGACCGCGGGAGTTCCACGTCGGCCGGGTCGACCAGGTCGAAGTACTCGTCGGGGAGGATGTACGGCAGGTGCGGTCCGAAGAAGTGCAGGGCGAGGAAGAAGGGCTGGTCCCGTTCCCGGGAGTCCGCCGCGTACTGTTCGAGCTTCTCGATGGCGCGGGTGGCCAGGTAGTGCTCGAAGGTGGCCTCGACGGGCTGGTGCAGCCGGGCGGCGAGCAGGTTGCCGGGGCCGCCGTTGGGCAGGGTGCCGCGGATGCGGTCGCTGATCCGGTACGGCGGCAGCCCGTGCTCGGCGAGGTGGGCGAGGTAGTCCGGGTGGTCCACCGGGTTGTGCCAGCCCGGCAGTTCGGGGCCGTCGAAGCCGTAGTCGGCCGCCGTCCGGCGGGTGCCGACGTGCCACTTGCCGATGAGGCCGCAGTTGTAGCCGTTCTCCCGCAGCGCCCGGGAGAACGTGAACTGGTCCTCGGCGAGGTCCTCCAGGTAGCCGACGTTGCGCTCGTGGTTGGCGAGCAGCTTGTGCCGGAAGGGCGCCTGGCCGGTCAGCAGGCTGGCGCGGGCCGGGGTGCAGATCGCGGTGGGGGTGTACCAGCGGTCGAAGCGGGTCCCCGTGGCGGCGAGTTCGTCGAGCTCCGGGGTGTGCGCGAGCGGGTTGCCGTACGCGCCGAGCGTGTCCGCCCGGTGCTGGTCGGTCATGAGGAAGAGGATGTTCTTCCTGGACGTGCCGGACTCGGTCACTTGCCCGCTCCGATGAAGAGGTCGCCGGTGTAGTACTTCTCGGGGTCGACGGGCTGCTCGAGCTTGCCCGCCTCGACGAAGTAGTCGTTCATTCCCTTCAGCCACGTGCCGATGGTGCCGTCCTCGGTCAGCCTGTCGAGCTCCCCGACGTCGAGCACCTTGTTGTTGGCGGCGTCGGCCTCGACCTGTTCGACGGGGATCCTGAGCTTGTCGGCGGTGAGGGCGATCGCCTCGTCGGTGTGCGCGGCCCGGAACTCCATGGCCTCGCGCAGGACGGCGAGGACCTTCCTGACCTTCTCCGGGTTGTCGGCCACCAGCTTGTTGCCGGCCACGAAGGCCGTGGGGAAGGAGATCTCGTCCTCGAAGTCGGTGTTCTTGGCGAGTTCCTGCAGGTCGGGGATCTGCTTCTTGATGGTGGCCGTCGCGGGGTACCAGAAGCCGGCTCCGTCGACCTTCTTGGAGGAGACCGCGGACACGATGGTCGACGGGTCCATGGGGACGATCTTCAGGTCGCTCTTGGTCATGCCCGCCTTCTCCAGGGCGAGCGTGAGGATCATGTCGCCGGAGGTGCCTTCGGGAACGGCCACCGTCTTGCCCTTGAGCTGCCGCATCGAGGTGATGCCCGGCTGGGCGATGACGCGGTCGGAGTTGCCGAGGGTGTTGATCGCGACGACCTTGGCCTGGCCCGAGGCGGGGAGCCACATGGCTCCCGGCCCGATGTAGCCGAAGTCGAGGTTGTCCGTGCCGAGTGCCTGGATCTGCAGCGGCCCGTTGGTGAACACCTTGCTCTCCGCCTTCAGTCCGTGCTTCTTCCACAGACCCTTGGCGTCGGCGACGGCGATGAGGCTGGCGCCGTTGAAGTCGCCGATGTAACCGAAGCGCACCGTGTCGTCCGACCCGCCGGAGGAGCTGCCGCCGCAGGCGGTGAGCAGGGCCGTCGCGGCCACTGGGGCGAGGGTGGCGAGGACGTGTCTGCGTGTGATGGAGCGTGGCATGGCTGCTGGTCCCTTTCCGGGTGCTTCAGGTCGTCGCGGAGCCGGCGGCCGCGGGGGCGGCGGTCCGGCCTTCCTGGTGGTAGACGGAGTGCCACACGCGGTTGCGCAGCGCGGCGAACTCGGGACTGAGGCGGAACGCCTCGTCGCGCTCGATCGCGGGGTCGACCTCGATGACGTCGTAGACGCGGCCGGGGCGGGCCGCCATGACGATCACACGGTTGGCCAGGAACACGGCCTCGTCGACGTCGTGGGTGATGAACAGCACCGTGCGTCTGTCCTGGCTCCACGTCTCCAGCAGCTGCTCCTGGAGTGTGACCCGGGTCAGGGCGTCGAGGGCGCCGAAGGGTTCGTCCATCAGCAGGATCGAGGGGTCGACGGCGTAGGCGCGGGCGATGGCGCATCGCTGGCGCATGCCTCCGGACAGGGTCTTGGGGAGCGCGTCCGCGAAGCGTTCGAGTCCGACCAGCTCGATGAAGTGCTCGGCGCGGGCGCGGCGTTCGGCCTTGGGCACGCCCGTGGTCCGCAGCCCGAACTCGACGTTCTGGCGCACGGTGAGCCAGGGGAAGAGGGCGTACTGCTGGAAGATCACGCCTCGTTCGGGGCCCGGTCCGGAGACGGTCGCGCCGTCCACCAGGGCACGGCCGGCGGTGGGGGTCTCCAGGCCGGCGAGGATGTTCATGAGTGTGCTCTTGCCGCAGCCCGAGGGGCCCACGACGGTGACGAACTCGTGCTCGGCGATGTCGAGGGAGACGTCGTCCAGGGCGGTGAAGGTGTCGCGGCCCAGGGCGAAGGTCTTGGTGACGCCCTGGACGGATATCTTGGCCGGCTTGCTGGTCATCGGCGTTCCTGCCATCCGGTGAGCTTGCGTTCCGCGAGGAGCAGGATGCGGTCCATGAGCAGACCGAGGATCCCGATCGAGATCAGTCCGACGAAGATGGTCGGCAGGTCGTAGTAGAGCTGGGCGTTCTGCATGCGGTAGCCGAGGCCCTCCTGGGCGGCGATCAGCTCCGCGGCGACCAGGGTGGCCCAGGCCGAGCCGAGGCCGACCCGCATGCCGACGAGGATGAAGGGGGTGGAGGCGGGCACCACCACGCGGGCGAAGATGACCGCGTCCTTCGCTCCCAGGACCCGTGCCGCGTTGATCAGTGTGCGGTCGACGTTCACCACGCCCTGGAACGTGGAGATCACGCAGGCGAGGAACGCGGCGAGGAAGATGACGAAGATCTTCGGGGTCTCGTCGATGCCCATGACGACCACGGCCAGCGGGATGATCGCCAGCGGCGGGACGGTGCGGAAGAACTGGATCCAGGGTTCCATCAGGCCGCGGGCGATGCCGTACCAGCCCATGAGGAAGCCGACCGGTACGGCCGCGGCCGTACCCAGCGCGAAGCCGATCAGTACGCGGGTGAGGCTGGCGAGGACGTCCTCGCCGAGGGTCCCGTCCTCGATCAGCGTCCCCGCCCGGGAGACGACCTCCGGCGGCGTCGGCAGTTTGAACCCGGCGGACGCCAGGGCCCACCACAGTGCGATGCCCAGGGCGACGGACACGGCGTTGAGGGCCAGGGGAAGCCCGCGCCGGCCGGTTCCCGGACGCTCCGCCGCGGTCTTCTTGGCGTCCGGGGGCCCGGTGTCGTCCGCGGCCGGGGTCGTCTCGCCGCCGGCGGGGTGGCGCGGTCCGGCTCGCCGCTTGTCAAGGACGGACATGGACGGCTCCTTCTTCGGTGGGATCGTCGGTCCCCGGACCTGCCGTCACATCGGTGGTCTCGGGATACCGCGCCAGGAGTGGGGAGTTGTGGAAGACCGCGGCGAGGGCGCCGATGGCGCCGTCGTCGTCCGAGAGCCGCGCGGCCTCGACGGCGGGACCGGCCGACGCGGTGGGGAAGAGGTCGGCGGCGAGGGTGGCGGCGACCTGCTCGACGATGACGGGCGCCAGCTGCGTGATCTCGCCGCCGATGACGACCTTCGCCGGGTTGAGGGTCATCGTCGCGGCTCCGACGACGCGGCCGAGCGCGGCGGCCGCCTCGCGCAGCACCCGGTCGACGACCGGGTGGGCACGGGAGACGGCGTCCGCCAGGTCCCGCAGGTTCTCCAGGGGCAGGCCGAACTCCCAGCAGGCGGCGAGGATCGCGGGGACCGAGGCGACCGTCTCCAGACAGCCCCGTTTGCCGCACCGGCACGGCCGGCCCGCCGGTTCGACGGTCACGTGCCCGAGCTCGCCGGCCAGCCCCGACGAGCCGGTCACCAGGTGCCCGCCGACGACGAGCCCGCCGCCGACGCCGTCCGACAGGCGGACGTACACCAGGTCGGCGACGCTGTCGGCGCCGGTGATCGCCTCGGCGAGGGCGGCCAGACGTGTGTTGTTGTCGACGATCACCGGGGCGTCGAAGCGTTCCGCGAACGCGACGTCGACGCCTTCCGGGGCAGGGCGCAGCACCGTCCCCACGGGGGTGGCGCGGGACGGGGCCGAGCCCTCCGGGGCCGGGTAGGGCCCCGGCACGCCGATGCCGATGCCCTGGAGCGCGCCGAAGTGGACGCCGGCCTCGGCGGTGAGCCGCTCGACCAGCCCGAGGGCGAGCCCGGTCCGCTCCTGCCAGGGGGTCGTGTCGTCGTACCGGGCCGCTCCCGAGGCCATGACCTCGTGCGAGGCGTCGGCCACGACGACATGGACCCGGCGGTGGCCGAAGTCGACGCCCATGAACTGCGCCGACGCCGGATCGAGCGCCAGCCGCGCGGCGGGCCGGCCGCTGCCCTCCCGCTTCGAGGCGTCGGTGTCCACGACCACGATCGCGCCTCGTTGCAGGAGGTGTCCGGTGATCTCGGAGAGGGTCGTGCGGGACAGGCCCACGACGCGGGCGATCTCGCCGCGGCTCATGGCGCCGTTCTCCTGCAGCGCACGAAGGACGCGTTCCTCATGGGTACGCCTGACCAGTGCGTGCACTCCGCTGGGCATCTGCATGCCGGTCAACGTAGGGAGACCGGATTATTCCGTCAACACTCCGACAGAAAATTGCAATGAAGCGTTCATACGTGCTGATCGGCTCGCGCCCAGCATCCTGGGTTTCCAGGATTATTCGTCCGCCCTGTTGACGTAAATACACCGGCGTTCGCATGCTGTGCGGCACACCCCCGTCACCCGGCTCCGCCCTGAGCCGCCCATGGGTTCCGGCGGGGCCGACGAAGGAGAACGCGACTGATGACCGGTGCCGAGAACCGTGTGCGCCGCCGCTCCTTGCTGGCCGGCGCCGCCGGCCTGGGAACGGCTGCCGCCCTTCCCGCGTCCACCGCGCAGGCGGCCCCGCCCGCGCCGTCACACGCCGCGTCGTCACGGCGCCGGCCGTCGAACTGGCCCGATCCCGAGCCCTACGGTGTCGCGGACACCCGGCTGGACCTGTGGCCGCGGGAGGACAACTCCTTCGTCCTCCCGCTGGAGCCGCGCCCACGTGACCGGGAACTGGGCCGGGTGTGGATGCGGGACACCTACGTCAACTGCTTCGTCGTCGGCGGGCGCCCCGTCTACGTGGCCACGGGCACCACCCGGGTGCCCGGGCTGGAAGCGGCCGGACCCTGGAACGACGGCATCTTCGTGTGGGTGGCTCCCTCACTCGAGGGGCCGTGGCGGCTGGCCGACACGACCGGCATCCGGCCGGACGCCGAGAAGGGCAAGGTGTGGTCGCCCGAGTTCGCCGGGGAGAACCGGCCCGGCCGTACCGTCGTCGCCCCCTGGCAGGAGTACTGGCACGACGAGCAGTTCGGCAAACGCGGCAACGTGTGGGCGTCGGAGGTGCACCACTTCAAGGGGAAGTGGTACATCGTCGCGTGCATGGGCGACCACTCCCGCAAGGTCGGCTCGTTCATGCTCGTGAGCGAGGGCGGCGTCGAGGGGCCGTACCGGCTGATCGAGGGGAATCTGGAGAAGCCCTTCGGCGACTCCTTCATCGGCGGGCCGGGCTTCATCGAGCCCGGCGCCTACCACCACATCGACGGCGGTCTGTACAGCGAGGGCGACGCCGCCTGGCTGGTGCTGCACAACGACCTGTACGCCAGGTTCCGGGACGACATGGAGGACATCGTCACGACGACGGACCTCCCCAGGTTCCGGCAGACGCCCTACTCCCCCGAGCCGTATCTCGAGGGCGCCTACGTGTTCAAGTACCAGGGCAGGTACTACCTGGTCCACGCCGCGTGGGACCGTACCTCGGTCGACGCCTACGGCAGCACCCGCAACGCCTACGACCCGCCCGGCGCGGGGCGTGTGCAGTACCAGTACGACGCGATCGTCGCCGTCTCCGACCACTTCGAGGGCCCGTACTCCGAGCGGTGGACCGCGGGCGTGGGCGCGGGGCACAACAACTTCTTCGAGGACCACCAGGGCCGTCTGTGGGCGACGTTCTTCCGCAACCCGGCCGCCGGGCACTGGAAGCACCCGGAGCGCGTCGGCGACGCCGCCGTGCCCGGGGTGGTGCGGCTGGAGTGGACCGGCCGGAAGGACGGCCGCCTGTACGTCGAGCGCCGCGCGGCCGGCTGACCTCAGGCGGGCAGCGCGCGCAGGCTGCCGCCCCAGCGCCGCTCGCCGTCACCGGCCGGGGTCACGCGGAGCCCGAACGCGTTCTCCGCGAGGGCCAGGACGGCGTGCGGCCCGGCGGCCTGCCCCGCGGTCAGACCCAGCGGGCGCATGTACGGGCCGAGGCGCCACGGGTCCAGGCCGGTGGGCGCGACGGGCCGGAGCGTGTCGAAGCCGACCACGACGTCGCCGTCCACCGCGTACCGGAACCCGTGCATGGGCTTCTCGTTGTGGTGCAGCGCGACGGCCTCCGTGCCCCGTGAGACCGCGCGCAGGATCCGCTCGTCCAGCCCGTGGCGGCCGCCCAGCTCCCAGGCCCATGTCCATGGGCCGTCGGTGCCGGTGGTCACCACGGGCTCGTCCTCGTCGAACAGCGTGTCTCCGAACTCGTCCTCCAGCTCCCCCGGGTCGTACACCGCCAGGGTGTCCGGTTCGACGCCCATGCGGGTCAGCAGCTCTCCGGGCGCCAGTCCCCTGGCGAAGGTGAGGGTGTAGAGGGGCACGTCGCGCAGGCGGAAGTGGTCGAGTCCGCGGTCCCCGTCGGCATGCTTCATGCCCGGCATGCTGGCACGGGAGCCCGAGTGGTGGGCGGGGGGTGGTGCGCGTACGGTCGAACGGTGGACTCCCGAAAGGGCGACCAGGCATGACCCGCAGCAGTCCGCGTTCGGCCGCCGCACCGCGTGACGCCGCCCGTGACAAGGGCGGCGGGAACGTGATGGCCCTGTTCGTCATCGCGTCGTGCCAGCTGATGGTGGTGCTGGACATCACCATCGTGAACATCGCGCTGCCGCACATCCAGAGCGCCCTGGACTTCTCCACGACGAGTCTGTCGTGGGTGGTCAACGCCTACACCCTCACCTTCGGCGGTCTGCTGCTGCTCGGTGGCCGGGCCGGTGACATCCTCGGCAGACGGCGCGTCTTCATCGTGGGCGTGCTGCTCTTCGTGGTGGCGTCCCTGCTCGGCGGGCTCGCCCAGAACTCCGGCCAACTCCTCGCCGCGCGCGCCCTCCAGGGCGTGGGCGGGGCCATCGCGTCCCCGACGTCGCTGGCGCTGATCAGCACCACCTTCCGCGAGGGGCCGGAACGCAACCGGGCGTTCGGGGTGTTCGCCGCGGTGTCGGCGGGCGGCGGCGCGATCGGGCTGCTCGCCGGCGGGATGCTGGTCGAGTGGCTGAACTGGCGGTGGGTGCTCTTCGTCAACGTCCCCATCGGCATCCTCATCGCCCTGGCCGCACCACGCTGGATCAAGGAGTCCGAGCGCCATCCGGGGCGCTTCGACATCACCGGCGCGCTGACCTCCACCGCGGGCATGGTGCTGCTGGTCTACGGGTTCATCAGGGCGGCGCAGGACGGCTGGCGGGACGCGCTCACGCTGGCCTCGTTCGGGGCGGCCGTCGTCGTCCTCGTGGTGTTCGTCCTCGTCGAGAGGAGGTCCCGGCAGCCGATCACCCCGCTGCACATGTTCGCCGACCGCAACCGTGCGGGCACGTACGGCATCATGCTGTGCCTGGCCGCGGCGTTGTTCGGCATGTTCTTCTTCCTGACGCTCTTCGTGCAGAACGTGCTCGACTTCAGTCCGCTGCGGGCCGGACTCGCCTTCCTGCCGGTCAGCGCGGTCATCGCCGTCGGGGCCGGGCTGGCCTCGCGGTTCCTGCCGGTGTACGGCCCCAAGCCCTTCATGGTCGGGGGCGGGGTGCTGGCGGCGGCGGGCCTGGCCTGGCTGACCCTGACCGACGTGCACTCCACCTATGCGGGCAGCGTCCTCGGCCCGATGCTGGTCTTCGGCCTCGGTATGGGCATGGAGTTCGTGTCGCTGACGCTGATGGCGCTGTCCAACGTGCGCGTCCGGGAGAGCGGCGCGGCGTCCGGTCTGCTCAACGCCACCCAGCAGGTCGGAGGCTCGCTCGGCCTGTCCATCCTGGTCACGGTCTACGGCACGGCGAGCAGCAACGAGGCGGCGAAACAGGTCCCGCTCTTCCTGCGGCAGGCGAACCCCGCCGAGCTCACGCAGTTCCGCCGAACCGGGCAACTGCCGTCGCCCTGGGGCGACGAGGTCCTCACCCACGGTGTCTCGGCGGCCTTCGTCATGGCGGCGGTCTTCGCCGTGCTCGCCGCCCTGATCGCCGTGCTGGCCATTCAGGTCCGCCCCTCCGACCTGGAGCGTCTCCAGGGCGGCAGCGCGCCCGAAGCCGCCGGTGAGGAGCGGACCGTCTCCGGCGAGGAGTGAACGGTTCAGCGGCCGCGGCGGTGGATCGTCAGGTCGGCCACCACGGGCCGGTGGTCCGACGCCTCCGTCGCCACCGTGCGGGCGTCCCTCACCCCGATGCCGGGTGAGACGGTGATCAGGTCGATCCGCTTGACCGGCTCGGCCGCCGGATAGGTCGGGCCGGCGGCGGGGGCGGCGTCCCGCAGCCTCCCCCACAGCGGGGAGAGCTCGGGGGCGGTCGCCTCGGCGTTGAAGTCGCCGACGAGGACCTTCGGGCCGCGGTCGGCGGCGAGCACCTCGAGCATGTCCGCCACCTGGGCCTCGCGGACCGAGGGATCGGCCCGGTAGTCCAGGTGTGTGGTGTAGACGTGCACCCGCGCGCCCCGCACGCCGACCACGACCTCGGCGAAGCCGGGTGCCGGGGCGGGCACCGGGTCGGAGCTCTGGGTGGAGAGCCGGGTGATCTCGTGGTTCTCGGCGGCGAGCACCGGGTGGCGGCTCAGCACGGCGACTCCGTACTGCCGGCGCTCGCCGTCCGCGGTGGCCGGGTCCAGGTCGTAGATGGGGGCGAAGAACACCCGCATGCCCAGCCTGTCGGCCAGTGCGCGTGCCTCGTCGGCGAAGTCGCTCCGGGCGCCCCAGTGGACGTCGACCTCCTGCAGGCCGATCACGTCGGCGCGCAGACCGCGTATGGCCGCCGCGGTGCGGTCGAGGTCGAAGACCTGGTCCTCGCCGGCCCCGGCGTGGATGTTGTACGTCGCCACCCGCAGCGGGACCGCCGGGGCGGCGGTTCCCGGGGTGGCGGCGGCCGTCGCGGGTGCGGCCGTCGCGGGTGCGGCCGTCGCCAGCAGGACGGCGGCGAGCACGGCGGCGGTGCGGCCGGCCCTGGCGGGGCGTACGGATCTGGGCTTCATGCGCTCTCCAGTCGGACGGGGACGGGGCCGGCACTGAACGGGGGTCAGCGGCGACGTGGTCTGTTCATGGTGCGACCGGCACCGGGCCGACGGAACGTCATACCGGCGGCGGTTCCGGGAATTTCACGCGGCGGGCGGGCCGCCTCACGGCGCGGGGACGCCGGGCGGCGCGCCGTAGCAGTGGACGGTCACCGTCCGGCCGGGGGTCCACTGCCGCTGGACCGTGGCCATCGGCTGCCAGCCGAGACGCTCGTACAGGGCCATCGCCGCGGTGTCGGTGGACACGACGTCGAGCACGGGATGCAGGCCGGCGTGCCGGGCCCGCTCGACGGCCCGGCCGATCAGCAGCGCGCCCACTCCGCGCCCCCTCGCCCGCGGTGCCACGAACAGCCGGCCGAGCACGGCGGTGCGATCCGGCGCCCTCCCGGCGCCGTGCTCGCTCCAGACGCCGGGGGCCACGTCGTCCGGGCCACCCGGGGCCAGGCTCACGTGCCCGGCGACCCGGCCGTCGGCCTCGACGATCCAGGCGCCCAGTTCGGAACCGCGCGAAAGCCATCCGGCGGGATCCTCCGGCCAGTTCACCGGATAGCCGTCACCGCGGTGGACTTCGCCGAGCACCCTGACGCACTCCTCCAGGTCTTCGCCGGTGCGGTCGCGGATCGAGGGGACGGCGGTGTGCGTGGCGTCGGGGCTCCTGTGGGTCACCGCAGAATGCAAGCACAGCTTCCCCGCGACCGCCGCCGAGTTGCCTCGCCTTCCGTGAGGACGCTCCGTCATGACCCGTCAGGCCCCCGGGGTTCCGGCCTTCTCGGCGGCCCGCTCCACGGAGGCGGGACGCTCCTGCGGCGCGGGGGCGGGCGCCGAGTTGAGTTCCGTGAGCATGGTCCTGGTGAAGCCGAAGTAGTAGGTCGCGAGGAAGCCGGCCGCGTAGCCGACGAGCAGGCCGGCGGCGTAGACGGCGACCGTCCGTCCCAGGCCGTGGTTGCCGTCGAGGAGGGGGAAGAGCGCCCAGCCCGAGGGACCGATGGCGGTGGAACCGACGTCGGTGCCCAGCTGGTTGAAGAGACCGACGAAGGCGCCGCCGAACGCGCCGCCCGCGCAGGCGGTGACGAACGGGCGGCCCAGGGGCAGGGACACACCGTAGATGAGGGGCTCCCCGACGCCGAGGAATCCGGGCCAGAGCGCGGACTTGATGGTGGTCCGGATCGAGGTGTTGCGGGGAAGCCGCAGGTAGATGGCGATCGCCGCGCCGACCTGTCCCGCGCCCGCCATCGCCAGGATCGGCAGCAGCACGGTGAAGCCCGCTCCCTCGATGAGGGTGGTGTGAATGGGGATCAGGGCCTGGTGCAGTCCCAGCATGACCAACGGCAGGAAGAGCCCGCCGAGGAGGAACCCGGCGCCCGCGCCGCCGTGCGACAGCAGCCAGTCGGCTGCGTCACCGATCCAGGTGGACACCTCACCGGCGAGGAACATCAGCCCGAAGAGGGTCGCCAGCCCGGCCACGAGCACCGTGACGGTGGGCGTCACCAGTACGTCGACGGCCTCGGGCACCCGGCGCCGGCACTGCTTCTCCACGTACACCCCGAGCCACGCGGCGCCGAGGGCGCCGAGCACACCGCCCTGCCCCGGTGAGAGGTGCCGGCCGAACGCCTCGACGTCGGCGACCCCGGCGTAGACGATGACCGACGCGACGGCGCCGCCCAGGACGGGTGTGCCGCCGAACTCCTTGGCCGTGTGGTAGCCGACGAAGACGGCGATCAGCGCCATGAACCCGGACGCCATGGCGGTCAGGGCCGGGGTGAGTCCCGGCAGCCAGTGCAGGTTGACCAGCAGGCCGTTCAGACCCGCGATGATGCCGCAGCCGATGAGGGCGGGGATCAGCGGCACGAAGATGTTCGCGATCCTGCGCAGGAACAGCTTGAACGG
>Ga0247820_10001151_pt1 | contig 14874 bp, 15 predicted proteins | sample 13C_Glucose_Day1_2_FD_192480 | JGI IMG/M metagenome (GOLD analysis project Ga0247820, IMG submission 192480) | Soil microbial communities from agricultural site in Penn Yan, New York, United States - 13C_Glucose_Day14 | ecosystem: Environmental > Terrestrial > Soil > Agricultural land | place...
GTCTGCATCATCCCGCCGAACTCCTTTGCCCTGGCCCGCACCGTCGAATACTTCCGCATTCCGCGCAACGTCCTGACCATCTGTCTGGGCAAGAGCACCTATGCCCGTTGCGGCATCATCGTCAACGTCACCCCGCTCGAGCCAGAGTGGGAAGGTCATGTGACACTGGAGTTCTCCAACACCACCACCTTGCCGGCCAAGATCTACGCCAACGAAGGCGTGGCGCAGATGCTCTTCCTCGAATCCGATGAAGAATGCGAAGTGTCTTACAAAGACCGTGGCGGCAAGTATCAGGGGCAGCGCGGCGTCACCCTGCCACGCACCTGAGCCGACGAGCGCGGGGAATTAGTTTTCGCTCTGGTACTCCAAGCTAGTGAACAGTGCCGCCATGCATGAAGTGTGACGGCCCTCGTCAGGAGTTGCCCATGAAACTCGATCCCGCAATCAGTGCCAAGCTGGCTGTCCTGCAGCCCAACCAGATCGGCTTGCTGGCGTGGTCCCTGCTGGCCCATCCTGCTCCGATGCATCTGGGTGGCGTACCAGGTCAGCCCGACCCGGACACCCCACAACCGGCCCAACCTGGCGATACGCCGCCCATGGAACCGGGGGAGCCAACCCTGCCCGACGAGCCTCCGCCTGCGCCGGTGGCATGAACGCTTGATGAGATCAGACTTGCAGGGCCCAGACTTGATCTGTGCCCGCAAGGTAGATGCGACTCTCTTGCCTGGGTTCGACATCCCATCCCCCGGTGAACTCACCGAACGCCGGTAACAGGCTGACTTGCTGGTCCATCACGAAGCAGGGCAGCCTGAGCCGCTGGCGAGCGCGGCCGCGCAGGATGAATACCGGGTGCACATGGCCGCAGAGCACGGGGTGATCTGGGTGGGCGACCGGTTCGTGCTGGAGCGCGAACGGTGCCAATAGCCAAGGTTCTTCCTCAACCTCAACATCCAGTTGGGCTGGTGGATCACCGGCATGGCGGTCATGGTTGCCGCGTACCAGCACGATGCGCAAACTGCCGTGCTGTTCTCTCCAGGCCTGTAACTGAGCCATCGTGGCAGGCGCGTGTGCTGTTCGGGCGTGCAGGAAGTCGCCAAGAATGATCAATTGCTCGCACTCACAGGCTGCCAGCAGGGCGTCCAGGCGCTTGAGCGTGGTTTCGGTGGTGCCGTGCGGCACGGGTTGATGCAGCGCGCGGTAACTGGCGGCTTTGCCGATATGCACGTCAGCGATCAGCAATGCGCGGCGGGCAGGCCAATACAGCGCGCGGTCCGCCATCAACCACAGTGTTTGCCCGCAATGCTCGATGGCGATGTGCGTACTCATGCCTTCCTGCTCGCTGCTTTTTCAAGGTCCGCGACCATGCGCGCAATGCGATCGGCCAGTTTCTCTGTGGTCAGGGTCTCACGCATGCCCTCGACCAGTAGCGTGAAAGCCAGTGGCCCGGGCCGTTGCAGTTCACGCACATTCAGGCGCAGCCTGCTCATTTTGGCCAGTTGATCTTGCAAGCGTTCGATCTCCAGTTCCTCACGCAGCACCTCATCCCGCGCCTGGCCAAGCAGCAGGTTATCGGCGTCATGCTTGCGAAACACCTCGTAGAACAGCCCGCTGGAAGCCTGGATCTGACGGGTGCTTTTCTGCGCGCCCAGGTATCCGCCGAACACCAGCCCCGAGATCTGCGCGATTTCGCGAAAGCGCCGCAAGGCCATCTCACTAGCGTTCAGGCTGGCCAGTACATCTTCCAGCAAGTGCTCGGTGGACATCGCTGCGGGCAGGTACCTTGCCCAGTCGACAGGGGTTGGGCTAAGCAGTTCGAAGCCGTAGTCGCTGACGGCAATGGATACCGATAGCGGCTGGTTGCGGCTGACCCGCCAGGCAACCAGGTTGGCCAGACCAAGATTGGCCATGCGCCCGGCAAACGGGTAGACAAACAAGTGTGAACCTTGGCGTGTGACAAGGGTTTCGGCCAGCAGCGTCTGCGTGGTAGGCAAGGCCGACCACTGGCCTTGGAGTGCGAGCAAGGGCCGCACCGTGCGCATTTCCGGATCGTCGAAATGGCCGCGGGCTGCGGCGTCGAGTTTTTCCACCAGGGCATCGGCCAGTTCGCTGGACAGCGGCATGCGCCCGCCATTCCAGCGGGCTACGGCGGCTTTGCGGGCGTTGCTTCGGCGTACATAGGCGGTCATGTTTTCCACCCTCACAAGCTCCAGTATCCGGCCCGCGAATACCAGGGTGTCGCCTGGACGCAGGCGGGCGATAAACGCTTCCTCGACACTGCCCAGATGCTTGCCGCCGCCGCCTTTGCTCCAATACTTGAGCTGCAGGCTGGCGTCGCTGACGATGGTGCCGATGCCCATGCGGTGGCGCCGCGCCAAGCGCTCGCTGACGACCCGCCATACGCCATCGCTGTGGGCCTCGACGCGCTGGTAATCGGGGTAGGCACTGAGCGAGCTGCCGCCGTGGCAAACAAAGTCCAGTGCCCACTGCCACTGGCTGTCGCGCAAATCGCAGAAAGCCCATGTGCTGCGTACCTCGGTGAGTAGCTCAGCGGGGCGAAAGCCGCAGCCCAACGCCATGCTGACCAGGTGCTGGACCAGCACATCCATGCACAGCCGCGGGGAGCGACGGGCCTCGATATGGCCCGCCGTAAGTGCACTGCGAGCGGCTGCTGCCTCGACCAGCTCCAGGCTGTGAGTCGGCACCAGGGTGACCCGTGACTGGCGCCCCGGGGCGTGCCCGGAGCGCCCGGCCCGTTGCATCAGGCGGGCGACGCCCTTGGCCGAGCCAATTTGCAACACCCGTTCCACAGGCAAAAAGTCCACACCCAGGTCCAGGCTGGAGGTACAGATCACTGCCTTGAGCGTGCCCTGCTTGAGGCTCAGTTCCACCCAGTCGCGGGTTGCGCGGGCCAGCGAGGCGTGGTGCAGGGCAATCTGCCCAGCCCAGTCGGGACGGGCGTCCAGCAGGGCCTGGTACCACAGTTCGGCTTGGGCACGGGTGTTGGTGAATACCAGGCTGCTGGCGCTGGTGTCGAGCTCACGGGCAACCTGAGCGAGCATCTTCAGCCCCATGTGCCCGGCCCAGGGAAAACGTTCGATGGCATCGGGCAGGAGTGTGTCGACGACCAGACGCTTGTCCTGGCGGCCCTTTATCAGTCGGCCGCCCTTGGGCACCAGTACCTCGAGCGCATGCGGCAGGTTGCCCAAGGTGGCAGATAGCCCCCAGGTCACTAGCTGCGGATGCCAGCGACGCAAGCGTGCGAGGGCCAATTGCAGCTGTACGCCGCGTTTGTTGCCGAGCAGTTCGTGCCATTCATCCACCACGACCATGCGCAGGCTGGCGAAATCATCGCAGGCTTTCGCCCGCGTCAATAGCAGGGTCAGGCTCTCGGGTGTGGTGATCAATGTACTCGGCAGGCGCCGGGCCTGCCGGGCGCGCTCGGCGCTGCCAGTGTCGCCGCTGCGCACGCCGACACTCCAGTTCAGGCCAAGGTCGTCCAGCGGAGCTTGCAATGCACGTGCAGTGTCGGCCGCCAGCGCGCGCATGGGGGTAATCCACAAGACCTGCAATGGCGCCGGCTGCCGCCCTGCGCCCGGCTTGGCGAAGGTGCGCAGTGCGGCCAGCCAGAGTGCGTAGGTCTTGCCTGCGCCGGTACTGGCATGTAGCAGCCCCGATTCGCCACGTCCGACTGCTGCCCAGGCTTGGCGCTGGAAGGCGAAGGGCTTCCAGCCGCGCATGCGAAACCAGGCATTGGCGATGTCAGGAGGGCTTGGCATGGGGCCGTCGGGTCCTTCGAAGGTTGTGCTTCTACTGACCACCGGCCCGGTGGTTTGGTTTTACTGGGTCAGTTGGCCAGCAGGTAGCCGCTGCGACACACCTGTTCACCGGCGACATGTGCGATGACCATGCCCGTCGTGGCCATGCGCCGAACGCTGCGGGCATACAGCAGACCAGGCTGACGGTTGTGCACGGCAGTCACCCGGTCGCTGAGCGGGTCGATGACTTCAGCGACCAGTTGCCCGGCTTCCAGATACTGACCGGGGCGGGCGTGATACACCAGCAGCCCGCCCAGCGGGGCCGATATCGGCTCGACGGCGGCCAACGGGGTCGCAGCCCGGGGCAGGGGTGGCAAGGGCACTGCTGGGCCTTCGATTACTCCGGCGTGAATCAGGTAATCGAGGATCGCCTGGCAGTCATGGCTGGCCAGGTCATGGCTGACATCGGCCTGACCGCGCAACTCGACAGTTACCGACACGCTACCCAAAGGGATCGGGAAACGCTTGCCGAAGCGTTGCTGCAACTGCCACCAGACCAGGCTGAAGCATTCGTCGAACGACTGCCCGCCTGAGTCGGTGGCCAGCAAACTGGCCTGCGCACCCAGGTAGCGAGCCAGCGGCTCGACCTGAGGCCAGGCTTCCGGGGTGGTGTAGAGGTGTTCTACCGCCTCGAAGTCGCAGTGCAGGTCCAGGATCAGGTCGGCATCGCAGGCCAGCCGCTGCAGGGTCAGGCGCTGGGACTGCAGGGGGGTGTGTGCCGGATGTGCGTCCAGGCCACGGCGCAGGTATTCGCGAATCAATTCAAGGTTGTGGTCGGCGTCCTGGGTCAGATGGCCCTCTACCTGATCGCCTATGGTGTCGGAAAGGTCGACGAAGTTGCGGTTGAAGTTCTCGCCGCTCTGTAATTCGAAACGACCCAGCGGTGCGTCCAGCATCACTTGCTCCAGGCCTACCGGGTTGGCCACCGGCACCAGGACGATTTCGCGGCGCAGGCGCCCTTGCTGCTCCAGTTCGGCCAGGCGACGCTTGAGGTGCCAGGCGACCAGCATGCCGGGCAACTCATCGGCATGCAGCGAGGCCTGTATGTACACCTTGGCGCCACCGCGCGGGCCGAAGTGGAAGCTGTGGAGTTGGCGAATGATGCCTGGTACGGGCGAGAGCAGGTCGTGTGTCGAATGGTGCATGGTGGTCCTGGCTGCGTGGCGAAAACGTTCTGCGACACGGGTCGGCACAAAGATAGAAGCATAATTTTAGCCAGTATGCTTCACCGTGTTGACTTCTTCAGGCGAGCAGCGCCTGCAAGGTCGCCAGGTCATCGGCCTCCTCCACAGGTTTATCCAGGCGCCAGCGCAGCATGCGCGGAAAGCGCACGGCTATCCCGCTCTTGTGCCGTTTTGACAGGGCGATGCCCTCGAACCCCAGTTCGAACACCAGCGTTGGCTGGACGCTGCGCACCGGTCCGAAGGTCTCAACCGTGGTCTTGCGAATGATTGCATCGACCTTGCGCATTTCTTCATCGCTCAGGCCCGAGTAGGCCTTGGCAAAAGGTACCAAGGCACGCTCGGGGGCGCCTGGTGGCGCGTTCCAGACCGCGAAGGTGTAGTCACTGTAAAGACTGGCACGCCGGCCGTGGCCGCGCTGGGCATAGATCAGCACCGCATCCACGCTGAATGGGTCGATCTTCCACTTCCACCACACCCCCATGTCCTTGGTCCGGCCCACCCCGTACAACGCATCGCGCTGCTTGAGCATCAGGCCCTCGACGCCCAGGCTGCGTGATCGTTCGCGCTGGATGGCAAGCGCGTGCCAATCCTTCCCTTCGAGCAGAGGCGATAGCAGTATTGGGGCTAAGGGGTAGTCTTCGACGAGACGCTGCAATTGCTGGCGTCGCTCATGTTGGGGGTGATTACGCCAGTCCTCACCTTGCCACTCCAACAAGTCGTAGGCCTGTAGTACCACCGGAGCATCGGCCAGCAGCTTCTTGCCCAGCGTCTTGCGGCCAATGCGCTGCTGCAGTAGCGCGAAAGGTTGTACGGCCAGTGTCTGGTCGTTGCCCGAATCAGGCTTCCAGACCAGGATCTCACCGTCGAGCACGACGCCGTCGGGAAGGTTCTGCGCCAGGCTGTGCAGCTCCGGGAAGCGGTCGGTGACCAGCTCTTCGCCGCGTGACCACACCCACACCTGGCCATCGCGCTTGACCACTTGTGCGCGGATGCCATCCCACTTCCATTCGATCTGCCAGGCGCTGGGCGGGCCGAGCAGGGCGTCGAACTGTTCGAGGGGGGCCTGCAGGGCATGCGCCAGGAAGAACGGGTAAGGTTGGCCACCACGTTGGCTATGCTCATCGGCCGATTCAGCGGCGATCAGCTTGTGGTAACTGTTGGCTGTCGGGCGATGGCTGATGTCGGTATAGCCGACCAGGCGCTGAGCTATGCGTTTGGCATCCAGCCCGGCCAGCTGCGCCAGTGCCCGGGTGACCAGCAGCTTGGACACGCCCACGCGAAAGCTGCCGGTGATCAGCTTCAGGCACAGCATCAGGCTGGGGCGATCCAACTCTGCCCACAGTGGCGGCAGGCGCTGCTGGACCTCTTCGGCGGGCAGCCCACGCAGTGGGAGCATATGGGTTTCGACCCAATGGGCCAGCCCGCTCTTGCTACCTTGCTGGTTTTCAGGCAGCAACAGAGAGATGGTCTCCGCCAGGTCGCCCACGGCCTGATAGCTTTCGTCGAATAACCAGCCCGGCAGTCCGGCCAATGCCGTTGCCAGTTCGCGTAGCACCCGGGTGGGCACCAACTGCCGTGGTCGGCCACCGGAGAGGAAATAGACAGCCCAGGCGGCATCCTCGGCGGGGGCTGCGGCAAAGTAGTCGCGCAATGCTTGCAGTTTGGCATTGCTGGAGGTGGTGGCATCCAGGCGCAGGTAGAGCTGGGCAAAGGCCTTCATGCCTCAGCCTCCGTTGCTGGTGTGTCGTCTTCGTCACCGTACTCGGTAACGAACGCACGGGCATCGAGGCCACGCTCGCTGAGGTAGCGTACCAGCACGTTGACCGAACCGTGGGTGACCATGACCCGCTCGGCACCGGTCTGGTCAATGGCCCATAGCAGCCCAGGCCAGTCTGCATGGTCGGAGAGGACGAAGCCGCGGTCTACGCCGCGCCGGCGTCGCGTGCCGCGCAGCAGCATCCAGCCACTGGCGAAGGCATCGCTGTAATCGCCGAAGCGACGCATCCAGCTGCTGCCGGCGGCAGAGGGGGGCGCCAACACGATGGCCTGGCGAATGAGCGGGTCATTACGGGGAATATCACCGGCATAAAGGGTTTGTGGCAGGTGTACTCCGCCCTCTCGGTATACCTGGTTCAGCGGCTCTACTGCGCCATGTACCAGGATCGGCCCGATGCTCGGATCCAGGCCATGAAGTATTCGTTGAGCCTTGCCGAACGCATAGCAGAACAGCACGCTGGCCTTGCCCTGCTCGCGATTGGCCCGCCACCATTCATTCACCCCCGCTAATACCTGTGCCTGGCTGGGCCAGCGGTAGATGGGCAGGCCGAAGGTCGACTCGGTGATGAATGTGTGACAGCGCACCGGCTCGAACGGAGCACAGGTGCCATCCGGCTCGACTTTGTAGTCCCCGGAGGCAACCCAGACTTCGCCCTCATGTTCCAGGCGCACCTGTGCCGAGCCCAGTACGTGCCCGGCCGGGTGCAGGCTCAGGGTGACGCCGTGGTGGCGGATACGCTCGCCGTAGGGCAGGGCCAGTAGGTCGATATCCTGGCCCAGGCGGCTGCGCAGGATGCCGGCCCCCGGGGCGGCGGTCAGGTAATGAGTGTTGCCACGACGGGCATGATCGCCATGGCCGTGGGTGATGATGGCGCGCTCAACGGGCCGCCAAGGGTCGATGTAAAAATCACCGGGCGGGCAGTACAGGCCTTCGGGGCGGGCGATGACGAGATCCATGGTGATGCCTGGCAAGAGGGCTTACAGGCTCAGAGCATCAGCGGGGTGTGGAAGTTCGCGTGGTGTTGGCAGCCAGCCCTGCACGTCAGGGCTGGCTGCGGGCTATTCAGCGCAGGGCCATTTTCCAGGCCGCGCCTTTGGTCTGCGCCACGCTGATTTTTTCGGCGTAGGCGATGTTCTTGATGAAGCCGCCATGCACCAGCCGTGGGGAGGTATGGAAGTAGTCCCAGGTGGTGGTGCCGTCGTGGCTCTGCAGGTCTTCACTGTCGTAAGCGATTTCGAGGGTGGCTGGCGACGCGTTTGCTGGCGTCGAGAAATCGCCGTCGATCATGCTGTAGCCTGCCTTGTCGTTACCGACCCACAGCTGAATATCAATGGTGCTGCCCTCCGGCACGGCCAGCGATGCAGGCCAGGATACTTCGATCGTGAGGGTTTCTTTGCTCATGCTGAACATCCTTTTTTGATGGGTTGACCGCACTCGCTGTCTGAGCGAGCGCGGCAAGAAAGGATGCTAAGCGCCGAGGCTGAAGGGATGCAGATGGAAACCCTGGACCTATCGTCCTGGTACCAGGGTCAGCCGCTGGTTGCCATAGGCCCGGGTAAAATGCTGCGGCTGTATTGGCAGGCTCATGAACCGACCCTTGAACCAGGCATCGAGCCCATCGCTGTAATGGGCACTGGCCGGGTTACCGGATTGTCCAGTACTGGTCAGTACCTGTAGTGGTTCTGCCTGGCCAAAGTCGACGATCATGCGTGCCGAGGCCGGCAGGCGGGTGTCGAAATCGCTGCCCCACGCATAAGGCGTCAGGGCAAGGGTGCTGAAGTCACCGCCAGCCGCCTGTGGCGATCTGCTGAGCACATCGCCCAGGCCGTGGTAAGCAGGGGCAGGCCAACGATATTGGTGCAATTTGCCCCATTGCCAGGCGCGGCGGTCGGTACCTAGCTGGGTTGTACCAGCATCCACGGCAGCGGCCAGACTCCGGGCCAGGATGGCCGGTTTGTCTTCCTTCTGCGCGGTGGTGCGGTCATCCCAGAACGGGCTGTCTTCGCGGCCAAGCAGATGGTCGGCCTGGGCCGAGTAAGACAGGCGCGCATTGCTGACGAACGCCTGCCAGGCAGTGCTGGATTGCGGGCCGAGGTCGTCGAGGAAGGTCTGGCGCGCCACTTCCTGGAGGAACAGTTCATACAGCGCGGCATCCGCTGATACCGGGCTCAGGCGGCCATCGAACGCCTTGAGGCGGGCCAGCGCGTCGCGGGCCTTGTCGCGCTGGGCGGCTGGCAGGGTGTCGATCGCTTGCTTGAGCGGTTGGGCCATGCCAGGGGCGTCGAACATCTGCTTGAGCTTGTCGGCCATGGGTGTCTGTTGGTCGTTCTGCAGGGCCATCAGGCTGCGGCTGTCGTGACGGCCATTGTCGGCCAGCTCGCCCAGGCGTTCGGCGCGTTCGGGGTAATACCAGGTGTTGGACAGCTGCATGCCGTAGCCGCGTGGCAAGCTGCGCTGGTTGGCATGGGCGATCCAGCCGGCCGGCGGGTCCTGGTCGTAGGGGTGCAGCATCGGGTCGGCGTAACCGTCCCAGTCGTAGCGACCCTCCCAGCCCGGGGATGGCAGCAGGCCCTGGCCCTCACGGCGGTTCGGGTAGCGGCCACTGACCTGCCAGCCAATATGCTCAGGTTCGGCAAACACGAAGTTGAGTGCGGCAACCGCGACCTCGCGGGTGCTGTCAAACGCGCGTTCCACAGTTTGCGCTCGGGTCAGGTCGAACAGCGCATCCAGGCTGCGATCAGCCTTGGGCTGCGGTAAGTTAAGGGCCAGACCAAGGCTGGGGCTGCCGGTCTGGGCGAGCAGGGTGCCATGGCGTGTGTCGTACATCACTTCGCGCAGCGGGCGTTGGCCACGGACGAAGAAGGTTTCGCTGCGTGCGCGAGCGGGTAACCACTTGCCGTCGGCCAGGTAGCTGACCTGGCTGCCCTGATGGCGCAGCCGTTCAAGGAACAGGTCCTGGTTGTCGGCCATTACCGCGCTGCTGCTCCACGCCAGCTTGCCGTTGTAGCCGGCCAGGACGATGGGAAGGCCTGGCAACGACAGGCCCGCAACCTGGTACTTACTGGTGTGGATCTGCACCGGGCTCAGGGCCCAGGCTGCGCGGCTGTCGCTGGCCAACAGGCTTTTGCCGCTGCGGCTGCGTTGCGGGCCCAGGGCCAGGTTGGCCGACCCGGGGTTGCCGAGCAGGTTGAGGTCGGCGAGTTTCTGGCTGGCGGCTGCCAGCGCAGTCAGGCCCGGCAGTTGGCTGCTCAGGTTCAGACCCTTCAGCTTTTCCGCCTCAGCTTCAGCAAGGGGTTCGTCTGGCGCGCCAGGCAGCAGCCAAGGCAGCTTATCGCTGCCGACCTTTTGCGCCAGGGTCAGGGCGCTGAGTTCTTCCTGCAGGTTCACCGACTGGCTGAAGGCATACAGGCTGAAGATCAGCGCCGAATCTTCGGGCTTCCAGTATTCCGGGCGGTAGCCACTGCTGGCGAGGTTGCCCGGCAGTTTTTCGCGGTAGCGGAACAGGTAGGCGTTGACCCCGCGGGCGTAGACCTCGAAGAAGCGCTTGAGCCGGGGCGAAGCATCGGCGTACAGCTGGGTGGCGCTGTGCTTGAGGTTGGCGGCGCGCATCAGGCGGTCGATGTCCAGCGCCTCGCTTCCAGCCAGTTCCGCCAGGCGGCCCTGGGCCAGCAGGCGCATGGCGAGCATTTGCTCGATACGGTCGCCGGCGTGGACGTAGCCGAGGCTGAACAGTGCATCATGGAAGCTACTGCTTTCAATCAACGGTGCGCCCATGGCGTTGCGGCGTACCGAAACATTCTGCGCCAGGCCTTTGAGCGGCTGCACGCCTGTTGTCGGTGGCACACTGTCCTGATAGCCGCCCATCTGGCAACCGGCAAGCCCGAGCATGCCAAGCAGGGTGGCAGCGGTGGCGAACCGCGGGCGGAAGGGAGGAAGGACGGGGGCGGCCATGACAAGGGCTCCTGCAAGGCGTGGCGGGGTTTGAATGGCGCTAAGGTAGTGAGCGCGCAGGCGCCGTGCAAGGTGCCGTGAAGCTTTATTTACCAGCGGTCGGTAGCTTCAAGCTGCATGAGGTGCGGGCCTGCTTTTTCCTGCAGCTTGAAGCTTGCCGTTTACGGCTTGATCAGGCCCCGTGGCACTTCTTGAATTTCTTCTCGCTGCCACACGGGCACGGGTCGTTGCGGCCGACGTCTTTCAACGCATTGCGAACCGGCTCCTGATGGCCGTGATTGCAATGCGGGCCGTGCACATGGCCGTGGTCGTGATCGTGGTGATGATCGTGTCCGTGGTTGCAGTCGGGGCCATGAACATGGGGTTGTTGAGTCATTGCAGGGTTACTCCGGTATGAAATCACCGGGGATTATCTCACCACTGCGCGATAAGTGCAGGTCCCGGTGGATAAGCAGCCCGGTCTCGAGCTCGCCCTGCAGGCGGTAGTGCAGCGGCTGCTCGCTCTTGAGCAGTTTGGCCAACGGCTTGAGCTGGCGCCAAAGATTGGTCCGCGCGGTGATCTTGAAGGTGCGCCGGGCATGTCCGCCGACGCTGCGCCAGACACTGGCCTGATCCTCCACCAGCATCAGGTCGTTGAGCCAGACCGAATAAGCCAGGTTACGAATGAACAGGCGGCTGTCATTGGGGTTGTCGACACGCAGGTGCAAGACGAACTCCTGCTCCAGCAAGCGTGCCTTGACTGTTTCGACCTTGACCAGGTGCACCTGCGGGGCGCGCCAGTCATCGTCACCCCATATCGCGCAGCCCGCCAGCAACGTCAGCAGAGCGCTGAGCAGGAACAGGCGGGCCAGGGCGATCACGCTCGGTTGCCCCAATAACTGGCGCAGCACTTCTTGAATTTCTGACCGCTGTTGCAGGGGCAGGGGTCGTTGCGGCCAGCCTTGAGTTCGACGGTCGGGTCGATGAAGTACCAGCGCCCGTCATGCTGCACGAAGGCGGAGCGCTCGCGGTGCTGGTGATCACCCTCCAGATCGTGCCAGCGCGCAGTGAACGTGACAAAGGCATGTTCAGGCTGGCCACCGAGCACCTCGGCGTTCTCCACCTCCAGGCCAAGCCAGGTGCTCTGGGCGCTCCAGGCCGCAATTGCGTTACGATCCAGGCCAGCCTGCTGGGCTGGCAAGGTGGTAGCTACCAGGTAATCGATCAGGCCGAGCACGTAGGCGCTGTAGCGCGAGCGCATCAGTGCCTGGGCATCCGGGGCCGGGGTGCCGGCGTGGTAGTGCCCGCAGCAGGCGTCCAGCAGGTTACCGCTGCCACAAGGGCAAACCGAGACACTCATTCATCACCACCAGTACTTGCCGAAGTTTTCAGGGTTGGCCCAGAACCTGGCGTTGAGCCAGTCGGGGACCTGCTTGTAGTCATGTAGATCATAGGTGAACAGGCTCAAGACCTGCTCGTCGCGGCGGAATTTCTCGCTGGCCGACAGGGCCAGGGCAAAAAAATCGGTCTCCTGCCAGCCACAGGCGCGCAGGTCGGCCAGCACGGCGACACGGCTGGCGTTGAGGTTGCGGATGCCGCCAAGCAGTTCCAGGCCAGCGCGTTTGGGCAAGTGCTCCAGGCAATCCACCAGCAATGCCAGGTCGAAGCGCTGTGCGGCAACATGCGCTGCAAGCGCGCCTGGCTGGCAGGTCTCGATCGTCACCTGCGGGTGTGCTTGGGCAAACGCATCCAAGGCAGGAAAGCGCGTGCCTACCAGCAGCAGACGTTGCGGGGTGAAACGCTCCAGCAGGGCCGCCAGGGCCTGCTGGGGTGTACGTTGGGAAAAACCGTCGGTCATTGCCAATCCTCGTTCAGGTCTTCCAAGACTAACGGGCTGTCGGCCGTGGGCAAAGCGCCGTATGACCGTGTCGTGGCTTATTGCTGGCAGGGATGAGAAGCGCGGTCTTTACTCCCATGGATCGGCCTTATGCCGATTCCCCCTAGGAGAAGCTACGAAATGAGCATAGTACGCACAGCGATACCCCTGGTACTGCTCACCAGTGTGTTGACTGGTTGTGCAGGTTTGCAGAAAACCGACTGGCCGAAGTGTGCTGCCGTCGGGGGCGTGGGCGGCGCTGCCCTGGGCGCCATCGAAAGCTCCAGCTGGGCTGGCTGGGGTGCGTTGCTGGGTGGTGGCCTGGCAGCTGGTTATTGCTGGGCCAACGGCGATGGTGACGAGGATGGTGATGGCGTGCCGGACAGCCGTGACAAGTGCCCAGGTACTCCGCGTGGTGTGCAGGTCGATGCCAATGGCTGTCCGCCCGAGCCGGCGCCTGTGGTCGAGGAAGTCGTGGTACAGAAGGAGGAAGTCATCGTCATCCGTGACGTACACTTCGAGTTCGACTCTGCGCGCCTGACCCCAGCCGACAAGGAACGCCTGAACACCATTTCCACACGCCTGAAGCAGGAAGCGCCGAGCGCTCGTCTGAGCGTCACCGGCCACACCGACAGCGTTGGCTCCGACAGTTACAACCAGAACCTGTCCGAGCGCCGTGCCCACTCGGTGACCGATTACCTGGTCGAGAGCGGTGTACCACGCGCCAGCTTCGTGTCGGTGGTCGGTGCCGGCGAAACCCAGCCTGTAGCGGACAACGCCACAGCCGATGGGCGTTCGATGAACCGTCGCACCGAGATCAAGATCGAGCGCTGACGGCGTGCGCCCGCGCCTTGAGAAGTGGCGCGGGCGCGTCTTTACTCCTGTAGGCCGGTTGCGGCCAACGACACAGGAGCATTCATCATGAGTGTCATGTCAAAGGCGGCGCTGCCGTTGCTGGTGGTTTCCAGCCTGCTGGCAGGCTGCGCCACCCACAGTGACGGCAGTGCGCCCCTCAATCAACGGACCTGGCCCATCTGCAGCCTGCTCGGTGGGCTGGCCGGCGGTGGCCTGGGCGCTATCGAAAGCTCGAGCTGGGCTGCAGGCGGTGGCGCCCTGGGGGCGATCGCCGGCGGCCTGATCTGTTACGCCCAGGATGGGGATGAAGATGAGGATGGTGTCTTCGATCGCCGTGACCGTTGCCCTGACACGCCTGCTGGCACGGCGGTCGACCACATGGGCTGCCCGCTGCCGCAGTATCCGCCCAGCCAACCTGCACCCGACCCCCAGCCCCAGGTGATCTCCCTCGACGACCAGGGCCAGGTGATGTTCGCATTCGACTCTGCCGACTTGACGGCGGGTAGCCAGCAACGGCTGCAAAGCCTGTTGCCCAGGCTCAACGAGCTGGGTGTATCGCGGATCAAGGTAGTCGGCCATACCGACAATGTCGGGTCCGACAGTTACAACCAGGCACTCTCCGAGCGGCGCGCTGCCAGCGTCGCACAGTATTTGATCAGCCAGGGCCTGGCACCGCAGAAGGTGACGAGCGAGGGGCGCGGGGCTAGCGAGCCGGTGGCAGAAAACGACACCGAACAAGGCCGTGCGCAAAACCGGCGGGTGGACCTGCACCTTAACTGAGCAGCGATGGGAGCGGCAGATGAAATTCATTTTGGGAGTGGGTAAAACCCTGACCATCGCTTTCTGGGGCGTGGTGCTGTTCAACCAGATGCTGCCACAGCCCCTGCCGTTCAATCTGTTGATCAATGCTGCGGGTATTGCCTTGCTGGGGCTGCACGTTCTGGAAGTGCTGTTTTTCAACGGCAGCTTGCATGGGCGCAGCCACCGCTGGTTCGATCGTTTGCAGATACTGCTGACGGGTATTTTCCATGTGATGTCCATACCGCGGCAGGCAGAGCTGACGCGCCGTGGCTGACCACGGCGCTGCGCTGCTATGCCGGTAACCGCGAACTGGCTACCGCCACCACCGCCAGCCCCAGCAGGAGGTTGGCCCCCACCATGCGCCGGATCCGGCCTAGCGCCGCGGCGCCTGCGGCCCAGTCTTCGGCTTGCACCGCAGCCTTCAGCTCAGGCAGCAACAGCGCCTGGATACGCATGAACAGCGCGAACATGGCGATCCCGCCCCCCATCATCACCTGTACATACCGGGGGGCTGTCTCGAAACCGTTGAAGCGCATGTGCAACATGCCGATACCACTTATCGCCAGAATGGCTACTGCCAGCCAGACCCATCTGAAGAAGCGTCGGAAAACTTCCACCCAGAGCCGAAGCCGGGCA
>Ga0247820_10001152_pt1 | contig 14868 bp, 12 predicted proteins | sample 13C_Glucose_Day1_2_FD_192480 | JGI IMG/M metagenome (GOLD analysis project Ga0247820, IMG submission 192480) | Soil microbial communities from agricultural site in Penn Yan, New York, United States - 13C_Glucose_Day14 | ecosystem: Environmental > Terrestrial > Soil > Agricultural land | place...
ACAGTACGCCGGGTTCTCCACCGCGGAAGACTCGAACGCGTTCTACCGCAAGACCCTGGCCGGCGGCGGCCAGGGGGTCAGCGTGGCGTTCGACCTGGCTACCCATCGGGGCTACGACAGCGACCACCCGCGCGTCACCGGCGACGTGGGCAAGGCCGGCGTGGCCATCGATTCGGTCGAGGACATGAAGATCCTGTTCGACGGGATTCCGCTCGACAAGGTCAGCGTGTCGATGACGATGAACGGCGCCGTGCTGCCGGTGCTCGCGGGCTACGTGGTGGCCGCCGAAGAGCAGGGCGTGCCGCAGGACAAGCTCTCCGGGACCATCCAGAACGACATCCTCAAGGAGTTCATGGTCCGCAACACGTACATCTACCCGCCGCAACCGTCGATGCGCATCGTCGGCGACATCATCGAGTACACCGCGCGCAACATGCCGCGCTTCAACTCGATCTCGATCTCCGGCTACCACATGCAGGAGGCGGGTGCGAACCAGGCGCTCGAGCTGGCCTTCACGCTGGCCGATGGCAAGGAGTACGTGCGCACGGCGCTCGCGAAGGGGCTCGATGTCGATGAATTCGCCGGCCGCCTGAGCTTCTTCTGGGCGATCGGGATGAACTTCTATCTCGAGATCGCCAAGATGCGCGCGGCGCGCATGCTGTGGTGGCGCATCATGAAGGAGTTCGAGCCTCGCAATCCGAAGAGCCTGATGCTGCGCACCCACTGCCAGACGTCGGGCTGGAGCCTCACGGAGCAGGATCCCTACAACAACATCGTCCGCACCACCGTGGAGGCGATGGCGGCCGTGTTCGGCGGCACCCAGAGCCTGCACACCAACAGCTTCGACGAGGCGATCGCCCTGCCCAGCGAGTTCAGCGCCCGCATCGCCCGCAACACGCAACTCATCCTGCAGGAAGAGACCCATATCACCCATGTGGTCGACCCGTGGGCGGGCAGCTACATGATGGAGCGCCTCACGCAGGACATGGCAGACGCCGCATGGGCCATCATCGAGGAAGTGGATGCCCTCGGCGGCATGACGAAGGCCGTGGACTCCGGCTGGGCGAAGCTCAAGATCGAGGCCAGCGCGGCCGAGAAGCAGGCGCGCATCGACGCCGGGCGCGACGTGATCGTCGGCGTCAACAAGTACCGGCTGGAGCAGGAAGACGAGCACGACACCCTGGAGGTGGACAACAACCGGGTGCGTGCCCAGCAGGTCGCACGCCTGGAGCGCATCCGCGCCGCGCGCGACGCGAATGCCGTGCAAGCCGCCCTCGAGGCGCTGACGCAGGCCGCCCGCAGTGGCGAAGGCAACCTCCTGGACCTGAGTATCCGCGCCGTGCGCGCGCGTGCCACGGTAGGCGAGGTCTCCGATGCGCTCGAGAAGGTCTGGGGGCGCCATCGCGCCGACACGCAGAAGGTGACCGGTGTGTATGCAGCCGCCTACGACTCGGCCGAAGGCTGGGACCAGTTGAAGCGCGAGATCGAGGAGTTCGGGCAGGATCATGGGCGCCGACCGCGCGTGATGATCGCCAAGCTCGGTCAGGACGGCCACGACCGCGGAGCGAAGGTGGTCGCCACCGCCTTTGCGGACCTCGGCTTCGACGTCGACATCGGCCCGCTCTTCCAGACTCCGGAGGAGTGCGCTCGCCAGGCGATCGAGAACGACGTTCACGCCGTGGGCGTCTCGACGCTCGCCGCGGGCCACAAGACGTTGGTGCCGGCCATCATCCAGGCGCTGAAGCAGCAGGGCAGCGAGGACATCGTCGTGTTCGTCGGCGGTGTCATCCCGAAGCAGGACTACGACTTCCTGTACGACGCCGGCGTCAAGGGCATCTACGGCCCCGGCACGCCGATCCCGGCGAGCGCGAAGGATGTGCTCGAGCAGATCAAGAGCGCCGCCGCTGGATGAACGCGGCCGACCGGTCCCTCGCAGACGCCGTGCTCGGCCCCGAGGGGCCGGCTCAGCGGCGCGCAATGGCCAAGGCGATCACGCTCCTGGAGTCGTCGCGGGCGGACCACCGCGCGCGCGCCGACGCGCTGCTCGATGCCCTCATCCCCGCCACCGGCCGGTCGTTCCGCATCGGCATCTCGGGCGTTCCCGGCGTGGGCAAGTCCACCTTCATCGAGGCGCTCGGGCTCTATCTCGTCGATTGCGAGCATCGAGTGGCCGTGCTGGCGATCGATCCTTCATCGTCGATCTCCGGCGGCTCGATCCTCGGGGACAAGACGCGCATGGAACGCCTGTCCGTGCACGCGCGCGCCTACATCCGGCCGAGCCCGGCGTCGGGCACGCTCGGCGGCGTCGCCGAGAAGACACGCGAGGCGCTGCTCGTGTGCGAGGCCGCGGGCCACGACATCGTCATCGTGGAGACGGTCGGGGTGGGACAGAGCGAAACCGCCGTGGCCGGCATGACGGACATCTTCGTGCTGCTGCAGCTTCCGAACGCCGGCGACGATCTGCAGGCCATCAAGAAAGGCGTGATGGAGCTCGCCGACCTGGTCGTGATCAACAAGGCGGACATCGACACCGGCGCCTCCACCCGCGCCCAGGCGCAGATCGCATCGGCGTTGCGGCTGCTGCATCGCGAAGCGCCGGCCGTGCAGCAGCTCAGCGCGTTGAAGGGCGAGGGCCTCGATGCGTTCTGGCAAGCGGTCTGCGAATGGCGCGACCGGCGCCAGGGCAGTGGTGAGCTCGAGCAGCGCCGCCGCGAGCAGGACCGGGCCTGGATGTGGGGCCTGATCGAGGGCGGCCTGCGTGCCCGATTCCGGTCCCACCCGCACGTCAAGGCCGCGCTGCCCGGCCTGGCGGCCGAAGTCGAAGCCGGCCGCGTGGCCCCGTCGGTGGCCGCGCGTCGCCTGCTCGATCTCGCCTATTGAACTGGACAACTGAACAACGACTCTCTCAAGGAAACGATCTCATGCACGACATCATCGAACAGCTCGAAGCCAAGCGCGCTGCGGCGCGCCTGGGCGGCGGCGAGCGGAGGATCCAGTCACAGCACGCAAAGGGCAAGCTGAGCGCGCGCGAGCGGCTCGACCTGCTGCTCGACGACGGCACGTTCGAGGAATGGGACATGTTCGTCGAGCACCGTTGTGCCGACTTCGGCATGGCCGACAACAAGGTGCCCGGCGACGGTGTCGTCACCGGGTACGGGATGATCAACGGCCGCCTCGTCTTCGTGTTCAGCCAGGACTTCACCGTGTTCGGCGGCGCACTGTCGGAGGCGCACGCCGAGAAGATCTGCAAGGTGATGGACCAGGCGATGAAGGTCGGCGCCCCCGTCATCGGCCTCAACGATTCGGGCGGTGCGCGCATCCAGGAGGGCGTGGCCTCGCTCGGCGGCTATGCCGAGGTGTTCCAGCGCAACGTGCTGGCCTCGGGCGTCATCCCACAGATCAGCCTCATCATGGGCCCGTGCGCGGGCGGCGCCGTGTACTCGCCGGCCATGACCGACTTCATCTTCATGGTGAAGGACAGCGCCTACATGTTCGTCACCGGGCCCGACGTCGTGAAGACGGTGACGCACGAGGAGGTCACCGCCGAGGAACTCGGCGGCGGCATCACGCACACGACGCGCAGCGGCGTCGCCGACCTGGCCTTCGACAACGACGTCGAAGCGATCATGATGCTGCGCCGCTTCTTCAACTACCTGCCGCTGAACAATCGTGAGAAGGCGCCCGTGCGCCCCAGCGGCGACCCGCCCGAGCGGCTCGACTTCTCGCTGGACACGCTGGTCCCCGACAGTGCGAACAAGGCCTACGACATCAAGGAGCTCATCCTCAAGGTGGCCGACGATGGCGAGTTCTTCGAGCTGCAGCCGGAGTACGCCAAGAACATCGTCGTCGGCTTCGCGCGGATGGACGGCCAGACGGTGGGCATCGTGGCCAACCAGCCGCTCGTGCTCGCGGGCTGCCTCGACATCCGCAGCGCCATCAAGGGCGCCCGCTTCGTCCGGTTCTGCGACGCGTTCAGCATCCCGGTCGTGACGTTCGTGGACGTGCCCGGCTTCATGCCCGGCACCAGCCAGGAGTACGGCGGGATCATCAAGCACGGCGCCAAGCTGCTTTACGCCTATGCCGAGTGCACGGTACCGAAGGTCACCGTCATCACGCGCAAGGCCTATGGCGGCGCCTACGACGTGATGAGCTCCAAGCATTTGCGCGGCGACGTGAATTTCGCCTGGCCCAATGCGGAGATCGCCGTCATGGGTGCCAAAGGCGCGGTGGAGATCATCTTTCGCGAGGACAAGGCTGATCCGGCCAAGCTGGCCGCGCGCGAGGCGGAGTACAAGGCGCGCTTCGCCAATCCCTTCGTCGCCGGCGCGCGGGGGTACATCGACGATGTGATTCAGCCGCACGAGACGCGCAAGCGCATCTGCCGATCCCTGGTGATGCTGCGCGACAAGAAACTCGAGAACCCGTGGCGCAAGCACGGGAACATTCCGCTGTGAGGCCGGGCATGTTCGACAAGATCCTTATTGCCAACCGGGGCGAGATCGCCTGCCGCGTCATCCGCACCGCGAAAAGAATGGGCATCGCGACGGTGGCCGTCTATTCGGAGGCAGACCGTGATGCGCGCCACGTGGAGATGGCCGACCAGAGCGTGCTGCTCGGCCCGGCCCCGTCGCGCGAGTCCTACCTGTCAGCCGACAAGATCATCGCCGCTGCCAAGGCCACCGGCGCGCAGGCCATCCACCCCGGCTACGGCTTCCTCTCGGAGAACGAGGCCTTCGCAGCACGGGTGGAGGAGGAGGGCCTCGTCTTCATCGGCCCCAAGCACTATTCCATCGCCGCGATGGGCGACAAGATCGCCTCGAAGAAGCTTGCGCTGCAAGCGAAAGTGAACACCATCCCGGGCTGGAACGACGTCATCGAGACGCCCGAGCGCGCGGTGGAGATCGCGCGCGACATCGGCTATCCGGTGATGATCAAGGCGAGTGCCGGCGGCGGGGGCAAGGGCTTGCGGGTCGCCTTCGACGACAAGCAGGCTTTGGAGGGGTTCACGTCGTGCCGCAACGAGGCACGCGCGAGCTTCGGCGACGACCGGGTCTTCATCGAGAAGTTCGTCGAGCAGCCGCGCCACATCGAGATCCAGGTGCTCGGCGATGCCCACGGCAACGTGGTCTACCTCTGGGAGCGCGAGTGCTCCATCCAGCGCCGTCACCAGAAGGTGATCGAGGAGGCGCCGAGCCCGTTCATCAGCGAGGCCACGCGCCGCGCGATGGGCGAGCAGGCCGTGGCACTCGCCCGCGCGGTGAAATATCAGAGCGCCGGCACCGTCGAGTTCGTGGTGGGCAGCGACCAGAGTTTCTATTTCCTCGAGATGAACACGCGGCTGCAGGTCGAGCACCCGGTGACCGAGTGCATCACCGGGCTGGATCTGGTCGAGCTCATGATCCGCGTGGCGGCAGGCGAGCGGCTGCCGTTCAAGCAGTCGGACATCCGGCGCGACGGATGGGCGATGGAGTGCCGCATCAACGCGGAAGATCCGCTGCGCAACTTCCTGCCGAGCACCGGCCGCCTCGTGAAATATGAGCCGCCGCAAGAGGGTGACGGCGTGCGCGTGGACACCGGCGTCTACGAGGGCGGCGAGATCCCGATGTACTACGACTCGATGATCGCCAAGCTCATCGTGCACGGCAGCGACCGCATGGATGCCATCGCGAAGATGCGCGAGGCGCTCAACCGATTCGTGATCCGCGGCATCAGCAGCAACATCCCGTTCCAGGCGGCCTTGCTGGCTCATCCGCGCTTCGTCGCGGGCGACTTCAACACCGGCTTCATCGCCGAGCACTTCCCGAAGGGGTTTCGCGCCGAAGACGTTCCGCACGAGGATCCGCAGTTCCTCATCGCGCTGGCGGCCGCCGTGCACCGGAGGTACCTCACCCGCGCGGCGGGCATCAGCGGACAGTTGCCAGGCCACGGCTTCCGGGTCACCGCCGAACAGGTCGTCATCGTGAAAGGCGATGCCGGTGCCACGACGCACCACGCGGTCGAGGTGCAGCTCAACGGCGTCGTCGTCGTCTCGCTCGGTGACCGCCGGTTCGACTTCGAGAGCGACTGGACCTTCGGCCGCACGCGCATCGAGGGCTTGTGCAACGGGCGTCCGTTCGCCGCACAGGTGGAGCGCCACGGGCTCACGCTGCGTGTGATTCATGGCGGCACGCGCATCGACGCGCTCGTGCTGTCACCCCGCGCTGCGGAATTGCAGAAGCTCATGCCCTACAAGCCTCCGCCGGACACGAGCAAGTTCCTGCTGGCGCCGATGCCCGGGTTGCTGGCCGATGTCCAGGTCGTGCCCGGCCAGGTCGTCTTGGCCGGCGACCGGCTCGCCGTGATCGAGGCCATGAAGATGGAGAACATCCTCACCGCCCCGCAGAACGCCAAGGTGGCCGAGATCCTGGCCACTCGCGGAGAAAGCCTCGCCGTGGATCAACCCATCCTGAGGTTCGAATGAGCAAGCCGTTCCGCATCCTCGGCCTCCAGCAAGTCGCCATCGGCGGCACCGACAAGCAGCGGCTGCGCTCGCTGTGGGTCGACCTGCTCGGCGTGCCCGTGACCGGCCATTTCGTGTCGGAGCGCGAGAACGTCGACGAAGACATCTGCACTCTCGGGGCGGGGCCGCACGCGGTCGAAATCGACCTCATGCAGCCGATCGATGCAGATCGCAAGCCGGCGGTCCACGCGACGCCGCTCAATCACGTCGGGCTCTGGGTCGACGATCTGCCCAAGGCCGTGGAGTGGATGGCTGCGCATGGCGTGCGGTTCGCTCCGGGCGGCATCCGCAAGGGGGCGGCCGGACACGACATCTGCTTCATCCACCCGAAGGGGAACGACGAGTTCCCGATCGGGGGCGAGGGCGTGCTGATCGAGCTGGTTCAGGCGCCGCCGGAGGTCATCTCGGCGGCGTCCTGACCCGCATTACTGGCTCGCCGCGGAAGCGGTGGCCGCGGGCGCCGAAGGCGCCGCTTCCATCTGCACGGCGTTGCTGGCCGTCATGGCAGGCGCCGTGGCCGTGCCGCGCTGCACCGAGGCGGTGTCCGCGGCGCTCACCGGCAGCAACGGCACGATCAGCAGCGCGACGATGTTGATGATCTTGATCAACGGGTTCACCGCCGGCCCGGCGGTGTCCTTGTAAGGATCGCCCACGGTGTCGCCGGTGACCGCGGCCTTGTGCGCGTCGCTGCCCTTGCCGCCGTGGTGGCCGTCCTCGATGTACTTCTTGGCGTTGTCCCACGCCCCACCGCCGGTGCACATCGAGATGGCGACAAACAGGCCGGTCACGATCGTGCCCATGAGCAGCCCGCCGAGCGCCTTCGGCCCGAGGGCGAGGCCCACCACGATGGGCACCAGCACCGGCAGCAGCGACGGAATCATCATTTCCTTGATCGCCGCACCGGTGAGCATGTCCACGGCGCGACCGTACTCGGGCTTGGCCGTGCCTTCCATGATTCCCTTGATCTCGCGGAACTGGCGGCGCACTTCCTCGACGACGGCGCCGGCGGCCCTTCCCACCGCCTCCATGGCCATCGCGCCGAACAGGTACGGAATCAGGCCGCCGATGAACAGGCCGACAATCACGTACGGGTCGGACAGGTCGAATGCAACATCGAATCCGCTCGCCTCCAGCGCGTGTGTGTAGTCGGCGAACAGTACCAGCGCGGCCAGGCCGGCCGAGCCGATCGCATAGCCCTTCGTCACGGCCTTCGTCGTGTTGCCCACCGCATCGAGAGGATCGGTGACGTCGCGCACGCTGGCCGGCAGGTCGGCCATCTCGGCGATGCCGCCGGCGTTGTCGGTGATGGGCCCGTAGGCGTCGAGCGCGACGATGATGCCGGCCATACTGAGCATCGACGTTGCCGCCACGGCAATGCCGTAGAGACCCGCCAGCACGTACGACGCGATGATCGCGATGCACACGAAGATCACGGGCCACGCCGTGGACTTCATGCTCACGCCGATGCCCGCGATGATGTTCGTGGCGTGCCCGGTGGTCGAGGCTTGCGCCACGTGCTGCACCGGCTTGAAATTCGTGCCGGTGTAGTACTCGGTGATCCACACCATGGCGGCAGTCAACACGAGGCCGATGATGCAGGCACCCCAGAGGGAGCCCGGGCCGACCGAGCGGCCGTCGGTGAGCGCGATGCCGTCCGGAAAGAGCGCTTTGCCAACGAAGTAGAACGCGATCAGCGAGATCACGCCGGCGACGATGAGGCCCTTGTACAGCGCGGGCATCACGTTCTTCATGCCCGGGCTCGCCTTCACGAACGCGCAGCCGATGATCGAAGCGATGATCGATACGCCGCACAGCAGCAACGGGTAGACCACCGCGTTCTGGACGTTGGCGCCGGTCACCATCAGCGCACCGAGCGTCATGGTGGCGATGATCGTGACGGCGTAGGTCTCGAACAGGTCGGCCGCCATGCCGGCGCAATCGCCGACGTTGTCGCCCACGTTGTCGGCGATCACCGCCGGGTTGCGGGGGTCGTCCTCCGGAATCCCGGCCTCCACCTTGCCGACCAGGTCGGCGCCCACGTCAGCGCCCTTCGTGAAGATGCCGCCGCCCAAGCGCGCGAAGATCGAGATCAGCGAGCCGCCGAAGGCCAGCCCGAGCATCGGCTTGAGCGTCTCTGCGTCGAAGCGCGTGCCGGCGGTCACGTACCACATGAAGAGGCCCACGCCGAGGAGGCCGAGGCCCACCACCAGCATGCCCGTGATGGCGCCGCCCTTGAAAGCGACGTCGAGCGCCGGACCGATGCCTCTCGTGGCCGCCTGTGCCGTGCGCACGTTGGCCCGTACGGACACGTTCATGCCGATGAACCCGCAGGCGCCCGACAGCACCGCCCCGAGCACGAAGCCGAAGGCCGTCTTGGCGCCGAGGAAAACGGCGATGAGCACCGCCAGCACGACGCCCACCATGGCGATCGTCTTGTACTGGCGCGCCAGGTAGGCGGCGGCACCCTGCTGCACGGCAGCGGCGATCTCTTGCATTCGGGCATTGCCCGCGTCCTGCTTCAGGATCCAGCTTCTCTGGATGAAGCCGTACAAAACAGCGGCCAAGCCGCACGCCAGCGCCACGTACAGCGCCATAGAACTCGACATGCAGGTTTCTCCTATTCGCGTCCGGGTCCCCGTGAATCGCGCCCGCTGTCTTCGCCCGTGCTCGGCACGGGGGGCGGGTCGCCGCCCGGCATGCTAAGGGCAAGTCCGCAAAAGCGGCTTGGTTTTTTCCCGCTGTGCGGCATCGCAGCGACACCGCGGGCGCTCGGTAGAATCCGGGTTTTCCCCTGAGTCATCGAGCCATCCATGAGCCTGCACAACGTGACACCGGGCGCGAATGCGCCCGACGAGTTCAACGTCATCATCGAGATCCCGATGAACGCGGACCCGATCAAGTACGAGGTCGACGAAGAGACGGGCGCCATGTTCGTCGACCGATTCATGGGCACCGCCATGCACTATCCGTGCAACTACGGCTACATCCCCAAGACGCTGGCCGACGACGGCGACCCGGTGGACGTGCTCGTCATCACCCCGGTCCCGCTGATCAGCGGCGTGGTGGTCGCCTGCCGCCCGATCGGCATCCTGAAGATGACCGACGAGGCCGGCGGCGACAGCAAGCTGCTCGCGGTGCCGATCGACAAGGTGCTGCCCATCTACACCCACTGGCAGAAGCCCGAAGACATGAACGCCCTGCGCCTGCGGCAGATCCAGCACTTTTTCGAGCACTACAAGGATCTGGAAGAGGGCAAGTGGGTCAAGGTGCTGGGTTGGGAAGGCCCGGAGAGCGCTCGCCAGGAGGTGACGACCGGCATGGCCAGCTGGGCCGCGGCGCACAAGAAGGGCTGAGGCGCCTCAGGTGCTCCGGAACGGGTTGCGCTCGCGCAGCTCGTCCACGTATTGCTCGATGCCGGCCCCTTCCTGGGCAAGGAACTCCGCCACGGCCGATGCGAACCGCCGGTCGGCGAGCCAGTGAGCCGAGGCGGTGGCCACCGGCATCAGGCCGCGGGCCATCTTGTGCTCGCCTTGCGCGCCGCCTTCGAAACGCTGCATACGGTTCGCAACGCACCATGCGAGCGGCCGGTAGTAACACGCCTCGAAGTGCAGGCAGGGCACGTACTCCAGCGCTCCCCAGTACCGTCCCCAGGCGCTCCTGCCATCGCCGTCGGTCGCGATCAGCGACACCCCCAACGGGCGACCTCGGCGGTGCGCCACGAACATCACCCACATCTGCGGCAGCGTCCGCGACAGCTGCGCGAAGAATGCGCGCGTGAGGTAGGGCGTCGAGTGGTGGGCCCGGTAGGTGTGGGTATAGCAGCGGTGAAAGAAGTCCCAGAGCGGCTCGTCGATCTCCTCGCCGCGATGCACCGTGAAGCTCACCTCCGCCTCCGTCACCCGACGCCGTTCCTGCAGGATCTTCTTTCGCTTGTCGCGCGCCAGGCTGCGCAGGAACTCGTCGAAGCTTTCATAGGCCGGCTCGCGATTCGTCCAGTGGAACTGCACGCCTGAACGCATCAGCCAACCCGCACGCTCCATCGCTGCCCGGTCGACGTCGTCGAGGAACAGCAGATGCGCGGACGACAGCTTCAACCCGCGCGCCATCGCCCCGATCGTCTGCACCAGTGCGTTTCGCGCCGGGCCGTCGCGTGCGAGCAGCCGCGTGCCCGGCGCCGGCGTGAACGGCACCGCGCCCAGCAGCTTGGGGTAGTACTCGAGCCCGTGCCGCTCATAGGCGTCGGCCCACGCCCAGTCGAACACGTATTCGCCGTAGGAGTGGCCCTTGAGGTACAGCGCACAGGCCGCGGCCAGGGCTCCATCGTGGCGCAGCACGACCCACTGCGGCGCCCAACCCGTGCGAGCCACTGCGCTGCCGGAGGCGTGCAGCGCGGCCAGGTACTCATGACGCATGAAGGGCGTCGGTGACGCCTGCATGTCGAGAAGCGCATTCCACTGCGCCGCGTCCACCGCCGCCGGGTCGGCGTGAACCTCGATGACATAATCTCCGACAGTGATGTTCGTCATTTGGAATGCGATGCTGAAGGTCGCGACATGGTGAAGGTCGCCCTGGCGCAGATCAACGCCACGGTCGGCGATCTTGCGGGCAATGCCAGCAAGATCGTCGCCGCAGCCCGCGAGGCGCACGCGCAAGGCGCCTGCGTCGTGCTGGCCCCCGAACTCGGGCTCACCGGCTACCCCCCAGAGGATCTCCTGCTGCGACCGGCGTTCATGCGCGCATGCGACGAGGCGCTCGACAGCATCGCACAGGCGCTGTCCGGCTGCAGCGGGCTGCGCGTGGTCGTCGGGCATCCTCACGCCGGCGGCGACGACCTGCGCACCCGGTCGGTCTCCGTGCAGCGCCGATTCAACGCCGCGTCGGTGCTCTCCGGCGGCCGCATCGAGGCCACCTACTGCAAGCGAGAGTTGCCGAACTACCAAGTCTTCGACGAGCGACGGTACTTCGTCTCCGGCCGCGATGCCGGCCTCGACCCCGTGGTCTTCGAGGCCGGCGGCATGCGCTTCGGCGTCCTGATCTGCGAGGACGCCTGGTTCGAAGAGCCTGCGCGCAGCGCGAAGGCGGCCGGCGCCGAGGTGCTGTGCGTGATCAATGCTTCTCCGTTCCATCTCGGCAAGGCGGAAGAGCGCGAGGAGCGGATGGCCGAGCGCGTGCGTGACGTCGGTCTGCCATTGGTGTTCTCGCACCTCGTCGGCGGCCAGGACGAAGTGGTGTTCGACGGCGGGTCGTTCGCGCTGGACTCGTCGGCTCGCCTGGCCATGCGCGCGCCGTGCTTCGAGGAATCGCTGGCCTTCGTCGACATCGAGGCCGGCGGCGTTGCCCGCGGCGAGGTTCATGCGCTGCCGTCCATGGAGGCGCAGGCCTGGTCCGCCCTCGTCACCGGCGTGCGCGACTACCTCGGCAAGAACGGCTTCCCCGGCGCCATCATCGGCCTGTCCGGGGGCATCGATTCGGCACTGGTGCTTGCGATTGCCGTCGACGCGCTCGGCGCCGAACGGGTGCGCACAGTGATGATGCCGTCGCCCTACACGGCGGACATCTCCTGGATCGACGCGCGCGACATGGCCGCAGGCCTGGGCGTGCGCCACGACGAAATCTCGATTGCGCCGATGTTCACAGCCTTCAAGGCGGAGCTGGCCCCGCAGTTCGCCGGCCTGCCGGAAGACACCACGGAAGAGAACATCCAGGCGCGCATCCGAGGCACGCTGCTGATGGCGCTGTCCAACAAGACCGGCGCCATCGTGCTCACCACGGGCAACAAGAGCGAGATGGCCACGGGCTATTGCACGCTGTATGGCGACATGGCCGGTGGTTTCGCCGTCATCAAGGATGTCGCGAAGACGCTGGTCTACCGGCTGGCGCGCTGGCGCAACGCGCAGTCGCCCGCACCAGCTGCGGGCAAGGGCGGGCTGGTCATTCCCGAGCGCATCATCACTCGAGCACCCTCAGCCGAGCTTCGCCCCGACCAGACCGACCAGGACAGCCTGCCGCCATACGACGTGCTCGATGCCATTCTCGCGCTCTACATGGAAGAGGACAGCAGCATCGAGCAGATCGTGGCTGCCGGCTTCGCGCGTGCCGATGTCGAACGCGTCACCCACCTGATCAAGATCAACGAGTACAAACGCCGCCAGGCGCCGGTGGGCATACGCATCACGCATCGAGGTTTCGGCAGGGACTGGCGCTACCCCATCACCTCGAAGTTCCGTGCTTAAATGCCGCGGAGTTGCCGCACCGTTGGAGCCTTGCGATGAAACAGATCACCGCCATCATCAAGCCATTCAAGCTCGAGGAAGTGCGCGAATCGCTGGCCGAGGTGGGTGTCTCCGGTCTCACTGTCACCGAGGTGAAGGGCTTCGGGCGCCAGAAGGGCCACACCGAGCTCTACCGCGGCGCCGAGTACGTTGTCGACTTCCTTCCGAAAGTGAAGATCGAGGTCGTCGTGAAGGACGAGGAAGTCGAGCGCTGCATCGAGGCTGTGGTCCGGGCCGCCAAGACCGGCAAGATCGGCGACGGCAAGATCTTCGTCACGCCGGTCGAGCAGGTCGTGCGCATTCGCACCGGCGAGACCGACGAAGCGGCGGTCTGATCCGAACGCGGCCTCAGGTTTTCGAGTAGTCGTCGAGCGCCGATGCGTCTGCCGCGGCGGCAGCAACGCGATCCAGCAGCTGGTGAACGTCCGTGTCCACCAGCAGCGCCCGATGCTGCTCTTCCGACACGAACCCGCGTCGCACGCTTTGCCCCATGAACTCGATCAGCGGGTCGTAGTAGCCGTCGACGTTCAGCAGCGCCACCGGCTTGTCGTGATAGCCCAGCTGCTGCCACGACCACACCTCGTAGAGTTCCTCCAGGGTGCCGATCCCGCCGGGCAGCGCGACGAATGCATCCGCCCGCTCGGCCATGGCCTGCTTGCGCTCGTGCATCGAGCGCACCACAAGCAGCTCCGTGAGGCGCGAGTGCCCGACCTCGCGCTGCATCAGCGCTTCCGGGATCACCCCGATCACGCGGCCTCCCGCCGCGAGCGCCGCGTCGGCCACGATGCCCATCAGGCCGACCCGGCCGCCCCCGTAGACCAGGCGCGCGCCGCGGCGGGCGATCGCCTCGCCCATCTCTTGCGCTGCCGTGACGAAGGATGCGCTGTCGCCGAAACGCGAGCCGCAGTACACGCAGATCGACAGCATGCTCAAGCTCCGGCCAGCCGCTGCCACAGCGCGGCCGACCACACGCCGCCGCACAGAACGAGCGACACCATGACGGCTGCGCTGCCCAGGTCCTTCGCGCGCTTGGACAGCGCATGAAGCTCGAACGACACGCGGTCGACCGTGGCCTCGACGGCCGAGTTGAGGAGTTCGACCACCAGCACGATCAGCACCGTCCCGACCAGCAGCGCCACCTGGACCCAGTCCTGGCCGACCCAGAAGGCCGCCGGCACGAGCGCCGCTGCGAGCCAGCACTCCTGCCGGAATGCACTCTCGCCCGCGTAGGCCGCACGCAGTCCGTCCAGCGAGTGCCCCGTGGCGCGCACCACGCGATCCAGGCCTGTGCGGCCTTTGAAGACGTTGCTCATGAGGGCGGCGCTCCGTGCGTGGATTCTGCCCGCAGCTTCGGCGGCGTGCGCCACGTCACGAGCCGCGTGCCGCACACGGCGTCATGCCAGAACTGCCGGTCCGGGTGCAGGCGCGACAGCGCCGCGTAGGCCAGCGCCCCGGCACCCACGACCCCGAGCATCTCGCCGGCGGAATTCAGGCCGGCGGCGCGAACCGCCGCCAGCGCCGGCAGGAACCACACCCAGCAGAGAAGGTAGCGAGCAAGGGCGCGGGTCGGGGAGACCGGTCGGCCGTGCTTGGTGACGAGGCGCACGTGCCAGGTCTTCATCGCCAGGGTCTGGCCGCCGCGGCTCCAGCACCAGACGAAATAGACGCCCAGCAGCACGAAAAGGAGTGCTTTCAGGCCCGGCTGGGCCGAGAGTGCGTGGCGCTGGTTCATCATGGGGCCGTACACGAGTCCGGCGACAACCACGATGCCGAACACCAGGACGCCTTCATAGAGGAACGCCGCAAGGCGGCGGCGCAAGCTCGGCGTCGACAGGTCGGCGCCATCGGCGGGCGCCGTCATTTGTTGCGATTGGCGGGCTGGTCCGCAACCGGCGCCGGGAGTGTCGCGGCACCCTGTGCGCCGCGCTTCGGCAGGAGCGTCGTCGAATCGACGAAACCGGGCGTGGCGGCGATCTTCGGCAAGCCGGTCTGCTGGTGGCTCGGCTGCTGTCCTGGCTGGTTCAGCAGGCGCGTCGATGCGCCTGGGCGGGTTTGCACGACGGTGGGCGCCACCGGCTTTACGGCGGCGCCCACCGT
>Ga0247820_10001154_pt1 | contig 14841 bp, 13 predicted proteins | sample 13C_Glucose_Day1_2_FD_192480 | JGI IMG/M metagenome (GOLD analysis project Ga0247820, IMG submission 192480) | Soil microbial communities from agricultural site in Penn Yan, New York, United States - 13C_Glucose_Day14 | ecosystem: Environmental > Terrestrial > Soil > Agricultural land | place...
CGGGGGGTCCTCGCCCCCGCCGCCCCTTCCCGTCCCGACCCGGGGGCGCTGCCCCCGGACCCCCGCTCCTCAAACGCCGGAGGGGCTGAAGGACCCGGGGGCGCTGCCCCCGGACCCCCGCTCCTCAAACGCCGGAGGGGCTCAAAGGAGCCTGGGCGGGGAGTAAGTGACCGTATGCGCCCTATCGCGCCGGCGGTGGCGGTGGCAGGCTGCCGGGCATGAGGATGCGACAGGTGCTGGTCGCCGGATTCGCCGTGGCCGCCATCGGTGGGCTCGCGGCGTGCGAGGGCGGCGGACTGGGTTCCGCGGCCGTCGCGCTCACCACCGACGAGACCGTGACCAAGGAGCTCAACCGGCAGAAGGCCGGCGTGCGATGGCTCACCTGCACCGCCTCCTTCGGGGACAAGGCCGGCGAGAACACCGTCGCCGCCGTCGACTGCGACGGCGAGACGGAGGACGGCAAGGAGATCACCGTCGACGGCAAGGTCACCCACGCCGTCAACGGCGCCTGCGTACGCGGCGACCTCACCGCGAAGGTGGACGGCAAGCAGTGGTTCCGGGTCGACGGCCTCGGCGACTGCGACTCCACCAGCCCGCCGCGCGTGGGCGAACCGACGCAGCGCGGCCCGAAGCCCACGGTCACCGTGACCGTCACCACGACCGTGTGGTGCGAGCAGTACCCCTCCTGTCGCCCCGTCGAGGGCAAGTGATCCAAACCCCTGTCCAGGCAGCTTCCCCGTGCATAGGGTGATCGGGTGACACAGCCCGCATCGGTCGCATCCGCCGCATCCGCCGCTTACCTCCGATTCCCGCACCCGCACGGCGAGTTGGTCGCTTTCACCGCCGAGGACGACGTGTGGCTCGCCCCGCTCGACGGCGGCCGGGCCTGGCGGGTCAGCGCCGACAACGTGCCGGTGAACCACCCGCGTGTCTCACCCGACGGCACCACCGTCGCCTGGACCTCCACCCGCGACGGCGCACCCGAGGTGCACGTCGCGCCCGTCGACGGCGGCCCCGGCAGACGCCTGACCCACTGGGGCAGCGCGCGGACCCAGGTCCGCGGCTGGACGGCGGACGGACGGGTGCTGGCGCTCAGCACCGAGGGCCAGGCCAGTCTGCGGCGCAGCTGGGCCCGCGCCGTCCCGCTCGACGGCGGCCCGGCCGCCACCCTGCCGTACGGCCCCGTGGGCGACGTCGCCGACGGACCGCACACCGTGCTGCTGTCCGCGCCGATGGGCCGCGAGGCCGCCTGGTGGAAGCGCTACCGGGGCGGCACCGCGGGCAAGCTGTGGATCGACCGCGCGGGCGACGGCGAGTTCGTACGGCTGCACGAGGACCTGGACGGGAACATCGAGTACCCGCTGTGGGCGGGGGACCGGATCGCGTTCCTCTCCGACCACGAGGGCACCGGCGCCCTGTACTCCTCCCTCGCCGACGGCTCCGACCTGCGCAGGCACACCCCCCTGGGCGGCTTCTACGCCCGGCACGCCGCGAGCGACGGCAGCCGGGTCGTCTACTCCAGCGCCGGTGAGCTGTGGATCCTGGACGACCTCGACGGCGCCGAGCCGCGCCGGCTCGACATCCGCCTCGGCGGGCAGCGCGTCGACCTCCAGCCCTTCCCGGTGAACGCCGCCCGCTGGTTCGGCTCCGCCTCCCCCGACCACACCGCGCGCGGCAGCGCCGTCTGCGTCCGGGGCACCGTCCACTGGGTCACCCACCGCTCCGGCCCGGCCCGCGCGCTCGCCGCGACCCCGGGCGTACGGGCCCGGCGGCCGCGCACGTTCCGCGCGGACGGCGAGGAGTGGGTGGTGTGGGTGACGGACGCCGAGGGCGAGGACGCCCTGGAGTTCGCCCCCGCCACCGGACTCGCCCCCGGCGCCGTCCCGCGCCGGATCGCCGCCGGGCAGCTGGGCCGGGTCGTGGGGCTCGCCATGGCCCCCGACGGCGGCCGCGCCGCCGTCGCCTCCCACGACGGCCGGGTCCTGCTCGTCGAGCGGGAGACCGGCGAGGTGCGGGAGGTCGACCGCAGCGAGGACGGCGACGTCTCCGGGCTGGTCTTCTCGCCCGACTCCGGCTGGCTCGCCTGGTCCCACCCCGGCCCGCGCCCGCTCAGCCAGCTCAAGCTCGCCCACACCACCGACCTGTCGGTCACCGAGGCGACCCCGCTGCGCTTCCAGGACTACGCGCCCGCCTTCACCCTCGACGGCAGGCACCTGGCGTTCCTGTCTTCCCGCTCCTTCGACCCGGTCTACGACGAGCACGTCTTCGACCTGGCCTTCGTAGAGGGCGTACGCCCGTATCTGATCACCCTGGCGGCGACCACCCCGTCCCCGTTCGGGCCGCAGCGGCACGGCCGGCCCTTCGAGACGCCGGACCGGGACGAGACCCCCGACAGCGAGGGCACCCCCACCACCCGGATCGACCTCGACGGCCTCGCCGACCGCATCGTGCCGTTCCCGGTGGAGGCCGCCCGCTACTCCAACCTGCGCGCCGCCAAGGACGGGGTGCTGTGGCTGCGGCACCCGGTCCGCGGGGTGCTCGGCGCGTCCCGGGCCACCCCGGACGACCCCGACCCCAAGACCGACCTGGAGCGCTACGACCTCGCCCAGCAGCGCATCGAGCACCTCGCCGTGGACGCCGACCACTTCGAGGTCAGCGGCGACGGCAAGCGGGTGCTGCTGTGGACCGACGGGCGGCTGAAGGTCGTGCCCAGCGACCGGCGGGCCTCCGGCGACGACGACAGCGACACGAACATCTCCGTCGACCTCGGCAGGGTGCGGCAGTTCGTCGACCCGGCCGTCGAGTGGCGGCAGATGTTCGACGAGAACGGCCGCATCATGCGGGACAACTTCTGGCGTCCGGACATGAGCGGCGTCGACTGGGACGGCGTCCTCGACCGGTACCGTCCCGTCCTCGACCGTCTCGCCACCCACGACGACCTGGTGGACCTGCTCTGGGAGGTGCAGGGCGAACTCGGCACCTCGCACGCGTACGTCACACCACGCGGCGGCTACGGCGAGGGGACGCGGCAGGGACTGCTCGGCGCGGACGTCTCCCGGCACGAGGACGGCAGCTGGCGGGTCGACCGGATCCTGCCCGCGGAGACCTCCGACCCGGAGGCGCGCTCCCCGCTCGCGGCCCCCGGTGTGGCCGTCCGGCCCGGCGACGCCGTCGTCGCCGTCGCGGGACAGCCGGTCGATCCGGTGACCGGACCGGCGCCGCTGCTGGTGGGGACGGCGGGGAAGGCGGTCGAGCTGACCGTCTCGCCCGCGGGCGGCGGCGAGTTGCGGCACGCGGTCGTCGTGCCGCTCGCCGACGAGGAGCCGTTGCGGTACCACGCGTGGGTCGCCGGCCGGCGGGCGTACGTGCTGGAGAAGTCCGGGGGGCGGCTGGGGTACATCCACGTGCCCGACATGCAGGCGCCCGGGTGGGCGCAGATCCACCGCGACCTGCGGATGGAGGTGCTGCGCGAGGGCCTGGTCGTGGACGTGCGGGAGAACCGGGGCGGGCACACCTCGCAGCTCGTGGTGGAGAAGCTGGCCCGGCGGATCGTGGGCTGGGACCTGCCCCGCGGCATGCGGGCGGAGAGCTATCCGCGGGACGCTCCCAGGGGGCCGGTGGTCGCCGTGGCCAACGAGTTCTCCGGCTCCGACGGCGACATCGTGAACGCGGCGATCCGGGCGCTGGGCATCGGGCCGGTGGTCGGCACGCGGACGTGGGGCGGGGTGATCGGCATCGACAGCCGGTACCGCCTGGTGGACGGGACGCTGGTGACGCAGCCGAAGTACGCCTTCTGGCTCGAGGGGTACGGGTGGGGCGTGGAGAACCACGGGGTCGATCCCGATGTGGAGGTCGTGCAGCGGCCGCAGGACCACGCGGCAGGGCGGGACGTGCAGTTGGACGAGGCGGTGCGGCTGGCGTTGGAGGCGCTCGAGTCGGCGCCCGCGAAGGAGCCGCCGGCGTTGCCGTGAGCCGCGGACACGCGGGTGCCGGGGCGTACGATGCCCTGCGTAGTGATCAGTGGGACCGAGGAGGGTTCATGGCTGGGGAGCCTCAGGACGACTGCTTGTTCTGCAAGATCGTCGACGGGAGCATCCCGGCGACGATCGTGCGGCAGACCGACACGACCATCGCGTTCCGTGACATAAACCCGCAGGCGCCCACCCATGTGCTGGTGATCCCGAAGGCGCACCACAAGGACGCCGCCGCGCTCGCCGCCGCCGCGCCCGGGCTCGCCGCGGACGTGCTGCGGGAGACGCAGGCCGTCGCCGACGAGGAGAAGCTGGACAGCTACCGCATCATCTTCAACACCGGCAGCGGCGCCGGCCAGACCGTCTGGCACGCGCACGCCCACGTCCTGGGCGGCCGCGGCCTCGAGTGGCCCCCGGGGTAGGCGGCCTTGTCCGTACGTGAACTGGTGGTGCTCGGCACCGCCAGCCAGGTCCCCACCCGGCACCGCAACCACAACGGCTATCTGCTGCGCTGGGACGGCGAGGGCATCCTGTTCGACCCCGGCGAGGGCACCCAGCGCCAGATGCTGCGCGCCGGGGCCGCCGCCCACGACCTCAACCGGATCTGCGTCACCCACTTCCACGGCGACCACTCCCTCGGCCTCGCCGGGGTGATCCAGCGCATCAACCTCGACAAGGTGCCGCACGAGATCACCGCCCACTACCCGCGGTCCGGGCAGCGCTTCTTCGACCGGCTGCGGTACGCCACCGCCTACCGGGAGACCGTCGCCCTCACCGAGGCCCCGGTCGACACCGACGGCCCCCTCCACCGCACCCCCGGCTACACGCTGGAGGCGCGGCGGCTGTCCCATCCCGTCGAGGCGTTCGGCTACCGGCTGGTCGAACCCGACGGCCGGCGGATGCTGCCCGACCGGCTGGCCGCGCACGGCATCAAGGGCCCGGACATCGGCCGCATCCAGCGCGAGGGCACGCTCGACGGGGTCCCGCTGGAGGAGGTCAGCGAGGTGCGGCGCGGGCAGCGGTTCGCGTTCGTCATGGACACCCGGCTGTGCGACGGGGTGTACGCGCTCGCCGAGGGCTGCGACATGCTGGTCATCGAGTCCACGTTCCTCGACGAGGACGAGGAGCTCGCCGTCGAGTTCGGCCATCTGACCGCCGGGCAGGCGGCCCGGGTGGCGCGGGACGCGGGCGTACGGCATCTCGTCCTCACCCACTTCAGCCAGCGCTACACCGACCCGGAGGAGTTCGAGCGGCAGGCGCGGGCGGCCGGGTACGAGGGCGAGCTGACCGTGGCGCACGATCTGCTGAGGGTGCCGCTTCCGAAGCGCCGGTGATATCGCCGTACGATATTTCGATGCCCGTACCCAAAGCCGAACTGCACCTTCACATCGAAGGCACCCTGGAACCGGAGCTGGCCTTCGCCCTTGCCGCGCGCAACGGGGTCGAGCTGCCCTACGCCGACACCGACGCGCTCCGTGAGGCGTACCGGTTCCAGGATCTGCAGTCCTTCCTGAACCTGTACTACGAGCTCATGGCCGTGCTGCGCACCGAGCGGGACTTCGAGGACCTCGCCGACGCGTACCTCGCCCGCGCCGCCGCGCAGGGCGTGCGGCACGCGGAGATCTTCTTCGACCCGCAGGCGCACATCGCGCGGGGCGTCGGCATGGACACCGTGGTGGAGGGGCTGTGGCGGGCGCTCGGCAGGAGCCGGGAGACGCACGGCGTCTCCACCCGGCTGATCATGTGCTTCCTGCGGGACGAGTCCGCCGGGTCGGCGCTGGCGACGCTGGACGCCGCGAAGCCGTACCTGGACCGGATCACCGGCGTCGGGCTCGACTCGGCGGAGGTCGGGCATCCGCCGGCGAAGTTCCGCGAGGTGTACGAGGCCGCCGCCGCGCTGGGGCTGCGGCGGGTGGCGCACGCGGGTGAGGAGGGGCCGCCGGAGTACATCACCGAGGCGCTGGACGTGCTCGGTGTGGAGCGGATCGACCACGGGCTGCGCTGCGTCGAGGATCCGGCGCTGGTGGAGCGGCTGGTGCGGGAACGCGTTCCGCTGACGCTCTGCCCGCTGTCGAACGTGCGGCTGCGGACGGTCGACGTGCTGGCCGGGCATCCGCTGCCGGCGATGCTGGACGCGGGGCTGATGTGCACGGTCAACTCCGATGATCCGGCGTACTTCGGCGGGTACGCCGGGGACAACTTCGACGCGGTGCGGGATGTTCTGGGGCTGGGGGCGGAGCGGTTGCGCGAGCTGGCTCGCAACTCCTTCCTCGCCTCCTTCCTGGAGGACGAGGAGGAGTTGCGGGCGCGGTACCTCTCCGAGGTGGAGGCGTACGACTTCGGGTGAGCGGTGCGGGTGCCGGTGCCGGTGCCGGTGCTGTGGCTGGGCGGGGGGAGTTGCGCGGCCCGGCGTTTGCGGGGTGCCGTCGCGCCCACCCGTGCCGCCCTGCGGCACGACTGCCCGCGGAGAGCGGGGAGTCAGGTGGCGGCTGCTGTGTCGTAGGCGCGTTGGGCGGGGGCCGGGGTGCCGTCCAGGGGGATTTCCACGACCGGCTGCTCCGGGGCGCCGACCTCGGGGATCGCGCCGGCCGGGGTGCCGGGGGCCGCGGCGATCACGGCCGCCGGGTGGCCGCCGCGGCGGCGGACCGCGCCCGGCAGCAGCGGGCGTCCGCCGGTGTGCAGGGCGACGGCGGTCATCGGCAGCGCGATCAGCAGCAGACCGGCGCCGAGGACCGCGCCCATCACCGGGAACCCGGCCTGCGCGGAGAGCACGCTGCCGGTCAGCGGACCCGCCGCCGTCCCCAGGGACGACGCCGAGCCGACCAGCACGGCCCAGCGGCCCCGCGAGTCCATCGAGGCCGCCAGCCCGATCAGGTACGACAGCACGACCGGGTAGACCGTGTTCCAGGCGATCTCACCGGCGGCGAAGCTGCCGAGTCCGGTCGCGGAGGCGCTGAGCGCGATGCAGCCGGCGATCAGGACCGTGCCGCCGCCGATGGGCAGCGCCCTTCCCAGCCGCGCCCCGAGCGCGCCCGCGCCCAGGACGCCCAGCAGCCCGGCGCCCAGCGCCACCGCGAAGACGACGCCCACGGTCGGCTCGGAGAGGTGCGCCTGGCCGACGCCGATGCGTCCGCTGACGCCCCACAGCGCGTTCTGGGCGAGCGACCACAGCAGCATGGCGCCGGCCAGGACGAGCCCCGAACGCCGGTACGGCAGGCGGGCGGAGGCCCGGTCGGGTCCGGCGGCCGGGCGCGGAGCGGGGGTGCCGCCCGGCAGCCGTGAGGTCAGCGGCCACACGGCCAGCGCGGTGAGGGCGATGGCGGCCAGCGTGAGCCCGTGTCCCGGCAGCCGCGGCACCGTCAGGTACACCACGCCCGCGAGCGCGGAGACGCTGAGCAGCCCGAGGGTGGAGGCCCGGTGCGGGTCGCGTTCGGCGGCGATCCGTGTGGCGGCGACCGTGGTGGCCGTGCCGGAGCCGAAGCCGCCGACCATCGCACCGGCGACGACGGCCGGCACGGAGGTGGTCAGGGCGGCCCCGCCGTAGCCGACGGCGGCCATCAGCAGGCCCAGCCGGGCCAGGGTCCGTGCCCCGACCCGCTCCACGCGGGACGCCAGCAGGAACCCGGCGGTGGCCGAGCTCAGCAGCAGCGCGCTGCCGACGGCTCCCGCCTGGGTGGCGGAGAGCGCGAGCCCGCGTTCCAGCCGGCCGACGGTGGTCGGCAGCAGATACGGGGCGAGGTACCCGGCCGTGAAGAGGGCGACGAGGGGCCAGGGGGTGGTGCGAGGGGCGAACACGGGCGTTCCCAGGGCGTGCGAAAGGGACGGTACGAGGACCGTGGGAGAGGAAGGGGGCGACGACCGTCGACGGACAGGAGCGCGCGGGCAATTTGTATCAAGCGGGGGGAGGGCAACGGGAGCGCGCGAGCTGTGATCTAAACCACAGTTGTGTTTGGGGTTCCGGGAGGCCGGGTAACAGCGTCCGCTAACGCCACTGAATGGCCCCGCCACCTGCGGGGATCGTCGCTTCCACCTTCGTCCGGATCTCCCGCATCACGGCGACGATCCGGTCCTCCCGCTCCGGGGTCAGCCGGGCCACCGGAACCGAGCAGCTGATGGCGTCCTGCGCGGGGGAGTCGTACCGCAGGGTGAAGCCGAAACCGACGATCCCGGGCACGCCCTCCTCCCGGTCCACCGAGTAGCCGCGCTCCCGCACCCGGGCCAGATCGGCGGCCAGCGACTCCCGCGAGGTGTGGGTGCGGGGCGTGGCCGCCTCGTAGGGCCCCTCGGGCAGCTCGTCGTCCGGCCGCTCCGCCAGCAGCGCCTTGCCGAGCGCGCCCACGTGCGCCGGCAGCCGCCGTCCCACCCGGCTGATGGTCCGCAGGTACTCGTGCGACTCGCGGGTCGCCAGGTACGCCACGTCCCGGCCGTCCAGCCGCCCCATGTGGATCGTCTCGCCCAGCGCGTCGGACGCCTCGTCGAGATACGGGCGCACGGCCCTCACACGCGGGTCCGAGTCGAGGTAGCTGGTGCCCGTGAGCAGGGCGTGGATGCCGATGCCGTACAGCGAGCCGGTGACGTCCGTGCGCACCCAGCCCCGCGAGATCAGGGTCTGCAGCAGCGCGTACATCGAGCTGCGCGGCACCCCCAGCGTGTCCGCCAGCTCCTGCAGGCGCGCCGGGCGGTCGACCCGCGCGGCCAGCAGCTCCAGCACCTCCACCGTCCGCGCGGCGGACTTCACCTCGCGTACGCCCCCGGTCTCCGACATGCGCCGATCGTAATCCGGCGGGAGGAACCGCGCCCCGGCCCCATTGACGGGCACCGTTCGCCTACTTAGCCTTCATCTTCATACATGGATGACATCTACATGGGGAGATGGTCCCCACCACCGGACCCGACCTCGTAGGAGCCGCCCCGTGACCACGCCGACCTCCCGCGACCTGACGGTGACCGAGGTCCGCCTCACGCCGATCCTCGTCGCCGACCCCGCCCTCCTCAACACACAGGGCGTCCACCAGCCGTACACCCCCCGCCTGATCGTCGAGGTGGTCACCGCCGACGGCACCACCGGCCTCGGCGAGACCTACGGCGACACCAAGTACCTGGACCTGGCCGGCCCCCTCGCGGAGCGCCTCGTCGGCCGTCAGGCCGGCGATCTCAACCCGCTGTTCGCCGAGGCCGACGCCGTCGCCGTCGACACCGCCCAGGTCTCCGGCAGGGTCGACGTCGGCGGACTGCGCGGCGTGCAGACCGCCGACAAGCTGCGCCTGTCCGTGCTCTCCGCCCTCGAGGTCGCCTGCCTCGACGCCGTCGGCAAGAGCCTCGGCCTGCCCGTGCACGCCCTGCTCGGCGGGAAGGTGCGCGACACCGTCGAGTACAGCGCCTACCTCTTCTACAAATGGGCCGGCCACCCCGAGGGCGTGCCCGCGGAGAAGGACGACTGGGGCGCCGCCGTCGACCCGGCCGGCGTCGTCGCCCAGGCCAGGACCTTCAAGGAGCGGTACGGCTTCACCTCCTTCAAGCTCAAGGGCGGCGTCTTCCCGCCCGACGAGGAGATCGCGGCGGTCCGCGCCCTCGCCGCCGCGTTCCCCGGCCACCCCCTGCGCCTCGACCCCAACGGCGCCTGGTCCGTGGAGACCTCGCTGAGGGTGGCGGCGGAACTCGGGGACGTCCTCGAATACCTGGAGGACCCCGCGCTCGGCACCCCGGCCATGGCCGAGGTCTCCGCCGGCACCGGGGTGCCCCTGGCGACCAACATGTGCGTGACGACGTTCGCCGAGATCAAGGAGGCCTTCGCGCGGGACGCCGTCCAGGTGGTCCTCTCCGACCACCACTACTGGGGCGGACTGCGCAACACCCAGCAGCTCGCCGCCGTCTGCCGCACCTTCGGCGTCGGCGTCTCCATGCACTCCAACACCCATCTGGGCATCAGCCTCGCCGCGATGACCCACGTGGCGGCCACCGTGCCCGACCTGCACCACGCCTGCGACTCCCACTACCCCTGGCAGTCGGAGGACGTCCTCACCGAACGCCTCACCTTCGAGAACGGCGCCGTGCGGGTCTCCGACGCCCCCGGACTCGGCGTCGCGCTCGACCGCGAGCGGCTGGCCGCCCTCCACCGCCGGTGGCTCGACGACGACGGCTCCCTGCGGGACCGCGACGACGCGGCGGCCATGCGGGTCGCCGACCCGGACTGGGTCACCCCGGCAGTGCCGCGCTGGTGAGAAGCCCGAGGAGCGCGATGACGGCGTGACGCGCGTCACGTTGTCGGTGGCGTGGTGCACACTGGCCTGAACCGCACCACGTCAGGGAGCGCACCGTGATGGCGTCCAACGGGAAGGCACGCGTCGAGGGATCGCACTGCTCGCCCCAGCTCGATCCCCTCGCCGCCCTGCGCACACCGGACGACCCGCCCTGGGACGTCTACCTCACCGGCACCGTCTTCCTCGACATCGTCTTCACCGGGCTCGGCTCCGCCCCGGTGCGCGGGACCGAGTCCTGGGCGCGCGGGATGGGGTCGAGCCCCGGCGGCGTCGCCAACATGGCCACCGCCCTCGCCCGGCTCGGCCTGCGCACCTCCCTCGCGGCGGCCTTCGGCGACGACCACTACGGCGAGTACTGCTGGGACACGCTGGAACAGGGCGAGGGCATCGACCTCTCCCTGGCGCGCACCGTGCCCGGCTGGCACTCGCCGGTCACCGTCTCCATGGCCTACGACGACGAGCGCACCATGGTCTCCCACGGCCACGAACCTCCCCCCGAGGAGCCGGCGCCCGACTGCCCGCCCCGCGCGCGCGGCGCCGTCGCCTCCCTCACGCCGGGCCGCGGCGCGCCGTGGATCGCCCAGGCCGCGCGCAAGGGGGCGAGGATCTTCGGCGACGTCGGCTGGGACGACACCGGGGCGTGGGACCTGGCCGCGCTGACCGATCTGCGCCACTGCGAGGCGTTCCTGCCGAACGCCGAGGAGGCCATGCGGTACACCCGCACCGACTGCCCCCGCGCGGCCGCGCACGCCCTGACCGAGCACGTGCCGGTCGCCGTGGTCACGCTGGGGGCGGAGGGCGCGTACGCGGTGGACCGGCGGACCGGGGAGACCGCCTCGGTCCCCGCGATCGAGGTCGAGGCGCTGGACCCCACCGGTGCGGGGGACGTGTTCGTCGCCGGGTTCGTCACCGGGAGCCTGGCCGGCTGGCCGCTGGCCGACCGGCTGGCCTTCGGCGGGCTCACCGCGGCGCTCTCCGTGCAGGAGTTCGGGGGCTCGCTGTCGGCGCCCGGCTGGACGGAAGTGGCGGCGTGGTGGCGGCGGGTGCAGTGCGCCGAGGGGCAGGACCCCTCGGCGCTCCGGCGGTACGAGTTCCTGGCGGAGCTGGTCTCCGGGGAGCTGGTGCGGCCGTGGCCGCTGCGGCGCGCGGTGCCGACGATCGGCTTCCGCCGGTCGGCCTGAGCGGCGGGCCCGGCCGGGGTGTCGGTAAAAGCCCTACGGGCTTGTCATCGCTCCGTCGTACCCTGGGAAACGCGAGGCCGCCCACAGCTGCGCGGCCCTGACGAGGAGGAACCGCAGGCCTTCAGAGCCGGCCCATGACTCAGACACCCACAGCTCACACCCCCGCGCAGGGACAGGCGAGAGTGCAGTTCACCGTCCCCGCCCAGCACCCCATGGTGACCGTGCTGGGATCCGGCGACTCGCTCCTGCGCGTGATCGAGAAGGCCTTCCCGGGGGCCGACATCCACGTCCGGGGCAACGAGATCAGCGCGGTCGGCGACGCGAACGAGGTCGCCCTCATTTCGCGCGTGTTCGACGAGATGATGCTGGTGCTCCGCACCGGGCAGCCGATGACGGAGGACGCAGTGGAACGCTCGATCGCCATGCTCAAGGCGAGCGAGAACGGGGAGAGCGACGGCCAGGAGACCCCGGCCCAGGTGCTCACGCAGAACATCCTGTCCTCGCGGGGCCGCACGATCCGCCCCAAGACCCTCAACCAGAAGCGCTATGTCGACGCCATCGACAAGCACACCATCGTCTTCGGCATCGGCCCGGCCGGCACCGGCAAGACGTACCTCGCCATGGCCAAGGCGGTGCAGGCCCTGCAGTCCAAGCAGGTCAACCGCATCATCCTGACCCGGCCGGCGGTCGAGGCGGGGGAGCGGCTCGGATTCCTCCCGGGCACGCTCTACGAGAAGATCGACCCGTATCTGCGCCCGCTCTACGACGCGCTGCACGACATGCTCGACCCCGACTCGATCCCCCGGCTGATGGCGGCGGGCACGATCGAGGTCGCGCCGCTCGCGTACATGCGCGGACGCACGCTGAACGACGCCTTCATCATTCTCGACGAGGCCCAGAACACCAGCCCCGAGCAGATGAAGATGTTCCTCACCCGCCTCGGCTTCGACTCGAAGATAGTGATCACGGGTGACGTGACGCAGGTCGACCTGCCGGACGGCACCAAGTCCGGCCTGCGCCAGGTGCAGGACATCCTGGAGGGCCTGGACGACGTCCACTTCTCCCGGCTGTCCTCCCAGGATGTCGTCCGGCACAAGCTGGTGGGCCGTATCGTCGACGCGTACGAGCAGTACGACAGCCGGCACGGCACCCAGAACGGCTCCCACAAGGGCGGCCGGGGCAGGTCCGGGCCCAAGGGGAAGTAGACAGAGCACCAGATGTCGATCGACGTCAACAACGAGTCCGGAACCGAGGTCGACGAGCAGGCGATCCTCGACATCGCCCGCTACGCGCTCGCACGGATGCGCATCCACCCGCTCTCCGAGCTCTCGGTGATCGTGGTGGACGCCGGCGCCATGGAGCAGCTGCACATCCAGTGGATGGACCTGCCCGGGCCGACGGACGTCATGTCGTTCCCCATGGACGAGCTGCGGCCGCCGTCCAAGGACGACGACGAGCCCCCGCAGGGGCTGCTCGGCGACATCGTGCTCTGCCCCGAGGTCGCCGCCAGGCAGGGCGAGGAAGCACCGACGCGGCACACCATGGACGAGGAGCTCCAGCTGCTCACCGTCCACGGTGTGCTGCACCTGCTGGGCTACGACCACGAGGAACCGGACGAGAAGGCCGAGATGTTCGGTCTGCAGGCCGCCATCGTGGACGGCTGGCGCGCGGAGCGGGGCCTGACCGGCCCGTCCCCCGCCCCGACCGTGTCATGAGCCCGCAACTCGTCCTCGGCGCGATCGCGCTGGTCGTCGTCGCCTGGCTGGCCGCCTGCGCGGAGGCCGGCATCGCCCGCGTCTCCAGCTTCCGCGCCGACGAGGCCGTGCGCTCCGGCCGCCGGGGCAGCGCCAGGCTCGCGCAGATCGCCGCCGACCCCACCCGCTACCTCAACGTGGCGCTGCTGGTCCGCGTCGTCTGCGAGATGGCCGCCGCCTCACTGATCACCTACGGCTGTCTGAAGGAGTTCGCGGGGACCGCCGAGGCGCTGCTGATCGCCATCGCGATCATGGTCCTGGTCTCCTACGTCGCCGTCGGGGTGTCCCCGCGCACCATCGGCCGCCAGCACCCGCTGAACACCGCCACGGCCGCCGCGTACGTCCTGGTGCCGCTGGCCCGGGTCATGGGCCCCATCCCGTCGCTCCTCATCCTCATCGGCAACGCCCTCACCCCCGGCAAGGGCTTCCGGCGCGGCCCCTTCGCCTCCGAGGCGGAGCTGCGCGCGATGGTGGACCTCGCGGAGGCCGAGTCGCTGATCGAGGACGAGGAGCGCCGCATGGTGCACTCGGTCTTCGAACTCGGCGACACCCTGGTGCGCGAGGTCATGGTGCCGCGCACCGACCTGGTGGTGATCGAGCGGTACAAGACCATCCGCCAGGCCCTCACCCTCGCCCTGCGCTCCGGCTTCTCCCGGATCCCGGTGACCGGCGAGAACGAGGACGACATCGTCGGGATCGTCTACCTCAAGGACCTGGTCCGCAAGACCCACATCAGCCGGGACGCCGAGAACGAGCTGGTGTCCACGGCGATGCGTCCGGCGTTCTTCGTGCCCGACACCAAGAACGCGGGCGATCTGCTGCGCGAGATGCAGAAGGAGCGCAACCACGTCGCCGTCGCCGTCGACGAGTACGGCGGCACGGCGGGCATCGTCACCATCGAGGACATCCTCGAGGAGATCGTCGGCGAGATCACCGACGAGTACGACCGGGAGATCCCGCCGGTCGAGGAGCTCGGCGAGGACCGCTACCGGGTGACCGCCCGCCTCGACATCACCGACCTCGGCGAGCTGTACGGGCTGGAGGAGTACGACGACGAGGACGTGGAGACCGTCGGAGGGCTGCTCGCCAAGCGGCTCGGCCGGGTGCCGATCGCGGGCGCCTCGTCGGTGGTCGAACTCCCCGACGCCCGCGAGCTGCGGCTGACCGCGGAGGCCGCGGCCGGCCGCCGGAACAAGATCGTGACGGTGCTGGTGGAGCCGGTGGCCCCGGCGGACCCGCCCGCCGGCGAGGAGGAGCGGCCGGAGTGACCCCGCGGCAGCTGCGCGCCCTCTGCCTCTCCTTCAACGCGGCGGTGGAGGAGTTCCCCTTCAACCCGGAGACCTCCGTCTTCAAGGTCCGGGGCAAGCTCTTCGCGCTGACGAACCTCGACGCCGAACCCCTCACGGTCAACCTCAAGTGCGACCCGGAGGACGCGGTCCGGCTGCGCGCCGAGCACCCGGACCTGATCGTCCCCGGCTACCACATGAACAAGCGTCACTGGAACACGGTGACGGCCGACGGCACCCTCCCGGACCGCCTGGTCCGGGAGCTGGTCGAGGACTCCTACGACCTGGTCGTGGCGGGCCTCCCGCGCGCCGAACGCCTCCGCCTCGACCGCCCCTGAGCACCCCGCCCCGACCCCCTTATGCTCGGATCATGACCGTCACCACCGCCG
>Ga0247820_10001156_pt1 | contig 14822 bp, 15 predicted proteins | sample 13C_Glucose_Day1_2_FD_192480 | JGI IMG/M metagenome (GOLD analysis project Ga0247820, IMG submission 192480) | Soil microbial communities from agricultural site in Penn Yan, New York, United States - 13C_Glucose_Day14 | ecosystem: Environmental > Terrestrial > Soil > Agricultural land | place...
CCCCTGCACCGCCGTAAGCCGCTCCCCCAGCAACCAGGCGGAAGAACTCAAGCCAATCACCGGCACCAGCAACGAGAACGGCGCGACCTTACCCGCCGGGTGCCGCGACAGCAGCGTGCTCCACAAGCTGTAGCCGAGCATGGTGGCTACGAACGCCAGGTAGATCAGCGCCAGCACCGAGCTCCAGCTGATATTGGCCAACGCATGGCCGATACGCACGGGCCCTTCCAGCCACCAAGACAGGGCCAAAAATGGCAGCGGCGGGATCAGCCCGCCCCATATCACCAGCGCAACCAGGTCGACCGAGCCAAACCGCCGCGTGATGATGTTGCCCATGCCCCACATCGCACCTGCGCACAAAGTTAGCAGCAGGGCCACCATCGGCACGTGGCCACTGTCCTCGTTGCCGATCAGCGCCAGCCCGCTGGCTGCCACCAGCAAACCCAGCAGGCTCGCCAGGCGCAAGCGCTCCCCGAGAAAAAGCGCGGCAAACCCGAGGGTGAAGAAAGCCTGTGATTGCAACACCAGTGACGCCAGGCCTGGCGGCATGCCGCTGTACATGGCCTGGAAGAGGAAGGCGAACTGCCCCAGGGAAATCGTGGCGCCATAGGCGATCAGCCAGCGCCACGGCAGTTTCGGCCGCTTGACCAGCAAGATCGCCGGGAACGCAACCAGCAGAAAGCGCAATGCCCCCAACAACATCGGAGGCAGGCCATCAAGGCCTACCTTGATGACCACGAAATTGACTCCCCAGGCGACGATCACCACCAGAGCAATCAGCAGGTCCTTGAGCGGCATTGCAGCTTCCTTCTTCAGGCGTTCTAGACATATTTCGTTACAGCATAAAGCCATTTGCGCATGCTGGACCGGCACAGTTAGGCTTCGGCCTTGCGCAACAGTACAGATAATCTGGATCGCGCCTGGGCATTCACCCAGACTCAAACTCCCTGTAACGTTGCACAGCGCGACCAGTGCATGCCCTGTGGGCCGTTTCGGTGACCCAGCGGTCAAGCGCCACTTTCGTTTCAATCAGGCCACACCATGACCGATATCGCAGGGCAACTTGACCCTCCCCTGTTACCCGTCGACCAGCCTCGGGTAGTGGTTTTCGTTGCCTACCCCGCCATGGGCCTGCTCGACCTCAGCGGCGCGCAAACCGTGTTCTGGGCAGCCACCAAGGCCATGGCCGAGCGCGGTCTGCCCGGCTACCGCCTACATACCGCCAGCCTCGACGGTGGCCTCCAGCCAACCGCCGAAGGCCTGGTGGTGGCCACCGAGCGCCTGGATGACGCCATGGCCCAGGCCGTCGACACACTGATCGTACCCGGCGCGCCGGACATCATCCGTAGCCTTCCCGAGCACGGCCCACTGGTGGCCTGGCTGCGCCGCGCCAGCCTGCACGCCAGGCGTACGGCGTCTGTCTGCAGCGGCACTTTCCTGCTGGCCAGCGCCGGCCTGCTCGACGGCCGGCGCGCTGCCACCCACTGGGCCATGTGCGAGGCGTTGCGCCGTGACTTCCCGGCCGTGCAGGTGGACCACGAATCGATCTTCGTTCAGCAAGGCACCGTGTGGACCTCGGCGGGTGTGAGTGCAGGGATCGACCTGGCCCTGGCGCTGGTCGAAATGGACTGCGGCCGCGACGTCGCGATGCAGGTGGCGCGCGAACTGGTGGTGTTTCTCAAGCGCCCGGGCGGCCAGGCGCAGTTCAGCGAATTGCTCAAGCTGCAAGGCCAGCAGAGCACGGAGTTCGAAGCCCTGCACCTGTGGCTCAATGAGCACTTGGGCGACCCACGCCTGAGCGTCGAGCGCCTGGCCGAACAGGCGCATATGAGCCTGCGCAATTTCACCCGGGTGTACAAACTGAAGACCGGCCGCACACCGGCCAAGGCGATCGAGGTGTTCCGCCTGGAAGCGGCCCGGCGCCAGCTGGAAAACACCGACAGCCACATCGAGCAGGTCGCCCGCCTGTGCGGCTTCGGTAGCGAAGAACGCATGCGCCTGGCCTTCCAGCGCCACCTGGCTGTCACCCCGCGCGACTACCGTGCACGCTTCGCCCGCAGCGTGCCGCTGGCCGAAATTCAGGGTTCTTTGGCCTAGGGCCCGCGCTTCGTCGCCCGTAGCATCGTTGATCGCATACAAGGGCTACCTTGTTCTATCCGGACCTTCCAGGAGCACAACGATGAAAAACATCCTGATCATTGGCGCAGGTTTCGCCGGCCTGTGGAGCGCCCTGAGCGCTGTCCGCCAACTGGACCTGCATGGCCGTACGGATATCGAGGTGACGCTGCTCGCGCCTCAGCCCGAATTGCATGTGCGCCCACGGTTCTACGAGCCCGACGTACACACCATGGCTGCACCGTTGCAGGCGTTGTTCGAGGCGGTGAGTGTGCGTTTCGTGCAGGGCACGGCGTTCCACATCGACGAAGCCGGCAAGCGTGTGAGCTACCGCACCCAAAGCGGCACCGAGTGCAGCCTGCCCTACGACCGACTGATCATGGCCTGTGGCAGCGTTCTCAACCGCCCGGACATGGTCGGTATCGAACATGTCTTCGATGTCGACAAGATCGACAGTGCCGCACGCCTTGAGGCCCACCTCAAGTCCTTGGCCAACCTGCCCGACACCCCTGCCCGCAATACAGTGGTGGTGGCGGGCGGCGGCTTCACCGGCATCGAGACCGCGACCGAATTGCCATCGCGCTTGCGCAAGATCCTCGGCGAGCAGGCACGGCTGCGCGTGGTGGTGGTCGACCGCGGCGTGAAAATCGGTGCAGCCCTGGGCGAGGGCATTCGCCCCTCTATCGAACAGGCCTGCGCGTCACTGGGTATCGAATGGATCTGCGCGGCCACCGTGGCTGCGGTCGACCCCGAAGGCGTACTGCTGGACAACGGCCAGCGCATCGAGGCCAGTACAGTGATCTGGACCGTGGGTTTCAAGGCCAACCCGTTGACCGAACAGATCAGCGGCGACCGCGACCGTCAAGGCCGCCTGCATGTGGATGGCAACCTCAAGGTCAAGGGCAACGATGCTGTGTATGCGGCCGGTGACGTGGCCTACGCAGCCTGCGATGACGCGGGCAACTACGCGGTGATGTCCTGCCAGCATGCCATCCCGCTCGGGCGTTACGCAGGCAACAACGCTGTGGCCGAACTGATTGGGGTGGCGCCAATGCCCTACAGCCAGCCCAAGTACGTAACCTGCCTCGACCTGGGTGCCTGGGGCGCGGTGTACACAGAAGGCTGGGAGCGCACGGTCTCGCCGCCCACTGACAAGGCCGAAGCCAAGGTGCTGAAGTCGCAGATCAACTCGATCTGGATCTATCCGCCGGCAGCCGAGGACCGCCAGGCCGCACTGGCGGCGGCGGACCCGACCATTCCAGTGGCCTGACCCCGCACACAGGGCCCACGTTTGATAGCCCGGCAAAGCCGGTGCCGTGCAAGCGACTCAATCCCGCTCGAAGAAGCTTGGGCCCTTTTCCTTCAGCAGCGCCACCATCACTCCGGCCGCCGGCGACAGGTAGGCGTCGGTGCGCACCGACACCGCGACTGTCCGGCGCATGGTGGTTTGCTGCAGCGGCACCTCGCGCAACCACGACATCCCTAACCCGTGCTCCAGCGTTTCCCGTGCGACAAAGCTGAGCAGTTGCGTGCGGGCGATCAGCCGTGGCAACAGTGAAATCGCGTTGGTTTCGACTTGCACTTGCGGCGCCGGCAACTGGTGGCTGATGAATACATTATCGATCCAGCGCCGCGCTGTAACGGTCGGCCCTGCCAGCACCCACCGGTACTGGCAGAGATCCTTCAGCTCGATGGGCCCGCAGAACACCGGATGCTCGGCGCTGGCCACCACGATCGCCTCATCCTCAAGGATGGCATGCGTGGTGAATTGCGGATCATCGGCAAGCTGCGGCGAAATGATCACATCCAGGCGCCCCGCCCGCAGCGATTCCTTGAGTACATCGTCCTGCGCGATGGACAGCTTCAGGGTTACCTCAGGCGCCCGTTCGAGCAAGGCGGCAGTCAGGTGAGGCAGCAAGTGGTCGGCCATGCTCGCCGCGCAGCCTAGGCGAATGTTACCCACCAGCCCATTGGCAAAATCACGCACCTCTCGCTCGGTTTCGGCGATGTTCAGTTGCAGCTGCCTGCCACGCGCTACCAATAGCTGGCCGACATCCGTGAGTTTGATGCGGCGGCCGTCGCGCTGAAATAACCGGGCGCCCAGCGACTCTTCAAGCCGTTGAATGCTCTTGGTCAGGGCCGGCTGGCTGCGGTTGAGCTTTTCTGCGGCTCGGCCCAGATGGCCGAGTTCGGCGATGGTTTCGAAGTAGGTGAGATCGCGCAGGTCCATGATTCATGAATTTCAGTTATGGATTCATCAAAAGTAGAAAATAGACTTGATCGATTACGCAGTCGATAATTTTCTGCGCTGGCGCTGCCAGCCCGCGTTGTCGCTACGCAAGGAGTATCCCGGTGCAGACTGCCCTCTCAGGCTCTTCCAGAACCCCCATCCTGTGGCTAGCCCTGCTGACCTGCGCCGGAGCCTCCGGCCAGCTGCTGCATGCCATGGCTGTACCGGCCGGCTTGTTCCTCGGCCCCATGCTGGTAGCCATTGCGTTTGGCGTATCCGGAGCACGCTTGAGCATGCACCGCCAGGTATTCCGGTTCGGCCAAGGCTGTGTTGGCCTGCTGGTCGCACACTCGGTGACCTGGGCTGTAGTGGTCTCAATGGCGCAGTCCTGGCACCTGATGCTGCTGGCCACCTTCATTACCGTTGCCCTGAGCGCCCTGGTCGGGCTCGGTATCGTGCGCTTCGGTGGCATACCTGGCAGCACGGCTGCGTGGGGTACCGCGCCGGGCGCGGCCTCGGCCATGGTATCGATGGCCGAGGAAAACGGCGCTGACGCCCGGGTGGTGGCGACCATGCAGTATGTGCGGGTGGTGTGCGTGGTGATGATCGGTGCACTGGTCAGCCACCTGCTGGGCGCTACGCAGGGCAACGGCGCCGCGGCCAGTTCACCGGCGGTGCTGCAAAGCCCGCACCTGTTCGACGCGGTGCTCAGCGTTGGCGTGGTGCTGATCGGTGTGCTGGTGGGTAGCCGCATGCCGGCCGGCGCCCTGCTGATGCCGCTTTTGCTCGGCGGTGCGCTGCAACTGAGCGGCGTGCTGACGATCACCCTGCCCGAACCACTGCTGGCCTTCGCCTACGGCGCCATCGGTTGCTATATAGGCCTGCGCTTTGACCGGCAGACCGTGCGCTATGTCTGGAAGCGCTTGCCGACGATGATCGCCGGCGCCATGGCCTTGATCATCCTGTGTGCCGCCTGTGCCTGGGTACTGGCAATCGCCATGGACACCGACTTTTTGTCGATGTACCTGGCCACCAGCCCCGGCGGGCTGGATGCCATGGCGATTATCGCAGTCGAAACCCACGCCGATGTCGGGCTGGTGCTGGCGATGCAGACCTTGCGCCTGTTTGGCGTGATTATTACCGGCGCCTTCTGTGCACGGCAGATCATTCGGTTGACACAGGCATGACCTGCCTCATGCGCGCCTTGCGCTGACGGTCAGCCGCGCAACGCCGCCTCGATTGCGGCCACATCGATCTTGCCCATGTCCAGCATCGCCTCGAACGCCCGCTTTGCCGCCGCCCGGTCCGGGTTGCCGATGGCTTCGATCAGGATCCTTGGGCAGATCTGCCAGGATATTCCCCACTTGTCCTTGCACCAGCCGCAGACGCTTTCCTGTCCACCATTGCTGACGATGGCGTGCCACAGTCGGTCGGTCTCGGCCTGGTCCTCAGTGCTGACCTGAAACGAAAATGCCTCTGAGTGGCTGAACGCCTTGCCGCCATTGAGCCCCACGCAAGGGATGCCCATTACGGTGAATTCGACCGTGATCACATCACCCGCCTTGCCCGAGGGGTAATCACTCGGTGCCTGGTGTACCGCGATCACCTCGCTGTCGGGAAAAGTGCTGGCGTAGAAGTTCGCAGCGTCTTGCGCGTCGTGATCGAACCACAGGCAAATCGTGTTCTTGGCAGTCATGGCATAGCTCCAGGGACAGGCCGGGAACATTCAGTCTAGCCCCTGGGCACTGCACGAGGATCGGCAGGGCGCACGCTTGATCGCAGTGCGTCAAGCGCAGTGATTGCCGATGCCTGGCCAAATCAGAAAAGCCCTACACGCAATGGAGAATTATCTAGCCTTTGCACGCTTCACTTATCCATCCGGCAAGCACGATCATCTCCACAGCGGGCTATTACGGACTTTTCAGGGAGATTCAGGTTTGTCGGACTTCCAAGCAAAGCTGCAGCACCTTACCGCTGAACAGGTCGAGGCGCTGTACAGCGAATACATCAGCGGTGAAAAGATTGCACACCTGCTCAAGCGCTACGCCATCGACGTGGCACCCAGCAGCCTGATCAAGGCCTTTCCCCCCCTGCCCTGCGCCGCCCTTCGGTGCCCCTACTGCAAAACCAGCCTGTACGAGCGGCGCAAAAGCCGCACGGCTGCCAGCTGCCACGAAAACATGGCGTTCTGTAAAACCTGCGAGCATCGCCATTACTTCCCCGGGCGTCGGCAGTGGCACCGTGTTTGCGTGTGTCAACCGTGCCTGGCGGCGCGTCAGCAGGCCAGGCTGGAGCTGCAAGCGCTACAGCGCCAACGCATAAGGGAACACTGGTCACTGGCCAGACGCCAGCCGATCCCCCTGCGCAGCCTTTCGATAACCCGCAAGCTGCAACTGTTGGCCCTGCTGGAGGTGCGGATGGACAAACAACACGACCGGCTGCTGCCGGCGGAGCATCCCACTGGTGGTCAATGGGTCAGCCCTTCCAAGGCCATGGATGCAAGTCTGCTGCAGGCTTTGCAAGAGGACCTGATCCTGCTGGTCGACCCTGATTCTCCGCCGGCATGTTTCAGCAATGACCTAACGCCCAGGGCATGGCGTGACAAAGTGTACTGGGTAGTCAATGTAAGCCTGCACGGCCACCAACGTGCAAGCCTGATGCTACTGCATCGCGCGCTGCTTGAACTGCTGGGCGCAGGCCCCCGGCCCGAGTGGCGCGAACAGCTCAGTGAGGCAATCACAACCCTGGCGATTGAAGAGGTGTGTGCGTGCATCGCTTCGCGCTGCGCAGCGCATGGCCTGCCCTTCGAAGCCAGGGAAAAGGCCGCGCGGGTTGCCGCGCACCTGCTCGGCATGCTGCCAGTAGCGTCTGCCTTGTCGCTTGTCGACGGCGCGGTGCACGGCGCGCTTGCCTACGTAGCACGCAGCCATGTCACGCCGCTTCATGCCAGCAGCACCATTCCCGCCAACATGCTGGCGGCAGCTGAACGGGCCGTGAGCGAGCAGTGGCAGTTCAGCCCGTGCAGCTACGCAAGCGACGCAGCGCGCAGCCGCTACAGCCACGCGCTGTTCGATGTACTGCTCAAACAGGAGGATCACGGCCTGCGGCGCAGGATTGCCGAATACATCGAGCAGCTTCCCTGTCGTGGCGCATAAAGGCAGTAACTGCGAGGTTCTCTCCAGGCGCTTGACGATCCCGCGTACGGGCCGCTTCCAACACGCAAAGCGGCCTGTACGCCGGAGCGCTCTAGCCCGCCTTTTGCAACATCCTGCAGACAATTCCCGCACCCAGCAGTGAACCTGCATACAAAAATGAGGTCTTTCGCTGACGGTCAATTCACCGACCGGTTCGCCGGCCAGCTAACGTTCAAACGTCAACGGGCCTATTTTTCCTGATGCAGCGAAGACCCAACATGCCTGAATCCCGCCCAGCCTCCCTCGCCCTCCCTGCCCTGCGCGGCAGCCTGATCGCCGCCCTGGTAGCGCTCGCCGCCCCCGTGCATGCCCAAGAGCCGGCCAGCGATGCGCGCTGGGTCAGCGACAGCCTGAGCACCTATGTACGCAGCGGCCCTACCGACGGCCACCGCATCGTCGGCACACTCAAATCCGGACAGAAGCTGACCCTGATCGGCAGCCAGGGTAATTACAGCCAGGTGCGCGGGCAGAACGGTGACCTGGTGTGGATCCTCTCCAGCGACCTGCAATCGGTCCCCGGCCAAGGGGAGCGCTTGCCTGAACTTGACGCGCAAGTGGCGCAGTTGTCCGGGCAGCTGAAAACCATCGACGACAGCTGGAAGAACCGCGTACAGGGCATGCAGGAAACCCTCGACTCGCGCAAAAAGCTGGTCGACGAACTGCAAGCACGCAACCAGGCATTGAACGAACAGCTTGATCAGGCCCAGTCGAACCTGCGCGATGCTCAGGCGCGCCTGGGCGATGAGAACAAACAGGTAATGATGCGCTACATGGTCTACGGCGGCAGCATTGCCGGCGCGGGCCTGCTAGCGGGGCTGATCCTGCCGGCGCTGACCCGCGGTCGCAAGAAGAACGACCGCTGGTTCTGAGGCTTATCCGGCCCAGTACCAACCTGATCGCCGGCGAGCAGGCTCCCACAGATACCTCATCGGTCAATGTTTCAGCAAGGATCCTGTGGGCGGGCTCGGCGGCGATCAGGGCAGAACTGGATGGCCGCTATTTGTTGCGGGCCTTGTTGTAGATGGTCTTGGCCTGGTCGGCGGAGGACTGGCATTTGGTCATGTCACCCGCCTCCCGAGCATCTTTGGCATTTTGCATATGCACCTTGAAGTCATGGGCCATGCCACCGTGCATTGCCTGACCACTGGCCTTGTGCATGTCTTCCAGTTCCTTGATCTTCGCATCGCAATTGCTAGCGGGGTCGGCATGGGCGGCAAAACTCAGCACAGAAGCAATCACCAGCAGTGTCATGGATTTCATGGAGCGGTCTCCTCGGAAATCGGAAAGGTCATCGAGAGGCATTGGCTCGACGCAGCAAATAGCATAGTCGGCCAAGCGCGCTGACGCTTGGGCTCAGCCTTGCGGTCGCACTCCCTCGGCAAACAGGAAATCGATGAATAGCCGCACCCTCAACGGCATGTGCCGAGCCTGAGGATAGATCAGCATGAAGGGCTGCGAGGTACCGCCGTATGCTGTCAGGACCTCCACCAACTCGCCGCTGTCCAGCGCGTCCTGCACGGTAAAACGGTAGGCCTGCATCAGCCCGCCACCATGGCGCACCAAGGTCGCGGTGGCGAGGAAGTCGCCCAGACAAGTGAAGCCCCCTTGCGTCTCGAGTTCCAGCTCACGGCCCTCACGACGAAAACGCCAAGGCGGCCGGCGGCCGGTACTGGCCAGCTCGAACTGAATGCATTCATGCCCGGCCAAGTCCTCCGGCACATGCGGCGTACCCATCCGCGCCAAATAGGCGGGAGTTGCCACCACCACTAGTTCGGCGTTCTCCAGCCGCCGTACCACCAGCCGCGAGTCAGCAGGCTCGCGGCCGCGGATGGCGAGATCAAAGTGCTCCTCGACAAAGTCGACGTTGCGGTTGCTGACGTGCACGTCAACCTGCACCTGCGGGTAGCGTTGCCGAAAATGCGGCAGCAGCGGCAACAGGCGGTAGTGGGCATAGGGCGTGGGCGCACTGATGCGCAAGCGGCCACTGGGCACGGCCTGCCCACCACTGACCTGGCGCTCAGCCTCGACCAGTTGTCCGATGGCTTGGCGACACTGCAGGTAATACGCCTGCCCCGCCTCGGAAAGACGCATCAGCCGGGTGGTACGCACGAACAGGCGCACCCCCAGACGCTCTTCCAGGCGCGCCACGCTGCGGCTTACCGCAGCCGGTGTGACCCCCGCCTCGGTGGCGGCGGCGGTGAAGCTGCTACGTTCGGCCGCCAGACAGAACAGCTCCAGGCTGCCCAGTTGCAGATCATCGAAATGGCGGGTCATGACGGCTCGATTAATTACACAGTGTATGAATTGAAATGCCTTGCAGCGTATTTTTCAAGCACGCGTTAAAGCCTAAGGTGACCTCCACAACGAGCCACAGGCTCACTTTCTGGAGAACGCAAGCATGACTCAGCCAAGAACCGTCATTGTCACAGGGGCCTCCAGCGGTCTGGGCTTCGCCCTCACCAAGGCTTTCCTGGAACGGGGTGACAATGTGATCGGCAACGCCCGCAGCCAGGCACGCCTGGACCAGGCCGCCGCCCGCCTCGGCCACCCCCGACACTTGCTCGGCGTGGCAGGTGACATTGCACAGGCTGATACCGCCCGGCGGCTGATTGCCGCAGCCGTAGACACCTTCGGCGGCGTCGACATACTGATCAACAACGCCGGTATATTTATCCCCAAACCGTTTACCGATTACACCGAGGCCGATGTCGACACTCTGGTCGGCACCAATCTCAAGGGCTTCTTCTACCCAGCCCAGGCGGCGGCGCGGGTTATGGCCGAGCAAGGCCATGGGCATATCATCGCCATTACCGCATCCATCGCCCTACAGCCAGATACCCGGGTGCCGGCGCTGCTACCGGTGCTGGTCAAGGGCGGGCTCAACCAAGCTGTCAAAGGCCTGGCTCTGGAGCTGGCAGCCAGTGGGGTGCAGGTTAACGCGGTGGCACCGGGAATCATTGATACGCCACTGCACAGCGGCAATGTTGAGGGCCTGGGTGCGCTGTCGCCGAGCGGCCGGACCGGCTCGCCTCAAGACGTGGTGGACGCCGTTTTATACCTGACCGACTCACGCTTCGTCAGCGGCGTCATTCTTCCGGTGGACGGCGGCAGCACCGCCGGTACCTGGCACTGAGCAAAGGAGCGACCAGCCATGCCTTATATCCATATTCGCGTAACCGACGAAGGGGTCAGCGCGGAGCACAAACGTCAGTTGATTGAGGGCACCACCCGTTTGCTGGAGCAAGTCCTGGGCAAGCCGCCAGCCAGTACATTCGTCGTGATCGAAGAAGTGCCGACGGATAATTGGGGCGTGGGCGGGGAGACCGTGACGGCGGTGAGACGACAAGCACACAGGTGACCCCCTGGGGCGGGCTGTGCGGCTCATTCACCACAGCCACTCACTGCCGCAACCGCTCCAATGCCTCCAGCACGAACCTCGTCGCCCGCTCGGTCTCGCCTTCCCGGCAGGCAATCCCCAGTTGCCGCCACAACCCAGGGCGCAGCGGCCGGCGCGCAATGCGCCGGTCCAGTTCGGCCATCTCGCCTTCCTGGGGCAGCAAGGTAGCGCCATAACCGGCACCCACCAGGCTCTTGATCGCGTCGTTGTAGTTCAACTCGATCCGCGGCTCAGGATACAACCCGGCGGCAGCGAACCACTCTGCGGTCACCCGCGACAGCTGGGTGCTGCTGTCATTGAGAATCAGCGCTCGCTGCCCAAGCCAGGCCGGGGAGACCCTGGCCGGTGGCTGCCAGTCGGCCGGCACGTAGGCCAGGATCGGGTCGCGCCGCCAGGCGGTGACCTTGATGCCCTTGCCCGCCACCTGCGGCAAAGCCACCAGGCCGATATCCAGGGCGCCTTCGCGCAGCCGCACCAGAGAAGCCTGGGAGGTCAGCACCTGCACCTGTACATCGATGCCTGGATGTGCAACCCGCAGGTGCTCCAATGCCTGGGGCAACAGGTGGGCGATGGCGCCGGTCGAGGCGCCCAGGCGTACCCGACCGGTCAAGCCTTCGACCTGGCGCCGCACTTCATCCAAGGCAAGGTCGGCATCGGCCAACAGCCGGCGGGCACGTAAGAGCAGGGTTTCGCCTATAGCGGTGGGGCGCACCTGGTTACGGTTACGGGTCAACAGCGGCGCACCGACCTTCGCTTCGAGCTCGGCCACGTGCAGGCTGATGGTCGGCGGTGCCAGGTTGAGCTGGCGCGCGGCCTCGGCGAATGACCCCAGATCGGTAATGACCACAAGGGTGCGGAGGCGATCGAGGCTGATTTCGCGCATGGGGTGGGCCGGCTCAGGGTGACTTTCGTTCAGGAAATATGAACGTCTGCATCATGATATTCAAATTTTGTTTACCACGATGACAAGCGAGCATAGGCCATCTTTCTTTTGAACGGACCCGACCATGCGCCACCCCATTGTCTTCATCGACGGCGACCAAGGCACCACCGGCCTACAGATCCATGCCCGCCTGCAAGGACGCACTGATTTGCAACTGCTGACCCTGCCCGACGCCGAACGCAAGGACCCGCAACGGCGCAGCGACGCCATCAACAGCGCTGACATCGCCCTGCTCTGCCTGCCCGACGACGCGGCGCGCGAGGCCGTGTCGGCCATCCGCAACCCAAAGGTGCGGGTGATCGATGCGAGCTCCGCGCATCGCACCACCCCCGGCTGGGTCTACGGCCTGCCTGAACTGGCCCCGCGGCAGGCCGAGCACATTGCCTTGGCCAAGCGGGTCAGCAACCCCGGTTGCTACCCCACTGGCGCCATCGCCCTGCTGCGCCCGCTGGTGCAAGCTGGCCTGTTACCCGCCGACTACCCGCTGAGCATCCATGCCATCTCCGGCTATTCCGGCGGTGGCCGTGCGGCGGTCGAACGCCATGAGCAGCCCGGCGCGCAGCAGGCGCCTACTTTGCAGATGTACGGCCTGGAGCTGGCGCACAAGCATGTACCGGAAATCCAGCTGCATGCCGGCCTGGCAGCCCGGCCGATGTTCATGCCTGGTTATGCGGCCTATCGTCAGGGCATCGTCCTGAGCATCCCGCTGCAATTGCGCCTGCTGCCAGGCCAGATCCGCGCCGAGCAATTGCAGGCATGCCTTGAACGGCACTACCAGGGCGCACGCCACGTTATGGTCTCCCCACTGCACCAGCAGGGGGCGGCCTCGCCGCTGGATCCTGAGGCATTGAACGACAGCAACGACCTGCGCCTGGCCCTGTACGCCAACCCCGAACACGGCCAGGTACTGCTCACGGCAGTATTCGACAACCTGGGCAAGGGCGCCTCGGGTGCGGCGGTGCAAAACCTCGAGCTGATGGTCGCAGCACTGCAGGCCCAAGGCTGACAGGCAAAAAAGGGGTAGACTGTGTGTCCCGCATCAACCGGTGCGGGGCGATCCAACAGCCGCCGGAGCCCGTCCACCGATGTTCATTCTGAGCCGCCTCGACAGCGTGCCGCCCGAATCTTTCCAGAACCAGATCCGTGAGCTGGTGATCCACCATGTCGGCGAACTGAGCAGCGTCGCCATTCGTGCCGACAATCCGTTGTACCCGCTGTACCAGTACGGCGTCGGTATGGAAGTGCATCAGTACCTGCAGGCCATGGATGGTACGCGCGGCCTGGCCGTGGAGCTGACCCTGGCACTGGACGCCGAAGCGCCAGACCAGATGCTCGGTTTCGCCCTGACGTTACCGGCCCAGGACAATACCCAAGCCTGTGCGCTGGCCTTTCTCGCCGTGGCGCCTGGGCATCGCCGTCAAGGTATCGGCCGCGCATTGCTGGCCGATGTGCAGGCGCGCTTTGCCAGCGTCGAACTGAACGCCTTTGCCAACCAGGTGCCATGGTTCGAAGCGAGGGGCATGCAAGTGGTGGCCGGGAGTGGGCCGCAAGTGCTGATGAGCAGCACCGGCCAGGCCAGCGGCGCACTCATCGGACGACTGGATATCGCGCCAATCTACCAGGCCACTGAAGTGCACCAGATTCACACCTACCTGCTCAATCAGCAGGGTGAAGATGCGATGATCGAAGCCGAGCAGCAGCGCGATGAGTGGCTGGATGAGCTGACGGCGCAGGCCATCGCATGTGTGAGGCAACGCAAGACGGTGCATTGAGCTCAGGGCCTCATCGCCCCCCGCGATCAGGCCTGAACAAGCACTTGAGCTAGACCTGACTCACCGGAATATCTCCCCCACCTTTGCCCTCGCGCCGCTCCCCTATCCAGTCACTGACCTGCTGGCCGAACTCCGCCGGTGCCTTGCGCCCAAAGCGCCGTGCCAGGTCGAGGATAGTCTGCTGCGCCAGGGCCTCTTCCATCCGCTTCTGCGCCCCCAGCATCACTGCATGAATCGCACAGGTGCCCTCGGTGGCCCAACCCGGCGGTGAGCCTTCGAACAGCGTGCAACGCTCGCGGATCTCGCGGCAGTCGAAGATCTTCTTCGGCCCGTCAATAGCATTGACGATGTCCAGCACGGTGATCTCGTCCGACGGCCGTGCCAGTCGAAAGCCCCCTCGCACGCCTTCGGTCGCTGCCACCAGTTTGGCCCGGGCCAGTTTGGTGAATACCTTGGCCAGGTATTCCTGCGGCACCCCCTGTAACTGCGCCAGGTCGCGAACGCTGGACTCGCGGGTATCACCGCGCTCGTCAACCAGGTACAGCAGGCAATGGATGCCGTATTCAACGCCAGCACTGTAGAGCGACATATAAATCTCCGACCAATCTTGTCGCCAAGATTACGCTGATCGGCGTGCGATGGCAAAGCCAGGAATGCCATTGGTCGCTAGCCGTGATCCCTCTGTATCTCCATGGAAACCTTTATTCATATGCCTTTCAGCGTTCAGATCCGTTCTTTGGTCAGCGTTCGGCAGGAAAAAAGAGTTGCACGGATAAACTACGATCACTACAGTCGCAGTTATTCGAAGCAGACACACCCCGCTCGAAGCCCCCTTACCCACGGAGCATCCTCATGAAATCTAACGTTCTGATCATCGGTGCCGGCTTTGCCGGTGTATGGAGTGCATTGAGCGCCGCCCGCCTGCTCGACAAGGCCCGGCGCGACGACCTGAGCATCAGCGTGCTGGCGCCCCAGCCTGAACTGCGTATCCGGCCACGCTTCTACGAAGCCGACGTGCATGCCATGAAGGCGCCAGTGGGTGAGCTGTTCGAAGCCGTGGGCGTGCAGTTCCTCGAAGGCCACGCGCAGACCATCGACCCCCAAGGGCGCAGCGTGAGCTACACCGACGCAAGCGGCCTGCCCCAGCAAATCGCCTATGACCGCCTGATCC
>Ga0247820_10001157_pt1 | contig 14819 bp, 18 predicted proteins | sample 13C_Glucose_Day1_2_FD_192480 | JGI IMG/M metagenome (GOLD analysis project Ga0247820, IMG submission 192480) | Soil microbial communities from agricultural site in Penn Yan, New York, United States - 13C_Glucose_Day14 | ecosystem: Environmental > Terrestrial > Soil > Agricultural land | place...
GCCCAACGCGCACCGTCGCCCTCACGGGCAGTCGTGCCGCCGCCCTCCGCGGCCAGTCGTGCCGCCGCCCTCCGCGGCCAGTCGTGCCGCCGCCCTCCGCGGGCAGTCGTGCCGCTGGGCGGCACGGGTGGGCGCGACGGCACCCCGTTGGCACCGGGTTGCGCGAATTGGCCCCGGGTCAGCTGAACCCAGGGTGCCGATGGGTGAACGGATGCTGCAGCGGGCCGGGGGTGGGGCGCAGCCCGGCGCTTGCGGGGTGCCGCTGCGCCCACCCGTGCCGCCCCAGCGGCACGACTGCCCGCAGCTACGGGCGGCACGATTGCGGGCTGCGCAGCAGCTACGGGCGGCGCGGTCGCGGGCGGCGCGGTTGCGGGCTGCGCAACTACGGGCAGGGCGGTCGCGGGCTGCGGGCTGCGCGGCGTGGCTGTGCGGCCAGCGGCTAGCGGTTATGCGCCGGTTGGGTCCTCGCCGCGGTCCAGGGCCTTCCAGAGGTCCTCCGGGCGGTCGGGATCCACCCGTGCCGGCCTCCGGCGCGGCCGCACCGCACCGTTCCGCTCGTAGCGCCCGGACATCGCCGGCCAGAGCCGTCCGTACCGCAGCGCCAGCAGACCCGCCAGCAGCAACAGCGCACCGCCCGCCGCCGCCACGTACGGCCAGGCCGTGTGGCTGAGCGCGCCCACCGCCGCGGACGTGTCCCCGGACACCTCCGCCGCCTTCTCGTCCAGCGCCGAGCTGTCCGTCGCGCCGAGCACCGCCGCCACGACGGTCCCCGCCCCCGACAGCGCGAGCAGCGCCGCGACGACGAGCCGTCCGGCTCCGCGCACCGCGAACACCGCGACCAGCGCCGCCAGCCCGACCACGGCCAGCGCGGCGGGCACACCCGTGACATCACTCCCGTTGGCGGTCAGCGGAAACGTGCCGCCGGCCACCGAAGCGGTGCCCTGCGACCACTCCTGCCGGGTGGCGAGCAGGGCCACGGCCGCGCCCAGGGCACCGCTCAGCAGGGCGACGGCTAGGCTGCGGCGGCCGCTGCGGGCGGGGCCGGCGGTCTCGGAACGGGGGGTGGGTACAGCAGTCACGTCATCCACTATCGCGTGAACCCCGGGCGAACCGACACCCGGGGTTCGCTTTCGGACCGTCTCAGACCGTTCCCAGCCGGTTCGCGGTGTGCACCGCGCGCAGCACCGCCGCCGCCTTGTTGCGGCACTCGGTGTCCTCCGCGACCGGGTCGGAATCGGCCACGATCCCCGCTCCGGCCTGCACGTACGCGGTGCCGTCCCGCAGCAGCGCGGTACGGATCGCGATCGCCGTGTCGGAGTCGCCGGCGAAGTCGAGGTAGCCGACGCAGCCGCCGTACAGCCCGCGCCGGGACGGTTCGAGTTCGTCGATGATCTGCAGGGCGCGCGGCTTGGGGGCGCCGGAGAGCGTGCCGGCCGGGAAGCAGGCGGTGAGCACGTCGAACGCGGTGCGCCCGGCGGTGACCCGCCCGGTGACCGTCGAGACGATGTGCATCACGTGCGAGTACCGCTCGAGCGACATGAAGTCGACGACCTCCACCGAGCCGGGTTCGCAGACCCGCCCGAGGTCGTTGCGCCCGAGGTCGACGAGCATCAGGTGCTCGGCCCGCTCCTTGGGGTCGGCGAGCAGTTCGTCGCCGAGCGCCTGGTCCTCCTGCGGGGTGGCGCCCCGGTGCCGGGTGCCGGCGATGGGGTGGACCATGGCCCGCCCGTCCTCGACCTTCACCAGTGCCTCGGGGGACGAGCCGACGACGTCGAAGCCGTCGAAGCGGAACAGGTACATGTACGGGGACGGGTTGGTGGCCCGCAGCACCCGGTAGACGTCCAGGGCGCTCGCCGTGCACGGTGTCTCGAACCGCTGGGAGGGGACGACCTGGAAGGCCTCCCCCGCGCGGATGCGCTCCTTGATGTCCTCCACGGCCCGCCGGAAGTCGGGGCCGCCCCACAGCGCGGTGTAGTCGGGCAGCTCGGAGGGCGGCAGCACGGCGGGCGGCTGGGCCACCGCGCGGGTGAGGTCGGCCTCCATGGCGTCGAGGCGGGCCACGGCGTCGGCGTACGCCTCGTCGACGCCGGTCTCCAGGTCGTTGTGGTTGATCGCGTTGGCGATCAGCCAGACGGCGCCCTCCCAGTGGTCCATGACGGCGAGGTCGCTGGTGAGCAGCATGGTCAGCTCGGGCAGCCCGAGGTCGTCGCGCTCTCCGGGCCCGACCTTCTCCAGACGGCGCACGATGTCGTAGCCGAGGTAGCCGACCATGCCGCCGGTGAAGGGCGGCAGGCCCAGGTCGTGGGCGAGGTCGCGGGGGGTGTGCAGGGCCTGCAGGGTGGCGCGCAGCGCGGCGAGCGGGTCGCCGTCCACGGGGACGCCGACGGGCGGGGAGCCCTCCCAGTGGGCCTGTCCGGCGCGCTCGGTGAGGGTGGCGGCGGAGCGGACGCCGACGAAGGAGTAGCGGGACCAGGAGCGGCCGTTCTCCGCGGACTCGAGGAGGAACGTGCCCGGGCGTTCGGCGGCGAGTTTGCGGTAGAGGGCGACCGGGGTGTCGCCGTCGGCGAGGAGCTTGCGGGTGACCGGGACGACCCGGCGGTCGGTGGCGAGCTTGCGGAACGTCTCGAGGTCCATGGCGGCAGACCCTACTGACCCGGGGCGGGGGCGTCCGCCACCAGCACGTCGGCGTCGAAGCAGGTGCGGTCGCCGGTGTGGCAGGCGGCGCCCACCTGGTCGACCTTGACGAGCACGGTGTCGGCGTCGCAGTCCAGGGCGACGGACCTGACCCACTGGAAGTGCCCGGAGGTGTCCCCCTTGACCCAGTACTCCTGGCGGCTGCGCGACCAGTAGGTGCAGCGGCCGGTGGTCAGCGTGCGATGCAGCGCCTCGTCGTCCATCCAGCCCAGCATCAGCACCTCTCCGGTGTCGTACTGCTGGGCGATGGCGGGCAGGAGGCCGTCGGGGCTGCGCTTGAGCCGCGCGGCGATCTCCGGGTCTAGGTTGCTGGGCCGGGGCGTGCTGGTCATGCCGACCATTGTGCCGCGCGGGGGCGCCCGTCCCGCGCGGCCGTCCACTGGGCGGACCCTCCGTCCCGCCGTAGGCTGGCGTGCATGTCGACCCATGCCAAGCGTGAACGACTTCTCCTGGCCGATCTGCTGGAGACGGCGGGCCCGGAGGCCCCCACTCTGTGCGAGGGCTGGACGACCCGGGACCTCGCCGCCCATGTGGTGGTGCGCGAGCGCCGCCCCGACGCCGCCGGCGGCATGCTGGTCAAGCAGCTGGCGGGGCGTCTGGAGCGGGTGATGGCGGAGTTCGCCGCCAAGCCGTACGAGGAGCTGATCCAGCTGATCCGGACGGGCCCGCCGCGCTTCTCACCCTTTTCGCTCAAGCAGGTGGACGAGCTGTCGAACATCGTGGAGTTCTACGTCCACACGGAGGACGTGCGCCGCGCGCAGCCCGACTGGACCCCGCGGGAACTCGACCCGGTGTTCCAGGACGCCCTGTGGTCGCGGCTGGAGCGTTCCGCGCGGCTGATGGGCCGCGGGGTGCCGACCGGGCTGGTGCTGCGCCGTCCGGACGGGCAGACGGCGGTGGCGCACCGCGGGGCCCCGGTGGTCACGGTGACCGGCGAGCCGTCCGAGCTGGTGCTGTTCGCGTACGGCCGGCAGAGCGCCGCCAAGGTCGGGCTGGACGGCGACGAGGACGCGATCGCGAAACTGCGCGAGACCAAGCAGCTCGGCATCTGAACCGGACCCGAAGGGCGCAGCTCGTGATCAAGGTGGCCATGACCAGCGTGTACGTCGACGACGTGGCGAAGGCGCACGCCTTCTACACCGATGTCCTCGGCTTCGAGACCCGCACCCACATGGATCTGGGCGGCGGCACGCTGTTCGTCACGGTGGGCGCGAGGGAGGGCGCCCAGCGGGACCTGGAGCTGCTCCTGGAGCCGGGTCAGGGCCCCATCGCGGAGCCGTACCGCAGGGCGGTGCGCGAGGCGGGGCTGCCCGCCATCGTGTTCTCCGTGGACGACCTCCGCGCGGAGTACGAACGGCTCCGCGGGGAGGGCGTCCACTTCGTGCAGGACCCGGAGGAGCAGGGTCCGGTGGTCACCGCCCTGCTGGACGACACGGTCGGCAATCTGATCCAGCTGGCCCAGCCGGCCGGCTGAGCCTCACCGCACCGGGTGACCGGCGCCCCGCAGGGTCTCCTTGACCTGGCCGATGCGCAGGTCACCGAAGTGGAAGACGGACGCGGCCAGCACGGCGTCCGCGCCGGCGGCGACCGCGGGCGGGAAGTCGTCGAGCCTTCCGGCGCCGCCGGAGGCGATCACCGGGACGCTGACGTGCTTGCGGACGGCGGCGATCATCTCGAGGTCGTAGCCGTCCTTGGTGCCGTCGGCGTCCATGGAGTTGAGCAGGATCTCGCCGGCGCCCAGCTCGGCGGCCCGGTGCGCCCACTCGACGGCGTCGATGCCGGTGCCGCGGCGGCCGCCGTGCGTGGTGACCTCGAAGGTGCCGGAGTCCGTGCGCCGGGCGTCGACCGAGAGGACCAGGACCTGCCGGCCGAAGCGTTCGGCGATCTCGCGGATGAGTTCGGGCCGGGCGATGGCAGCCGTGTTGACGCCCACCTTGTCGGCGCCCGCGCGGAGCAGCTTGTCCACGTCCTCCGCGGTGCGGACGCCGCCGCCCACCGTGAGCGGGATGAAGACCTGCTCGGCGGTGCGGCGCACCACGTCGTAGGTCGTCTCGCGGTTGCCCGACGAGGCGGTGATGTCCAGGAACGTCAGCTCGTCGGCGCCCTCGGCGTCGTACACCTTGGCCATCTCGACGGGGTCGCCCGCGTCGCGCAGGTTCTGGAAGTTGACGCCCTTGACGACCCGGCCGCCGTCCACGTCCAGGCAGGGGATGACTCGGACCGCCAGGGTCATGAATTCACGGCTCCTCTGAATGCTTCCAGTTCCACTGAGACCAGTACGCGCGAGTCGACGAAGCCCTCGACCACCAGCAGGGTGGTGACCGGGCGCACGGCGTCGAACAGTTCCTTGTGGGCGCGTCCGGCCGCGTCCACGTCCCGCGCGTGGGCGAGGTGGACGCGGGTGCGGATCACGGACTCGATGCCGAGCCCGAACTCGGCGATCGCCTCCAGCGCGCCGGCGAAGGCCACCTTGGCCTGCTCGTACGGGTCGCCCTCGCCGTACAGCACGTCGCCCCGGAACGAGGTCGTGCCCGCCACCAGGACGCGGTCGCCCGCCGCCACGGCGCGCGCGAAGCCGAACGACTCCTCCCAGGGGTTCGTGCTCTGCACGCGCCGCACGGCATCGCTCGTCATCGGGACACAGCCTCCAGAGCCTCTTCCAGGGTGAACGCCTCGGCGTACAGCGCCTTCCCGACGATGGAGCCCTCGACACCGAGCGGCACCAGCGCGGCGATGGCGCGCAGGTCGTCCAGGGAGGAGACGCCGCCGGAGGCGACCACCGGGCGGTCGGTGGCGGCGCAGACGTTCCTCAGCAGCTCCAGGTTGGGGCCCTGGAGGGTGCCGTCCTTGGCGATGTCGGTGACGACGTAGCGGGAGCAGCCCTCCTTGTTGAGGCGGTCCAGCGTCTCGTAGAGGTCGCCGCCGTCGCGGGTCCAGCCGCGTCCGCGCAGGGTGGTGCCGCGCACGTCGAGGCCGACGGCGATCTTGTCGCCGTGCTCGGCGATGACCTTGGCGACCCACTCGGGGGTCTCCAGGGCGGCGGTGCCGAGGTTGACGCGGGTGCAGCCGGTGGCGAGGGCGGCGGCGAGGGTGTCGTCGTCGCGGATGCCGCCGGACAGCTCGACCTTGATGTCCATCGCCCCGGCGACCTCGGCGATCAGCGCGCGGTTGTCGCCGGTGCCGAAGGCGGCGTCCAGGTCCACCAGGTGCAGCCACTCGGCGCCGGAGCGCTGCCAGGCGAGGGCGGCCTCCAGCGGGGAGCCGTACGAGGTTTCCGTCCCGGACTCGCCGTGCACCAGGCGGACGGCCTGGCCGTCGCGGACGTCGACGGCGGGCAGGAGTTCGAGCTTGGCCATGTCTCTACAGGGTTCCGATCCAGTTGGTGAGGAGCTGGGCGCCGGCGTCGCCGGACTTCTCGGGGTGGAACTGGGTGGCCCACAGGGCGCCGTTCTCCACGGCCGCGACGAAGGGCTCGCCGTGCGTGGACCAGGTGACCAGCGGGGCGCGCATCGCCGGGTTCGTGGTTTCCAGGCTCCAGTCGTGGACGGCGTAGGAGTGCACGAAGTAGAAGCGGGCGTCCGCGTCGAGGCCGGCGAACAGCTCGGAGCCGGCCGGGGCGTCCACGGTGTTCCAGCCCATGTGGGGCACGATGTCGGCCTGGAGCGGCTCGACCGAGCCGGGCCACTCGTCGAGGCCCTCGGTCTCGACGCCGTGCTCGATGCCCCGCGCGAAGAGGATCTGCATGCCGACGCAGATGCCCATCACCGGGCGGCCGCCGGAGAGCCGGCGGTCGACGATCCAGTCGCCGCGCGCCTCCTTGAGCCCCTTCATGCAGGCGGCGAAGGCGCCGACGCCGGGGACCAGCAGCCCGTCGGCGTTCATGGCGCGGTCGAAGTCACGGGTGATCTCGACGTCGGCCCCCGCGCGGGCGAGCGCGCGCTCGGCGGAGCGGACGTTGCCGAAGCCGTAGTCGAAGACGACGACCTTCCGGGTGGTGCTCACCCGCTCACACCTCCAGTCGCAGGAGTCCGGCGCCGAGACACATCACGGCGCCGATCGACAGCAGCACGATCAGGCTGGTGGGCATCTTCTGCTTGGCGAAGGAGATGATCCCGCCGACGAAGAAGAGACCGACGACGATCAGGACGGTGGACAGACCGTTCATGGCTTACAGCGCGCCCTTCGTGGAAGGCAGGATGCCGGCCGCGCGCGGGTCGCGCTCGGACGCGTAGCGCAGGGCGCGGGCGAGGGCCTTGAACTGGCACTCCACGATGTGGTGCGCGTTGCGCCCGTAGGGCACGTGCACGTGCAGCGCGACCTGGGCCTGGGCGACGAAGGACTCCAGGATGTGCCGGGTCATCGTGGTGTCGTACTCGCCGATCATCGGCGCCATCTTCTCGGGCTCGGTGTGCACGAGGTAGGGGCGGCCGGAGAGGTCGACGGTGACCTGGGCGAGGGACTCGTCCAGCGGGACCGTGCAGTTGCCGAAGCGGTAGATGCCCACCTTGTCGCCGAGCGCCTGCCTGAAGGCGGCGCCGAGCGCGAGGGCGGTGTCCTCGATGGTGTGGTGGGAGTCGATGTGCAGGTCGCCCTCGGTCTTGACGGTCAGGTCGAACAGACCGTGCCGGCCGAGCTGGTCGAGCATGTGGTCGTAGAAGCCGACCCCGGTGGAGATCTCGGTCCTTCCGGTGCCGTCGAGGTCGATCTCGACGAGGACGGACGTCTCCTTGGTGGTGCGTTCCACTCGTCCTACGCGGGTCATGCGCTCTGCTCCTGTTCCTTCTTCAGATCACGTGCCGCGTCCAGGAACGCGTCGTTCTCGGCCGGGGTGCCCGCGGTGACCCGCAGCCATCCCGGTACGCCGTTGTCCCGGACCAGGACGCCCCGGTCGAGGATCTTCCGCCAGGTGGCGTGGGAGTCCTCGAACCTGCCGAACTGGACGAAGTTCGCGTCGGACTCGGTGACCTCGTAGCCGAGGGCGCGCAGTCCGGCGACCAGCCGGTCCCGCTCGGTCTTCAGCTGCTCGACGTAGCCCAGCAGCGTGTCCGTGTGCTCCAGGGCGGCCAGCGCGGTCGCCTGGGTGACCGCGGACAGGTGGTACGGCAGCCGGACGAGCTGGACGGCGTCGACGACGGCCGGGTGCGCGGCGAGGTAGCCCAGGCGCAGACCGGCCGCGCCGAACGCCTTCGACATGGTGCGGGAGACGACGAGGTTCGGCCGGCCCTCGAGGAGCGGCAGCAGCGAGGCGCCGTGGCTGAACTCGACGTAGGCCTCGTCCACGATCACCATCGACGGCTTCGCCGCCTGCGCGGCCTCGTACAGGGCGAGCACCGCCTCGGCCGGGACCGCGTTGCCGGTGGGGTTGTTGGGGGTGGTGACGAAGACGACGTCGGGGCGGTGCTCGGCGATCGCCTTCTCGGCGGCGGGCACGTCGACGGTGAAGTCCTCGTGGCGCGGGCCGGAGATCCAGCCGGTGCCGGTGCCGCGCGCGATGAGGGCGTGCATCGAGTACGACGGCTCGAAGCCGATCGCGGTGCGGCCGGGCCCGCCGAAGGTCTGCAGAAGCTGCTGGATGACCTCGTTGGAGCCGTTGGCGGCCCACACGTTCTCCACGCCGACCGGGTGTCCGGCGGTCTTCGTCAGGTACTCGGCCAGCCGGGTGCGCAGCTCGACCGCGTCCCGGTCGGGGTAGCGGTTGAGCTGCCGGGCGGCCTCACGGACCCGCTCGGCGATCCGCTCGACCAGCGGCTCGGGCAGCGGGTAGGGGTTCTCGTTGGTGTTCAGCCGTACGGGGACGTCCAGCTGGGGCGCGCCGTAGGGGGACTTGCCGCGCAGCTCGTCCCGTACGGGGAGGTCGTCGATTCCGAAGCTCACTTGTTCTCAGGCACCTTCCACCCGAACCTCGCCTTGATCGCCGCGCCGTGCGCGGGCAGGTCCTCCGCCTCCGCCAGCGTCACCACGTGGTGCGCGACCTCGGCCAGCGCGTCCTCGGTGTAGTCGACGATGTGGATGCCGCGCAGGAAGGACTGGACGGACAGGCCCGAGGAGTGGCAGGCGCAGCCGCCGGTGGGCAGCACGTGGTTGGAGCCGGCCGCGTAGTCGCCGAGGGAGACGGGCGACCAGGGTCCGACGAAGACCGCGCCCGCGTTGCGCACCCGGCCGGCGACGGCGGCGGCGTCCGCGGTCTGGATCTCCAGGTGCTCCGCGCCGTAGGCGTCGACGACGCGCAGGCCCTCGTCGACGCCGTCGACCAGGACGACGGCGGACTGGTGGCCCTTGAGCGCCGGGACGATCCGGTCGTCGATGTGGCGGGTGGCGGCGACCTGCGTCTGAAGTTCCTTCTCCACCGCGTCCGCGAGGTCGCCGGAGTCGGTGACCAGGACGGCGGCGGCCAGCGGGTCGTGCTCGGCCTGGCTGATCAGGTCGGAGGCGACGTGCACCGGGTCGGCCGTGGAGTCCGCGAGGATCGCGATCTCGGTGGGGCCGGCCTCGGCGTCGATGCCGATGCGTCCGGTGAAGTAGCGCTTGGCGGCGGCGACCCAGATGTTGCCGGGGCCGGTGACCATGTTGGCCGGCGGGCAGGACTCGGTGCCGTACGCGAACATCGCGACGGCGGTGGCGCCGCCGGCCGCGTAGACCTCGTCGACGCCGAGCAGGGCGCAGGCCGCGAGGATGGTGGGGTGCGGCAGCCCGCCGAAGTCGGCCTGGGCCGGGGAGGCGAGCGCGAGGGACGGGACGCCGGCCTCCTGGGCGGGCACCACGTTCATGATCACGGAGGACGGGTAGACGGATCGCCCGCCGGGCGCGTAGAGGCCCACGCGGTCGACCGGGACCCACTTCTCGGTGACCGTGCCGCCGGGCACGACCTGGGTGGTGTGCGTGTCGCGGCGCTGCGCGCGGTGGACCAGCCGGGCGCGCCGGATGGACTCCTCCAGGGCCGCGCGCACGGCCGGGTCCAGTTCCTCCAGGGCGCGGCCGAGGGCGGCGGCCGGGACCCGCACCCGGTCGAGCCTGACGCCGTCGAACCGCTCGGCGAAGTCGATCAGCGCCGCGTCGCCGCGATGATGCACGTCCTCGCAGATGGGCCGCACCTTCTCCAGGGCGGCCGCCACGTCGAAGTCGGCTCGGGGCAGCAGGTCGCGCAGGGCGGGGCCCTCGGGGAGGGCGTCGCCGCGCAGATCGATTCGGGCCAGGAAGGAATGTTGCAGCACGTACCCAATTCTCTCAGACCCGCGCCGTGAGCCGTCCGCGCGTTCCAGTGGCTGATACGGACCCCTCACGGTGACGGTCCGCGCACATATTCGAGATCCACCTCACTTTCCGTGTTCAACCTGTCACCGCACCGGGCATCACCGGTTGTACGAAGGGACGAACCGACGAGTAGGTGAGGAGGAGGGGAGTGCCGTGACCGAGCGGGTGGGACCGGGCGGCGCAGGGCCGCCGGAGCACCTGACCGCCCCGGAGGCCGGGATGTGGCAGGCCTTCCGCAACGGCACCGTGTACGACCTGAGCAGCGGGGACACGGTGGTCGACGATCCGCACGGAGGGCATCCGTGGGGTCCCGAGCGGACGGTCCGGGCCCGCGTCGTGTGCTGGCTGCTGCTGGACGGTCCGCCCGCCCTGGCCGGCCGGGTCTCGTCGCTGAAGCTGGCCGGGGTGCAGATCAGCGGCGTGCTGGACCTCGCGGGCGGCATCGTGGTGCCGTACGTGGAGATGCGCGCCTGCCGCTTCGAGCGGGACGTGCTGCTGCCGGAGGCCCGCTTCACGACCGTGCGGATGGTGGACTGCTCGATACCCCGGCTGGAGGCGGCGCGGCTGCACACCGAGGGCGATCTGCATCTGCCGCGCTGCCGGTTCCCGGGCGGCATACGGCTCACCGACGCGCGGATCGGCACCGATCTGATGCTCAACCAGGCGGTCGTGCACCGGGACCGCAGCGGCCGCTCGCTGGCGGCCGACGGCATGAACGTCGGCCAGGACCTGCAGGCGGAGATGCTGGAGTCGTACGGCGAGCTGAGCCTGCGCGGCGCGACCATAGGCGTGTCGCTGAGCCTGCGCGGCGCCCGGCTGGTCAACCCGTACACCCGGCTCGCGCTGAACGCGCCGCAGCTGACCGTGGAACGCTCGCTGTATCTGACCCCGGCGGGGGTGGGCGCCCAGGCGCGCAGCGGGATGACGCCGGCCCGCGGGACGCGGATCCGGCGCTTCGAGTGCGAGGGCGGGGTGCGGCTGGACGACGGGCGGTTCGGGGACGCGGTCGACTTCGAGGGCGCCCGGTTCACGTTCACCGACGAGCAGGAGCTGTCGCTGCGCCGGGTGCAGACGCCGGAGCTGCGCTTCCTCGGGGAGCGGCCGGCCCGCGGCCGGGTGGTGCTGTCGGGGGCCCGGGTGGTGAACCTGATGGACAGGGCCGACAGCTGGCCGGGCCCCGGCCGGCTGCACATGGGCGGCTTCGCCTACGAGAACCTGGTGCCGCGCGGGCCGTTCCCGCTGGCGTTGCGGCTGCGCTGGGTGGACGCGGCGAGCGCCGAGTACAACCCGGAGCCGTACGAGCGGCTGGCGGCCGTGCTGCGGGAGGGCGGGGAGGACGAGGACGCCCGTGAGGTGCTGCTCGCCAAGCAGCGCCGCCGCCGCGAGAGCCTGCCGGTGGCGGCCAAGCTGTGGGGTTACGCACAGGACTGGACGGTCGCCTACGGATACCGTCCGGGGCGGGCCGCGGTGTGGATGGCGGTGCTGTGGGCCGCCGGGTCGCTGGCCTTCGCGCGTGGCGATCATCCGCCGCTGAAGAGCGGTGAGCACCCCGCGTGGAACCCGGCCCTCTTCGCCCTGGACCTGCTGCTGCCCGTGATCGACCTGGGTCAGGTGGGGTTCTGGCAGCTGCGCGGCGGCTGGCAGTGGCTGTCGGCCGCGTTCATCCTGCTGGGCTGGATCCTGGCGACGACGGTGGCGGCGGGCGCGACCCGGACCCTGCGGCGTACGTAGGCCGGGCGCGGGCATGCGCGGAACGCCTCTGTGACCTATGTGGCCGATGGGGCGCAGAGGGCCGCGTGGGGGTCGCGCGAGGTGGGGAACGCTCCGCTCTTTGCATGGCCTTGACCGAACCCCGTACAACCTTCCATGACTTGCGTGTCAGCTCTGGCGCCGCTGTGACCTGCGGTCTTTCAATGGTCGACACCATGGCTCTGCTGCCCGCGTTCACCCGTGCGTCCCGGGTGCGAGGAAAGAGCACGGGCGCCGCGGCCCCCGTGCCCGTCGTGCTGCCCGCCGACGACGAGGTGCTGCTCGACGCGCCCTGCGATCCGCTGGGCGCGGCGCTGGTCGGTGCCGCGGCGGGCGACCACGCGCCCGTCGTCGCGCTGCTCGCCGCCACCCGGCACACCGGCGCCTGGGACGACCGCGACCGGTACGTACGCCGGCTGGCCGCCTTCGCGCGCTCCCGCCCCGAGTGGCTGGACACCTGGCGCTCCCGTGACCCGCACGATCCCGACGGGCTGCTGCTGGACGCCCAGCGGGCGGTGGACCGCGCCTGGGACTCGCCGGCCCGGGCCGAGCTGCTGCGCGACGTGAGCCCGCTGATCACGGCCGCCGCCCGCGCGGACAACCGCGACCCGGTGCCCTGGCGGCTCGCCCTGGACCACGCCCGCGGCGCGCGCACCGGGCACACGTACGTCGAGGAGCTGTGGGAGGCGGCGGTCCGGCGCGCCCCGCACCACCACGGGTGCCATGTGGCGGCCCTGCGCTATCTGGCGTCGTCGTGGCACGGTTCGCACCGCGAGTGCTTCGACTTCGCGGACCTGGCGGCGCAGGACGCGCCGGAGGACTCGCTGACCCGGACGCTGCCGCTGCGGGCCGCCTTCGGCTACCTCACCGACCCGTGCGGTCCGGAGGTGCCCCGCGAGCGGCTGGAGGCGGCGGCCGACCGGGCCGTCGCCCTGTCCGCCCGGCTCCCGGCGGGCCGGCCGCGGGCGGCCGAGCCGCGCAACCTGCTCGTCTACGTGCTGGTCCGCCTGGAACGCTGGCGGGACGCCCTGGAACAGCTGCGCCTGACCGGCCCGTACGCCACGTCCTTCCCCTGGGACCGGGACGCGGACGATCCGCTCGGGCGGTTCCTCGAGGTGCGTCAGCTGGTGTCCGCGGCGGTCGCGTCCGGGGCGCCCGCGCCGGGATCCGGCGCCCGGCCGGCGGACGCCGGACGGCCGGGGAGCGAGCAGGGCGGACGACTCCGCTTCGGCGACCATTAGGCTCTTGGATCGTGACGACCGTCCGGCTTCCGCTCTTCCCCCTGAACACGGTGCTGTTCCCGGGGCTCGTGCTCCCGCTCAACGTCTTCGAGGAGCGCTATCGCGCCATGATGCGCGAGCTGCTGAAGACCCCGGAGGACGAGCCGCGCCGGTTCGCCGTCGTGGCGATCCGCGACGGGTACGAGGTGGCGCCGAGCTCGCCCGGCCTCCCCGACCCGACGGCGGTGCCCGAACGCGGCCCGTCGGCCGGCTTCGGCGCCGATCCGCTCCGCACCTTCCACAAGGTGGCCTGTGTGGCCGACGCGGCGACGATCCGGGAGCGGGCCGACGGCACCTTCGAGGTGCTGGCGACCGGCACGACCCGCGTGCGGCTGCTGTCCGTGGACGCCTCCGGCCCGTATCTGACGGCCGAGGCGGAGACGCTGGAGGAGGACCCCGGCGACGAGGCGGGGGCGCTGGCGGAGGGGGTGCTGCGGTCCTTCCGCCAGTACCAGAAGCGGCTGGCGGGGGCGCGGGAGCGGACGCTGGCGACCGGCGCGGACCTGCCGGACGAGCCGGGTGTCGTCTCCTACCTGGTCGCCGCCGCGATGATGCTGGACACCCCCACGAAGCAGCGTCTGCTCCAGGCGCCGGACACCGCGTCCCGGCTCCGGGACGAGCTGAAGCTGCTGCGCACCGAGACGGCCATCATCCGGCACCTGCCGTCGCTGCCCGCGGCGGATCTGACAAGGGGTCCCACCAGCCAGAATTGACGCGAAACCGATGGGGCCGGCGATGGCCTCCTGCCTAAGATCACTACGGCCATGATCATGGTCCTGATCACGCGAATGCAGGAGGTACAACCGTCATGAACCTTCGCAGCATACTGACCGTCGCCGCGGCCACCGCGGCGGGTTCCGCACTGATGATCGCCCCCGCGCACGCGTCCACGGGCAACCCCGCCCCGGCCACGGACACGGGCATCCAGGCCAGAGTCGAGTGCACGAGCCTGAGCAACGGCCAGCTCTGCATCTCGCTGAACGTCGACCCCAGCAGCATCTCGGTCTTCTACACGAAGACGGGCGGCTCGACGATCTCGGCGAACCTGGGATTCCGCAACTCCGCCGGCACCACGACCTGGGGCTCGACCAAGAGCATCAGCGTGAACGAGCGGGCCAACAGCACGTGGACCATGAGCTACCCGTGCACCCGTGACTACAAGGGTCTGATCAAGGTCTCCGGCCAGGGAACCTTCGAGACCCCGTGGGCGACCTGCTGATCCCGGGCGGCACCCGGCGATAGCATCCGCGGCCGCCTCCGCCGGACACCGTTCCGGACGGAGGCGGCCGCCTGCCGTCGGGGCCGGTCTGGGAGGATGTGGCGGGTGGCGAAGAAGTCGAAGAAGCAGCAGCGGGAAGAAGCCGGGCAACGCGGGGGGACGCCCGCGACGGTGGCGCTCACCGCGGCCGGGGTGGCCTTCACGGTGCACTCCTACGACCACGACCCCTCCCACCCGTCCTACGGCGAGGAGGCGGCCGAGGCGATGGGGGTCTCACCCGAGCGGGTCTTCAAGACGCTGGTGGCGGACGTCGACGGCGCGCTGACGGTGGCGGTGGTCCCGGTGGCGGGGCAGCTGGACCTGAAGGCCCTAGCGGCGGCGGCGGGCGGCAAGCGGGCCGCGATGGCCGACCCGGCGCTGGCGGAGCGCACCACGGGGTACGTCCGCGGCGGCATCTCACCGCTCGGTCAGCGCAAGAGGCTGCCGACGGTCCTGGACGAGTCGGCCACCGGGCACGACACGATCTGCGTCTCGGCCGGCCGCCGCGGCCTGGAGGTGGAACTCTCCCCCCACGCCCTGACCACCCTCACCCAAGCCACCCTGGCCCCCATCGCCCGCCCCTGACC
>Ga0247820_10001158_pt1 | contig 14817 bp, 13 predicted proteins | sample 13C_Glucose_Day1_2_FD_192480 | JGI IMG/M metagenome (GOLD analysis project Ga0247820, IMG submission 192480) | Soil microbial communities from agricultural site in Penn Yan, New York, United States - 13C_Glucose_Day14 | ecosystem: Environmental > Terrestrial > Soil > Agricultural land | place...
AGCTCGACCGCCTCCGCCTCCAGGCGCGCGTAGTCCCGGAACCATTCCGGATGCCGCACCCTGCGCCGGGTCTTCGCCCGTTCCACGTCCTCCGCCGCCGACGCCAGCAGGCCGCCGCAGTCCAGCAACCGGTCGACCGCGACCAGCAGTTCGGGCTGAGGCGTCCGACGGGCCCGCTCGACCGACGAGATCGTCTCCTCGCCGTACCCGATCCGTTCGCCCAGCTCCTTCTGGCTCAGTCCGGCCCGCTCCCGGGCGACCTTGATCTGCCGACCCAGGGTCCGGAACAGGTCCGCGACCTCGTCCGTACCCTCCGCTTCGCCGCCCGTGGGAGCCCCCGTGCCCGACTGCGCTGCCATGCCGTACCACCACCCTGTTCTTCCTGCGGAGAGCGAACCGGCGAAAGCCCGGCCGGGTCACGGCCGTACGCCCGTACACCACACCGTCCGCACCAGGACAGTCACCCTGCGTACCGTCCGGAGTGCTTCTCACGGTAGGACGACTCGGTCACCCTCGGTGATGTGAACCAGGAAACCGTCACCGCCCCCGGTGAACCGATCGCCGGCACGGCCCACTTCCGCACCGTGTTCCCCACCACCGCGCACGGTGCGCACACCGCGCGCCACGCCGCCGAGCGCTGGCTGGCCGCGCAGCACGGTGGAGCGGACGCCGCCGGCGACGACAGCGCGGCCACGGCCTCCCTCCTCATCGCCGAACTGACCGCGAACGCGGCCCTGCACGGCCGGGTGCGGGGCAGGGACGCACGTCTCGCCCTCACCCTGACCCCGGCTGCGCTGCGGATCGAGGTCACCGACGCGCGGGGCGAGCGCCGGCCCGTTCCGGCCCCGGCCGCCGATGCCGACGGCGAGTCCGGACGGGGCCTGCTCCTCGTCACCTCGCTCGCCGACGCGTGGGGCTGCGAGCCGTACCCGCCGGGCGGCAAGACGGTGTGGGCGGAATGCGCCCTGGGGTCGGAACGTGGGGGTGGGTAATGGGCACAGGCCGTCAGGCGAGGAATGACGCCGGCATCGGTGCGCACGAGGTGTGGAGTCCGTCCGCCGCCGAGAGGTTCCGAGGTCATCGCGCCGCGGACCCACCGTCCCGGCCCGCGCGGGATCAGCGGAGCGTGGTCGTGCGGGTTTCCCTCCCCAGTCGAACTCCGCCGACTTTATGCGGTCGAGAAGTCGCCGGCGCAGGTGAGGGGGGCGGTCACCCGGGGTCGACAGGGGGCGCGGCGGGTCTCATATTCCGTCGCCTGCCGGACGGTTGGCGCCTAGCCTGGCGGGATGGGCCATGCGAAGACCTCCTACGTCTGCCTGCCCTGCCGGGCCTCGTACAAGCAGGGCTACGACAGGGACAGGCCGCACCGAGTCTGCCCCCGGTGCGCTGAGCCGCTGATCCACGTGGGGTCGGCCTTCGCGGCGCCGTCGCGGCGGGACACCGAGGCGTGGAGGGTGCTGTCCGTCCTGCTGCACGCGGGGGTCCGCTTCCACAAGAGCTGCTGCGGCGGGCCCGGGTACCGCCCGCGCACGCTGCGGGAGGTGCGCGAGCGGGCGGCGTACGCCCGCCGTACCGGCGAGCCCCTCGCCAGGGCGCTCGTGCGCCACGAGGTGCCGTGACGGAGGATCCGGGCCCCCAGAAGGTCAGCCCCTGACCGCCGCCGCGAACATCCCCACCTCGTACGAGCCGCCCTTCTTGTGGGTGATCACCGCGAGGCGGTTGGCCGCGTTGATCAGGGCGACCAGGCAGACCAGCGCGGCCGTCTGGTCGTCGTCGTAGTGCTTGCGGACCAGGGCCCAGGTCTCGTCGGAGACGCCGGGGGAGGCGTCGGCGGTGCGGGTGCCCTCCTCGGCGAGGGCCAGTGCCGCCTGCTCGGCCTCGGTGAACACGGTGGACTCGCGCCAGGCGGCCACCAGGTGGAGCCGGACCGCGCTCTCGCCGGCCGCCGCGGCCTCCTTGACGTGCATGTCGATGCAGTGGCCGCAGCCGTTGATCTGGCTGGCGCGCAGCGACACCAGCTCCTGGGTGGACTTCGGCAGCGGCGAGTCGTGGATCACCAGGCCGGCGCCCGCGAAACGCTTGGCGAACCTGGCGGCGAGCTCGTTCTCGAACAGGTCGAATCGGGATTCCATCGCTTCGTCCTCACTCGTGTCGGTGCGTGGGGTCGACCATGAGATGCCGCCGGCCCGCCGCCTGTGACGGACGGGAAATGTGACGTGCGCCACCGCTCGCGGGTGTCACAGGACCGCCCCGGCCGGCGTCCTGTGCACGGGAAACGTGGCGGACGACCAGTCGGGAGCAGCCGGTGAAGAGCGAGGACACGGAGCACGCGGGGCAGACGGAGCCCGCGGAGCGCACGGTGCACACGGACCCCGCGACGGAGGCGTTCGTCGCCCACCGGAATCTGCTGTTCACCGTCGCCTACGAGATGCTCGGCTCGGCCGCCGACGCGGAGGACGTCCTGCAGGAGACCTGGCTGCGCTGGGCGGGCGTCGACCTCGCCGCGGTGCGGGACCGGCGGGCCTACCTGGTACGGATCACCACCCGGCAGGCGCTCGGCCGACTGCGTACGCTCGGCCGCCGCAAGGAGTCCTACGTCGGCTCCTGGCTCCCCGAGCCGCTGCTCACCTCGCCCGACGTGGCCGAGGACGTCGAACTGGCCGACAGCGTCTCGATGGCGATGCTGCTGGTGCTGGAGACGCTCGCACCCACCGAGCGGGCGGTGTTCGTGCTGCGCGAGGTGTTCGACGTCGGGTACGACGAGATCGCCGAGGCCGTGGACAAGAACCCGGCCGCGGTCCGCCAGATCGCCCACCGGGCGCGGGCGCACGTCGCGGCGCGGCGGCCGCGCGGGGCGGTCTCGGCCGCCGAGACCCGGGACGCCCTCGACGCCTTCCGCCGTGCGGTCGAGACGGGCGACCTGCAGGGCCTGCTCGACGTCCTCGCGCCCGATTGCGTCCTCCTGGGCGACGGGGGCGGCATCAAGCAGGCCGTCCTCAGGCCCGTCGTGGGCGCCGACAAGGTGGCCCGCCTGCTGCGGGGCGGCCTGGGCAGGCTCACCGCCGAGGTGTCGCTGCGGCCGGCGGAGGTCAACGGCCGGCCCGCGCTGATCGTCCGGCTCGACGGCGCGCTCGACACCGTCCTCGCGGTGCGGATCGACGACGGCCTGATCACCGGCCTCTACGCCGTCCGCAACCCGGAGAAACTGTGCTACATGGACGACGAGACCGCGCTGCGCCGCTGAGCGGAGGCGTCTCAGCCGCCGAGCCAGGCCAGGGCGGCCACGGTCAGCGCGGAGACTCCGGTGTCCAGCGTCGGCTGGACCACGGGGGCGAAGCCGGCGCTGTGGTTGACGGGGATGTCCTCGGAGACCGTGCCGTTCCTGGCCGCCTCGGCGTAGCGCCCGGGATCGATGCCGCCGATCGCCCAGTAGGTGAACGGCACGCCGAACGCCCGCGGGATCTCGCTCATGTCCTCGCTGGCGGTCTGCCGTTCGACGGTGTGGGCGTCGTCGCCGAAGTAGGAGGCGAAGGCGTCCGCGACGCGCCGGGTCGGCTCCTCGTCGTTGACGGTGGGCGGGAAGGAGGCGATCCGCTCGATCTCGGGGGGCACGGGGGAGCGGGACGCCTCGCACTCGGCCCTGACGATCCGCTCGATCGCGTCAAGGACCTGCCCGCGCGTGGCGTCGTCGTAGGTGCGGACGTTGAGTTCGATGACCGCCCGGTCCGGGATGACGTTGGGGCCGCTGCCCGCGTGGATGCTGCCCACCGTCAGCACGGCCGGAGTGGTGGCCGCGAGCTCCCGGGAGACGACGGTCTGCAGCCGTACGACGATCATGGCGGCCGCGACCACGGGATCGACCGCGGCCTGCGGCATGGAGCCGTGCGCCCCGCGTCCGTGGACGGTGACCCGCAGGCTGTCCGCGGCGGACAGGAAGGAGCCCGGACGGGTGCCGACGTAGCCGGCTGGATACGGCAGGACGTGCTGGGCGAGCACCACGTCGGGTCGCGGCGACTTGGTGGTGAGACCGTCGTCGATCATGGCCTCGGCGCCGTTGCCCTGCTCCTCCGAGGGCTGGAAGAGCGCCACGAACGTACCCCGCCAGGCGTCACGCCGGCCGGCCAGCAGCCGTGCGCAGCCGATCAGACAGGCCACGTGCACATCGTGCCCGCAGGCGTGCATCACCGGCTGCTCGTCGCCGTCCTCACCGGTCACCGTCGCGGTGGAGGCGTACGGCAGACCGGTCCGTTCCCGCACCGGGAGGGCGTCCATGTCGGCCCGGGCCATCACCACCGGGCCGTCCCCGTTGGCGAGCACCCCGATCACTCCGGTGCCGCCGACGCCCTCGGTGACGTCGTAGCCGAGGTCGCGCAGGGCGTCCGCGGCCTTCTTCGCCGTGCGGTGCTCCCGCAGACCGAGTTCCGGATGCCGGTGCAGGTCCCGGTAGAGGTCCTCCACGTCGGCGCGGACGTCGTCCAGGCCGGACAGCACGGTGTGGGCGGGATGCGCCATCGAGACTCCTCACGGGAGGGTTCCGGAACCCCGGAACGGGCGGCCGACGTGCGGCTTCCGGTCCATCCTCGGCCACCGGACGAGCACGGAGCGGGCCGGACCGCCGTACGGGTGAACCGGCCGGGACGGTTCATGCGCCGGCTTCGCCCGAGTCCCTGCGCCCGCGGGTCTCGGGCGGCTCGGGCGCGTTGAGGCCGTAGTGGACGCCGAGCACGCGGATCAGGAAGCAGGCCGCCGCCGCTCCCAGCGCGGCCGGCAGTCCGTACACGCCCGTCTCGACCGTGAGGACGGTCAGCGCGGAGCCCACCAGCGCGGGGATGGCGTACAGGCCGGTGCGGAGCACCGTCGGGATCCGGCCGACGAGCGTGTCGCGGATCGTGCCGCCGCCCACCGCGGTGATCACGCCGAGCAGGATCGAGGGCGCGACGCCGAGCCCGGCGTCCAGCGCCTTGCTCGCGCCGATGACCGCGAAGGTGCTCAGCCCGACCGCGTCGAGCACGTCGATGGCCCGCTCGAGCCTCCGCAGATGCCTGCTGAGCGCGAAGGCGATCAGGCCGCCCAGGGTGGCGAGCGTGTAGTACCGCCAGTCCAGGAGGGTGGCGGGCGGCAGCGAGTCGATGAGGACGTCCCGGATGAAGCCGCCGCCCATCGCGGTGATCAGTCCGAGGACGACCACGCCCACCACGTCCAGCCGCGCGGCACGCACCGCCGTCAGCGCCCCGTTCAGCCCGAAGGCGAACGTGCCGGTCAGGTCGAGGGCGAACAGCGCCGTGGGCTGGGAACTCATACCAGCCTGCATACCCCGCGGCGTCGGCCCGGCACCGGGCGTCACCTCGCGCCCGGTGTCCGGTTGTCGCCCGTACGTGGTAAATGCCTGGACCGGCGGGATCGTTCGGCGGAAGACTTCCGGGAACCGACCTCCGGGAGTGTGATGGCGACCACGGGTGGACAAGCTCCGACGCCGGGCAGGAGCGCGGTCGTCCTCGCGCTGCGCCTCTACGGCCGGGAGATCTCACGACTACGACGGCCGGCCCTGCCCGCGCTGCTGCTGCCGGCCGTCGGCAACATCGGCATCCGCTACGTCGCGCCGCTGCTGGTCGCGAAACTGGCGGGGCAGGCGGCCGGCGAGGAGGGGCTCACCCTCGCCTCCGCGCTGCCGTACGTGCTGGGCTTCGGCGCGGCGCTGCTGCTCGCCGAGGGCGTGTGGCGGATCGGGCAGCACTGCCTGAACCGGGTGGGCGCCCTCGGCATGGAGCACCTCTACGTGCTCGGCATGGACGAACTCCTCGCCAAGGACGCCGCCTTCTTCCACGACAACTTCGCCGGCTCCCTCACCAAACGGGTGCTGAGCTTCGGCCGGCGCTTCGAGGACTTCGTCGACACGCTGACGTACCGGATCGTGGGCAGCGTCGTGCCGCTGGTGTTCGGCGCCGTCGTGCTCTGGCACTACGAACCGCTGCTGGTCGCGGGCCTCCTCCTGATGATCGCACTGACCGTGGCGGGCGCCGCGCCCCTCATCCGACGCCGCCAGGCACTCGTCCACGACCGTGAGGCGGCGGTCGCCCGGGTCTCCGGCCACGTCGCCGACAGCCTCGCCAACATGGAGACCATCCGGGCGTTCGCGGCCGAGCGCCGGGAGGCCGGCGAACACCGCAGCCGGGTCGCGGAGTCCCGGCGCCTGACGCTGAGGTCGTGGGACTACGGCAACCTGCGCGTCGACACCCTGGTCGCCCCCATGTCCGTGCTGACCAACGTGCTGGGCCTGCTGGTAGCCGTCGCCTTCGGCGGCCCGGGCCAGGGAGTGGAGGAGATCGTCGTCGCGTTCACCTACTACTCCAACGCGACCCAGATCATGTTCGAGTTCAACCAGATCTACCGGCGTCTGGAGAGCTCGATGACCGAGGCCGCGCAGTTCACCGAGCTGCTGCTGGACCCGCCCACCGTGCTCGACCCTGCGGAACCCGAACCGCTCGCACCGCGGCACACCGGCATCCGGTTCGAGGCGGTGACCTTCGCGCACGGCGGCGCGAAGCCCCTCTTCGAGGGCCTCGACCTGGACGTGCCCGCCGGCGCCCGGATCGGCCTGGTCGGCAGGTCCGGCGGCGGCAAGACCACGCTCACCCGGCTGCTGCTGCGGATGTCGGACATCGATGGCGGACGCGTCCTGATCGGCGGTCAGGACATCAGCCGGCTGCGCCAGGCCGACCTGCGCTCACTGATCGCCTACGTCCCCCAGGAACCCGCGATGTTCCACCGCAGCCTGCGGGACAACATCGCCTTCGCCCGGCCCGGCGCCACCGACGCGGAGATCCACGCGGCGGCCGCGGCGGCCCACGTCACGGAGTTCGCCGAGCAGCTCCCCGAGGGCTTCGCCACCCTGGTGGGGGAGAGGGGAGTGAAACTCTCGGGCGGTCAGCGCCAACGGGTCGCCCTCGCCAGGGCCGTCCTGCGCGACGCCCCGGTCCTGCTGCTCGACGAGGCGACCAGCGCCCTGGACTCCGAGAGCGAGAGCCTCGTCCAGGACGCCCTCTGGCGGCTGATGGACGGACGTACGGCCCTCGTCGTCGCCCACCGCCTCAGCACCGTCGCCGGAATGGACCGGCTGATCGTCCTCGACCGGGGACGCGTCGTCGAGCAGGGCAGCCACGGGGAGCTGCTCACCGCGGACGGCGCCTACGCCAGACTGTGGCGCCACCAGTCGGGCGGCTTCCTCGGCGGGGACGACGACCCGGCGCCCGGCGCCGAACCACCGGCGACCGGCACCAGCGGCCTTCCGCAGCCGGCCGGACCGGAACCCGGCCGGGACGCGCGGCCGTCGCCGCGGGCCCGCACCAGCCCCGAACCCGCGTAGCCGCTCGCCGTCCCCCCGCTGCGACGGGGAGCGGCATGGCGGCGCGGTGTCCGCCCTGTGTTAGGGTCACGCTTTTGCGTGGTCGTCGCGGTGGGCGATGTCGCCCGTGCGGTTCCGCTGCCGCGCGGGCCGTACAGTCCCGCCGGGCCTTCCTCGGTACGTGCTCCTACGGAAGGCTGCCCATGAATCATCCCGACGGCTCCGCCTCCTTCGCCGGTCTGCGACTGCCGGCGGAGGTGCTGCGGACACTGAGCGCGCTCGGGGTGCGCGAACCCTTCCCGATCCAGGCCGCCACCCTGCCCGACTCCCTGGAGGGACGCGACGTCCTGGGACGCGGGCGCACCGGATCGGGCAAGACGCTCGCCTTCGGACTGCCGCTGCTGACCCGGACGGCCGGCCGGCGCGCCGCACCCAAGCAGCCCCTCGCCCTGGTCCTCGTGCCCACCCGGGAGCTGGCCCAGCAGGTCACCCAGGACCTCGCGCCGTACGCCGAGGCGCTGCGGCTGCGGATGACCACGGTCGTCGGCGGCCTGTCGATCGGCCGGCAGACCGCCGCGCTGCGCCAGGGAGCCGAGGTGGTCGTCGCCACCCCCGGACGCCTGCACGACCTGATCGAGCGCAACGCCTGCCGCCTGGGCAGCGTGCGGATCACCGTGCTGGACGAGGCCGACCAGATGTGCGACATGGGATTCCTGCCGCAGGTGACCGACGCCCTCGACCAGGTGCACCCCGACGGCCAGCGGATGCTGTTCTCCGCCACCCTGGACCGCGACGTCGACAAGCTGGTCGGCCGCTACCTCCACGACCCCGTCGTCCACTCGGTCGACCCGCCCGCCGGCGCGGTCACCACGATGGAGCACCACGTACTGGTCGTCCACGGCCCCGACCGCTACGCCGTCGTCACGGAGATCGCCGCCCGCGACGGCCGCGTCCTGCTGTTCCTCGACACCAAGCACGCCGTCGACCAGCTCACCCGGCACCTGCGGGCCAGCGGGGTGCCCGCGGGAGCCCTGCACGGCGGCAAGTCCCAGCCGCAGCGCACCCGGACCCTGGCGCAGTTCAAGGACGGCGGGATCACGGTTCTGGTGGCGACCGGAGTCGCGGCTCGCGGCCTGCACATCGACGACCTCGATCTCGTGGTCAACGTCGACCCGCCCGCCGACCCCAAGGACTACGTGCACCGGGCGGGCCGCACCGCCCGCGCCGGCGCGTCCGGCAGCGTGGTCACGCTCGTGACGGCGGGCGCGCGCCGCGAGACGAGCCGGATGATGGCCGAGGCCGGCGTCGAGGCGGCCGTCACCAAGGTGCGCTCGGGCGAGGCGGAGCTGAGCCGGATCACCGGCGCCAGGACCCCCTCCGGGACCCCGCTCGACGGCGGGCCCGCCGCCCCCCGGCCGAAGAACACCAACGCTCCCTTCCGCGGTCTCGGCACCAGCAAGGGCGCCTCCCGCGGCACCGGCGGCAAGTCCCGGAAGGCCGGGGAGGCCCGCAAGCTCGCGGAGGCCCGCAAGGCCGCGCTCGTGCGCCGCAACGGCTGAGCCGCGTCGCCCCGGAGCGGGATGACGGGACCTGCGCCGCGCACCGTGCCCGGCATGACAAGCTGTGAACGCCCACCCCCGAACCCAGGAGGTCACCATGACCGCAGAGCCCGCAGCCACCGAAGGTTCGGAGCCGGCGGAGGCCCCCGAGGCGTCCCCCGTCGCGCCGGACGCCGACGGCAACTACGACCTCAAGCGCAAGTTCCGCGAAGCCCTGGCGCGCAAGCGCGGCGCGCAGTCCGACGCCGCCGACGCGGCCGCCAACTCCCGTACGTCCAAGGTGCGTGCGACGCACGGCCCGGCGTCGAGCCAGCGGTCGTTCAGGCGCAAGAGCGGCGGCTGAGCCGACCGGCCGGGCCGCTTCACCGGCGGTCCGGCCCGCTGCGGCCGCGGGGCTTCCGCGATCGCGGCACATCGACGACGGGCGGCACTTCGTCCCGGGGCCGCTCGCCGGGGACCGAGTTCCTGCGGCCCCTCATCCGGGACCGGCCCGTCGCCGGCACCACGGCGGCGTTCGCCACCTTTCCCTCTTGTCGTCCCCGCCCGGGGACCGTGCTGCCCGGCGGACGCCCTTCCTCATGCCGTACTGCTCTTCTCCGTCGCTCCCGGCGTCCGCCGCGCGCCCGGTGAGACGCCGGAGTGCACGCGGGCCCCGGACAGTCGCTCCGCGCCAAAGGACGCCGTGCACCCGTTCGGGGGTTTCCCGTCCGTGCCGGACGCCGGCGGGCGGACCGCGGCGGAGCGGCTCCCCGGGCGCGCGCTCCCCCGACCGGCCTCCGCCGGACGGCGGCGGGGCCCCGCGGACGCCCGGCGGCGCGCGCATCCCTCGGTGGCGGCCTCCGGAAACGTCAACGAGGATGTTTACCAGCCTTGCTCCGGGTCACGCGCCTCGTGGGAAACGAGGTACCGGTCCGGAGTGTCCGCACGCCGCGTCCGCGCGGCGTGCGGAGCGCCGAGGCGGCGGCCGCGCCGCACACGCCGGACGCCGGCGCCCTCACCACGTCCCGATACCGCTGCTGACGCACCACGGAAGGCAGAGTCATGACGGAGACCCGACCCGCCACCACGACCGACTCCGGCGCACCGGTGGAGAGTGACGAACACTCTCTCACCGTGGGACCCGACGGGCCGATCCTGCTGCAGGACGCCTATCTGATCGAGCAGATGGCGCAGTTCAACCGGGAGCGGATCCCCGAGCGCCAGCCCCATGCCAAGGGCAGCGGCGCGTTCGGCCACTTCGAGGTGACCGACGACGTCAGCCCGTACACCAAGGCGGCCCTGTTCCAGCCCGGCACCCGCACCGACCTGGTCGTCCGCTTCTCGACCGTCGCCGGTGAACGCGGCAGCCCGGACACCTGGCGCGACCCGCGCGGCTTCGCGGTGAAGTTCTACACCAGCGAAGGCAACTACGACATGGTCGGGAACAACACCCCGGTGTTCTTCGTGAAGGACCCGATGAAGTTCCAGCACTTCATCCGGTCCCAGAAGCGCCGCGCCGACAACAACCTGCGCGACCACGACATGCAGTGGGACTTCTGGACCCTCTCCCCGGAGTCCGCCCACCAGGTCACCTGGCTGATGGGGGACCGCGGCATCCCGCGGACCTGGCGCCACATGAACGGCTACACCTCGCACACCTACATGTGGATCAACGCCGCCGGCGAGCGGTTCTGGGTGAAGTACCACTTCAAGACCGACCAGGGCATCGAGTACTTCACCCAGCACGAGGCCGACCAGATGGCCGCGGCCGACACGGATTACCACACCCGTGACCTCTTCGAGCACATCCGGGACGGCGACTACCCCAGCTGGACCCTGTACGTGCAGGTGATGCCGTACGAGGACGCGGCGTCCTACCGCTTCAACCCGTTCGACCTGACCAAGGTGTGGCCGCACGGCGACTATCCGCTCATCCGGGTCGGCCGCATGACGCTCGACCGCAACCCCACGGACAACCACGCACAGATCGAGCAGGCCGCCTTCCAGCCGAACAACTTCGTCCCCGGCATCGGACCGAGCCCCGACCGCATGCTGCTGGCCCGGCTGTTCTCCTACGCCGACGCCCACCGCCACCGCATCGGCGGCAACTACCAGCAGCTGCCCGTGAACGCGCCCGTCGTCGACGTCCACACGTACTCCAAGGACGGGGCGATGGCGTACCGGTACACCACCGACCCGGTGTACGCCCCCAACTCCAAGGGCGGCCCCGCGGCCGACACCGAGCGCCACGGATCCCCGCCCAGCTGGACGGCCGACGGCGAGATCACCCGCGCCGCCTACGTCTCCCACCCCGAGGACGACGACTGGGGGCAGCCAGGCACACTGGTCCGTGAGGTGATGGACGACGCCGCCCGCGACCGCCTGGTCGACAATGTCGTCGGGCACCTCCTCAACGGAGTGACCGAACCCGTGCTGGAACGGGCGTTCACGTACTGGTCCAACATCGACGAGACCATCGGCAAGCGCATCGCCGCCGGTGTCCGGGCCAAGGCCGACGAGAAGGACCCCAAGGCCTCCGAACAGGGCAACCCGGCACGTCGCTCCATGCAGCACAAGGCCTGACGCGCCCGGCCGGCACCGCGCGGGCGTGCCGCGCGGAGCCGGCCGGTGAGTGTTCGTCTCAGGGGCACGACCCGCCTCGGCCGGCCAGCCGCACGGCCGCCCACGTGCCGCCGAGCGCCGTGCCCGCGAGGACGGCGGCCGAGAGCATCGGGTGATGGGACAGCCACAGCTGGGGAGCGCGGGCGCCGGACCGGTCGTCGAAGGCGCCGTGCGCGCCGTGGTCCGTGTCGTCGTCCACCGGTTCCCAGAGGTTGTGGCGGCGCCGCGGGTCGTCGGGCCGGTCGGTCTGCTGGGAGTCGTACCCGGTGCGGGCGAGGTAGCGGTCGAGGAGGCCCGGAGCGATCTTGTTGGCCACGATGGTGGCGGCGGTGCTGGCGCCGACGTAGAACTGCTTGCGTCCGGGGTGGTCCGCCGCGTACAGGACGCCGCGCGCGGCCACCTCCGGCTGGTAGATCGGCGGCACCGGCTGGGGCTTCCTGGGCAGGCGGGACAGGACCCAGGAGAACTGGGGGGTGTTCACGGCCGGCATCTGGGCGATCGTGATGCGCACGTTGCTGCCGTTGTGCATGAGTTCGGTGCGCACCGACGAGGTGAAGCCGTTGATGGCGTGCTTCGCACCGCAGTAGACGGACTGGAGCGGTACGGAGCGCGAACCGAGGGCGGAGCCGACCTGCACGATGGTGCCGCGGTCCCGCGGCAGCATGTGGGCGAGGGCGGCCCGTGTCCCGTTGACGAAGCCCAGATAGGTCACGTCGGTGACGCGCGCGTACTCCTCGGCCGTGATGTCGGTGAACGGCGCGAAGACGGAGGCGAAGGCGACGTTGATCCATACGTCGATCGCTCCGAACGTCCGCACGGCGGTGTCGGCCGCGGCCTCGACCTGCCGGTGGTCGGACACGTCGACGGGCAGCGCGAGCGCGTGACCACCGGCCTTTTCGACCTCGTCGGCGGTGGCGGCCAGTCCGGCCCGGCCGCGGGCGAGGAGGACGACGTCGGCGCCGCGGGCGGCGTAGGCGCGGGCGGTGGCACGGCCGATGCCCGCGCTGGCGCCGGTGATGACCACGGTTTCGGGCATGGGTCCCTCTCAGGGTTCGGGGGCGGTGGGGAGCCTGACGGAGGTCTCGAGCATCAGGGCGTGGACGAAGGCCTGGGGCACGTTGCCGCGCAACTGCCGTTGGGTGACGTCGTACTCCTCGGTGTAGAGGCCCGGTGGGCCGCAGGCGGCACGGTTGCGTTCGAACCAGCGCAGCGCTTCCTCCCGGTTGCCCTGCTGGTGCTCCGCCAGGGCCATCAGATAGCCGCACAGCAGGAAGGCGCCCTCGGCCTCGGCCAGGGGGCGTGCGTCGTGGCGGAAGCGGTAGGCGTAGTGGTCGTCGGTCAGCTCCCGGGCGTAGGCGCGCAGGGTCCGCACCGTGCGCGGATCGTCGGCGGCCAGGGCACCTCGCAGGGGCGGCAGGAGCAGGGCGGCGTCCAGCCCGGGGTCGGCGGGGGAGCGCTGCCAGCGGCCGCTGGGGTGGGTGCTCGTCGCCGCCGTCTCGGCGACGAGGGAGTCGGCGAGCGCGGTCCAGGTCCGGGCGCGCCCGGCCGGGGCGTCCTTGGCGAGGGAGCGCAGTCCGGCCGCGCAGCTGAGCCGGCTGTGGGTCCACTCCCGGTCGTCGAGTTCCCAGATTCCGGCGTCGGGCTCGTGCCTCCGCCGGGCGATGGCGTCGGCCGCGATCCCGGCGGCCCGCCACCCGTCGGCGTCCAGCCGGCCGTGCCGGTGGGCGGCGGCGAACAGCAGCAGGGCCTCACCGAACACGTCGAGCTGGAACTGCCGGTTGACCCGGTTGCCGACCCGGTCGTAGCCGCCCGGGTAGCCGCTCAGCCCGAGGGTCCGCTGGTCGGGGACCCGGCCACCGGTGACGGTGTAGGCGGGGGCCGTGCGCGGGCCGTGCTCGTGGAGTCGCGCCGCGACGAACCGCACCGCGTCGTCCAGCAGGGGATGCGGGCCCGCGGCGGCCACGGCCTGGCCGGCGTAGCACTGGTCCCGGATCCACACGTACCGGTAGTCGTAGTTGCGGCCGGCCTCGCTGCGTTCGGGCAGACTCGTGGTGGCGGCGCCCACCATGCCGCCCGTCGAACCGGTGAGTCCGCGCAGCACGGTGTAGGCGTGCCGGGCGTCCCCCGGGGCGAGACCGGCGTCCAGGGCGGGGGTCTCCCGGCGCCAGGCGGCCTCCGTGGCACTCCAGGCACGTGGGGCGTCCGGCTTCTCGGGCAGCGGTTCCTCACTCAGCTCGAGGACCAGGTCCCTGCGGCCCCCGGGCTCCAGGTGCAGGTCCATGGCCAGACCGGCGGAGTGCCGCGGGTGACGCGAGGGGCGTGCCGCGGCCGCTCCGCTCCAGCGCCACCGCAGTGCCCCGCCGTGCCCGCTCCAGGTGCCGTCCTCGTCGCGCCGGGTGCGCCGGGAGGGGTGGGCGCCGAAGTCCGCGTGGGGCTCCAGGCGGACGGTGAGGTCGGCAGGTCCCTCGACGGCGACGATCCGGCGCAGCAGCACGGCCCGGCGCGGGTCGCCGGGGAAGGCCAGTGCCTCCCGGCACTCCACGATGCCGCTCCCGGTGGTCCAGCGGCTGCGCCAGATCAGTGTGCCGTCCTCGTAGAAGCCGCCCCACACGAACCGGCCCCGGGGGCTGACCGTGTAGTGGCCCGCGCCCCCGATGAGGGAGGAGAAGACGGCGCCGGAATGCCAGCGGGGCGCACAGAGCCAGGCGATGTCGCCGCGCGGGCCGAGGAGGGCGCCGCGCTCACCGTCGGCGATCAGCGCGTACTCCCGCAGGACATGCGGAGGGGGTGGGTCGTACTGCGGTGCGTGCGGTGGGGTCACATGGTTTCCGTTCCTGTAGGGGCCGGGCCGGATCGCCCCGCCCACCGGGTCCAGTACGCCCTCGAACACGAGGTGTTCGACGCGTACGTGGTCGTGGAACCACTCCAGGTGGCGCGCCCGCGTCATCGCTTCCCCTGCGCGCCGGGGCCGTTCCCCTCCTGACGGCGTCCGGGGAGGAACTCCTGCACCTTGGCCTTGATCCCCTGCCTGATCATGCCGCCGCGGTCGCTGTCCCCCTTGACGATCGCGGAGACGACGGCCTCGGCCTGCTCCCGGGTGGCGTGCGGCGGAATGACGGCGGGGTCGGTGCGGAAGCCGATCACGAAGGGCCGGTCGGCGGCGAGTGCCTCACGCCACGCCGCCTCCACCAGTCCGGCCACGTCCACCGACACCGGTTCGCCTGCCACCGATCCGCCTCCCTCTCCCGCGTTCCACCGGGCCGCCGGAGGTCCTGTACCGGACCTTCGTGACGAAAGTGAGCGTCGAGCCCCGTC
>Ga0247820_10001159_pt1 | contig 14816 bp, 10 predicted proteins | sample 13C_Glucose_Day1_2_FD_192480 | JGI IMG/M metagenome (GOLD analysis project Ga0247820, IMG submission 192480) | Soil microbial communities from agricultural site in Penn Yan, New York, United States - 13C_Glucose_Day14 | ecosystem: Environmental > Terrestrial > Soil > Agricultural land | place...
GCGGCTGGCATTGGCCATCAGCTCGATGCTCTCCAGCAGGTTGCGGGCAATCACCGGCAGCATCACGTTGAGCTCGAAGTTGCCCGACTGGCCGGCAATGGCGATGGTCGCGTCGTTGCCGATCACCTGGGCGGCCACCATGGCTGTGGCTTCCGGGATCACCGGGTTGACCTTGCCCGGCATGATCGAGGAGCCAGGCTGCAGGCCTTGCAGTTCGATTTCACCGAGGCCGGCGAGCGGGCCGGAGTTCATCCAGCGCAGGTCGTTGGCGATTTTCATCAGTGCCACGGCAGTGGTCTTGAGCTGGCCGGACAGCGCCACGGCGGTGTCCTGGGAGCCGATCAGGGCGAACAGGTTCTGTCCCCGGGTGAACTCGACCTGGGTGAGGCCGCTCAGCTGACGGGCAAAGCTTGCGGCGAACTGCGGATGGGCGTTGATCCCGGTGCCAACGGCAGTGCCACCCTGGGCCAGGGCCTGAAGGCTCGGCAGGGTCGCTTCGATGTGCGCGTTGGCGCCTTTGATCTGTGCTGCCCAGCCATCGAGCACCTGGCTCATGCGCACCGGCATGGCATCCATCAGATGGGTACGGCCAGTCTTCACGTACTGATGCACTTGCACCGATTTGGCCTCGATCACCTCAACCAGGTGAGCCAGGGCGGGCAGCAACTGCTCATGCAGCGCCAGTGCAGCACTGACATGGATGGTGGTCGGGATGATGTCGTTGCTGCTCTGGCCGCAGTTGACGTGGTCGTTGGCACTGACCTGCTCACCGAGCAGGCGGCTGGCCAGGGTGGCGATCACCTCGTTGGCATTCATGTTCGAGCTGGTGCCGGAGCCAGTCTGGTACACGTCCACCGGGAAGTGCTGGATGAAGTCCTCGGCGAGCAGGTGCTCGACCGCCTTGACGATGGCTTGGCCCTGGGCGGCGGAAATCTGCTCCAGCTCGATGTTGGCCTTGGCTGCCGCAGCCTTGGCCAGCAGCAGAGCACGAATGAACTGGGCCGGCATACGTTGGCCGCTGATCGGGAAGTTGTCGACCGCGCGCTGGGTCTGAGCGCCATACAGGGCCAGGGCCGGCACCTGCAGTTCACCCATGCTGTCACGCTCGATACGGGTATCACTCATCATCAAATCCTTGCATCAGTTCATCGGGAGGAATGGACGGCAGCAACCGGCAATTGGCCAGTTGCAGGGCGTAGGGTTGCCAGCGCTGGTTCTGATCCAGGCGGTCCAGGTTGCGCAGTTCAAGCAGGGGGCGCCAGGCCTGATCCAGGCACTGGCAACGCCAATGCCATGGCAGCATGCGATCGCAGGCGGTATCCAGCAGCAGGCGGAAAGAGGTCAGCGCCACCGTCCATGGCGAGGTATCCGTGCAGCAGACCAGGTAGCGGCCTTCGGCAAGGTAGTGCTCGATCAGGCGCGGCTCGTCAGGTTCGAGCGCGCAGCGGATACGCCGGCTGAGCCAGCGCCAGTTTTCCAGGTAGGGCAGTTCGCGCAGGGCAGGTTTCATGAACATCATCACCAAAGCACTTGGGTAATGATTTTCATTATTAAATGATAACCGTAATCACTTCAAGCGCAGGTTGAGCAAAAAAAACCCGGCACAGTGGCCGGGTTCCGAGGTTTTTGCTTAACGCGTTGACAATTCAGCTACCTGCAACGGTCATCCGCTCGATCAACACCGAGCCCGTGTGAATATTGCTACGGGTTTCAAGATCACTGCCAATCGCAACAATCTGCTGGAACATGTCTTTCATGTTGCCGGCAATCGTCACTTCCTGCACCGCATGCTGGATCTCGCCATTCTCAACCCAGAAACCTGCAGCACCGCGCGAGTAGTCGCCCGTGACCATGTTCAGGCCATGGCCCATCAGCTCAGTCACCAGCAAACCGCGCCCCATGCGCCGGATCAGTGCCGCCTGATCTTCGATGCCATGGGTGACATACAGGTTATGCACGCCGCCGGAATTGGCCGTGCTTGGCAAGCCGAGCTTGCGACCGGAATAGGTACCCAGCAGGTAAGACACCAGCTCCCCTTTATCGACAAACGGCTTGGCATAAGTCGCCAGGCCATCACCGTCGAATGCCGCGCTGCCAAGGGCACGCGGAATATGTGGGCGCTCATCCAGCGTCAGCCAGCTGGGGAACAGACGCTGGCCAATGGCACCATCGAGGAACGACGACTTGCGGTACAAGTTGCCACCAGAAATGGCCGACAAGAAGCTGCCGAACAGACCACCCGCCAGTTCGGCGGAGAACAGCACCGGCACTTCGCAGGTCTTGACCGGACGCGCACCGAGTCGGCTGGCTGCTCGCAGTGCCGCGCGCTGGCCAATGCTGCGCGGGTCGGCCAACAGCTGGCCCTGGCGGTTGACGTCATACCAGTAATCACGCTGCATCTGGCCTTCACCTTCAGCGATCATCACGCAGCTCAGGCTATGCCGGGTCGATGCGTAGCCACCGATGAAGCCATGGCTGTTGCCATAGACACGGCAACCCTGATGGGTATTGAGGGTGGTGCCATCGGCGTTGAGAATGCGTGGGTCAGCGTCGAATGCCGCAGCCTCACAGGCCAGCGCCATCTCGATGGCTTTCTCGGGCTCCAGATCCCAGTCATGGTAAAGATCCAGGTCAGGGATCTCGCGCGCCATCAGCGCCGCATCAGCCAGCCCCGAGCACTCGTCTTCGGAGGTGTGCCTGGCAATGGCCAGGGCGGCGGCAACGGTTTCGCGAATTGCCTCCGGCCCACTGGCCGAGGTGCTGGCCGAGCCCTTGCGCTGGCCAACATAGAGGGTGATGCCAAAGCCTTGGTCACGGTTGAACTCTACCGTCTCGACCTCACGCTGGCGCACCGTGGTGGACAAGCCCTGCTCCAGCGATACCGCCACTTCGCAGGCGCTGGCACCCTGCCGGCTCGCCTCGGCGATGATCGCTTCGACCTGCTCCTGCAACGCTGGCAGGTCCTTGGGGCCTACGCTCTGGACTGCACTCATGGTTTTCTCCACTCAAATTCTGCGTTCGGCGAGGGTCATTCTACGACCGGGCCGGACAAGCGGCCCCCGGGTGGTTATCATGGCGGCAATTTCTATGCCTTGTACGAAAAGTGCCTGCGCGGCGACTTTTCATAAAACTTAAACGGACTGCCACCATGGTTGATTCATACGACGACGCCTTCGACGGCGAAAAAAGCAAAACCCAGATCAAGCGCGAGTTGCATGCGCTGGTCGAACTCGGCGAACGCTTGACCACGGTCAAGGCCGATACCCTGGCGCGCCTGCCGTTGACCGACGAGCTGCGCAAAGCCTTGGCCGAAGCCTGCAAGCACACCGCCCATGGCGCACGCAAACGGCATATGTCGTTCGTCGGCAAGCTGATGCGCGACCAGGACCTGGACGCCATCCACGCGGTACTCGAGCAGATCGACAGCTCCAGCCGCCAGTACAACGAGCGCTTCCACAACCTGGAGCGCTGGCGGGACCGCCTGATCGACGGTAACGACGAGGACCTTGAACGCTTCGTCAACGAATACCCCGACACCGACCGTCAGCAACTGCGTTCGCTGATCCGTCACGCCCAGCACGAGAAGGCGCGGAATAAGCCGCCTGCCGCTGCGCGCAAGGTATTCAAGTACATCCGCGACCTCGACGAGCTTCAGCGCGGCCTGCGCTGAACCCCGCCACCTGGGGCTGCCCTGCAGCCCCGGGGCATGCATCACGCGCCGGTACCACCGACGGTGATCGCGTCCAGCTTCAATGTCGGCTGGCCAACCCCTACCGGCACCGATTGCCCATCCTTGCCGCACGTGCCCACACCGCTGTCCAACGCAAGATCGTTACCCACCATCGACACTCGGCTCATGGCCTCGGGCCCGTTGCCGATCAGTGTTGCGCCTTTGACCGGCGCGGTGATTTTCCCGTCTTCGATCAGATAGGCTTCGCTGGTCGAGAACACGAACTTGCCGCTGGTGATGTCCACCTGGCCACCGCCAAGGTTGGCGCAATAGATGCCTTTCTTCACTGAAGCGATGATTTCCTGGGGGTCGCTTTCCCCGGCACGCATGTAGGTGTTGGTCATGCGTGGCATCGGCAGGTGGGCGTAGGATTCGCGGCGGCCGTTACCGGTCACCGCCATCCCCATCAGGCGTGCATTGAGTTTGTCCTGCATGTAGCCCTTGAGCACGCCGTTCTCGATCAGCGTGGTGCATTCGGTCGGCGTGCCCTCGTCGTCGACACTCAGCGAGCCGCGGCGGCCCTCCAGGGTGCCGTCGTCCACGATAGTGCACAGGCTCGAAGCCACCTTCTCGCCGATCCGGCCACTGAACGCCGAGCTGCCCTTACGGTTGAAATCGCCTTCCAGACCGTGGCCGACCGCTTCATGCAACAGCACACCCGACCAGCCGGAACCCAGCACCACCGGCAAGGTACCAGCTGGCGCAGGAATGGCCTCCAGGTTCACCAAGGCCTGGCGCAGCGCCTCACGGGCATAACCCATGACCCGTTCCTCGGTGAAGAAGCGGTAGTCGGTACGCCCGCCGCCGCCCTGCCCGCCCCGTTCGCGCCGACCATTTTGCTCGACGATGACACTGACGTTGAAGCGCACCAGCGGCCGCACGTCAGCGGCCAGGCTGCCGTCGGCCGCAGCGATCAGAATGCGCTCCCAAACCCCGGCCATGCTCACGCTGACCTGCTGGATACGCGGGTCGAGCGCCCGCGTGGCGGCATCGACACGTTTGAGCAGCTCGACCTTTTCAGCACGGCTGAGCACGTCCAGCGGGTTGTCCGGTGCATACAGGGCCGTCACGTCCTGGCTGCGGAACGCCTGAACAGTGCCATTCTGGCCGGCGCGGGAAATCGAACGCGCCGCACGGGCTGCCGAAGTCAGAGCCTCGAGGTTGATCGCGTTGCTGTAGGCGAAACCGGTTTTCTCACCCGACTGGGCACGCACGCCCACGCCCTGGTCAAGGTTGAAGCTGCCCTCTTTGACAATGCCGTCCTCCAGCGCCCAGGTTTCCGAGATCTGGCCCTGGAAGTACAGGTCGGCGGCGTCGATGCCCGGCCCGGCCAACTCGCCCAGTACAGCCTGCAGGCTGTCCAGGGTCAGTCCGCCTGGGGCCAGGAGCTGCTCGCTGACGGTGGATAACATCTGGCTCATAGTCACTCCGAGGTGTGCGCAGGCCGCAAGGCGTCCTGCGAAAAAAAGCGCCGGTGCGAGGCAACCGGCATGCGCGCCCGAATGGACGCTTGTTCATCACTGTCGCGCTCGGCGAGCAATACCGCTTCGCCTTGCGCCTGTTCGGCGACGATCCGCCCCCAGGGGTCGACGATCGCCGCGTGCCCATAGGTCTCCCGCGGGCCTGGATGGGTACCGCCCTGTGCTGCGGCCAGCACATAGCACTGGGTTTCAATGGCCCGGGCACGAATCAGCACTTCCCAATGCGCCGCGCCTGTGACCGCAGTGAACGCCGCAGGTGCCGTGATCAGTTGCGCGCCGGCACTGCGCAGCGCGCTGTACAGTTCCGGGAAACGCAGGTCGTAGCAGACGGTCAAGCCCAAGCGACCTGCCGGCGTGTCGGCTACCACCACTTGCGCGCCGTGGGCATAGTCGTCGGATTCACGGTAACGGCCGCGGTTATCGGCCACGTCCACGTCGAACAGGTGCAGCTTGTCGTAGCGCGCCACCACCTCACCGTGCTCGTCGATCAAAAGCGAGCAGGCATGCGCCTTGGCATCAGGCTGATCGGCAGGTGGCAGCGGCAAGGTGCCGGCAACAATCCATAATCTGAGGTCGCGGGCCGTGCGTTTCAACCAGGGCAGTATCGGCCCCTCACCCAGGGCCTCGGCTCGGCCGATCGCAGCGGCGTCCTTGCGCCCCATGGCGGCAAAATTTTCTGGCAGCACCGCCAGCCTGGCGCCACCGAATGCCGCCTGTTCCAGCAAGGCACCCGCACGCTGCAAGTTGGCCAGCACATCGTCCTGGCTGACCATCTGGATCACCGCTACTTTCATCGGCACTCCTGGCACTACTTGTTGAACGGTTTCACAAAGGTGATTCTAGGCTCTTTCCACGGCCCTTCGATGCGATAGTGCACGCTGGCGAAGCGCGATACCCGGTCACCGATCAGCCTATCGACCAGAAACAGCGCGCCACCGACCGCCGGTGCGCCGACGATCAGCGCGGCCAGCGGCAGATTGTTGGTCACAGGCAGGGAGACCTGCAGGTTGGCGTCCACCCGGTCGCGAACGAGGTCCAGCGTACCGTCGAGCTCGAAGTTGCTCGAAGGCCCGGTCACGCTGATCGGCTCGCGGGTCACGTAGACGCCGTCACTGGCTACCAGCAAGCCTTTTACCCGGTCATAGGCCAGGCCCTTGTCAAACAGGTCGGAGAAGTCCAGGCGCAGGCGCCGACCGATGGAGTTGAAGTTGAGCAGGCCGAACACCCGCAAGGCTTGCGCGCCGCCCTCCACCTCGACGAACTGGCCCGTGCGCAACGCCGCATCCATGCTGCCCGAGAAGCGGTTTAGGCCGACCCAGGCTGGCGAACCGGGCCAGCGGCCATCCACATCCAGACGAAAGTCGCGACTGGTCACGGTAGGCGCGAAGCCCCAGGCCTTGAGCACGTCGGCCAGGTTCTTGCCATCCAGGCGGCCCTTGTACCAGCTGCTGGTGGCACCGCTGTCACCTTCCCAGCCGCCCCGGCCGTCGATGTGCAGGCCTTTGAAGACGAGGTCGATATCCTGAGCTGCTACGCCTCGAGCGGTCGGGCGCAGCTTCAGCGCCAGGTTGCCGTACAGGTCGTCGCCGCGGTACAGCTTGTCGATGGTCAGGTCCAGTGCCGGTACCTTGCGTGGGTCGAAAGAGGCCAGCGGGTCAGGGCCTTCCTCGGCCTGTGCTTGCGCCGGGTCCGCTGGTGGCAGGCGCAAGGTCTGCAGGCGCACGGTCATCGGTGCGCCCTTGGCATCGGGTAAACGCGCATTGCCGATGACTTCCTTGCTGTCCAGGCGCAGATCCCATGCTGGGCCTCCCCGGGCCAGACGCACGACCGCCTGGTTCAGGTCCATGCCGAGGGCCTTCAACTGGCCGATGCTCAGGTCTACGCTCTGCAGAGTCTGCCGGGCACTTGCGCCAGGGTCGTCGCCACTCATCTGCGTCATCTGGGCCTGCCAGGGCGCCAGGTCCAGGCTCTCGAGGCGCCCCCGTACACGCAGGCCCTGCCCAGCTGGCACCTGCGCCTGCCCTGCCCCCAGCAGCAGTTCGCCGCGACCTTGCGCCAGGTTTTGGCTGGGCGCTGCATAGGCAAAGCGGGCAAGGTCGGCGTAGGCAGCATCCAGACGCCGCTCAGGCCCTTGCAGGGTCATGCTGAATCGGCTCTCACGGGTATCTGCTGCGGCCTTGCCGAACGGCGCAGGCAAATCGATTGCAAGGCCTTTGAGCGACGAATTCACGCTCAGACTGTTGTCGCGGCTGCCAAGGTTGAGTTGCAACTGATAGGGCAGGTCGCCAGACGCCGGCAAGGGCTGCTTGACCTGCAGCCAGTCGGTCAAGGCCCGCAGCGACACCTGGCCATTTGCGTTGATACGCGTCTGCATCTGCCCAGGCTGACCCTCGGCAGTGATCTGCGCGGTCACCGGTTTGCCAAATGCCTGCAGGGCGATGTTCTTCCCGCTCAGCCCCTTGTCGAGATCGAAACTGAAATCGCCCTTGAGTCGGCTAAGCTCCAGGCTTGGCGGCGCAACCTTGAGGCGTGCATCGGAGGTGGCAAAGTCGACCTGCACCTTCGGGCGTTGTCCTCGGGCCAGGGGGATGTCGAGCTTGAGCTTGCCCTTGAGCGGTCCCTCGCCCTCCCATCCTGCGAAAATTTCCCCCGTGCCGATAGGCGCTTCCTTGAGAATCCTCAGGCCATCGCCGAGGCTGCCGTCGAAATTGCCATCAAGGTACAGGCGGCTTTGCTCGGCACCCTCCACATGGGGAATGTTGACACTGACGTCACTTACCTGGGTGTCCAGCAACAGGCCTTTATTGGCCTTGATGCGCACGCCACTGTCCTCGATCAGCACATCGCCATCGACGTTTTGCACCTGTGGCCAGCCAGGCTGGAAGTCCAGGGCGGCGTCGTGCACCTTGAAGAACAGGCTGATGCTGCGCGATTCGGGGCTGGCCCCGTGGTTCAGCGAACCTTGGTACTGGAAGTAGCCTTCATCGACGTTGCCCTTGACGATGGCACTGCGCAGCCATTCGTCGAGCGCCGGGCTAAGCACCTCAGGCAGGTATTTGGCGGTGTAGCGCCCATCCCCTTCGGTCAGGCCGACGCGCAGGTCCATGTAGCTCTCGCTGCCTTCACTGAACAGCAGGCGAATCAGGAAGTCCCCGGCGATCTTGCCCTCTTCGCCCAGCACTTTCAGGTAGGGGGCGGCCAGGGTGAAACCCTCTTTGTCGAGGGTATAGGTCAAACGGGCGTTGGCTTTCTGATAATGCCAAGGTTTGGCGAAGATCGGATACAGATGCAACATGAAAGCGTCGGTATCCAGGCGTAGCTCGCCACGGCCCAGGTCTCCGCTGATACTGCCGCTGACATTGCCGGCAGCCGGTGCGCCGTGGTAGGCGTCAAAGCCCACTTTTTCCAGATTGGCAGCGAACTGCAGCCGTTGATCACCCTCGGCCTTGGGCCGCAAGTCGAGGCGCAAGTTACGCACGGCACCGGTCACATTCAGCGCATCGACCGCAGTCATGAATTTTTCAGGCAGTGGCGCCAGTGCATCTATCAAAGGCGTCAGCGGCGCAAGGTCAAGGCGGTCGGCTTGCACCTGCCAGCTTTCCCCTGCGGGTTCCTCACCTGCGCTCTGACGCACCTGCAGCTTCGACTCCCAGCGAGTCTTGCCGATGTTGGCAGCCAGTGAATCGACAACCACATCGAACCCTTGCTCGCGACGCTGGAACCAGGCCGACAAAGCCAGGTTATCCAGTGTTACCGCCTGGCGCTGGGCATAGGCGCCGCGCAACTGAGGGGCATTGAGGCGGACCACCGCCTGCTGCAACCGGCCCTCACCCCAGTCAACCCAGAATTCACCACCGGCGCGCAGGGCTTGGGCCTGCCACTGGCCGAGCAGGCGTGGCGGCAGCCAACGCGCCCAGTCGCTCTGCGGCAGGCTCAGGTAAGCCTCTGCCTTACCGTCGCGCCAGGCCTGGGGCGTTACCCGGCTGCGCAGGTTCAGTGCCAACGGCTGACCGTCAGGCAGGGTCGCACGCAGGTCCAGCGCCTGGCGTGAAGCGCCGGCCTGCAGGCCAAAGCTGACATAGGTAAGAGTCAACGGATCACGCTGCCAGGGCTGCAGGGTGACCTGGCTGTCGAATGCGTCGATACGGCCCAACTGTTGCAGACGCTGCAGCACCTCGGCCGGGTCCAGCGGCGCGTCGTCCTTTTTCGGTAAGCCTTCAAGCGCCCAACCGCCCTGCTCGTTCTCACGCAGGATAAGTTGCAGGCCCGCCAACTGGATACGCGCCAGGCGTACTTCGCGTGCAGTGAGGCTGGCCCACAAGTCGGGCACCAGCTTGACGTCATCCAGGCGCAACGCCGAAGCACCCTCGCCCAACTGCAGGTCACGAACCCGCAGCACCGGCGCCAGGCCACTCCAGCGCCCTTCAAGCGCCCCCACATGCACCGGCAGGCCCAACGCCTGCTCTGCCTTGCTTTCAAGGTCGGCGCGATATTCGGCCACCAGTGGCACCAGCTCCCGGCCGAGGCTGACATAGAGCGCCACCAACACAGCCAGCAGGGCGCAGATGCCCAGCCCCCAACGAGTCAAGGCGACAAGAACGCGGGTCAGACGTCCCATGGCCATGGCCCTCCAGGTCGTTTATCCATGATGGCTCGAAGCAGCGGTTTTGCCAGCCCGAGCACCTTGGACTGGGTATCAGAAAGCCTCAGAGCAGCACCACATCGTACTGCTCCTGCGAGTACATCGACTCGACCTGGAAGCGAATGGTTCGACCGATGAACGTTTCTAGCTCGGCCACGTTGCCGGATTCTTCATCGAGCAGGCGGTCGACCACCTTCTGGTTGGCCAGTACACGATAGCCTTCTGCCTGATAGGCGCGGGCTTCACGAAGGATCTCGCGGAAAATTTCATAACAGATCGTTTCCGGGGTTTTCAGCTTGCCACGCCCCTGGCAGGCGGTGCACGGTTCGCACAGTACCTGCTCCAGGCTCTCACGCGTGCGCTTGCGGGTCATCTGTACCAGGCCCAGCTCGGTGATGCCGATGATGTTGGTCTTGGCATGGTCACGTTCAAGCTGCTTCTCCAGCGTACGCAGCACCTGGCGTTGATGGTCCTCATCCTCCATGTCGATGAAGTCGATGATGATGATTCCGCCAATGTTGCGCAGGCGCAGCTGCCGGGCGATTGCCGTGGCCGCTTCGAGGTTGGTCTTGAAGATGGTCTCTTCGAGGTTGCGGTGGCCGACGAAGGCGCCGGTGTTGACGTCGATGGTAGTCATTGCCTCGGCGGGGTCGACCACCAGATAGCCACCGGACTTGAGCGGCACCTTGCGATCCAGTGCGCGCTGGATTTCGTCCTCGACGCCATACAGGTCAAAGATCGGTCGCTCGCCCGGGTAGTGCTCCAGGCGGTCGGCGATCTCCGGCATCAGTTCGGCAACGAACTGCGTGGTTTTCTGGAAGGTTTCCCGGGAGTCGATGCGGATCTTCTCGATCTTGGGGTTGACCAGGTCGCGCAGTGTGCGCAAGGCCAGGCCAAGATCCTCGTAGATGACCGTCGGGGCACCGCAGGTCTGGATCTGGCTGCCAATCTGCTCCCACAGACGGCGCAGGTAGCGGATGTCCTGCAGGATCTCTTCGGCCCGTGCGCCCTCGGCAGCAGTGCGCAGGATGAAACCGCCAGCGTTCTTGATGTCTTCGCTGTCCATGCAGTCACTGACCACCTGCTTGAGGCGATCACGTTCGGCTTCGTCTTCGATCTTCAGGGAAATACCGACGTGGCTGCTGCGCGGCATGTACACCAGGTAACGCGACGGTATGGACAGCTGGGTGGTCAGCCGTGCGCCCTTGCTACCGATGGGGTCTTTGGTCACCTGCACCACCAGGGCCTGGCCCTCGTGTACCAGTGCAGTGATGGTCTCCACGGCAGAACCTTCGCGCTGGGAAATCTCCGAGGCATGAATGAACGCGGCGCGCTCCAGGCCGATATCGACGAACGCCGCCTGCATGCCTGGTAGCACCCGCACCACTTTGCCCTTGTAGATATTGCCGACGATGCCGCGACGCTGGGTGCGCTCGACGTGCACTTCCTGCAGCACCCCGTTTTCCACCACCGCCACACGCGACTCCATCGGGGTGATGTTGATCAGGATCTCTTCACTCATGGCAGGCTCTCGTCAAAGGTCTTCGGTAATCATGGATCGCGGGCGCCGGGCTGGCTACTGCTGCTTTGTTACCTCTGGAGAAAGCGCCGGCACCTGCCAGCAGGCGATACCGAATTGGGCGAGCAGCTCGGCCGTCTCGCTCAGGGGCAGGCCGACTACCGCCGAATAGCTGCCCTGAAGGCCGGTCACGAATACCGCCCCCAAGCCCTGGATGGCATAACCGCCGGCTTTGTCCACCGGCTCGCCACTGGCCCAATAGCGCTGTGCTTCGTCCGGGTCGATGGCGCGAAAACGTACGTTGCTGGTGACGCAGACACTGAGGCAGCATTGGCCATCGCTCAGCGCCACCGCCGTCAACACCTGATGTTCGCGCCCTGCGAGGTCGGCCAGCATGGCCAAGGCATCTTCACGGTTTTCCGGCTTGCCGAGAATACGACCATCGAGCACCACCGCAGTGTCTGCGCCGAGCACTACGGCCGGGCCGGCAAGGCTGGCAAGGCCAGCCTCAGCCTTGCTCCGGGCCAGGCGTTCGACGTACGCCACGGCGCTTTCATCTGGCAGCGGGGTTTCATCGATGGGGGCGCTGGTGACGGTGAACGGCACGCCGATCTGGGCCAGCAATTCACGACGACGGGGCGAGCCGGAGGCCAGGTAAAGTGGTTTCATGCAGACATCTCCCTGTCGGTGGCGGCTGTGCCGTCAGTTGATATGCAAACGCCGGCGCAGATCACGCAGGGCGAAGCTGATCCACGGCCAGAGCAAGGCGCTGATGACTGCCGACCAGACCAGTGCCAGCGTCGGCAAACGGTTGCCGGTGAGCGCACTGAGCCACAACTGGATCAGCTGGGCGATACCGAAGATCACCAGGATTACCAGGCTCTGCTGCCACATCGGGAACATGCGCAGACGCTGCTGCAGCGACAGCACCAGGAAGGTGATCAGGGTCAGGACCAGGGCATTCTGCCCGAGCAGCGTGCCGTACAGCACGTCCTCGGCCAGGCCCAGCACGAATGCAGTTGTCATGCCGACCTTGTTCGGGACCATGAGCGTCCAGAACGACACCAGCATCGCCAGCCACATGGGCCGGAACACCTCGAGAAACGGTGGCATGGGCGAGACGCTGAGTAGCAGGCCAATGGCAAAGGTCAGCCAGATGACCCACCCGTGGTTACGGCGCGTTTTGGCCATCATTGCCTCCGGGGCTGGGCAGGTGCCGCAGGCGCTGCGGCAGGGCTGGCGGGTGCCGCCGCCGGTGCTGCAGCGGGCGGGGCCGGTACCGCTGTGGCAGGGACCGCGGGCGTGGCCGGGGCAGGCGTTGCAGGTGCAGGCGTAACGGGGGCAGCGGGCTCGCCATTGGCACCAGGCTGAGCAGGGCTCGCTGCGTCTTTGCGGTCTGCCTCTTCCTGGGCGAGCGCCGCGTCGGTGGCACGCTGCTCCGGAGAACGCCGGTCGCTGAACACCAGCAGCATGTAGCGGCTGCGATTGAGCGCGGCGGTCGGAATGGCGCGCACTATCGCGAACGGCTGGCCGGAGTCATGGATCACTTCGTTGACCGTGGCCACCGGGTAGCCGGCCGGGAAGCGCTGGCCCATGCCGGAGCTCACCAACAGGTCGCCTTCCTTGATATCAGCCGTGTCGGCAACATGGCGCAGCTCCAGACGCTCCGGGTTGCCAGTACCGCTGGCAATCGCGCGCAGGCCGTTACGGTTGACCTGTACCGGGATGCTGTGGGTGGTGTCGGTCAGCAGCAACACTCGTGCGGTGTAGGGCATCAGCTCGACCACCTGACCCATCAGGCCGCGGGCATCGAGCACCGGCTGGCCAAGGAACACACCGTCGCGCTCGCCTTTGTTGATCAGGATACGATGGGTGAACGGGTTAGGGTCGACGCCGATCAGCTCGGCCACCTCGACCTTCTCGTTGACCAGTGCGGAGGAGTTGAGCAACTCGCGCAGGCGCACGTTCTGCTCGGTCAGGGCCGCCAGCTTCTGCAAGCGCCCCTGCAGCAGCAGGGCTTCGGTCTTGAGTTTCTCGTTTTCCGCGATCAGTTCGTTACGGCTGCCGAACTGGCCCGCCACGCCTTGCCACATCCGCTGAGGCAAGTCGGTGATCCAGTACGATTCCATCAGTACCAGGCCCATCTGGCTGCGCACGGGCTTGAGCAGGTCAAAGCGCGCATCGACCACCATCAGCGCGACCGAAAGCACCACCAATACGAGCAGGCGAACGCCCAGCGAAGGGCCCTTGGAGAAAAGCGGTTTAATGGGCCGTTCCTCGTGGACGACTCAGGAAGTCATTGGACATGGGACAACGCACCAGCCTGGTTGCGGGTTGACGGAAGCGGCGCCCCAACGGACGCCAGCCCAACGCATACAGGTAGCACTGCGCGTGCCACCTGTAAACCGGGCGCTCGATCACTCGCTGGAGAGCAGGTCCATCGCGTGCTTGTCCATCATCTCCAGGGCGCGACCGCCACCACGGGCCACGCAGGTCAGCGGGTCCTCGGCAACGATAACCGGCAAGCCGGTTTCCTGGGCCAGCAGTTTGTCGAGGTCACGCAGCAGCGCGCCACCACCGGTCAGCACCAGGCCACGCTCGGCGATGTCGGAGGCCAGCTCCGGCGGAGACTGCTCCAGGGCGCTCTTGACGGCCTGAACGATGGTCGCCAGCGACTCCTGCAGGGCTTCGAGCACTTCGTTGGAGTTCAGGGTGAAGGCACGTGGCACGCCTTCGGCCAGGTTGCGACCGCGCACGTCGACTTCACGCACTTCGCCGCCCGGGTAGGCGGTACCGATTTCCTGCTTGATGCGTTCGGCAGTGGATTCGCCGATCAGGCTGCCGTAGTTGCGGCGCACATAGGTGACGATGGCCTCGTCGAAGCGGTCGCCGCCAACGCGGACAGACTCGGCGTAGACCACGCCATTGAGCGAGATCAGGGCGATTTCAGTAGTACCACCACCGATATCGACGACCATCGAGCCACGGGCTTCTTCGACTGGCAGGCCCGCACCGATGGCAGCGGCCATTGGTTCTTCGATCAGGAACACTTCACGGGCACCGGCACCCAGAGCCGATTCGCGAATGGCGCGGCGCTCTACCTGGGTCGACTTGCACGGCACGCAGATCAGCACGCGAGGGCTGGGCTGCAGGAAGCTGTTCTCGTGAACCTTGTTGATGAAGTACTGCAACATTTTTTCACAAACGCTGAAGTCGGCGATGACGCCGTCCTTCATCGGACGAATGGCAGCAATGTTGCCAGGCGTGCGGCCCAGCATCCGTTTGGCCTCGGTACCGACAGCGACGACGCTTTTCTGATTGCCATGGGTACGGATGGCAACAACCGAGGGCTCATTCAGGACGATACCGCGCTCACGCACGTAAATAAGGGTGTTGGCAGTACCCAGGTCGATGGACAGATCGCTGGAAAACATGCCACGCAGT
>Ga0247820_10001160_pt1 | contig 14810 bp, 14 predicted proteins | sample 13C_Glucose_Day1_2_FD_192480 | JGI IMG/M metagenome (GOLD analysis project Ga0247820, IMG submission 192480) | Soil microbial communities from agricultural site in Penn Yan, New York, United States - 13C_Glucose_Day14 | ecosystem: Environmental > Terrestrial > Soil > Agricultural land | place...
GCTGCCGTTATCGATCAGCGTCACCGACTGGCGGCGATTACGCTTCCCGATGACCTCGACCCCGCCGCGGCCGACGCGATCAGGCACGCGGTGAGCCAGTCGTTCGTGGCCGGGTTCCGTGCTGTGATGCTGGCTTGCGCGGCGCTGGCCGCGCTGAGCTCGCTCGTGTCGGCGGCACTCATCGGCCGAGCGCCGCCGAGTGGTCAGGGATGAAGCGGCGGGTCGTTCCGCCGGCATACTTTTCGTCATGACTGCAGGAGGAGACAGTGACCCAGCGCCCGCCATTTATCGTCGCTGCATGGCTTGCAGAAGCAGGCCGAAGCCCGTCCGCCGATCGATCCACCCATCACATCTTGTGGCATGGCCGGTTGGCAGTGCGTTGATCGGTTAGAGGCGTAGAGGTACGCGTCGTGTAGCGGTGTAGCCCGAGCGGGGCATTTTCATTGACGTCGCGGTGGCCACAGCTCGTGCACGCATGCGAACCGAAATATTCGGAACGCCGACACGGCGTCAGCGAGCACTCGCGCTTGCCGCATCAAGCTCTCGGCCTGCGCTGCGCTTCCTTGCGGCTCGGCGCCGCACCACGGGCGTTGCACATCCCGCGGATGACCGCTGACTACAAGTTCGAGGTACTGGCCATCGAGCTCAGCGGCAACCAGACCATCACCGAGGGCAGCTTCCAGGTTGCGCCGTGACAAGGCGGAACGCATCGTGGACGAATCGGGGATCATGCGTTGCCATGTCGCCGTAGCGTAGAACAGTGCGCTGCCTTCACTTGGCCACAGGCTCGCCATCGGTCTGGCCCGATGCCTCGATGACGTTCGGGTGACCTGCCGGATGCAGCCGAGGTTCGAAGGCGTTGTGGACAATCGCACCGATCGCTGCGCCGGCCAATTGCGCCAGCACGAAACCGGGCGCGCTGCCCGGTGCGATGCCGGCGAAGCTGTCGCTGAGCATGCGGCCGAACACCGCGGCCGGGTTGGCGAACGACGTGGACGCGGTGAACCAGTAGGCGGCGCCGATATAGGCCGCCACCATCGCGGCGGCCCGTCCGGCCGGCGCGCGCAGGATCACGAGCAGCAGACCGGCCGCGGCCACCGCCTCGGCGATCCATTGGCCCATGCCGCTGCGCACCCTTGCGGAGAGCTGCAGGATGGGCAGGTCGAACATCGCATGTGCCAGCCACGCGCCGAGCATCGCGCCGATCAGCTGCGCGGCGACGTAGGGCAGCAGCGCCGCCTTCGGCAGCTCGCCGCGCCAGGCCATCACGACGGTGACCGCAGGGTTGAAGTGTGCGCCACTGATCGGGCCGAACACCTCGATCAGGATGTAGAGCCCGCCGACCGTGGCCAGCGTGTTGGCCAGCAGAGCGATGGCGACATTGCCGCCGGCCAGCCGCTCGGCCATGATGCCCGAGCCGATCACGACCGCCAGCAGCAACGCGGTGCCGAGCACCTCCCCGGCCAGCTTGCGAAGCAGGTCCATGTCAGCTCTTCGCGATCTCCGCCAGCGCCTGCTGCAGCTCGGCCCTGCCCATCGACTCCAGTGGCAGCTGCAGCAAGTGCAGCATGCGGTAGCCGATGGCCTGGCGCGTCAGCTCGAACGCCCGGCGCTTGCCTTCGTCGCCGCCTTCCGCGTTCGACGGGTCGGCGTAGCCCCAATGCACCTTCACCGGCTGGCCACCGGTGCCCCCACCGAACACCGGGCACTGCTCGGCCGCCGCGCTATCGCAGACCGTGATGACGATCGACAGCGGCGGTGCGCCTTCCGCGCTGAACTCGTCCCAGCTCTTGCTGCGGAACCCGGTAGCGTCCACGCCGGCGTTGTGCAGCGCCTCCAGGGCGAACGGATTGATGCGGCCGCCAGGCGCGCTGCCGGCGCTGTAGGCCCGCACATCCTTGCCGAGCTTTTTCGCCCAATGATTGAGCATCCCCTCACTCAACACGCTGCGCGCGGAGTTGTGCGTGCACACAATCAGGACGTTGGTGGTCATGTCGCTGTCCTGGAGCAGCGCTTCATCGCGGCTCCTTCAGCATTTGCAGTGCGCCGCTGTCTCGTCGAGGCAGGCCTCGCCTTGGCAGCAGTTGGCGGTGAGGTAGCCGAGCAGCGCGTTCATGTGCTCGACCGACGCCCGGTAGATGAGGTGACGACCGTCGCGCTCCTGCGTGACGAGCCCCGCGTTCATCAACTCCTTGAGATGAAACGACAGCGTGGCTGGCGGAATGCCCGAACCCTCGGCCATCACGCCGGGTGTCATGCCATGGGAGCCGGCGACGACGAGCGCGCGAAAGACCTGCAGGCGCGCGCCGTGCGCCAGCGCGCTGAGCGACCGGACGATTTCCTTTTCTTCCATTATTAGATGATACTGGAAGTATTGATATATTTTCAAGCCATGGACTCGCCCGCCCTCGTCGCGCCCACTGAACCCCCGCCCCCGATCGACGTGGAGATTGCCCGGGCGCTGAACAGCAGTTGCTTCTGCATCGGCCTGGACGAGCTTGCGCTGCGCTCCGCGCTCGAAGCCGAGCTGGGCCAACCGGACCTGTTCGAGCTGGTGCAGCAACGCTGCCCGCATGTCTTCTCCGCCCAGCCCGTGTTCGTCGCGCGCCAGCACCTGCAGCGCATGGCCGAACTGGTCGTTGCCGTCGAATCGGTCGTCTCGCTCCCCGCCTGGCGCGACAGGGTGCTCGTGAACGCGCCGGCGATTGCGCGTCACGATCCCGGCGGCGCGCGCAGCGTCTTCTTCGGCGACGACTTCCACCTGTCGGGCGATCGCCTGGCCCTCATCGAAATCAACACCAATGCCGGGGGCGCGCTGCTGAACGCCGTGCTCTCTCGGGCTCAGCGTGCCTGCTGCCCGGCCCTCGGACCCCTCGTGCCCGGGGTGGCGAGCGCCCATGCGCTGGAACAGCGCATCGTCGAGATGTTCCGCACGGAGTGGCTGCGCACCGATCGGCCGCTGCGCCGCATCGCCATCGTCGACGACACGCCTCAAGACCAGTACTTCTACCCCGAGTTCGTACTGTTCCAGCGCCTGTTCGAGCGGCACGGACTCCATGCCGGGCTCGACGCCGTCGGCGTGCCGCCCGCGGTTCAGCGCGTGTTGCTGAGCAACATCCCGTCTGGAACGACATCCTGGCGGGCGACTACGTCGCGCAGGCGCTCGCGGCTCCCAGCCAACGTGTCGTCGAGACAGGCCAGTCGCGCGAGGCCCTCAAGTTCGACCTGCGCGCCTACGTGTACGGCGGCCGCATCCAATGGGTGGCCGCCCGCCTGTATCAGGGCCAGACGACCAACTTCCGCACGCCGGGCGGCGGCTTCGCCCCCGTCTACAGCGCGGAGCCGCTGTCCGGAAACGCTAGCGGCTGCCCTCGGTCAGTCCGCTGGCAATGCTCAGACGCTTCATCTTCTCCCACAGCGTCTTGCGGCTGATGCCGAGCAGTTCGGCGGTGCGGGTGACGCTTCCGTTCGTGCGTCCGAGTGCCCGGCGGATATGCGCGCGCTCGGTCTCTTCAAGCGCGGCGTGCAGCGACACGAACCGGCCTCCGGCATCGGAGGCCGCCGCACCCTCCGGTTGCTGAAGCGCAATCGCGGGCGCATCAAGGATGCCCGCCTCGCTCATCACGACCGCTTCCTCCAGGTGCGAGCGCAGTTCCCGCGCATTGCCACGCCAGGTGCGCGACAGCACGTCGCGCAAGAACGCCTCTGACATCGCGAGCGGCCGGCCCTGCTGCGCAGCGATCTGCGTGAGCATCCTTTCGGTCAGCCAGCGGATGTCTTCGGGCCGCTCGCGCAGCGGCGGCAGGTTGATGCGGATCACGGCGAGCCGGTAGAACAGGTCCTCCCGGAACGCTCCGGCCTCCATGTCGGCGTGCAGGTCACGGTTCGTCGCCGCGACGATGCGGAAGTCGCTGCGCGTGGTGCGCTCGGCACCGAGCCGGAAGAAGCACTGCTCCTGCAGCGCACGCAACAGCTTGGCCTGCATGCTCGATGGCAGGTCGCCGACTTCGTCGAGGAACAGCGTGCCGCCATGGGCGCGCTCCAGGTAGCCGCGATGCATCCGCTGCGCGCCGGAGAAGGCCCCTTTCTCGTAGCCGAAGAACTCTGCCTCCATCATCGTCTCCGGGATCGCGGCGCAGTTCACCGCGATGAACTCGCCGTTGCCGCCGCAGGACAACGAAGCGCGATCGGTGTGCCACCTGCGAATGGCGGTCCCCATCGTCGTGCGTTCATCGTTCTGTCGCGGATCGTTCACTACCGTGGTACCCCTTCGCAAACCAGGAGCTCCGATGAAGCTGCCGAACGAACTCGATCGCCGCCTGTTCCTGAAATCCAGCGCCGCAACCGTCGGCTCGCTCGCCGCCCCTGCCATCGTCGTTGCCGACAGCGCGCGTCCCGTTGCCGCGCAAGGCCTGCAGTTCGGCGATGCGCTCGCCGGCGCCATGATGGTGTGGAGCCGCAGCGACCGGCCGGCCCGCATGGTCGTCGAATGGTCCCTCGACGAGGCGTTCTTGAACGCGACGCGCCTCCTCGGGCCCTACGCGCTGGAGACGACCGACTTCACCGTGCGCCAGGATCTCAGCGGCCTGCCGGCCGGTGCCGACGTGTTCGTGCGAGTCGGCTTTCAGTCGCTGGACAATGCGCGCGCCCACGGCGAGCCGGTGATCGGCCGCATCCGCACGCCAGCCCTGGACGGCAGCGACATCCGCTTCGTCTGGAGCGGCGATACCGCCGGACAGGGATGGGGCATCAACCCGGCCTTCGGCGGCATGCGCATCTACGAGGCCATGCGTCAGCGCCGCCCGCACTTCTTCATCCACAGCGGCGACACCATCTACGCCGACGGGCCGATCCCTGCATCGGTCGTCGCCGAAGGCGGACGCGTGTGGAACAACATCGTCACGCCGGAGGTCGCGAAGGTGGCCGAGACGCTCGACGAGTTCCGCGGCCGCTACCGCTACAACCTGCTCGACGAGAACGTGCGCCGCTTCAACGCCGAAGTGCCTCAGATCTGGCAGTGGGACGACCATGAGGTCACGAACAACTGGTCCGACTCCAAGGATCTGACGGCCGACGCCCGCTATGGCGAGAAGAACGTGCCGCTGCTCGTCGCGCGCGGGACGCGCGCCTTCCTCGACTATGCGCCGATGCGGCCGTTCGGCGCCATCGAGTCACAGCGCGTGTACCGCAAGTTCTCGTACGGCCCGATGCTCGACGTCTTCGTGATCGACATGCGCAGCTACCGCGGGCCCAACAGCCACAACCGGCAGTCTATGCCGGGGGCCGACACGGCGTTGCTCGGCCCGCAGCAGCTGGCGTGGCTGAAGCGCGGGCTCGCGGAGTCGCGCGCGGCATGGAAGGTGATCGCCTCCGACATGCCTATCGGCCTTCTCGTGGGCGACGGCCAGGACGCGCAGGGTCGCGCGCGCTTCGAGGCGGTGGCCAACGGCGACGGCCCCGCGCTCGGCCGCGAGTTCGAGTTCGCAGAGCTCCTGAGCCACCTCAAGCGCGAGCGCGTGCTGAACGTCGTGTGGCTGACGGCCGACGTGCACTACTGCGCCGCGCACCACTACGACCCGCGCCAGGCGGTCTTCCAGGACTTCGACCCCTTCTGGGAGTTCGTGGCCGGCCCGCTGAACGCCGGCACGTTTGGCCCAGGCGTGCTCGACGAAACGTTCGGCCCGCAGGCGGTGTTCGTCAAGGCGCCGCTACCCGGCCAGGCGAACCTGTCGCCGTACGCGGGACTTCAGTTTTTCGGAGAGGTCAACATCGATGCACGCGCCAACCTGACGGTCGAACTGCGCGATCTTCAGGGCCAGGCGATCTTCGCGAAGACGCTGGTGGCGCAGGCGGGGTGGCAGCGAAGGTGACTCGGGCGGAAATCGCCGGCATCGCAAAACAGTATAAACTGTTTCTGCCGTGCCGGACAACACCGAGATCGAGCTGAAGTTCCAGGTGCCTGCCGCATCGCGCGCAGCGCTGCTGGCCGAGATGAGCCGCGGGCAGGTGCCTGCCGCCCGCACCACGTTGGCCGCCAGCTACCTCGACACGCCCGACCGCCGTCTCGCCCGTGCCGGCATCGCATGGCGCGTGCGCCGCGAGGGCCGGCGCTGGGTCCAGACGCTGAAAGCCAAAGGCTCGAACCCGCTGGAACGCTTCGAGCACGAGGTGATCCTCGCCGATCCGACCTTCGACGCCGGGCTCCACGCGGGCACCCCGGCGGGAGAACAGCTGCTGCGCGAGCTGCGCAAGGCGGGCGCCGACGGCGCCGACGTCGGCGTGCGCTTCCAGACCAGCGTGCGCCGGACGTCACGCCGGCTGCGCACGCGGGGGGCGGTCGTGGAGGTGGCGTTCGACGAAGGGCGGCTGGTGGCGGACACGCGGGAGGTTCGCATCCGCGAGGTCGAGTTCGAGCTCGTGTCGGGATCTCCGGTCGCCATGGTGGCGCTCGCGCAGCGCTGGCAACGGAAGTTCTCGCTGGTCTACGACCCGCGCAGCAAGGCCGAGCGAGGCGACCGGCTGGCCGACGGCTCGCCGTTCCCGCCGCTGCGCAAGGCCGGCGCGCTGTCCTATGGGCGCGACGCCACTGCGCTGCAGGCGTTCGGCGCCGTGTTGGACGAGTGCCTCGCGCACATCTGCCGCAACGCGATCGGGCTGGCCGACGGCGACCCGGATCAGCGGGTGGAGCATGTGCACCAGATGCGCGTGGGCATCCGACGCCTGCGCAGCGCGCTGCGCTGCCTCGAAGGCTGGGCGCCGGCGCCGCCGCCGCAACTGGTCGAGGATGTGCGCGGTGTGTTCGCGACGCTCGGGCAGGTCCGCGAGGCCGACGTGCTCGGCAGCGGCGTGGCGGCCGACTTGGCGCGCGCCGGCGCGCCGCCGCTTGCCGGACCGCCCCCAGCGGCGGGGCCGGATCCGGCCGAGGTCGCGCGGTCGCCCGCGACACAACACACGCTGCTGGCCTGGATAGGCTGGCGGATGTCGCTCGCCGAGGCCGGCCCGCATCCGGTGGCGCCCCAGGTCCCCGCTCCTGCCAGGCCGGCAGGCGCCGCGCCTGCAGCACGCTCTGCGGCCGGGACCGCGGTCACCGGGCCGCCCCACCAAGACCACAGCGCCGCTTCCCAGGCTCCTGGCGACGATCCGCGTGGCTTTCGGCGTCTGGCGCAGAAGCGCCTGCGGAAATGGCATCGCGGGCTGGCCGATGACTGTGCGCGCTTTGACGAGCTCGACGAGAACGCGCTTCACTCGCTGCGCAAGCGCATCAAGCGCCAGCGCTACGCCGTCGAATTCTTCGCCCCGGTGTTGCGCCGCAAGGGGGCGAAGCGATACATCGCCGCGCTCACCCCGATACAGGATCGCATGGGGGAGCTGAACGACGTGTTCGTGGCCCGCGGCAATTACCAAGCGCTCGCGCCGCAGGAGCCGGGTGCCTGGTTCGCGCTGGGCTGGCTGGCCGCGAGGGCCAGGCAGCTTCGCGAGCAGGCCGGGCGGGAGCTGCAGCGTGCCGTCAAGGTGGACTCGCCAGCCACTCGGCGCTAGGTCCAGCGCGCTCCACAGTCGCACCGCCATGGAAGAAGCTCAAGGCAGCCTGACGATCCGAGGCTTGAGCAGCGATGCCGCTGCGGGGTCGTAGGGCGCGGACGACGGTACCTTGAAAGCCGCCAGGTAGTCCGCCAGGGCATCCAGATCCTGTGCGCCGCCGAGCGGCGCACCACCCTGCACCAGCGTCGTGAAGCCGTCGCCGCCCGCAAGGAAGCTGTTGACGGTGACACGGTAGGTCTTCGAAGGCTGCAGCACCGCGCCCGCGGCGCTCACGATCTGGTCCGTGACCGCCGTGTTCGCGTTGACGAGCCGCACGTCGCTCACGCGTTGGTCGCAACCGAGCGCCGCGTTCCATTGGTACTTGAACCCCGCGGACGGCAACAGGATCCGCTGCGCGGTCTGGCCGCGGCAGCCGGGGAACTGTTGTTCGAGCAGGTCCTTGATCTGCTGCGCACTCAGCGTCATCGTCACCAGCGAGTTGCCGAAGGGCTGCACGGTGAACGCCTCGCCGTAGGTGACGTTGCCGTCGCCCTCCGCTGCGCTGGCTGCATGCAGGAGCCCCGGGTTGCGCACGCCGCCCGGGTTCATGAATGCCATCGTGGCGTCACCGAAGCCCGGCGCCGCGCTGGCGGCGAGCTGCGCGTCGGCGATCAGCTCCCCCGCCGGCATGTTGCCCGCCGTGTCAACGATGTTCGGAACGTTCGTCGCGATGCTGCCGATCACCTGGCCGGCAATGGGCGCCACCAGCCCCGCGTAGGCGTCGACGATGGAGCGCACGGTCGTGTCTGCCGCCATTTCCGACTGCACTGCGGGCTGCGTGCGGTCGACGAGCACGTTGGTCGCGCGCACGCCGACCACGTCCTTTGTCTTGCGGTCCAGCGTCAGGTCGATGTCCGTCAGGGCGCGGCCGAAGGCGCCGGCGCTGGTCACCGTCACGCGCCGCCCGGCCGCATTCGGCAAGCCCGTCGGGCGGGGGCTGGACTCCACCGCGCCGTCGACAACCCGCACGTCCTGCGTGTGGGCGCTGCAGTTGTAGGCCGCGTGCGTGTGACCCGTGACGACGAGGTCCACCGCGTCGTCCAGTCGCTTCACGATGTCGGCGATGGGCGTGCCGGCGAGGTCGCCGTCGCAGCCGTTGATGTCGGACAGGCCGGGCGACTGGAACCCGCCCTCGTGCACCAGCACGACGATGGCCTCGATGCCGAGCCGGCGCAGCTGCGGCACCAGCGCGTTCACGGTATCCGCCTCGTCGAGAAACTTCAGTCCCTGGATGCCGCTGGGCGTGACGATCGTCGGCGTGCCTTCGAGCGTCATGCCAATGAAGGCCACGCGCACGCCTGCGAACGTCTTGGTGCCGTAGGCGGGCAGCAGCGGGCGCCCGGTGGCCTCGGACACGACGTTGGCGGACAGCCACCGGAACCTGGCGCCCTCGAATGGCACAGGCGTGCCGACCTCGGCGCCGCGGCAGCTGTTGGGGTCCTGCGTCCCACCCCTCATCCGGCAGCCGCCGTGCTGCAGCCGCAGCAGCTCGGCCGCCCCCTCGTCGAACTCGTGGTTGCCGACCGCGTTGAACTCGACGCCGATGCGGTTGAGCGTCTCGATGGCCGGCTCGTCGTGGAACAGCGCGGAGACAAGCGGCGATGCGCCGATGAAGTCGCCTGCGCCGACCACGACGTTGTGGCGGTGGGACCGCTTCATCAGCGCCACGTGCGCCGCCAGGGCGTCGGCGCCCCCGACCGGAGGACGCTGCGCGGCCGGCACGGCCGTGTTGCGCCCGAACGTGCCGGGGGACTGCAGGTTTCCGTGGTAGTCGTTGAAGCCGATCACCTTCACGACGATCGGCTTGTCCGCCAAGCCAGGCGGGTCGGCGGCCGCACAGGCCACGCCGGCGAGCGCGATCGGCAAGGCGCAGAAGGACCACGGGCGGTTCAGCATGCGAGGAGCTCCGTTCGCGAAGTCGAAAGCGCCAGCGTGCCGCACGGGCGCGACGGTCGCGTGACAGCATCACGACGGCCCAAATTGCGACGGGCGGCTCGATCGCGGTCACGCAATTGTCATGTGCGAGCGCTACCTTCGGGGCACGGCGGCATGACGCTTGCCTTGCACGCGTCGGGCCACCGGAACCAAATCATGAAGCTCTCCCGGGTCACGCGCTGCCTCACGCTGCAGCCCAATGCACATGGACGCGACCTGATCGTCGGCGACCTGCATGGACACCGCGCGCTGCTCGAGCAGGAGCTCGAGCGCATCGGCTTCGATCCGCGCAGGGATCGCGTGCTGTCCGTCGGCGATCTGGTCGACCGCGGCCCCGACTCGCTCGGCACGCTGTCGCTCATCGAGGAGCCGTGGTTCCATGCCGTGCTCGGCAACCACGAACTGATGCTGCTGAACTTCCTCGGCCACTACGGCAGCCGCATCCATGCGAGGAAGTCGTTCCGGATGGGCGGCGGCGCCTGGGTCGGCGATGCCCTGCACCGGCACGGCCGCAGGCTGGCGCGACTTGCCGAGCGCATGGCCGAGCTGCCGCTGGCGTTGCACGTGCGCGGCGGGACGTGCCGTTCAATGTCGCGCACAGCGACCTGCGACCCCTCGGCTCGTGCCAGGAAGGCCTGTTCAAGGGCGAAACCATCTGCGTGCACAAGGCCGACGTCTGCACGTCCTCGCGTCACCACGTCCACGAGGCGATGCGGCACGCGCACTCGGAGCTGCACTTCGCGCAGCATGCGGTGCGCGTCAGCGCCGCGCCGCTGGGCACCCTGCCGATCACCTACGTCGGCCATTCGCCGCTGCGCCAGGTCACTGTTCACGACTCCTACGTGTATGTTGACCAGCGCGTCTGCGCGCCCACGCGGCGCGCTGAGCCGCAGCCGCCGACGGTGCTGGACCACCGCAAGTTCGCTTTCTGGCTTCGGGGTGTCGTGACTGCGCACGGCCGGGGAGCCGGGAACGTCCGCAGCTTTCCCCTGCGGCCCGGTCTGCGGCCCTTTGGCCTGACCAAAGCCGCGTGACCGCCTGATCGTCCCCTCCTTTACCCGCGTCCCATGGCCAAAGACTTTGACACGATGGAGGACAGCAACCGCTCGTCCAACCCGAGCGTGCATGACGTGTCCTCGTTGCCAAGGCGCACCCTGCTGCGAGGCGGCTTGGGGGCAGCGGCAACCGGGCTGCTCTCGCCACTGTCCATGCTGTCGTTGCCGGGCTGCGCAAGCATCGCGAACGATGACCCCCCGCTCTTGGGCTTTGTCGGCGTGTCGGTCTCCACGCTGGACACGGTGACGGTGCCCGAAAGCCACGCCGTCGATGTCATCGCACCCTGGGGCGACCCCATCGGCATCGCCGGCAGCATGCCGGCCTTCAAGGAGGACGGGAGCAACACGGCGGCCGAGCAGGAAGTGCAGTTCGGGATGCACCACGACGGCATCCACTACTTCCCGATCGACGGCTCGCACCGCGGGCTGCTCGTGATGAACCACGAATATGTGGACGACGGCCTGCTGCATCCCGACGGCATGAAGACGTGGACCGCTGACAAGGTGCGCAAGGCGCAAGCGGCGCACGGCGTGTCGGTGGTCGAAGTGGCCGTGCAGGGTGGCCGCTGGCAGGTCGTCGCCCCCTCCTCATTCGCGCGACGCATCACGGCCCGCACGTCGATCGCCTTCACCGGCCCGGCCGCCGGCCACGCACTGCTGCGCACCGCAGCGGACCCGACCGGCACACGAGTGCTCGGCACGCTGAACAACTGCGCCAGCGGAATGACCCCGTGGGGCACCTATCTCACAGCGGAGGAGAACTTCATCTTCTACTTCCAAGGGCCCGAACAGCCCGATGCCCATGGCCGGCGCTGGGGCCTGCGCAAAGGCGGTGGCGGATACCGCTGGCACGAGCACGACGAACGCTTCGACGCGACCCGGCATCCCAACGAGCCCAACCGCTTCGGCTGGATCGTCGAGATCGACCCCATGGACCCGACGTCTTCGCCGGTGAAGCGTACCGCTCTGGGTCGCGGCGCGCACGAAGGCGCGACCGTGGCATTGACCCGCGACGGCCGCGCCGTCATGTACTCGGGCGAGGATGCCCGCTTCGAATACGTCTACAAGTTCGTCTCTCGAGACCGCATGGCTCCCGGCGGGGCGAAGGCGAACCGGGCGCTGCTCGACGACGGCACCCTCTACGTCGCGCGGTTCGATGCGGACGGCCACGGCCGGTGGCTGCCGCTCACGCACGGTGCCGGCCCCCTCACGGCGGCCAACGGCTTCGCCGACCAGGGCGAAGTGCTCGTGAAGTCCCGCCAGGCCAGACCTGCTGGGCGCGTCGAAGATGGACCGGCCGGAATGGATCGCAGTCGATCCGCGAAGCGGCGCGGTCTACGTCACGCTGACGAACAACAGCAGCCGCGGCGCGGCAGGTCAGCCGGGCGTCGATGCCGCGAATCCGCGCGCGGACAACACGATGGGGAACATCCTGCGCTGGGAAGAGGATGGCGACTTCGACGGCCTTGCGTTCCGCTGGCGCCACTTCGTCCTCGCGGGTGATCCGGCGAACGACCGGGCCGAGGCCCGCGGCAGCGTCAAGGGAGACATGTTCGGCTGCCCCGACGGACTGTGGGTCGACGGCCGCGGCGTGCTCTGGATCCAGACCGACATGTCGACCTCCTCGATGGGCAAGGGAGACCTCGCGCGACTGGGCCACAACGCGATGCTGGCGGCCGATCCGGTGTCGGGCGAGGTCCGCCGCTTCCTGACCGGCCCTGCCGGATGCGAAATCACCGGCGTCACCGCCACCCCGGACGGCCGCACGATGTTCGTCAACATCCAGCACCCCGGCGAAAGCCCGTCCGAGCGCAGCGACCCGGACGACCCGTCGCGGATCTCGATGTGGCCTTTCGGCGGGAGGCCGAGATCCGCTACGGTCGTGATCCGGCGACGGGATGGCGGTGTCGTGGGCACTTGACACTTCGGCGAGGAGTCGCACGCCGCGCCCCGGCCGAAAGTGTCACCTTGGCAGTGCGTTGCACGCGCGTACGAAGTTCCATCAGAACGGCTGACGCGCCGAGCGTAAACTGCGCGGCTCACCCCTGCGTCGCCCTTCCGGAGGTTTCCAGTGCCGACGTTCGCCCACTCCGTGTACCTTGATTCAGAGTTCGGCATCCCCGAAGAGTTGCCCAAGGCCGGTACGCCGCTTGAGAACCCGTACGTCTTCGACGACGCAGCGAAGGAACTCAAGTCGCTGGCCGACCGTGGCCTCGTGCATATCATCGACGAACACGTCGCAGGGTCCAACGCAGATGCGCTGATCGACTATTTGCAGTTCGTCCGGCTGCGCTGACTGCACGGCGCGCATCGTCGCCTCGCGCTCCATGTCAGCCTGGAGCGAGCACCAGGATGCCCAGCCCGCCGGCTATCGCCGCGCCGAACAGCGCAACCACCCAGACGCGCAACGTTCGCGATCCCAGCACGCAGGCGCACGCCCCTTTGAACGCCAGGTTGGCGAGCACCGCAATCAGGATCAGCCGCCAGGTGGTGGCCGGCTCGAGCCGTCCCGACTCCGCCAAGTTGGCGGTCGACAGCGTGATCGCGTCCACGTCGGTCAGACCGCTGACCAGCGCGACCGGCAACAGCCCGGAGTCGCCGAATCGCGCCTTCGCGAAAGCCACCGCCAGCGTCACGGCCGCATAGATGGCGGCAAACACCAGCGCAGGCTTCAGTTCGGCGGGGTTCCCGCTCTGCGGCAGTTCGGCGTTGCCCGCGCGACGCCCCATCAGGTAGGCCGCAGAGGCAACGAGGACCATCCAGGTCAGCATCAGCGCCAGTGGCGTGCCCACAGCCGACAAGCGGGACGGCGCCACGACGGCCACTTCGACCAGCACCCGCGCCATCGACACCGTGGATGCGACCACGATCACGAACGCCGCCAACCGGGCGGCGGCGCCCGCATCGGCGTCAGCCGCACCGGCACTTCGGCGCGCATACGCGATGGTGGTGGCGGTGCTTGACACGAGCCCGCCCAGAACGCCCGACAACACCGTTCCGCTGCTGGCCCCGAGCAGCTTGACGGCGACGTAACCCGCCAGGTTGATCGAGACGATGAGCACGACCATCCACCACACCTGGCGGGGATTGAGCACGTCGTAAGGCCCGTACGTTCGGTCCGGCAGCAGCGGAAGGATCACCAGCGTGACGAGCGCGAACTGCATGATCGCCGTCATGTCCCGCTCGCCCAGGGTGCCGATGGCGCGATGCAGCGGCTGCTTGAAGTGCAGCAACAACACCACGGCGCCGGCGACCACGACAGCCGCCGGCAGATGGCCGACGGCCGCATAGGCGCCCAGCCCATACATCAGCAGGACCGCAACCTCGGTGGTGATCCCTGGGTCGGGGGCCTCGCGGAGCTTCGCCACGTTGGCCATGACCAAAAGCGCTGCAAGTGCGACGGCACCGGCTGCTACCAGCCAGGCACCGAACCAGGAAGACCCCAGGCCAGCGACGGCACCGAACAGCGTGACCAGCGCGATGGTGCGAACGCCGGCGACGCGCGACGCCACCTTCTCTCGCTGCAGGCCGACGAGCAGGCCGAGGGCGAGCGCAACACCCAGCCTCACGAGGGATTGCTCGAGCTCCATCGGTTCTTCTGGCACTTTCGGGACAAACAGTATATATTGTTTATACTGATAAGGAGCTATTCATGGTGACCCGATCTCCAGCGAAAAAGACCACGCCGCCGTCCAAGGCGGCCAAGCGGCCCGCCAAGGTGCGGACACCGCCGAAACCCGCGCTCCCAGCCCCTGTCCCCGAGGCCAAGGTGAAACACAAACTCGTGCGGGACAGCTTCACGATTCCCAAGAACGAGTACGCCACGCTGTCCGAACTCAAGCAGCGGGCCATCCACCTGGCTCATCCGGTGAAGAAGAGCGAGCTGCTGCGCGCCGGCGTGCGCGCGCTCAGCGGCATGTCCGACGAAGCCCTTCTGGCGGCCTTGCGCGCGGTCCCGAGCCTGAAGACCGGGCGCCCTAAAGACGACGGCAAGTCCTCGTAGATCCGGGATCCACCCCCGCCATGGATGCCGTTGAGCGGATCGAGCGCCTGTTCCTCTTGCATGCCCGGCGACTGGTCCCCTCCTGCCTTGCCGATCCGGTCACGCCGCTGGACCACGCGCTGCAATGTGCGCTGTGCGCCGAGGAATGCGGCGCGAATGCTGCCCTGGTCGCCGCCGCCCTCTTGCACGACATCGGCCACTTCATCGATTGCCCACCCAGGGCAGCCGGAGACGAT